>Ga0272447_1000153_pt1 | contig 51658 bp, 56 predicted proteins | sample YNPCB0133_FD_194589 | JGI IMG/M metagenome (GOLD analysis project Ga0272447, IMG submission 194589) | Hot spring microbial mat communities from Yellowstone National Park, WY, United States - YNP-CB-013-3 | ecosystem: Environmental > Aquatic > Thermal springs > Hot (42-90C) > Sediment | place...
ATCCGCAAAGGAATTGGAAGCCGTCATTTCTTGATCTTGAGTCTGGAGATGAGATGGAGATTCTGGGCTGTTGTGGGTCGTCTAGGCATATCTTTATATAGGCGGGGGGACGTTTAGTCATGCCTAAAGTGTGGTTGGATAGGGTTTGGAAAGGTTGGATAAGATCGGGAGTTTGACTCCGAACTCTAGGAACGTGAACCTTGTCGCGAAGGTTGTCTCGAAGGCTGAGCCCCGTAATGTGGGGAGCCAGTACGACCAGAGACAGCACCAGTTGACTGAGTCGTTGATAGCCGACGAGACCGGGGCCATACAGCTGGTCCTGTGGGACGAGAACATCGGTAAGGTTAGTGAGGGGGACACTATCCGTGTCTCTAACGCCTTTGTAAAGGTCTTCCGAGGGAAGATGCAGCTGAACCTCGGCAGATATGGGAGGCTGGAGATCCTAGACGAGGATATTGGGAGCGTCAACACCGAGAATAATCTCTCCGAGAAAACCGTATACGAGTCATCATCTCCGCGGTCTGGAGGGCCGAGGAGGAGGGGCTGGTCCCCTAGAGGGCCTCGGCGAGGGTTTAGCGAATAGTAGAACACTTAAGGGGGCCTACTCCTGGGGCTCAACCAAGAGGAGGCCGTCCTCGGCACCTACGACTCTTATTATTTGGTCTTGCACTACGGGCTTTAGCGCCCTCGCTTTTTTATACTCGCCCGCCACCACCACGTAGCCTGTTTTTCCAGCGTCGATGTCCTCCACCGCCCTGCCGGTCTTCTTGGCCGGTACGAGCTCGTAGGACTTTCTGCGGGTTGCTCGTAGAGCCTTGTAGAGTATGAAGGCGGTGATCCCTCCTCCGAACAGCGCGATGATGGTTGCCACCGTCTGGAACTCGGTCAACCACTCAGAAGCCACATAGATGATTCCCGGAGGCGCCCTCACGAGCAGTATTATGCCGATGGTCAGCAGTATGATCCCGCCAACCATCGCTGCGATTATGCCGCCGGAGTAGAACTCGTAGAGTATGAGGGCGGAGCCCAGCACAATGAGGGCTAGTCCTGCCCAGTTTATGTTGAAGCCCTGCCCGATCAGCCCAAGAATTATCAGAACTGCCCCGACGATCTCGGCCCCGAATCCAGGGGACGAGAGCGCGACTATCAGTATCAGGATTCCCAGCGTGAGGAGCAGGCTCGAGACCATCGGGTCGCTCAGGAAGTTCAGTAGCTGGACCCTCACGTCAGGATCAACTCTCACTAGCTGGGCCCCACTGGTCCGTAGGTCATAGTCTCCGCGTAGTGTTCTCACGGTTCTTCCGTCAGCCTTCTCCAACAACTCTCCGACATCGTTAGCCACGATCTCGATTACCCCGCGCCGTATCGCCTCCTCGGGCCCCAGATTGTCGTTGTGCGTCACGAACCTCGCAGCCTGGGTCTCATTCCTATTGTGTAGTCGGGCCAGGCCCTTCACTTTCTCGACGAGGAAGTTTATGATCTTGGTCTCATTTGTCGGCACCCCGTTCACTACGGGTTGCGCGGATCCAATTGTGGTGTAGGGGGCCATGGCGGCTAGGCTTGAGGCCATCAGTATGTAGGTCCCGGCTGATAGGGCCTGTCCTCCTGGCGGGTGGACATAGACGATGACGGGCACCGAGGAGTTGAGCATGGCGTCGATTATCTGGAATGTTGAGTCTCCGAGGCCGCCGAAGGTGTCGACGGTGATTAGGATCGCGTGGTATCTGGGAGCTTCCTCTAGGGCTGTCTTCACGTATTCGGCGGTTGAGGGTGAGATGTTTCCAGAGATGTTCAGCCACATGATCGAGCCTGATGCGTCGGTGGGCTGCGCGGTATACGCGATTAGGAGGCCGAGGATGTAGACAAGGAGGGCTGTCTCTTTCCTCAAATCCGCGGCTACTTTCTCTCCTGGGGACTGGACACCCCTCGCGCTATGCCGACTAAGCTTCCTATTCCGCCTCCACCCTCAGTAACGATGATCAGGTTTCTCTCCCTCGCTATCTCAGCCCATGTCTGGAGCTCTCTCAGCCTAAGCGCGATCGGGTTGGTGGAGTATGAGGCTGCGGCGTCGGCCATCTTCTGGGCGGCTAGAAGCTCTCCCTCTGCCATGATCACCCTGCTTCTCCTCTCCCTCTCGGCCTCGGCCTGCTTAGCCATAGCCCTCTGCATCGACTCAGGAATAACCACGTCTCTTATCGATACCGTGGTTACCTTTATCCCCCACGGCTCCGTCGCCTCGTCTAGTATCTGCTGGATCCTTCTGTTGAGCTCGTCTCTCCTGGCGAGGAGGTCGTCCAGCTCCACCTGGCCTATCACGTCTCTCAGCGTGGTCTGTGCCAGCAGGCTCGTGGCTATCTGGAAGTCTCTGACCCTCATGACGGCCGCCAAGGGGTCCTCGACCCTCATGTAGACTACGGCGTCGACCTCCACGGTCACGTTGTCTCGCGTGACGATCCTTTGTCTCGGAACATCGAAGGTAAGTATCCTTAGATCTATCACACGTGGAACATCTACGATAGGGATCAGGAGGATGAGGCCGGGGCCCTTAGCCCCTATTATCCTGCCAAGCCTGAAGATGACGGCCCTCTCATACTCCCTTACGACCCTGATCGCTGATGCCAGAATGATCAGCAGTATTATGGTCAGGATTATTATTCCTAGAATAGTTCCTACACCTATCTGAAGCGGGAAGACCATTCCGGGCAACTAGTTGCGGTGCTACTTAAAAAGATTTCATACTTACCTTTTGAGATAATTTAGGGGGCATGGGAGGCCTTATAGGTGTTCTCCAAACGCTAAAATATAGATGGACGTTCACACCTTCTTAGCGTCGAGCAATGTACGCTCTCCCGCCGAGGTATAGCTTCAAAACGGTGGAGGAGGAGGTGGCTGCGTTCTGGCGAAAAAGAGACGTACCGAGGAGGCATATGGAGATGAATCGCGGGGCGCCGATATTCTCTTTCCTCGAGGGGCCTCCGACCGTGAACTCGTTTATGCATATAGGCCATGCTCGGGGAAGAGTGTACAAGGACTTAGTGCTGCGTTACAACACCATGAGGGGTCTCGATGTCTGGAGGCGGGCGGGGTGGGATTGTCAGGGGCTTCCCACCGAGCTTGAGGTTGAGAAGAGGCTCGGCCTCACTAGCAAGAAGGATATCGAGAGGATAGGGATGGAGAGGTTTGTAGAGGAGGCTGACTCGCTCGTGGATTACTATATCGAGCGTTGGAGGAGTGACTCGGAGAGGCTTGGCCTATGGCTCGACTATGACAGCGCCTACCAGACCAGGTCTGAGGACTATATGGGGCATGTTTGGTCTCTGTTGAAGAAGTGCTACGAGACTGGCGACCTCGTCTTGAGTCACAAGGTTGTCCCCTTCTGTCCCCGGTGCGAGACACCTCTCTCTTCTCACGAAGTTGCACAGGGATACGAGGAGGTCGAGGACTATTCAATATACGTCAAGTTTCCTTTGTCGAGTGATGCGAAGACCTCGCTGCTCATCTGGACGACCACTCCATGGACGCTCCCTGCCAATGAGTCTGCCGCGGTTCATCCCGACGAGTATTACGTGGAGATAGAGGGGGGTGGAGAGAACCTGATTGTGGCTGAGAAGCTTCTTGAGAGTGTCTGCAGGGATGTGGGGATCGAGGGGTATAGGGTTGTGGAGAGGGTAAGCGGGTCGAGCCTCGCAGGGCTGAGGTATAGGCATCCATTGCTCGAAGAGGTTGATGCCCATAGGGGCCACCCTCCCCCCGCGCACGAGGTTTTGTGCGCGGATTTCGTCTCGATGACCGAGGGGACAGGGATCGTCCACATAGCGCCAGGGCACGGTCCCGAGGACTTTGAGCTCGGGAAGAGGCATGGCTTACCCCTCTTCTGCCCCGTGGAGCCTGGCGGAGTATTCAGTAGTGAGGGGGGCGCCTTCGCCGGCCTCAGTGTCAAAGATGCCTCTGAGAGAGTTATCGAAGTGTTGAGCGAGAAGAATCTCCTGCTGAAGGCGGGTAGGTTGGTCCATACTTATCCCTTCTGCTGGAGGTGTGGGACACCGCTTATCTATCTCCTGAGTAACCAATGGTTCCTCAGGATTGATAGGATCAAGAAAATCATGATCGAGGAGAACGCCAAGATTAAGTGGTATCCTTCCTGGGCTGGGCAGAACAGGTTCGGAGAGTGGCTCGAGAACGCTGAAGACTGGTGTGTCTCGAGGTCAAGGATCTGGGGGACTCCGCTGAACGTTTGGATCTGTAGAGGCTGCAGATCTATACGCGTCGTCGGCTCTCGCGAGGAGCTGAGAGACGCGATCAGGAGGCCGGAGCCACTCAGGATGCATAGGCCCTGGATAGATCGCGTGGTCTTCAGGTGCGAGAAGTGCGGAGGAGAGATGTATAGGGAGCCTTTCGTCCTCGACACCTGGCTCGACTCTGGGGTCGCCCACTTCGCCAGCGTCAACTATCTCAAAGATCCGAGCCTCTTTGAGAAGCTGTTCCCATACGACTTCATAACTGAGGCTATTGACCAGACACGCGGCTGGTTCTACACTCTTCTTTTCACATCGGCTCTCCTCTTCGGTAGGAGCCCCTATAAGACAGTTTTGAGCCAGAATTTTGTTCTCGACAAGTATGGTAAGAAGATGTCGAAGAGCAGGGGGAACGTCGTATGGGCTTCGGAGTCTATGGAGAGGTGGGGGGTGGACAATGTCAGGCTGTATCTTCTCAGTAAGGCCCAGTCTTGGGAGACGATAAACTTCGACCCTGATGAGCTTAAGAAGGTGAACCAGACCCTCAACATCCTCTGGAACGTGGTTTCCTTTGCCAAGACCTACTTCGAGCTCGACAGGTACTCGCCCGAGAGGGAGACGGTGGAGGCGTTGCGCCTCCATACAGAGCCTGAGGACCGGTGGATCCTCTCGAGGGTTAATAGCCTGATCGGCTACGTGGGAAGCTGTATCGAGAGGTTCGAGATACATGAGGCCGCGAGGGCGCTGATGCGCTTCATCGTGGAAGACCTCAGCAGGACGTACGTCAGGGCGGTGAGGAGGAGGTTCTGGACGGAGGAGAGGACTCCCAAGAAGATAGCGGCCTATGCGGCGCTCTACTACGTCCTGAAGAGGCTGCTGGTCGTGCTGTCGGTCTTCGCCCCCTACATCTCCGAGTACCTGTACCAGAGGATCAAGACGCCGGAAGAGCCGGAGAGCGTCTGTTTGAACAGGTGGCCCCGCCTAGACGAGAAGCTCATAAACCCCTTGATCGAGGACCAGATGCAGGTCGCGGACGACGTTATAGCCGCTGCTTTAAGCGCCCGCAACAAGGCCCGGAGAAAGCTCAGATGGCCCGTGAAGAGGCTGATAGTCGCGCCCAAGTCTCCGAAAGCCCATGAGGCTATCCGGTCTCTCAGCGGCTTCATAGAGAAAATGACCAACGCCTCAACAATAGAGATAATGGAGGTCGGGCAGAAACCACGGGAAGTTATTCAGCGCCTCGTACCCGTCCCCGCGGCGCTTGGGCCCCGGGCGGGGAAGAAGATGGGGATGGTTGTGAAAGCTCTTGCCATGGTGAGGGCTAGCGATGTGGTGGACCAGGTCTCGAGGTCGGGGTCCTACTCCCTTGCCCTGGAGGATGGCTCACTCTTCGAGATATCGGGGAGCGACTTCAGGCTTGTGGAGGAGCTCCCCAGCTATCTGGTGGAGGGTGAGGGACGGCTCGCCACGGTCTACATAGACATATCTGAGGATGAGGTCTTGAGGTCTATGTCTCTCGCCAACGAGGTGATCAGAAGGATACAGGTGATGAGGAAGGACCTCAACCTAGAGATAGTGAAGGAGGTATCATGCATCCTAGTAGCCGAGCCCGCCGAGAGACTTGAGGTGCTGAAGCCTCTCATCGAGTATATTGAGGAGGAGACAAGGACACGGATAAACTTAGCGAGGGATCTGGGTGTTTCGGAGAACCTCTATGTCAGGGAGTGGGAGCTTGAGGGGCTGAGGCTCGTGATAGCCCTCGAGAAGACGGAGTCGAGCGGCGAGCCCTGACCAATGAGTGAGATAAGGAGTTTAGCGGAGATCGTGGCGGGTCTATCAGATCTAGAGTTTAAGGCTCTAGAGGTTATTGAGAGATTAGCGGGGCAGGGCCGTGCAGCGACCCAGACACTCCTTGCGGGCATGCTGAAGATGGATCCGGGCCGTGTCGAAGGGATCCTTTCAAAGCTCAACAGGGCCGGACTAGTGTGGGCCCCGCTAGGCCGCGGGCACGAGTACTTCCTCAACTTCAGAGGCCTCGACGCGCTTGCCCTCAACAGCGCCTCGAGGCGCGGAATCCTTACGCATATCGGTGTGAGGATTGGAGTGGGGAAGGAGGCCGACATATACACCGGGATCAGCGGGGAGGGCGGACCCGTGGCGATAAAGTTTTACAGGATCGGAAGGAGGAGCATCAAGAAGCATAAGAGGCTGAGGGATATCGGCCTCGAGTCGATAAACTATCTGGACTCGTCGAAGAGGACCGCGGCGAGGGAGATGGAGGCCCTCAAGGTTCTGCATCCTAGGGGGCTCAGTGTCCCGGCCCCGGTATACAGGAATCGGCACATGCTGGTGACCTCCCTCATAGAAGGTGAGCTGCTGGTCAGGGTGCGGACTCATCCCGACCCTGAGACGCTCCTCGAGGAGATTGTCGGCTCGATCCTCGGGGCCTTGTATGCTGGGGTGATCCACTGCGACCTAAGCCCCTACAACATACTTATCGATACTCATGATCGCCACGTGATCATAGACTGGCCCCAGTGGGTAACCCCCAAGCACAGGAACGCCGCCCGCTACCTCGAGCGCGACGTGACTAATATCGTATCCTTCTTCAGGCGTAGGTTCGGACTCCGGGTGGACGGGCAGAGGTATCTCGAGATGGTCGCGAGAGCATTATACCACCATGTCTGAAGCCGCTACGCGTGAAGTGTAGGGTCGCCGCGGCCACTACAGCTCCGCGCCCGAGAATATTCGAGGAGGCTGTCACGGAGCGCGGGGCCCGGCTTATCACTAAGTTTAAATTCCGAGGGGAGGGCTGATGAGGAGAATGAGGAATAAAATTCTGCTGGGTCTGATCCTTTCGGCCCTGGGCCTCGGGATCTCGCTAGCATCTCCGATCCTCTACATCATGCTGGTCTCTTACGGTGTACAGAGCTTCCTGGGACACGAGCTGGCTCCGGGCCTCCCCCTCCACCTGATTCTCTCGGTAATAGGCGTCCCCATAAGCGTGGGGGGTCTTCTAGTATTCAGGCGGGGCGTCAGAGAGGAGCTTGAAGAGGCGGCCCTAGCCTACGCGAGGCCTCTCCCCCCGGAGGGGCTCGAGCGTCTGAACCCACCGACCGCGCCCACGGGCCGGCAGGCTAAGGAGGCTACACCCGGCGGAAAAACGGGGGAAGTGGGGGAGCCGCCTCCCTCATCACCCTCTAGAGGCGGCGTTAAGGTGAAGAGCGCTGGGACCACGATCATATGCCCTAAGTGTGGCTCCGAGTCCTCCGTGGGCTCGAAAAAGTGTCAAGAGTGTGGCGAGAGTTTCACGGTGCCGTCGGACCCGGACAGGGCCTGTCCTATCTGCGGATACGACCTTGGCTCGGCCTCCACCCTAGGTGACGACGTTTATGTCTGCGGCTACTGCTTCAGCGAGCTAGTCATAGAGGCTGAGCTCGCGAAGAAGATCTTCTGAGAGGAGGGGAGCCGCGGTGGATGACGCCTCCACCATATCCCAGGTCGAGGTGGAGAAGGCGAGTACCCGTGGAAGAGTCAGCCTGATCGAGGGCTCCTTCGTGACGGGCCATGGAAGATACCGGTTCTCCGGCATCATAGTGATGAGCGTAGGAGGCCCATCGGTCGGGGTCTCGCTCCGCGAGGAAGATGTGTTGAAGCTGTTGTCGAGGGGGGTGGGGCGGGAGCAGATAGACGGGATGATCGCGGAGCTTGAGAGAAGGATCGTGGAGGGGGACTTCGATATGAAGGGGGAGGTTGAGCACGTTGAGGACTGAGGGAGAGGCGCCGCCCCACTTGCCGGATGTTTCCGCGGAGAGGGAGGTCCTAGAGACGGTTCTTAGGATGTATGAGGCTATGAGGGAGAAGGACCCCGACAGGCTGATAAGCGTCCACTCGAGGAGCGGCTACACCCTCTACAACGACGCCCCGCCCCACGATCTTTTGGAGGGCGAGATGGCGCTTCGCCTCAAACTAAGCCTCATGAGCCAAGTCCAAGACCTCACCTACGAGGTCAGAGAGCAGCGCGTGACTGTCCTGGGCGACTTCGCGGTAGTCACTTACGAGCTGGAGATGAGCGGCGTGCTGGTCTACTCGTATAGGTTCGAGGGGAGCCACTGGGCCAGGACGGCGAGGTGCACGGCTGTTCTCAGGAGAGAGGAAGGAGGGTGGGTGATAATCCACGAGCACTATTCTCCGGCGGGGCCTACCCGGTCAACCACTTGATAAGCTCCTCAACATCACCTGCCTCGACCTCCAAATGTATCTCCCCGATCGCGGGCCTCTCGTCTTCGTCCAAGATCGAGGCAACCCCGACGTAGGCTCCGTGTTTGCTGAAGCGGGCTTTTACGACGCTTCCCTCGACCGAGGCCTTTAGGAGCCTCGAGGCGGCTGATCTGACCCGCCTCCTCCTCCAGTTCTCCTTAAGATAGCTGAGCGAGGAGAGCTCGGAGGATTCCCCCTCCACATAGGTCTGGCCACCCCTCTCCGCGAAGCGCAGCTCTACTGTAGGAAAGATCTTTCTCACCGCCCTCAGCACCTTCTCGGGGTCCTCGGTAGGGTTTACGGCGGCCCAGACCCTAGCCCTCACCCTCATATCTCCCCGACACCACCCTATGGCGGTCTCAGCGCCTTAAACCGTTTCTCCAAGCACTCCACCCGGGGGGCGGGTTTAATAGGCGTCGGCGGGGCATTCTGGCGCGGCCTTGATCGGTGAGACGTTCGTGGCGGTCTGGGAGGGGACGGACGGGTCGGGGAAGACGACTCTCCTCAGACGCGTGGCCAGGATTCTCCGCGGGAAGGGCTTCAGGGTTGTAACCCATAAGACACCGGGCGCCCTTCCCTCGGGACGCTTCGCGGCCCTCTACGGGAACAGACCGTCAACGCCTCCGCTCGCGCGGCTCCTCCTCTTCCTCGCTAACACGGTCGACGAGACGCGGCCGATGCTGCTGAAGCTCAAGAGGCTGAGCCCCCACTACTTGTTGATAGACAGGTACTATCTATGCTCCGTCGCGTACGGCTTGGCCCTTCTAGAGCACAGGATGGATCTGGATGCCGCGGCCCGCGTTGGAGAGATCGTCTCTCTAGTCGAGGATCTCGGCAGGGGCGGGCTGCTATACCCGGACGCGTACATCTTCGTAGACGTGTCGGAGGAGGAGAGGTTGAGGAGGGTTAGAGGGAAACGAGGAGGGGAGAAGAGGCTCGAGGCCGATACCGGATTCCAGAATGTGGTTAGGCGCGTCTATGCGGAGTTCCTCGGGAGGGCCTCCTCCCCCGTTTTGACTCTCAAGAATGAGAGCGGCATGCTGGAGCGGCTGTCCGCGGAGACCGCGGAAAGGCTTATCGCCATGAGGGGAGAGGCCATGGCTGGCGGAGGGGCCACAGGATTAAATCATGGCTAGGCTGGGAGTGGCTTGGGGATGCGGGAGCATCTCATCAGGAGCTTCGTGGCGATCGATGTCTTCTCGCCAGAGATAGTGGGGGCCGTGAGGGCTATCCAGAGGGAGATTCAGGAGGCCGGCCTGGTCGGTAAACCCGTGGACCCTGAGAGCCTCCACATAACATTGCTCTTCATGGGCGAAGTCGAGCCGCCCGTGCTGGAGGCCGTGAAGGAGAGGCTGGCCGGGATCCCGGTCAGGCCCATGAGGCTTGTGGTCAGGGGAGTGGGTTATTTCCCCGGGGGGTCTAGGGTGAACATTGTCTGGCTCGGGGTCGAGGACGCCGACTCGGCGCTGACGGAGCTGCAGAGGGAGGTTATCTCGAGACTCTCGGGCCTAGGATTCCGGCCGGACAAGGAGTTCAGGCCCCACGTAACCATACTTAGGGTCAAGAGCGTGAGGAACAAGACGGGCGCCCTGGAAGCCCTGAAGAGGCTAGCCGGACATCACGTGGGGGAAGTGATAGTTAGCACATTGAAGCTGAAGAAGAGCGTCCTCACGCCGCAGGGGCCGATCTACGAGGACTTGGCCGTCTATGGGCCCCCTAGGACTTGATAGACTTTCTGAGCTCCTCGCTCTTCATCAGGAGGATCAGCAGCGAGTCGATCGCCCCGGCCAGCTCGTCTATCTCATCCAGCTCGACGGCTTTGGCGAGGCGCCCCGAGAGCTCGTCAAGCTTCTCGACTACTATGTTCTCGATGCTCGTCAGCACGACTGGTAGGAGGGCTCTGCCCGACTCGGTCTCGTCCCTGACTACGACCACGGGCTTGTCGCACGAGACGCATCTCATCTCTCCTTTTATCTCGAAGAGTGGGTTGCCGCAGACCGGGCAGGTCTCGGCCAGCATTTTGCCGCCGGCCTTTAGGGCCTCGCTCATCCGTCTGACAACGTCACGTTCGCGACCTGCCATAGTGGTGCCATCTGTCAACCCGCATCCTAACGCTTAAAGGTATCAGCTTCTCGCTGGCTATTGCGCCTGATGGGGGTTAGGCAATTGTCTAATAAGTTTTATATTCTAGCCTAACTAGACCTAGCTAACCTTGCCTGCCGTGATACTCGACTCCACCCTCCGAGAGGGAGAGCTCTTCCGCGTCTTCCCGCTTGATAAGAAGCTTAGGATTGCGGAGATGTTGGTGGAGGCGGGGATCAGGAGGGTAGAGGTGACTGTCCACTACCCGCCCAAGACCTCCTATGAGGAGAATGCGAGGGTCGTGAAGCTCCTGAAGGACCGGGGCGCCGAGGTGGTGATGCACGGCAGGGCCTACCAGCAGGATATCGAGTCCATGATGATGTATGACTTAGACGGGGTGGCGGTCTACCTCGCCGTATCTCAGATCCATCTCGACCATAAACTGGGGGGGATTGGGCATGAGGAGGCTAAGCGGAAGATGCTGGAGGCGGTCGAGGCGGTGAGGCCCTTTGGCCTCAAATACGTCAGGGTAACCTACGAAGACGCTTCGAGGCTCTTCAGAGAGAGGGATCTCCAGAGGCTCGACGACATGCTTAGCTTCAGCGGCCAGCTCAAGTCCGCCGGAGCGACGCTCATCAGCCTCCCTGACACCGCGGGCCTAATGACGCCCAACGAGGCAGGCGAATTCATCGCGTACTGCGCCGAGCGGAGCGCCCTCCCGGTGGCATGCCACTTTCATAACGACTATGGGCTCGCCTCAGCCAACACCATAAAGGCGATCCTCGCGGGCGCGTCAGAGGCCCACACAACTCTTCTAGGGATTGGGGATAGGAACGGGATAGCTGATCTCTACGAGGTCGTGGCCCCTCTCCAGGATGTTTATGGTCATGAGCTCGGGGTGAGAAGGGAGGTCCTCGCGAGGGTCTATAGAGAGTTCTCTAGACTCACGGGGATACCGATACCTTGGAGACACCCCCTCTCGGAGGAGGCCAGCACGATCAGGGCCGGCGTCCACCAGTCCATGGTGATAAGGAGGCCCGAGGGTTATCTACCGCCCATGAAGATCAAGCACGATATCAGATCAATCAAGTTCGCGATAACGCCCTACATGAGCCACAAGCTGATCCTAGAGATAGCTCATCTCGACGGGCTAGAGCTGTCCGACTCAGAGGCGCGGACCATCGTCGGGAACCTGGTAGCCAAGCTCCTCCATAACGGTAAGAGAGCGAGCCCGAGGGAGCTGGCCAAGCACCTGAGCGATGCCCTCGGCAGGCCGATCAGCGAGTCACTCGTCAGGAAGTTCTTCGGGGAGGAGAAGGCTTACCTACTCCTGAAGCTGAGGCCACAGGCCGATACCGGCCGCATAGTCTCAGAGCTCTCGAGATGGGAGGAGGTAGAGTCGATCGACGAGGTCTACGGCTCGGTGGACCTTGTGCTCAGGGCGAAGCTGAGGATAAATGGCCAGACACTAGTCGATAGACTCCGATCGACATTTGCGAGGGATATCGAGGAGATAAACGTTTTAATCACGGATTAGCGCGGCCCGATATACGTTTATAAGAGACTACGCGTTAATAGATGTGCGCTTGGAGATGTTTGCCCCCCAGCTCCTTCCTGGGGAGGCAAGAAGCGCGAGGATGCGGTAGAAAGGTATCCGATGAACGCGCTGCACGGGCTTGTGGAGCGTGGCGAAGTAGGCCGCGCCTTGGCCCTAAGCGGGAGTACGCCAGCCGGTGGATGCCTCGGCTTGGGCGCTGACGAAGGACGTGGCAAGCTGCGATAAGCCCCGGGTAGCCGCATGCGGGCGTTGATCCGGGGATCTCCTAATGGGATATCCTGCGGAGGCTTCGGCCTCCGCGGTCCCGGGCTTCAAGCCTGGGATCGGGAACCCCCCGAACGGAAGCATCCAAGTAGGGGGAGGAGAAGAAATCAAACCGAGATTCCCTTAGTAGGGGCGACCGAAAGGGGAGCAGCCCAAACCGAACCCCCTCGGGTAACCGTGGGGGAGTGTGGGGTTATAGGGGCCGCGGGCCCATCCTGAAGGCTGAGCCGAAGTCCCCTGGAATGGGGCGCCATAGAGGGTGACAGCCCCGTAGGCGAAGGCCGGAGGGATGATGCCGCGTGTCCCAGAGTACTGCACCTCGGATATGGTGTGGGAAGTTGGGGGCCACTGGCCTCCAAGGCTAAATACGTCCCAAGACCGATAGCGGACCAGTAGCGTGAGCGAAAGGTGAAAAGTACCCCGGGAGGGGGGTGAAAAGTGTCTGAAACCGGCTGGTAACAGACGAGCGCGGCCCGGAAGGTACTCCCCGCGAAGCCTCCGCGTAGGGGGCGAGGTGGGGACTATACCAGGGTCGTGCGCTCCGTCTTGAATCACGGGCCGGGGAGTTCACGGGTGTGGCAAGCCTAAGGGCTGTAAGCCCGTAGGCGTGGGGAAACCGAAGGGTCCGCAGCTGGGGTCTTCTCCAGCGAGGGACGGGGTCCGAAAGGGCCCGTAGTCACGCCCGTGAGGCTAGAAACCGAGCGATCTAGCCCTGGGCAGGGCGAAGCCAGGGGAAACCTTGGTGGAGGCCCGAATAGGGGTCTTGATGTGCAAATCGGTCCCTTGACCTGGGGCTTGGGGTTAAAAGCTAATCGAGCTCGGTGATAGCTAGTTCCCCCCGAAGTGTCTCGCAGGACAGCCTCGGGGGAGGCTGCCCACGGGGTAGAGCACCGATGGGGGAGCAAGGGGTCGATGAGGCCCCACTCTCCTTTCGAACTCCGAATCCGTGGGCGCCGTAGATCCCGGGAGTGGGGTACCGGGGGTAAGCTCCGGGACCGAGAGGGGAACAACCCAGACCGCGGGTTAAGGCCCCAAAGTGCCCGCTAAGTGACAAACCAAAGGGCGTCTTCAGCCAGAGACAGCGGGGCCGTAGGCTTAGAAGCAGCCATCGGCTAAGAAGTGCGTAACAGCTTACCCGCCGAGGCTGGGGGCCCCGAAAATTGACGGGTCTAAGCGGGCCGCCGAAACCCGGGCTCACCCACGCCATGCGTGGGTGGGGGTAGGGGGGCGTGGCGGTTGGGCAGAAGCAGGGCCGTGAGGTCCTGTGGACCGGCCGCCAATGTAGATCCCGGTGGTAGTAGACAGCGAAGCGGGGTGGGAATCCCCGCCGCCGAAAGGGCCAGGGTTTCCCGGCAATGCGTCGTCAGCCGGGAGTAAGCCGGTCCTAAGGCCGACCTTAACCGGGTAGGCCGAAGGGGAAGCCGGTTAATATTCCGGCGCCTCCTGGATAGGTGCGGCGACGCAAGCCAGGCTCCTGACGCTTCGGGTAAGGCCGAGCAGGGCTGTAGCTCTGCCTGCTCTCCGAAGCCTGGGGAGGGCCGTAATGGCGAGAACCAGGTGAATGGGGGGTGGGGCGGCCGTAAGGCCGCTTCGGCTGGACCCTGGAGCCAGTGAAAAGGGAGCCTGGAACGATTCCAGGAGACCGTACCGAGATCCGACACAGGTGCCCTGGCTGAGAAGGCCAAGGCGTCTGGGGTTACTCCGGGCTAGGGAACTCGGCAAATTAGCCCCGTAACCTCGGGAGAAGGGGTGCCTGCCTTCCTGCTCGATGAGGGTGGGTTGGCAGGTCGCAGTGACAAGGGGGTCCTGACTGTTTAATAAAAACATAGGGAGCCGCGAGGCCGAAAGGCTTTGAACGGCTCCTCAATCCTGGCCAGCACCGGTACCTGAACCCCGGGTACAACCGGGATAAGGGCCGGTCAACGCCGGGGGTAACTCTGACCCTCTTAACGGGGACCTTCCAGTTGGTGGCAAGGCCCCGGGAGATAGGTAGCCAAATGCCTTGTCGGGTGAGTTCCGACGTGCATGAATGGATCAACGAGGGCCCCGCTGTCCCGGCCCGGAGCCCCGTGAACCCACATAACGTGGGCGAACAGTCCACGAACCCCCAGTGGGGAGAGAAGACCCTGTGGAGCTTTACTGCAGCCAGTTGCTGCGGAGCGGCTTGGGATGCATAGCGTAGCCGGGAGCCGCAGATCCCAGCCTCTTCGGGGGCTGGGGGAGGCGACAATGTAACACCGGCCATCCCGGGCTGCCCCGCTAACCAAGGCCTGACCTTGGGACAACTGCTGGTGGGCAGTTTGGCTGGGGCGGCACTCCTCCGAAAAGATATCGGAGGAGCCCAAAGGTCGGCTCAGGCGGGACAGAAACCCGCTGTGGAGTGCAAGGGCAAAAGCCGGCCTGACAGGACCCTCGAACGCAAGGGGTCCTGAGGGGAAACCCGGGCCTAGCGATCCATCGGCTCCTACCAGTGGGGGCCGGTGGTGACAGAAAAGTTACCCCAGGGATAACAGGCTCGTCGCGGGCGAGAGTCCCCATCGACCCCGCGGCTTGGTACCTCGATGTCGGCTCTTCCCCTCCTGGCCTCGCAGCAGGGGCCAAGGGTGAGGCTGCTCGCCTATCAAAGGGGAACGTGAGCTGGGTTTAGACCGTCGTGAGACAGATCGGTTTCTACCTACTGGGGGTGCGGGCCGCCTGAGGGTAGGGTCCTCCCAGTACGAGAGGAACGGAGGGCCGGGGCCAACAGTGTACCGGTCGTCCTACAGGGCGGCGCCGGGTAGCTGCGCCCCTGAGGATAAGGGCTGAAAGCATCTAAGCCCGAAGCCTCTCCCAAAAATAGGCGGCCGATCGGGGCCTATAGGGCCCGGCAACGGGTCTTGGGCTCCGGCGAGGGCACTCCTAGAAGAGGAGGTTGATGGGGTGGGCGTGTAAGGGTGGAGGCTTCGGCCGGACACCTTCAGCGCTCCACTCCCAATCGCCCAAGCCGCTTAGGAAGCGGGGCACGGCCTACGCTAAAACGCTCCACGGCCCGTGTAGCGCGAGTATTTTCCAACGAATACTGTAGATCCTAAAGGTATATTAGCGTAGGAGTTGTGGCTTCTCCAAGCCATGCTTGAGGAGATTCGTGGAAACTACAAGTCCCTATATAGCAGGATCGGGGTTGTGGGATTCGTCGCTCTGATAGACACCTCCATGATCTCGCCTGTCGTAGCCTCCTACGCTAGGTCCGTTGGCGCTGATGCCGCGACAGCTGGGCTGGTCGCAGGAATATACTCCGCCATAGCCATACCCATGATAAGCCTCTCCGGCCTGATCTCCGACAGGATCGGGAGGAAGCGGCTACTGGCGGCGGGCCTCGCGGGCGACCTTATAGCCATGCTCTCGTACGCCCTTGCGGCCAGCCCCCTCCACCTCCTGCTTACGCGGATGCTTCACGCGGTCTGCGACTCCCTCATCATCCCCCCCGCCTTAGCGCTGCTGGGCGATGTCTTCAGGGTCAGAGTCGCGGGGCCGCTCAGCATCTTCTGGATCTTCGTGGCGGCCGCGATCGTGGCAGGCTCCGGCTCCGCGAGCGCTCTCGTCTCAGCTTACGGGTTCTGGAGCGTCTTTGCGGTGGTGGCGGCGCTTCTGCTAGTCTCTTTAATCTCTCTTCGCGGGCTTCCGTCACCTACTCAGCGGAGCGGGCTCAAACAACCCATAACCCATCTCTTGAGGCGGCATTGGGCCAGGATCGCGTCATCCATGACATCTATCCTCGGAATGTATCTCTTGATAGGAGCTGTCGTGGGCTCCCTGCCCTCAATGCTGATCGACCGTTACGGCTTTACAGAGCCCTCGGCTGCGGCGCAGATCGGGATCTTCATCGCCCTCTCAACGGCCATATCGATACCCGTATTCCCGATCGCGGCCCGGGTCTCCGCGAGACGCACACCCCTCATCCCCATCTACGCGGGTCTCACAGCTACGATCACCACGGCCCTCATCATGGAGTACGCCTTGGGGCAGGTCGCCGGCCTCTTCGCAGCGGCAGCCCTCTTCAGCGTCGCACTAGGATCGATAATCTTCTCCTCGAGCTATCTGGCCGTCACGCTTCCAGCGGGCGTGAGGGGGCTCGGCTCAGGGCTGAACCAGTCCGCGAGCCTCATGGGGGTCGCCCTCGGCGCTCCGTTATCGGCCACATACGTCCAAGCGTCAGGTCATCAAGGGGTTTTCATCGTGTTCGGAGTGTTGCCGGCCGCCGCTGTTCTAGTGTTTTTGGCTATTGTAAGGGGCCTGCTGACGAGGGCGGCGGAAGCCGCAGAGGATGTCTAGAAGGCCCTCTAAACACCCAGCCTGCCTAGAACTAGCGAGGCGACCTTGATGGCATCCAAACTCTCGGCTGGGTTGTGCGTCCTGACTAGGTCGGCTCCGTTGAAGACCGCAAGGGCCTCCGCGGTGATCGAGCCGAACAACCTCTCTTGGGGGTCCTCCTTACCGGTGATCTTGCCGATGAAGCTTTTCCTCGAGACTCCTACGCAGACGGGGCGGCCTAGGGGCCGCAGCTCTCCAAGCCTCCTCAGGATCTCCGCGTCGACCACAAACCACTTCTTCGCGTGCCTCCTGTGGAAACCTACCCCGGGGTCGATGATTATCCTCTCAGGCTCCACGCCACTCCTCAGCGCGGCCTCTATCGAGGCTTTAAGCTGAACCTCGACACCCTCAACTACATCGATCTCTCCGCCGACATCGTTAGCCATCAATATGAGCGAGGCCGAGTAGTCCCTGACCAGCCTAGCGATCTCCGGCGAGTTTCTCAGCCCCATGACGTCGTTTATCATCTCCGCCCCCTCCCTCAACGCCACCTCGGCTGCCCTGGCCCTGTAGGTGTCGGCGGATATCGGGACGCTCACGGCGTCTCTTGCAGCCCTTATCGCGGACCTCAGCCTCTCGACCTCGACGTCCTCAGGTACCCAGACCTCCTTGTAGGGCGCGCTCGACATCCCGCCGATATCGATTATCTCGGCCCCCGCCTCGACCATCCTGACCGCAGCCTCGGCGACCTCCTCCGGTGTCCGCCTCACGCTCCCCCTGAAGAAGGACTCGGGGCTGGTGTTGATGATCCCCATGACCCTCACGGGCTGCCCCTCTCCAACCAGGAGCCTCCCAACCCTCGCGACCCGCGAGCCCTCTGAGACACTCATAGGATACCTACCGTCACGACATGATGGAGTAGTACCATCTGAGTATGTATTCTGGGAGCTTGAGGCCCCTCTCCTGGAGACGATCGACGAAGAAGAGGGGGATGGGGCTCGTGGCGAAGGCTGCCTTGATGTAGAAGTCGTTGGGCCTCCCGGCCGAGTATCTCGAGGGCACGTACAGCGAGTAGTCGGAGAGCGACGCTATCGTCGAGTCCTTCGCGCCGACTATCGAAGCTACGACCCCTCCCATCTTCTTGAAGATCTTACACCAGGTAGCGACCACCTCGGTCTCGCCGCTGTGCGAGATCGCTATGAGTACGTCGCCGGCCCTCGGCGGAGGGGTGTTCGTGTCCCCCGAGACGTATACCTGGTCGCCGATCGCCCTCTTAACGTGGCTGAGCCTGACCCCCGTCATCCTAGCAACCTCCCTGCTACTCCCCAATCCCGCCAGGTAGCAGACCCCCCTCCTCTCTAAGAGCTCAACGAGCGACTGGAGGAAGTCAGACTTGACGACATCCTCGACGATATCGTTCGTCTCTGACAGGAGTCTGTTGATCTTCTCTGATATGGTGTTGGAGTCGCTGTCCTCGTAGATGCACTCCGCAACGGCCTGAAGAATTATGCAAGACGAGAGGATGAATATGTCCTCCAGTATCCCGTACTGCTTGAATTCGGAGGTCATGGTGTTCTCGTCAGCAACTGTTCTCCCCTTCACGTGGCTGCAGGTCCCATACTTCTGCCCAAGCTTCCCGATGGGGGACTCGGGGTCGCTCGTGATCACATCTATCGTGTAGTCGCCTGTCCTTCCCGACTTAGAGATTAGGAGGGCTAGCCTCTGGGCGTCCACGAGTGGGGTTAGGGATCTGCCGCTCCCGGAGAGGATAAGGAGGCTCAGTCTGCCGAACCGTTGCCTAAGCTTCGTCGCAGCAAGGTCGAAGTCCCTGTCGGCGAAACCGACGTCGCTGCGGTCGACCACTATCTTTCCCCTATCCATCTTCGCGAGCTCGCTACATACTATACTCACGGCCCCCTTGCTACGGCCCTCTCCGTGAGGCACTATAACTCCCGCAGATTTGAGGTTCGTGTAGAGGTCCGCGACCTGGCTTACCTTGATCTCGGATAAATTCTGGATGACGTTGTTCATGAATCCGAGGCTACTCTTGAGTATAGCCATTCGTGCCAACCAGCTAGCCTACCTAACCTTATTAAAATATTTCGGCCCTTAGACCGCTGCTCCGCGCCTGATTAACGCGTGGATAATCCGGCCCATGATCCTGTACTCCAAGACGGGATTACCGGTTATCCGGCTCCAAATCTCTAGGTCGCGTTCCGCCCCTCGGTTATAGTCAGCTATGACATGTATGAGGCATCCGTTTGGGTAGCTCTCTATCTTGTCGGCAAGCACCATGAGAAGCTGGCTACACTCGATCCCGAGGGCGGCGTAGACGTAGTCCGGCGGGTCGCCGAAGCAGACGATCCCCCTCGAGTTGACCATATTCTCCAGCTCCGCGCGTGCCTCACCCCACTCCCTGAGCCTCCCCTCATACCCCTCCTCGAGGGGGGTCACGGTGCAGAGCCAGTTCTGATCGCTCGGAGGCCTCTGCAGCAGCGCGGGGTTCGCCACCACCTCCCGGTTGATCTGCTCTATCCTGAGCCTGAAGGGTGCTGATAGGTGGCCCATGAAGCGGCGCGACTCGATGAAGCAGATCGAGCGGCCGGGCTCAACGACCGATCCCGGGGGCTTAGGATGCGCAGAGACGATCTTACCCCAGAGGGCTTGAGTGATCTGTAGGACCCCCAGCCTGAGCTGGTCTCGACCCGTCTTGACGAGCCATAAAAAGCTGTCAAGGTGGTAGTAGGCGTCTTCGCGGAAGGCACAGCCGGCCAGCTCCTCCATGCTCGCCTACTTCTCGATCGGGAGGCCTACGACGTTCCCCCACTCGCTCCAGCTCCCGTCGTAGTTCCTGACCCGCTGATACCCTAGTAACTCCTTCAAGACGAACCAGGTGACCGATGATCTCTCCCCGATCCTACAATAGGTAATTATCTCCTTGTCGGGTGTGATTCCTGTGGGCTCGTAGAGCTTCCTCAGCTCCTCGATCGGCTTGAAGGTGCCGTCGTCGTTCAGAGCCCTCGCCCACGGAATATTCACGGCTCCGGGGATGTGTCCTCCTCTCTGGGCATGCTCGGTCGGATACTCGGGGGGCGCGAGGATCTTACCGGTAAACTCGTCGGGCGACCTCACATCGACTAGGGCCACCGCAGGGCTACCAAGCCTTACCCGGACATCCGGGAGGAGGATCCTATACTCGTATCTGACCCTAGTGACGGTGTAGCTGGCCGGGGGATAGCTGGGCACATCCTTGGTGAGCTCCCTCTCCTCGGCGATCCATTTCTTCCGGCCACCGTCCATGAGGCTCAGCTTCTCGTGCCCGTAGAGTCTCGCGACCCAGAAGGCGAAGGCGGCGAACCAGTTGTTGAAGTCGCCGTAGAGGACTACGTGGGCGTCGTTCGAGACCCCGCTCCTAGAGCATAACGACGCGAAGCCCTCCTTACTCACTATGTCCCTCGTGAGGGGGTCGTTGATGTCTCTCCTCCAGTCCCATAGGACGGCGCCTCTCACATGGCCCTGGTAGTAGCCTGTCTGGGGATCGTAGTCCACCTCGACGATCCTCACGTCGGGGTTGTTAAGGTTCTTCTGGACCCACTCTGTAGAGACCAGGGGCGGTGTTGTTGATTTGCCGCTCATATCCATCTTATTATGGCGCTATTATTCCCAAATATATCTATATAACCGCTACCCGCAACCGTGTATGCATAGAAGCAACCACGCCGGGCGCGAGCCGTAGCCCCTCCTCAAAAAACGCCTAGAAGATCCTGTGTAGCCTTTATAACGGGGGATTCGCCTCCCGTAGTCAGGATGAGGAGCCCTATCCTGAACAGGCTTTCAGACCCAATGCTCGGCGACGCGGAGTGTATCGTTATCGATGTAGGCGGCGGGCCAGGTGTCGTGGCCCTGATAGCCGGGAACGTGATCCAGGAGAGCCTCGGGAGCACGAGGGTGGCGGAGATCCTCTCGCCCCGCTTCCCCCAAGTAACCCTGATCAGCAGCGAGGGCGTCGCTTCCCCCCCAAGGATCGATATCAGTGTCGCCAAGTTTCCGAACGGCCTGAACAAGGCCTTGCTCATACTGAGCAGGAACTTTATCGTGGATGAGGTTGAGGTAGGAGAGGAGACGGCCGAGCTTGCTATGAGCTACCTCTCCCCTCTCCGCGTCACCGAGGCGGTCTTCCTCTCGAGCGGCCGGCTAACGGCCTCCGGCGAAGTCTATGCATCTTCCACGGAGCTCGAGAGGGTCAGGAGACTCGTGAGGATTGGGGCGAAGGCCTCCTCAAGCATCGAGAACCTCCCAGTCGACAGGTTCGCGACCTCCCTGATGCTGAGGGCTCATCTCCGCTCGATACCCTTGAGCCTGCTCGTCGCAGACACAATGGGGTTCGCCCCCGACCTAGCCTCGGCGAAGCGGCTTGTCACCCTACTCTCGACATACCTAGGCTTCTCAGTCGACACCTCCAAACTCGATATGGAGATAGAGAGGCAGAGACAGTTCTTCGAGGAGGCCAGCAAAGCCTTCCAGGGGCTGGAGAAGGGCGGCGGAGCGCCGACCTACATCGGCTAACCGGTCGATCGTTTGGAGAAGAGGATCCCCCCAACTAGGCTCAACCCAAGTCATCAGCCTGATCCGCCGACTCGGCGGGGTTTTCCGCCCAAAGCCTCGGGATCCAAGAGGCCAGACCCTTCGACGAGCAGGGCCAAACCCTATATACCGCGGGGAGGAGATCCACGGCCGGATGGCTCTAAGAGCTGAGACCAGGCTCAGGGCCCGGGGCTTCCTCTCGGACGCCACTAGCACGGTGAAGTGGGATGTGGCGAGGATTAGGACGGATTCGGAGGAGGCTTTCAGGTGGCTTAGGAAGCAGCAGGAGGCGGGGCGGAGCGAGAGGGAGAGGATGAAGAGAGGGCTTCGGACGGCGGTGGAGACCCACGACAGGGTCATGAGGAGCCTCAGGGCCAAGATGAGGGAGCTGCGAAACAACTACCCCTAGCGCCTCCATCATGTCCACCTACTACGCCGAGGTCATCGCCCGCGCCACCGCCCTCGCCCTGGTCCTCGTAGTCCCGCCGATACTCGGCCTCCTCTATATATGGGAGACAGGTGCCAGGGACCCCATCCCAATAATAGCCTGGCTGGTTCTGACCCTCCTGTGGAACACCCTAGTCATAGCGGCTCTGGTAAGAGAGAAAACGCCGAGAGCTAGAAGGGGAGAAGCTTAAGAACCAGGGTGTCGTCCTCCTTCCTAACCATTATCGTCTTGGCCCTCTCAAACATAGGCCTCATCTTGGAGGGCACGTAGAGCCTCCCATGCCTGTCCAGGCTTACCTGCCACCTCTCGCCGCCAACCTCCACAACGACAGCGGCCGCCCCACGGGAAAGCCTCTTAGGGACGCGGAGGCGCCAGTAGCGCTTGAGGGTCCTCCCGACCTTTACCTCCTCCACCTCCGCCTGCCTTATACCCACGTATTATAGTTTGGTAGCCGCGTAATATAAACCGCTCATGAGTTGTCGGGCCCCTCTCTTGATGGTTCTGTGTTTTGGCTAGGAGGCTACGGACCGATTTTCACGGTTGTAGCGGGCTGGAGGGCATATATAGTGGGGAGTGGGTAGGGGGTCTTGGATATGCGGCTAAAGCTCTGGGAGGTTCTGGGGGCCAACGCGAGCTTTGTCTTCAGGGGGCTTGGCACTGGAGTCGCGACCAAGGCTCTGGTCTACGCCTCGGCGGCCTTCCTATCCAGGTCGGTGGCCTTGGGGCTAATGCTACCCCTGATACTCAGGGACGTGGTCACGGCGCTAAGCTCCACGCCCCCCGACTCGAGGCTACTGAACCAGGGGATGGTCTCGCTGGCCGCCGTCGCCGTCACCGTCTCCGCCACCGAGTGGCTCCTGAGGCCCTTCTGGACCTATATGGCTCGCGGCATAGTCTCGATCAAGAAGAGGCTGGTTGAGCGGGAGATCGCTGGGAGGGGGGAGGGTGGCGATGTCGTCGGCAGGATCGTGAGCGACGTGGACTTCGTGATCTGGAACAGCTCCGGAGGCTTCACCTCCATGCTCCCAAACTTCCTGATGGGTGCGGCCTCCCTCGCGGCGATGCTGAGCCTGAGCCCGGCGATAGGTCTGCTGGGCGCCTCCATCATCCCACCCTTCATCATCCTCACGGAGATCTATTCAAGGAGGGTCGAGCACGCGAGGAACATCGAGAGGAGCTATTACAGCCAGAACATACATTTCGCTGAGAGATACCTGAGCGGAGAGGTCGGCGGCCTCCCCCAGTTCCGCTCGGCGCTCGACCGGTGGCTAACGGGCGTGGTCCGGCTGATCCACTATGACAGGATCTTCTGGTTCTCCGGGCTTGTGGTCAGCACCACTCTCCCGCTTGGGGTGCTGTGGCTTGGGCTTGCGGAGCTGGGGCAGGGCAGGATCGGCGTAGGAGCTATAGCTGGCTCGCTCTACGCCAGCGTGAACTACTCCATGTCGCTGCTCAACGGCTTCTGGGGGCTCTGCATGCTCGGCCAGTCCCTCGCGCCGATCAAGAGGGTCGCCATGATCGCTCAGGAGAGGGCGAGGACCCCCTAGCCGGACCCCCGGCCGCCCCCGCTCTGAGAAAATCTTATCAGGGGCCTGATGGGGTGCTTGTTGAGCTGGCTTGGGCTCCGTTAGGATAGGGGTTCTTGGATCTGGCTTCGTTGTCTCGACTTTCCACCTGCCGTCTCTTCTGGAGGTTCCCGGCGCGGAGGTTGTGGCCGTTGGTGGGAGGAGGCAGGCCGTCGTCGAGGAGCTCGTGAGGCGTTTCGGGGTCAGGCGCGGCTACTGGGGCGAGGGCTTCGTCGAGAAGCTCTGCAGGGACCCGGAGCTAGACACGGTCATGATCTGCCTGCCCAACTTCCTCCACCTAGAGGCCACGAGGCTGGCGGCTGAGAACGGGAAGAACGTGATCTGCGAGAAGCCCCTCGGGAGGAACGCGGAGGAGGCCAAGGAGATGCTTGATGCGGTCGAGAGGCATAAGGTCCTCCACGGGTACGCCGAGAACCAGGTCTTCGCCCCCCAGATAACCAGGGTCAAGGAGATGGTGGAGAGCGGCGCCCTTGGCAGGGTCTTCTGGGTCAGGACAAGGGAGGCCCACTTCGGCCCCCACTCAGACTGGTTCTGGGACCCCAGCCTCTCGGGCGGCGGCTCCCTCCTCGATATGGGCTGCCACTCGGTCGAGGTGGCCCGTTACCTGATCGGCGACGAGCCCGTGGAGGTGTTGGGTTGGGGTGCAACCCTGGTCCACGGGGGGAGGACTAGGGCAGAGGATAACAGCCTCGCCGTTGTGCGGTACCGCGGCGGCCAGGTTGGGCAGTCAGAGAACAGTTGGGCGGCCCACGGAGGTCTCGACCTGAGGTACGAGGTCTACGGCTCCGAGGGGGCGGCCTTCATAGACACGACGAGGGAGACCGGGGTACGGGTCTTCACGGTGGCCGCTGAGGAGAAGGTGGGCTACGTGGTCGAGAAGGCCGAGGTGGCGAGGGGCTGGATGCACCCCATCTGGAGGGAGCACGAGCTCTACGGCTACCTCGCCGAGCTCAGACACTTCGTAGACGCGTTCTCTAGAGGTGAGATGCCTAGGGAGACCTATAGGGACGGCTACATCGTCAACAAGATACTCGACGCGGGCTACAGGTCGATGAGGAGCGGCCGCTGGGAGAAGGTGGGTTGAGGCGCACCTAGCCCTTCCCAAGCTCCCTTAGCAGCCTCTCCGCTACGACCCTCTCCTCACCGCCCCGTAGACACTGTGGGTTAATGTAGACACGGCTCTCGACCCTGTAGGCGTAGATCGGCGGGTCCCCGGCCCTGAGGCCCTCTAACAGCCTCTCGGCTTCATGTTCGGTCCCGAGTCTTATCTCGACCCGCGGGATGCATGGCGGCCTAGGGTGCCGGATCCCCTCGGGGTACACGATCTCGACACCCTCCACGCCTCTCGCCCGGAGAGCCGAGGCGATGTACTCCGCCTTCAGCTTCCAGGCCTTGAGCCTCTCCTCCTCGCTCGAGCCTAGATAGCTCTTCAGGGCGGCCACCACCGCGAAGATGTCCTCCTTGCTCGTCTTCATCGTCCTCCCTATGTTTATCCTCGTCGAGCCCTCCACCTGCTCGTAGCTATGGGGCCCCAAGACCCTGCAGAGCTCCACGATCCACCTCCGACCGACGATTATCCCTGTGTCGTTTGGCGCCCCCAGATCCTTACCGGCGCTGAAGAGAACTGCGTCGGCCCCAGCGTCATAAAAATACCTCAGGTTGGATCGAGGCGGGAGCTCGGCGGCCGCGTCCACAATCACGGGTACCCCTCGACTGTGCGCTATCTCGACCACTCTCGCGAGGGGCAAGACACCCTCCATAGGGTCGAAGGCAAAGTAGACCGTCGCGCAGACCGAGCCATCCAGCGCCACGGCGAACTCCCGCTCATCCGTCCCCCCCTCTACGCCGACCTCCCTTATCCGCGCCCCGACCTTCTCGATAATGTAGTCGTAGAAGTTTCGCTGCCTCGACTGGACTACGACCGTGCTTCTGAGCCCCATGGCCCTAGGGAGACTCCACCTAGCCTCGGGCCTATCCCTGACCATGCAGGCCGCGACCGCGAGGGCCAGCCCAGCCCCCGCCCCGCACGTTATGTAGGCATCCTCAACCCCGAGGAGCGAGGCGACGTAACGCCCAGCCTTGGCGTGGAGCTCAGTCATGTCCACATAGACCTGCGACGCCTCCCTGACCGCCTCCAGAACCTCCGGACTCAGGACGGAGCCCCCCAGAACCGTGAGAGTCCCTGCAGCATTAATGAGGGGCCTGACCCCCAGCTCCTCCACGAGACCCATGCCCGAGGACGGCCTGATGCCGGTCAACGCTAAAGGTCTTTCCCCGGCCACGCAGAACAGATTCTAACTTAGAGACCAGCTCCGCACGATTTTCAGCACCACGACGCTGCTCGGGTCTGAGATAGGGCCCGAGACTCTTGCAGGGTCTTACCCATCGTAGGAACCATCGATCGCGGCAAACACAGTCATTATCACACAGAGATTGATGAATATTAAAGTAGTGGAAACTATTCTCGAAACACAGGATGGAGGTAAAAACACGTCTAAAGACCTTCCATAAAGTTATTTTTGGAGACTCTAGGAGCTTAAAGGAGATCAGAGATAAGAGCGTTCACTTAGTCGTTACTTCTCCTCCTTATCCCATGATAGAGATTTGGGATAATCAGTTCGGGATGCTAGACAAACGTGTCGATGAATTGTGGCGCCAACTAGAGGAGGCTAGGGACGACCGTGACAAGACCTGCCTCGCAGCTAAAATTTACGACTTAATGCATGAGGATTTAGCCTCAACCTGGAAAGAGGTTTATAGGGTTCTTGTTGATGGAGGTATAGCTTGCATAAACGTCGGAGATGCGACGAGAAGCATAGGCAACATCTTCCAGCTTTTCCCAAACCATGCAAGAATAATTGAAGAGTGCAGACGGATAGGCTTCATAACTTTACCGTACATTCTTTGGAAGAAGCCGACGACTAAACCGAAGTATAAGGGGAAGGGAGCATTTCTAGGATCAGGTTTCCTCCCACCGAATGCATATGTCACCCTAGATTGCGAATACATCCTGATCTTCAGGAAAGGTAAACCCAGAGAGTTCGACCCAAACGACCCATTGCGATACGCAAGCCGATACACTAAGGAGGAAAGAGACACATGGTTCAGCCAGATATGGTACTTGCCTGGGACTAAGCAAGAGCTTACAGAGGTCTACCGCAGGGCAGCTGCGTTCCCAGAAGAGATTCCAAATCGCCTAATCCGTATGTTCTCAATAATAGGTGATACTGTCTTGGATCCTTTCCTAGGGTTGGGGACAACCATGAGAGTGGCTATGCAGCTCCAGAGGAACAGCATCGGATACGAGATCGACGAAGCTCTCAGGCCAATAATAGAAGAGAGAATGGGTCATGATAGGCAAAGGTTGATACCAGACGAAGCAACGATAGAGATCATTAAAAGAGATTGGTAACTTCGCCGAGGCGGGAGTTTCTTCAACCTTCTTATCCCCTGACTAACTGATCAATCGTTCAGACGCGCTGCTAGTGTGGATGCTTGCCTACCATAACTATTCTTGAGGCCTTGATTATATGTTATGAGTTCGCGGGTAGATACTTTCCAGCGATTAAATTAGCAGAGCCGCCGGCGTGCATATTTCCGGCGTATTCGCCTGTGCCTCTGAAAGGCCCGTCACTCTCTCTGAGCGGTGTGACTTGAGAGCGCCTCGCAGGCATAGGGGGCCGCGGGACAGAAAGTGTTGTACGGACGCCCAGAGCCAGAAACACTTTAAATAGAGAGGGCTGGTGGAATTGTTAGGGTAGCAGGCAAACAGTTATGCCCCCTATTGTTCCGGACGAGCTGGTGATAACTTCGGGTCTACTGGAGGAGTGGATTTCATCCAGCGGCTTCAGGGAGAGGGTCCTCCTCTACTCAGGGATCCTGAGGGCCCTGGAGCAGAAGCTGGGTATGGGTGACGAGGCTGGGATAGGCGCCCTGAAGCGTCTGAGGGAGGCCTGTGAGAGGAGCGGGGCCGTGATGGAGCTGGTGGACCTCGGAGACTCCTTCACCGACGTCAGAGCCGCGCTCAGGGAGCTTGCCAGCAGAAGCGGCGGAACGGTCTTCACCTCAGACCCCATAACGGCGAGGATCTGCGAGGCCCTCGCCATAAACTTCAACTACCTGGCGCCACGCGACATCCTCCCGCTCGAAGAGATCTTCGGCCCCAACGTCATGTCCCTCCACCTAAAGGAGTCAGTCCCGCCGAGGATCAAGAAAGGCGTCCCAGGCTCCTGGAGCTTCGAGGAAGTGTCGAGCAAGCCCCTAAGCCGGGCAGAGTTGGAGCTGATCGTGGCGCAAGTCATGAGGGAGGTCTACAGGACGCTGGGCAGAAGCTCCTTCGTAGAGATGGATAAGGGCGACGCGCAGATCGTCCAGCTCGGGGACTACAGGATCGTGATCACCAGGCCGCCCCTGAGCGACGGGCTCGAGGTCACGATCGTCAGGCCGATAGTGAAGAGGAGGCTCGAGGACTACGCCCTCCACCCAGCACTGAAGCAGAGGATCTCGGATAGGGCCGAGGGGATACTGATAGCCGGCCCACCCGGGATGGGGAAGTCGACCTTCGCCCAAGCCCTGGCCGAGCACTACAGGGCTATGGGGATGGTAGTGAAGACCATCGAGAGTCCGAGGGACCTCCAGCTCTCCAGCGACATAACCCAGTACTCGAAGGCAGCCGCCAGGCAGGGAGAGCTCCACGACGTCCTCCTCCTCAGCAGGCCCGACTACACGGTCTTCGACGAGATGCGCGACACAGAGGACTTCAAGATCTTCATAGACCTGAGGCTCGCCGGGATCGGGATGGTCGGCGTGGTACACGCTACGACCCCGATGGACGCGGTGCAGAGGATCGCCCAGCGCCTCGACATAGGGGTGATACCGGCCGTGATAGACACCGTGATCTTCATGGACAAGGGCGAGGTCACGAAGGTCTATACGCTAGAGGTCGTCGTCAAGGTCCCGAGAGGCCTGAGGAAGGCGGACCTAGCGAGGCCGACGGTTCTCGTCAAGGACTTCATCACGGACAACGTGGAGTACGAGATGTACGTGTTCGGCGAGAGGACCTTCATAGTCCCCGCGGAGGCCGAGAAGGCTCAGCAGGAGGAGAACAAGGCGACGGCGATGGCCTCCTCAATACTCGGCAGGTTCATCAGAGGCTACAGGGTCCAGCTAGTAGGCGACCAGCTCAGGATCGAGATCCCGCCAGAATACATGAAGGTCTACATCAAGAAGTGCCAGAGGCGGATCCACAGGCTCTGCAGGGACCTGAACATCGGCCTCGAGGTCGAGGCCGTCGAAGAGGGGGCCTAGCAGGATCCAGGATCCGGAGCACGGCGGCAGAGACTTATAGCGCGGGAGGCGGAGCTATCTAGGGCGGTATGGCAGGCTCCGAGATAGAGAACATCCTGGACCACTACCGGAACCCGAGGAACTACGGCGAGCTCCCCGACGCAGACGTGAGGGCTAAGGACTCCAACCCCCTATGCGGAGACGTGGTGGAGCTCTACCTTAAAGTCAGGGACGGCGAGATAGTTGATGCGAGGTTCAGGGGGAAGGGATGCGCCATCAGCCAAGCCTCGGCCTCCATGCTGACCGAGAAGATCAAGGGCATGAAGCTCGACGAGGCCAGAAACGTCTCTAGAGACGAGGTCCTATCGATGCTGGGGATAGAGCTGAGCCCCGTGAGGCTCAAGTGCGCCCTCCTAAGCCTCAAGGTCCTGAAGCTCGGCGTCTACGGCTACCTCGGCGAGAAGCTGGACATACAGGAGGAAGAGTAGGCCGGCAATACTCCGGAGCGCCGGCACGCTAACCTTTTTACAAGGCTCCACCACCCCCCGGACCAGAACCCCGGCGCAACCCCATCGGGAAGGGTTATGAGGATGACGCCGACACGGCACTAAACGCTCTGGCGGCATCAGCGTAGTGGATACTCATCGTCGTTGCGACTAGCTTGCGATCTTCCCCGGCCTGACCCTCAAGACCCAGCTTAACGTATGATTAGGGAAACTTACAATAACCTATTTTATCTCAACTATTTCGTTCTGCGGTATGAATCTCAGATACCAGTTGATGAATTTTTCTTGACCAGTCACGTGGAGTTGTACAGGGGCTTCGATCCTCCTATAAACCTCGACAACCATATCATATTTCTTATCAAGCCTGTCCGTGACGACGAGTATGTCTATGTCGCTTAACGCCGTATACTGCCCCCTGACGGCGCTGCCGAAGATGTATACCCTGACGTCGGGGTCTATTTGTCTCAGTATTTTCTTAACCTCAATCCCTACATCCAGATAATTTTTCAGATATTCCAGCAGCCTGTTTTCATATCTTTTCGACAATCGGCTTAAACACCTCCACAACAAATCTATAGATATCCCGCACTTCCCTCTCCTCAAAGGTGTAGGGTAGATACCGGGACACTATGTATGCCTCCTCAAGTCTTGCGATGTAATGGAGCTTCCCTTCGTCTTGGACAAACCCCAACAACTCAGTGGAATCCTCGCCCAAAACCCGGATCAACAACCTAAGCGAGTGTGTTCTAAGATAGCTCCCCCTCTTCACTAGGAGCTTATACTTAAGTATAAGCTGACAGTACTGCTCGAGATTGAACATCGCCAGATCCCATTCTCCATCCTCCACCAATCTCCCCGCGTTACGCAGGAAAGCGTTTGCCCGCCGCCTAATTATCTCAACCTCCTCAGAAGACAAACCGCTACGAGAAACGTTGCATTAAGGCCGGGTTAAATATGTTGGGCGGGCCAAACAAGCTCTCTGTAAGTAGCAGGGGGCCCGAGCCGGCTTAGTGTGCCCCGTGATAAGGAAGGGTGGTTAGCAGGGCTATTCGAGCCTGACCGGTATGCTGTCGGAGTCTAGCACGACCCCCCTCCCTCTAGCTGTATTTTGAGGGCATGAACCTCGACCCCCGCTTCCCGCAAACCCGGGTAGCGCGAGGAGCCCAGAACCCTGCGAGGCCTCATAACGCATTAGGGGCGATAGACCGTTAATCTTATAACTCCCGCAAACCCGCTAAACTCAGAGAATGATAAAAAAGCTCAGGCTCGAAAACTTCAGAGGCGTCAGGACGGGGCAGCTCGAGCTTGACAAACTAACCATACTGGTCGGCCCAAACAACTCCGGAAAAACAACAATACTCGAGGCACTATTCCTCGCACCAAACCCCTTCAGACAAGTCCCCTACGTCCCCAGCACCGCAGCCCAGCTTTTGCCCGAGCTACATAACCACCCTCAAACCGAAGGCTACCACTTCCTACTTAACAGATACGTGGCGAGAAAGGCAGTAATAGATTGCGATGGAAAAGAAATTATCTTTCTCAACCAAAAAGGATCTGGCAAGATTTGGGTGTATACAAACGATGTAATGCTTGGAATGAATAGTACCACGATTGACGGCCTCACGTTATACGATGTGGGATACCTGGGTTATAATAGTGATGAAGTGGTGGGTAGGAGTGATGTCTTTATCTTGCCCAATTCGCTATTGTTTTCCACAAAATTAGTGAGCCGCGCGCGTGAATATTTACGGTCCAAGTGGATCGAGATTGTTAATACTGGCGCCACAGCAATGATTGCTAAGGATGTTTCTAGGCTCGTCAATGATGAGTATGTGGACCTCACCCTCGAGCCCGTGGGCAGGGACTTCTTCAGCCTGTTTGTAATGCTGTCCGATGGGACGAGGGTCAAGCTGAGCGATCTCGGCTCGGGCGTGCACCTCCACATGGTCAACGGGCTGCTTTACGAGCATTACAGGCCGGAGGTATTATTGTGGGACGATTTAGAAACGCATTTTAACCCGAGGCTTCTCTCCCGGGTTGCGGAGTGGTTTGCAGATCTTGTCGAGGAGGGGAAACAGGTTGTCGTCTCCACACACAGCCTTGAGGCCGTCGAAACAGTCACAACATTCGTCGAGGATGCAACCGTTTTGCTAACCTCGCTTAAGGACGGGGAGCTGAGGACAAGGACGATAAAACCCGACGAGCTTGAGGGGTTGAAGGGACTCGGTGTAGATCCGAGGATGGCGGAAACCTTTCTGCTATGAAATTAAGTATTTCCCAGCCAGAACTATACAACACTGTTCAATCTTTCCTGAGAAAACTGGATAAAAGACTTCTCCATAAAATTGTGGATACAAAAGCTGGCAAAATCGACTCCCTAATCGTCCTGAGTAATGGAAGAGAAGACGTAAGAGTTGTCGCGTTGTTGTGCCACCATTTAAACGGCAATAAAACGGCAAACATCGTAAAGCCTACAGTAACACGCTACGAAGCGATTAGTGAGCTAAAAGAACAATACATAAGGAAATACAGACAAATCGTATTCATCATCGACCAAGAGGGAGACGACTTAGCCACATTGCGTGAAAATGTAAGGAAGGGATTAGCTATTATAGGTGTGAGTGTTAAAAGTGTTGAGGATCCTTTCGAGCGTGTTTTGTGCTATGATTGCTCGCTCGGTGATCACGAGTTTAGGTTTATGGTGGTGGTTAGCGGTCTCGACAACGTAAAAAGCCCGACGCACAGTATCGAGGACCACTTGGTTATGCTTGCGGGGGTGGTCGGCGGTGAGGATTCGAAGGAGCTTTGGATAGGTTTGGGCAGGGATGAGCGCTTGGAGGTCTTTCGGAGGGTTTACGAGAGTAAGGACGATGCGGAGAAGTTTTTCCGCCAGCATTTTGATGGGCTAGGTTTGCTTGAGTGCTAAAGGGGCCAGGGCTATCCGAGCCTGACCGGTATGCTGTCGGAAACTAGCACGACCTCCCCGCGCTCCAGATGCATCTTAGGGGCGTAGACCTCGACTCCTGCCTCGCGCGCCTCCTGGAGCTTGGTGCAGAGGATCGGGTCGACCTCGCAGCAGGGCCGGAAGCCGGTGCATAGTGGGTGGGCTGAGACGAAGGCTATGATGGCTCTGAGACCGCTCCGCGCAGCCTCGGCGAGCGCCTCCACGTGCCTCCTCCCCCTCTCCGAGACCGTGTCGGGATACATGCAGAGGCCTTCCCGCGAGAGGTAGACCGCCGACTTGAGCTCGAGGAGGCCGCGTCCGTCCGGCTCCTCGAGGCCGTAGTCGATCCTTGAGCCGCGGTACCATGTCTCTCGCGCCGAGGCCTTCCACCCCTTCAGCCAGCCCACGAGGCCTCGCGCCCAGGCCTCCTCGAAGGCTGCTGCTTGGGTTGCTGGGTCTATGATGGCCGCCCTCTCGGCCCCGACCTTGACGCCCACTATGACGCCCATCGTCCTTCCCCCTTTCCTAGGCGCGTAGAGGAGCGTGCTGCCGGGGTAGATGAGGTCGATGAGCCTCCCCGTGTTTCTTGTGTGGAGCGTGAGAGTCCTGCCCGATGCGCTGGCCTCGACCACAAACCTGTTCAACCTCCGTAGGGTGGCGGCCTCCTCCAGCCTGAGCCTGAGGAGCACCCGGGGCTCCAAGCGGCGCGAATGACAACCGCCACGCACCCCAAAAAGGTTGCTGACCACGTGCTCCGCGCCATCCCTCACCACTCCCTCACAGCGTCAAGAGGGAGGTGAGGACATATGAGAGCAGGAGGCTCGCGAGCGACCCGAGGATCCAGGCCGCCACCATCCCCCTGAGGGTGCTCCAGCCTATTAGGTGCGGCGAACCCATGGTCGAGATTAGGGCTGAGGAGAGTAGATAGTGGGTTAGGCTGGTTGGGATTGATAGGTTGAGGAAGAGGAGCATGGCGATGGAGGAGGCGAGGCCTGATGCTATGCCCTGCTGTGGAGAGTATCTAATCACCCTCTCCGCAAGTGTGTCGCGTAGGCCGCGCCCAAATACGAGGAACCCTAGGGCCCAGGCGGCAGATAACAGGATGTGGGGGACGGGCCATCCGGCTAGCGGCATGAGGGACCCGATGACGCCTATGTTGTTCGCAGCGATAGAGTAGGACATGGAGACTCCAATAGCGTAGAGAGAGGCCCTGTTGACGGCGTCCAGCGTGAGAAGGTCGAGCCTCGAGAAGAGGCTCTTCCCAGCGGCGTGGAGCAGGACTGCGAGTAGGCCAGCCATGAAAGCTCCGCCAACCCAGGCTAGTCCGAGCATAATGACGGTAATGGGGCTTGGGTAGACGTTGTAAACCATAGCCACGCCGATCAGCGATAGCGTTAGGATGTGGGAGTAGCTTATGGGCTTGGAAAGGATCGATCCGGCCGCCATGGCTGAGAGCGTTATCGCCACGGCTAGGGCGAGTCTCTCAGGCTCGATGTATCCGCCGAGGATGACTACATAGTTCATCTTCCAGCCCTCGAAAATTGTACCAGTCACCGCCCCCAGCACCATCACGATGGCCAGAGACCTGTCCTTACCGCCAAGCCCGGCCTTCAGCATGCTGAAGAGGAAGGCCCCGTTGTTCGCTCCGTGGGCCGCGGCGGTTGCCAGCAGCAGGACGACCAGAACCCCACCCTCCAAAAACCGCGCACTCCAACCATCCTCATATCCACTCTATAAAGCATAGCGTAGGAAGGGCGTGAGTGAAAGCCTCATAACCAGGTGGGTGTGAAGGGTGCTGTATGGGTCTCAGGAGGCTGCTCAGCCCGCTCGTAAGGCGCGAGAGGGAGATCTTCGCGGATCTTCTAAGTTTTGGTGAGACGGTGCGGGGAGCCGTCAGCTCGCTGGTGGAGTTGCTCGACGCGGTCTCGGTATATGATTCGGAGCTGGCGTCGGTGAAGTATAGGGAGGTGTTGGAGCGCGAGGTGGCCGCCGACTTTCTCAGGAGGAGGATATCCGAGGCGATAGCGACTGGAAGCTTCTTCTCGAACCTCAGGGAGCTTTTGCTGGAGTTATCGGAGCGGCTGGACCTAGTTGCAGACTATTCCAAGAGTGCTGCACGGTCTCTGCACTATCTCTCACCGCCCTCCCCTACATTGATCAGGCTGCTGACTTCGGAGGCCTTCGCGAGGTATAAGGAGTCGCTGAGGAACTGTGTGGACTCGCTCTTCGCCACGCTTAGAGTGATGGGGTCTGGCGGGAGCGTCGAGCTTGAGGCCCTCCACATGGTGGAGAAGTGGGAGGAGGAGGCCGATGAGCAGAAGGACGACCTGATGGACCTGCTCTACGGGCTGAGGCATGGGATGGATGCCTCAGAGTTCATGCTCCTGAGGGAGTTTGTGCTGATCCTGGACAACATATGTGACGCAGCTGAGGACACCAGCGACGTGATCCTCGTCATGCTCGCGACGGTCTACAGGTAGCGTGTTCAAGCCTTTTGCGGGATGGCGGCGGGCGTCCCCGATATGGTTTTTTAGAAGGGCGTTAGACGTATCCCCTGGGTCGGGTTGCCGGTCATAGGGTGGCGGGAGACACCCGGTCCCATTCCGAACCCGGAAGTTAAGCCCCACCCGCCCGGTGAGTAGTGCTTTGCGGGAGCGGGCGCGAAAGCCGGGTGCTGGCAACCCGGCCAGCGACACTTAAAGCCCGCCCGGGCCTCCCTTTTGGGAGGCGGTGTCCCGGTTCCTTGGATGTTGCCGTCGTCGGTTTCGCGGTTGTGGATGAGGTTGTCTCGCCCTCGGGGTGCTGGGTCTCAGTGGGGGGCGTGCCGACATATGCCGGGCTGACGGCCGCGTCTCTCGGGCACAGGGCCTTGGCTGTCTCGAACGTCGGGGAGGACGGGTCGTGGGTCCTGGAGAGGCTGGGGGAGCTAGGCGTCGACACCTCGCGGGTCAGGGTGGTGGGGGGCCGTCCGACGACACGGTTCAAGATAGAGAGAATCAACGGTAGGAGGATGTGGGTCAGGGCGAGGTGTGTGGAGATCTCGCCTGATCAGTTGGAGCTAGACGCCTCGGCGGCGTATCTCGGCCCCGTGGCGTGGGAGGTTGGAGAGGAGTGCGTCGCGGCGGCTGTCAGGAGGATGGGTCTCGTGGCGATCGATCCCCAGGGGCTGATGAGGGAGGTTGATCGTGATGGCCTCGTCAGGCTGAGGCCCTTCCCGATGGAGAGGCTCCGGGGCGTGGGGCTTCTGAGGCTCTCGGAGGAAGAGTGCGCGGTCCTAGGCTTCGGTGGCCTCCGCGAGACGGCCCTCAGGCTCTCGGAGCGCCTCGGGTGCGACGTGATGGTCTCCTCCACCGGGGAGGGGGTCTGGGTCTGCGGCGGCGGCGCGAGGCTCTGGGGCCGGGTGAGGCCTGAGCGCGTCATCGACACCGTAGGGGCGGGAGACGTTGCCGGGGGCGCCTACCTCGTAGGCATGCTGGAGTCGGGCGACAGGGCCTACTCCCTCGCCCTAGCCCTCGCAGCGGCCTCGGAGCGGATCAGCCTCCGCGGGCCCCAGCGCTTGGACGGCGGGAGGGTGAGGAGGAGGGCTGAGGAGCTCCTAGAGTCTGTCGAGAGCTGGTAGCCCGGGCCGCGGCGATCACTTTCAGCGAGGGGTCTCAAGCTATTTCTATGCCGCGGCTTCGCATACTAGCTGTGAGCCCATCTGCTAGGAAGGGTGAGGGGAGGGAGGCGGCAGGGGAGGAGGAGGTGGATGTCTACGGCCTCGACGACCTTAGGGGGATCGGGGAGGCGACCAAGGAGAAGCTCGCTTCGATAGGGATCTACAGCCTGCTCGACTTGGCCGCCGCCTCGCCGAGGGAGATCGCGGAGGCCGGGATAGACTCTAAGAAGGCTGAGGAGCTCTGCCTCCAGGCCAGGCTGCTTCTGGTTAGCAGCGGCTTCCTAGACTCCGAGCTCGTGACGGGGAAGGAGGTCCTCGAGAGGAGGAAGGCGCTGGAGCGCGTGACTACGGGCTGCTCCTCCCTCGACAGGCTCCTCATGGGCGGCGTGGAGACCCAGGCGGTCACGGAGCTGGTTGGCGAGTACGGGTGCGGGAAGACCCAGATATGTCATATGCTTTGCGTGACGGTCCAGCTCCCGAGGGAGAAGGGCGGCCTCTCGGCCGGGGCGATATACATCGACACAGAGTCCACCTTCAGGCCCGAGCGGATATACGGGATAGCCAAGGCGCGGGGCCTGAACCCTGACAAGATACTTGAGAGCGTGGTGGTCGCGGAGGTCTACAACTCGAGCCACCTCCAGCTCGTCGTGAGGGAGCTCGGCAGCTATCTCGAGAAGTATAAGGCCAGGCTCGTGGTGGTGGACTCGGTGATCTCCCACTTCAGGGCGGACTACGTCGGCCGGGAGAACCTCTCGGAGAGGCAGCAGAAGCTCAACGCCACGCTCCACCGGCTCCTCAGGATAGCCGAGATCAGGAACGTCGCGGTGGTCGTCACGAACCAGGTCCTCGGGGACCCGGGCGCCTTCTTCGGAAACCCCATCAAGCCGAGCGGGGGCCACGTCCTCGCCCACAGCACGACCTACAGGGTCTTCCTCAGGAGGGGGCCCGACGACACGCGGGTCGCGAAGATAATCGACAGCCCCTACCATCCGTCGGACCAGGAGGCGCGGTTCAGGATCACCGAGAAGGGCGTGGAGGACGCGGAGCCGAAGAGGTAGCCATCCGGGCGCGGAGGCCGGCGGGGTGGTCTGGCGGGGGCTTGGTGCGGCGTGTTCGAGAGGGCCTCCGAGCTCCTGAGGCGCTACGGCGGCGGCCTGGGGACGGGTGTCGAGGAGCTAGACAGGCTCATCGGGGGCCTGAGGCCTGGGGCGCTCCACATCTTCTACGGGGAGCCGGCCGTCACGGACCCGGTCCTCTACAGGGCGATGGTCGAGGCCTGCAGGAGGGGCCCCGTAGCCTACATGAACAACACGGACTACTATGGGGAGAAGACCCTCGTGGACGCCGGCATGCTCTCAGCAGCCTCGGAGGCGGCTGGAGAGGAGCCGCTGGCCGTCCTCGACTCGATATACTGCGTCGCGGCCTTCAACGCGGAGAGGCAGGTCCAGGCGGCTGGGAGGCTGGCGGAGGAGGTTAGGAGGAGGGGGGCGAGCCTTGTGGCGGTCCACAACGCTTCCGCTTTCTACCCCCGCGGCAGGGACTCGGCTCCGGCCCTTGTCTCAGCCCTCTCGCGGCTCCTCGCAGCAGCGGCGGAGGCCAGCGCACCGCTCCTCGTCTCGGCGCTTTCCCGCGGATCCGGCCCCCACGCCAAGCCGCTCCTGCCGCTCCAGCTCTCCCACCGAGCCACCGTCCTCGTCTTTCTCAGCCTCAGGGGCTCCTTCGCAACGGCGAGGCTGGTCAAGCACTCCTCGATGCCTGCGCCCCGCTCCGCGCTACTCCCCTCCCTCTGGTGGGCGGGAATGGGCAGGGTGACGCCGCCCTTCAGGCAGATCTATAGACGGGTCCTAGAGAGGATCCGGAGGGCCTACAGGCCTCTTCTGAGGGAGGAGAGACATCGGAGGGCCCTCGATGTGCTCGTCAGGGAGGTCTGGGGGGCCGAGCACGCGGCCGTGGGTAGCCTCGGGGAGATAACTGTCCTCGACTCGATGAACCTGGCGGCCAGCATACACAACAAGGCGGAGATCGAGGAGCTGAAGAGGAGGCTCGGCGACCTCGAGGAGAGGCTCAGGAGCCTCGAGGAGAGGAGGGGCCCTGGGAACGGTTGAGGGCTGGATACTAGACGCCTACGTCCTAGACAGCGAGGCCGTCGTCTGGGTTAAGACGCGTGGAGGCCGACTGCTGAGGCTGACCGACGCCTACAGGCCCAGGGTATACGTGGAGCCGAGGGACGGCGGGGCGGGGGCCGAGCTTAGGGCGCTCCTCGAGAATTCGCCCCACGTCAGGAGGGTCTCGGAGGAGGAGTGGAGCGTCTCGATAAGCCGCCCCGAGCCCAGGACCCTCCTAGCGGCAGAGGCTTGGGGCGCCTCCTCGCTCCTGATGGCCGTCAGGCTTGCCAGGTCCAGCGGCCTCGCCGCGGAGATCTACGGCCTGATGCCCCATGTGCAGCGCTACCTCTTCACGGGCCTAGGGGTGGAGCCTACGAGGCTCGTCAGGGCCGAGGCCTCCGGCGGAGAACTGAGAAGGGTCGAGGCGCTCGACGACGGCGCTTCCCTCGAGCCCCCGCCCTTCACGCTCCTCAGATGCTCCCTCACTATGCTGGGCGGCGAGGTTCGGGGCATAGAGGCCGCGATGGGCGGCGGGGTCTGGAGGCTCGAAGGGGGAGAGCAGCGGGTCCTAGAACTCTTTGCAGAGCTAATCACGGGCCTCGACCCGGACCTCGTCCACGTGCCAGGCCTCGACTCCGGCCTCGGGAGGAGGCTGAGGGCCTCCCTCAGGGAGATGGGGCTCGGGGGCTGCCTCGGGAGGCGCGGCGACCCGCCGAGGCCTGGCCAGGGCTCCTACGCGGGCAGGGTCTTCCTGGGAGATGTCTTCTACGGGTGCGGTCCCGACGAGTATGGGCTTGCGGGGCTGGTGGAGAGGGCCAGGTTCTCCTTCACGACCCTTGGCCTCGCGACTAGGTGGACCAGCAACAGCTGCATCGACTCGCGAAACCTCTTCGAGCTATTGAGGAAGCGGATCCTGCCGCCGAGACTCGAGTATATGGAGAGGGTCCGCGGAGCCCTCGAGCTCCTCGACAGCGACAGGGGAGGGATAACCTTCACGCCTAGGCCCGGCCTCCACGAGAACGTCGCAGCCCTCGACTTCGACTCCCAGTACCCCAGCATAATCATGAAGCGAGGCATAAGCTACGAGAGCCCCGAGGGAGGCGGAAGCCTCATCCCCTCCGTCCTGAGGCCCTGGCTCGAGAGAAGGCTCTGGCTCAAGAGGCTCAGGAGGACCCTGAGGCCTGGGAGCCCCGAGGAGCTCTACTGCTCCGAGAGGATCGAGGCCCTCAAGCTGATCCTCTGCACCCAGTACGGGATAAGCGGCTGCTGCTGGAACAGGTTCGGCAACACCCACGCCTTCGAGGAGATCAACAGGGCCTCGAGGACTGCGATGGTCGCTGCGAAACGCGTAGCCGAGGAGGAGGGCTACGAGATCGTCTACGGCGACGTGGACTCCCTCTTCGTAAAGAGGAGCGGGGCCACGCGGAGAGACTACGAGGAGCTAGCCTCCGAGATAGGTGAGGCGACGGGGCTCCCCATCTCCCTCGACAGGCACTTCAGGCTGATCGCCTTCCCGCCCCTAAGGACGGACCCCGCGACGCAGGCCCTGAAACGCTACTTCGGCGTCACCTTCGAGGGCGAGGTCGAGGCCCGCGGGATAGAGATGAGGAGGAGCGACACGCCGCCCCTCGTGAGGGAGTTCCAGAGGAGGCTGATCCTCGAGATCCTCGGACAAGGCTCCGCCGAGCAGGTCTACTCCTCGGGCCTGGCGAGGGGGATGGAACTCCTGAGGCGGTACGAGGAGGCGGTGAGGGGGACGCTGGACCCGGGGCTCCTCGAGGTGAGGAGGACGCTTGGGAGGGAGCTCCACGAGTATCGGAGCCGAGCCGCCCAGGCGACAGCCGCCGCCCAGCTCAGGGCCATGGGCCTCGAGGTCGCGAGGGGAGACGCCGTCGGCTACGTCTACACCGCCCGCGGCCATCCCAACCCCCTCCTGAGGGTCAGGGCAACACCCCTCCACAGGGGCAGACACGACGCCAGCTACTACGCCGAGTCTCTCAGAAGAGCAGCCGCGACCGTCTTCAGCGCCCTAGGAGTCAGGCTCGGAGACGCAGAGCGCGGGCCGAGGCTCGACGACTGGCTCGGAGGCTAGACACGCGGGGCACCGCGGCGGAGCTAGAATCTGGCAGGGCGGCTGGGATTGTTCAATCTGTCGTGAGTAAAACTTAAGTTTCGTTTAATATTCGTTAAACAGTGTGTGGAAGAAGGAGCGCGCATACAGGGAGATACTCTTCAGGTTCTACGAGGAGGGCGAGCATAGGCTAAGACTGAGGGAGGTCGCCCACCGCTGCGGCGTCTCGCCCGGCCTAGTTAGCCACGCCCTTAAACCCCTTCAAAGGATGGGGGCGATACAGATGTCCAGCAGGTGGTTCGAGGTCCTGGATGCGCTGAAGATACTCATGTTCTGGTGTAACGTCCGGAGGCTATGGGGCGACATAGTATACCGCAACAGATTGAGTCTGCCAGTCGGTGATATCGAGGGCCTCGTCCCCGCAAAGGCCGTCTTCACAGCCTACACCGCCTTCAAGCACAGGTTCGGCTACGCCCCCGCAGACTACGGAGAAGTGATAGCTTACGGCGAAAGAGAATGGTTCACGGAGAGGTTCGGCGAGGATCAGTCCACGAGACACCCCAACCTCATAGTTCTTAGTGTTGACGAGCATCTATTGCGATTCAGTAAAACGCCGCTAGCCCAGATCTACGTAGATCTGTGGAACCTCGGGACATGGTATGCCCGCGAATTCTTGGCGAAGCTCGAGAAACATCTGGAAGAGCATTCCGCGAGGAGTGAGAGATCATGGAGTTTTGGCACAGCGAGCTAGTTGAGAGGAGCTGGCGGATACTTCAGGAGCTAAAGAAGAGGTACGAGTTCACCCTAGTAGGGGGGTGGGCGGTATATCTCTACACAAAGGCCCTGAAGTCTAAAGACATAGACCTTATAGTAGATTATGGCACTTTAGAGCGGCTTGGGAGAGAGCATCCGCTAAAGAAAAACATGAGGCTCAGGAAATACGAGCTGTTGCTAGACGAGGTGGAAGTTGATATCTACGTGCCTTTCTTCTCGCGGCTCGGCATCCCTGTAGAAGAAGTAACGGCTCGCGAGACTGTTCTGGAAGGGTTTAGGGTCCCGGGGCCCGAGGTGCTCTTGATCCTCAAACAGGCGGCCGAAGTAGAGAGGGCGGGCAGCGTTAAAGGCCTCAAAGACCGGATAGACATACTCGCCCTCCTTATACGCGCTGATATCGATTGGAACAGCTACAAAACTTTGACCAAGCAGTACTCGCTGGACAGCTACCGTGACAGACTTAGGGACCTAGTGGAGAGGGCCGATAGAGAGTTCGATGGGCTAGGCATAACGAACCCCCGCCAAGTCAAGCTGATTAAGAAGAAGATCTTGACAGGTCTCTCGACTATTCTCTACGGCTGAAAACTGGGTTTAGCCTAGGCGCGCGCTTCTAGAGGCCTAGCCTGCCGACGAGGTTCCAGATCAGCAGGACGAGCATTATGAGGCCGGCGAGGGCCGAGAGGGCCGCGGCGACGTAAGCGCTCTTCAACACCGTCCACCCCTCCAAGGCGGCCTAGAGGACGCCGACGATGGAGTAGACGCTGAGGATGAGGAACGCCACGACTCCCCCCACCCCCAGTACGGCGAGGTAGGAGAGGCTCCTAGGCTCGTAGGCCAGGTGCTGGAAGAAGAGGGCTATGAGGAGGGCCTTACCTCCAGCGAGGCCTACGATGCTGAGGTCTACCACTATCCTCGGCAGGGGCTGGCCGAAGATCAGCAGCTCCAGCACAGTCATCACGACAAGCGCTGCGAAGACGGCGATGTACGTAGCGATCCTTGGAGCCATGTCTAACCACCCTTCCGCGGAGCAGGGCTAGCCCCGATTATTAACCTCTCGCAGTCCCTAGGCATCACCAGCGCCCACCGCCTATATCAGGTAGAAGAGGGGGAAGATGAAGACCCAGACGATGTCGACGAAGTGCCAGTAGTATCCGAAGTACTCTAGGGTCTCGTGCCCCTCCTTGACGTAGGCACCCTTCAGGGCCCTTGCGATCAGGTAGGCGAGGGCGAGGAGTCCCGCGGTGACGTGGGCGCCGTGTACGCCTGTGGTGAGGAAGAAGGATGTGGACACTATGTCTGTGGAGAAGTTGATCCCGTGGCTGAAGAGTTTCGCCCACTCGTCGTACTTGTTGATCAGGAAAGCGACACCGAGGGCCATGGTCGCGCCGAGGAAGCCGAGCGTCCCCGGCCTGCTGCCGATCCTCGAGGCCGCTATCGCCAGAACGAGGGTGAAGCTGCTAGCGAGGAGTATGAAGGTGTTGACCGCCCCGTGCCATATGTCGAAGAGTGTGCCGGGCGCGGGCCAAGTAGCTGCGGCGGTCCTGACGTAGATGTATGCCGAGAGGAGTATGCCGAAGAGGACCACCTCAGAGGCCAGGAAAACCCACCAGGCCAGCTTCATCCTGTCCACCCTCTCGAAGGGCCAGCGCTCACCTAGCGGTGGTTCATGGCTGATGAAGCGCTCGCGGGCAAAGCCGAGCACCGAGGCTGCTAGGAAGACGAGGCCGCCTAGACTTATCGCGATGTGGGTCGTGAGGCCTAGGAGGACGATCATGGACGCGAGGCTCAGCAGGAAGGGCCAGGGGCTCAGGTGTGTCTCATGCTCGTGGTGGGCCGCACCGTTGGCGGCCAGGAAGGTGAACCTCCCGTCGACGAGCGCGGGTGTGCCGTCGAAGTTGTGGGGAGGCGGGGGGGACTTGGTGAGCCACTCGAGGGTAGGGGCGTTCCACGGGTTATCCCCGGCTGGGACGCCGTGCCTCAGGCTGTAGAGGAGGTTCCAGAACATGACCAAGAATGAGCCGCCGAAGATGAAGCCCCCCAAGGTCGCGAGCTGGTTCAGGGATGTCAGCGACTCGGCGTAGAGGGGCACCCTACGCGGCATCTCCCAGGACAGGAACATCGGGAAGTAGAGGAGGTTGAACCCGATCATCACGAGTATGAAGTGTAGGCGTCCGAGGGCCTCGCTGAACATCCTCCCCGTCATCTTCGGATACCAGTAGTAGACTCCGGCTATCAGGCCCACGAGGGCTCCGCCAGCCATAGTGTAATGGAAGTGCGCCACCACGAAGTAGGTCCCCCTGAGGACGTAGTCGAGCGCGATGGATCCGAGGAAGACGCCTGTTATCCCGCCTATTATGAAGATGGCGATTGTGCCGAGGGCGAAGAGCATGGGCGTCCTCAGATAGATCTTGGACTTGGAGAGGGTGTAGATGAAGGAGAGAAAGATCGCGTCAAAGGGGAGAGAGATCGCGATCGTCGTGACCGTGAAGGCCCGCCTGATGTCTGGGTGGATACCTGTGAGGAACATGTGGTGGCCCCATACGAGGAAGCTGAGCACAGCGACGATCACCATCGCGGCCAGTATGAACTTCCGGCCGAACAGCGGCCTCCTCGAGAAGGTCACCAGGATGTCTGCAAGAACCCCGAGCGCCGGGAAGAGTACTATGTAGACCTCGGGGTGGCCGAAGAACCAGAAGATGTGGTCCCAGAGGATCGCTCCGCCCTCCGTGGAGGTGAAGTAGACCGTCCCGAGAACCCTGTCCGAGGCCAGCATGATGATCGCTCCCAGAAGCGCTGGGAAGGCGTAGAGCATCATCAGGACGGTCAGGAGGGTCGTCATAGTGAACATGGGCAGGGCCGTGAGCTTCACTCCTTGGGCCCGTGACCTGAAGATCGTGACGACGAAGTTGATGGTCGAGACTGTGACGGAGGCTGTCAGGAGGCCGAGGCCGAGGCCGCCGGTGTTTACGCCGACGTATGGTGTGAAACCCGCCGTTAGGGGCTGGTAGAGGGTCCACCCAACATCGAGGGTCCTCTCCTGGAAGAAGGAGATGACAACAAGGATGCCTGCGAAGAGGTAAAGCCAGTAGCTGAGGGCGTTTAGCCGCGGGAAGGCGAGGTCCCTCGCACCGATCTGGAGGGGCACAACGTAGTTAGCCAGGGCGAAGGCGAGCGGAGAGACGACGAAGAGCACCATCACCAAGCCGTGTATCGTTATGGCCTGGTTGAAGGATGGGGGCGAGAGGACGTTTAGGGCTGGATCGGCGAGCTGGAGCCTGAAGAGGATCGCTAGGACTCCTCCGACCACGAGGAAGTAGATCGAGGTAACTAGGTAGAGTATCCCGATGTCTTTGTGGTTGGTGGTGAGGAGCCAACGCTTGATGGATGACGCGGGCGGGAGCTCCTGGGCCTCCATGCTAGCTCACCTGGAGCGTGGAGTACCACTCCTCGAACTCCTCAGGCTCCATGACCACGAGGCGGCCGGTCATCACGCCGTGCCCGTCGCCGCAGAGCTCGTAGCACCTTATGATGTACTCCCCAACCCTGTCGACCCTCGTCCATCCGATGTTGATCTTGCCGGGGATGGCGTCCACCTTGAGCCTGAGATCGATGATCCCCATGTTGTGGAAGACGTCGCTACTGGTGACGTAAAACTTGACCGGGACCCCCTTCGGTATCCTGATCTCTCCAACCGCCTCGTAGCCGTTCGGGTAGTAGGCCCTCCACCCCCACTGGAAGGCCACAACCTTGATCTCAAGCGCTTCTTGCGGGGGCCGGTCGAGGATGTCGAGGGAGATGAAGGTCATGGAGATGAGCGTGATGACTACAGCCGCGCTGAGGACGACCGAGATGAGGAGCTTCCCCGCCTTGCCCTGCTCCTTGGGTACCTCGCCAGGCTTCGGCGCGTCCTCGGGGTCGGGCTTGCCTGGCCTAGCCCTGTTCCTGACGATCTGGTAGACCATGTAGGAGATAACAACCACCCCAACAAGGATTCCCAGGCTTGAGAAGAGGGTCCAGAGGTTGTTAAAAACCTCAACAGTGCTAGCCACCATGCCTAATGCTCAGTATGATTCCTTTCCTAGGTTAGAGATAAACCGATTTTTACCCCCCAGCACCTGGGCGGTTAGCCGGCTATCCAGGTATTAGAGCCCGGTGATGGACATATATCGGTCGGCTTAGGAGGGGTTAGCGGCCTGGACCTCCGTCTGTCTCAAGACACCGGCCCCCGAGAAGCCGTGGAGCCAGCTCTCTATCAGTACGCACTCGGTGGGGGTGTAGTTCCCCGTGGGGCCGCAGGAGTCGTTGTAGGGGCAGGAGGGGCATGGGGCGTCCTTTATCACGTTGAGGCCGAGGGGCTTGACGAGGGAGACTAGCCTCATGGTCCACCTCTCGTTCGCGAACTCCCTAACCCTCTTGACTAGGCCCTTCTTCTCCAGCTTTATCGCCACCCGGGAGCCGTCCCTGCTCGTTACCCCGAGCATGTGCCAGAGCTCCGACTGCAGAAGCCCCCTATCCCCGTACTGAATAAGGAGTTTGAGAGCCCTCTCCTCCAACTTCCCAAGCCTTACAGAATCACGATTCAAGCTGAGGGACCAAAATTATATAATATCAATCCTGCCTTAAATAGATGATCCCTACCTTCAGCCGACGACGCTCGGGGCCCTACGCGTCCTTAAGATTTATCATCCACATACTACACTCATCATACGCGGTCTGGTATGGCCGACACGGTTCTTCTCCAAGTCAGAGTCAGCTCGACCCTTGTGAAGCGGATCGACGAGCTCTGCCAGGAGGGGATCTTCAGGAACAGGAGCGAGGCGATTAGTGACGCCATAAGGATGCTCCTCTCGCGCTACTCGCGCGCATCTCCCGAGGCGAGGGCCACGGCGCTGTACCTCGGCGGCAGGCTCGGCAGGGCCGGCAACCCTGAGGAGATCGTCTTCCAGGTAGGGGCGAGGGGCCAGGTCAGCGTGGAGGACTGAGTGGGAGGCGTGATAGCCCTAGGCTCGGATGTGCTAGCGATTCACCATCTCTCGCTGAGGAGCGACCCCCGCTGGCGAGAGAACGAGGAGGCACTCGCAAGGCTCCGCGGAACCCCTAAAGCGTTATCGATATACGCGCTCCTCGACCTTGTCGGCCTGGTCTCGAGGCATGTCGGCGAGCGGAGCAGCCGCGACCTCTACCTAGGCTACCTCAGGAGCGAGGAGCATACAATCCTTTTCCCGCCCCACCACGACTCCTGGGAGGAGCACATCGATACCGTGATGAGGTTCCTCGCGCGGGGGATGAACTACAGGGACGCCCTCGAGGCGATGGCTCTGGAAGCCACGCCGGAGGTCGAGCTCTATCTCAGCTGGAAGACCAGCCTATCGGGCCGGGTCGCAGTGAAGACCCAGACGCCCTCAGAGTACTTAGCAGGACTGAAGGGATGAAGGCTTCCTCGGGATGCCGTGTCGTGGGGCTAGCTTTATAGCCAGGTTGGCTGAGCGGTGAGGTGATTTGAAGCCTCTGCATCTAGCCGTCATAGCCGCGGTGGTGGCTGTCATAGCTGTCGCGGGGATCCTCCTATATGTGAACTTGGCTGTTCCCAGGATCGAGATCCACTCCCCCTTCTTTAGACGTGGCACTATGGCCTCGGGCGTCTTCTTCATAGCTCACAACCATGGACTAGCGGAGGGCTGTATCGTGGGAGCGGAGGTCCTCAACCCACCTAACCAGAGGGTCGAGATGCATAGGACGGTGATCCAAGAGGGTAAAGCCGCGATGGTTCCCGTGGCGAAGATCTGCGTCCCCGCCGGAGGGGAGGTGAAGGCGCTCGGCATTGAGGGCGAGGGATACCACCTCATGATCGTGACCAAGCTGCCCGAGGACGCCAAGACCGTCAAGATCAGGATCTACCTGGACAATGGCTCGAGCCTGGAGTTCGATGCCGTGGAGCAGGAGCTGGAGGCCCCGCCTGGAGGCCATCATGGGTCAGGCCACGGTGGCCATTAGCCGGACAGCCTCACCCGGCTGAAAAATAATTTTAGGACCCTCCTCGCTTTGAGGACAGTATGGAGAGACGGGGGGATGTTGTCGAGTCTCTCTTGGAGGAGCTGAGGCGGAGGAAGACGGAGCAGGTCGTGAAGCTCTGCCACATAGTCTATCTTCCTCCGAAGGATGGGAAGGGCCCGAGATACTTGGTCAACGTCCTGAACGGGTCGTATGTCCTGAACCTAGAGACCGGCGCCGTCACGGATCCTGTCACCCACAAGTCGTCCCCCCCAAGGCTTGCCGCCCTCCTCGTTAAGTATCTCGCAAGGTATCCGGGCGGGAAGCCGGCGGGCTGGGTCCAGCTGGAGAGGTTTCCGGGCGGCCAGATGTTTCTCGGAGAGCTCTCCAAGAGGGCTTTTAGGCCCCTCATAGAGACTTTCGGGGGAGACCCCGAGGGTTTCGACGCCTCCAGCAGGGGCCTCGACGGCGAGAAGGAGAAGCTTGGAGGGCTCAGCTACTCCTTCAGCCTATTCCCCATGATTAGGATCCTCCTACAGCTATGGACGAGCGACGACAGGACTTACAGGCCCCCAACGGCCAACTTCATGTTCAGCACATCCTTTCTCGAGATCTACACGGCACAGGAGGCGGTGGACTCCGCGGAGTTCCTCGTCTCCGAGCTGATCAGGGTGAAGAAGCGTGGATCCAAGCCCGGCTAGCCGCTCCTGCCGGGCCAGACCTCCTCCTCTTTCCCTTCCCTGTGGTTGACGAGCCTAGCCATCGCGAAGAGCAGCGTGGAGAGCCTGTTTAGATACCGCACGATCTCGGGGTTCACGCCCTCCGCCCTGCTCAGGGCTACGACCCTCCTCTCGGCCCGCCTTGCCACGGCCCGAGCCAAGTGGAGAGCGCTCCCAGCCTCGCTCCCCCCGGGGTAGATGAAGTGTCTCAGAGGCGGGAGGGAGGCCTCGAGCTCCTCCACCATCCTGTCGAGCCGGGCTACATCCTCCTCGCCGACCAGCCGGATCCCCACGAGTATCGAGGGGTCGGGGGCGGCTAGCTCCGCCGCGATCCTGAAGAGGGTTTCCTGGACCTCCCTTAGCGCGCCGTCTATCTCGGGGTGTCTCGATGAGAGGATCGACCTGCAGAACCCGATAGACGAGGAGAGCTCATCGATCTCGCCGTAGCAATCGACCCTCAGGTCGCTCTTCGGCACCCTAGCACCCCCAAAGAGGTCTGTCTCGCCCGAGTCACCCCGCCCGTATCTCAATACGTCCCACCCCCCTTGGATCGGCTCCAGCCTTTCGCGGGACCGAGGGCTACCAATCCCTCAACAAGCTCTAGCGCCTCGATAATACTCTTGGCGTGGGTGTCGGCCCACAGGCTCGGTTTTCCCCCAACCTTGACGGTGAACATCCCCATGATCTTGGCCGTCCTCAGCTCCGCCACCGCCCTGTCGCCGACATAGATGCACTGCTCCGGGATACAGCCTGCCGCCGCAACTATCCGCTCATATCCTGCGGGAGAGGGCTTGGGGTCGGCGTCCTCGCAGGTCACGATATAGTCGAAGAGGCTCGGGGGGAGGGCCAAGGCGTCCAGCACCTTCGAGGCAAGCCTTCGGCCGGCGTTGGTGTGGAGGGCCACTAGGAGCCCCCGCGCCTTCAGCCTCCTGACACGCCCCTCTAGCTCGCCGCTCGGCCTTATGTGTCTCGAGGGCTCGACGAGCTCTGCTAGCCTGTCGTAGAACCTCTGGCGGCTGATCCCTAGGAGCCCTAGGCTGGCGCTAGTGGTTATGGCCCGCTCCTTGGCGTCCCTCAGCCTCCTATACGCCTCCTCAGGACCCACCCCGAGCATCTCAGCCACCACGCGGACCACGGCGCCCCCGAGCTCCTCGACATAGCTCTGAGAGGAGTAGAGTGTGCCGTCGAGATCGAGGATGACAAGCCTGAACCTTCTAGCCGGGCTAGACATCCCTCGGAGGCCGCCGACCAGTAGGTAGCTCTCTCCGAGAATTAAGGTTGAGCCGGGCCTATAACGCCAGCGGGCCGAGGAACTCCTCAAGGACCCGGAATACCTCCAGCGGCTTCTCCTCCTGCGGTAGGTGCCCCGCCCCCGGTATGACCTCGAGTCTCCAACCCGTCATGCCCGCGACAGCCCTCCCGACACTCATCGGGACCCAGCTGTCGCTCTCTCCCCAGATGAGTATAGAGGGGACAGAAACCCTGCGCAGCACATCCTCAGAGAACTCCTCCCTAGCCCTCAGGCCCTGTAGCAAAGTCTCACGAGACATCTGAACCGACCTGAAATACCCCTCGACCATCTCGTCGTCAACGACCCCGCGCTGATGGCATGCGCCCTCTAGGGCGCGCCGGACGAAGCCCCTCCTAACAAGGAAGAATGACAAGACCCTACCTATGACCACGTTCCCCCCGAGCCTGACGTAGAAAGGCCGGCCCATCTCCTCTAGGAGGATGCTCGGCGAGATCAGGGCCAGCGCCACGACGCCCGGGTCGCTGGCGGCGAGATAGGAGGCGAAGAGCCCTCCCATGGAGTGGCCTATAACGGCGTACCTCTCGCAGCCCAGCGCCCTCATAAGCTTGGAGAGGTGGTTGGCCACGGGCCCGAGTCTTAGCCCCTCCCTTAGGGGCCGTGAGAGGCCGAACCCCGGCAGGTCGACCGCCACCGCCCTGTATCTCCGCTCTAGGAGGGGGAGGAGCCTTCTCCAGCTGAAGGAGGAGGATGCCCAGCCGTGGATCAGGAGGATCGGTGGCCCGCGTCCCGCCTCGACGAGGAAGGCCTCGACGCCTTCGACGACCAATCTCTGGCCCATCGCGACATGCCGATCCCAAGAGGACATTACCCACACCCTCTACGCCGCGCTATACTAGCTCCCGCCAGAAGCCGGGATAAAAAGAGGCGCCCACTCGACAACACCTATAAAAGCCTCCAGGGGGCAAAGATACATGGATGTCGACGCACACACAGCATGCCCTCTATCAATGCGTCAAGTGTGGAAGGGTCTTCGAGAGGGAGCGGGTCCTCAAGGGCACGGGGACCAGATGCCCCTTCTGCGGATTCCCGGTCCTGAAGAAGGCTAAGCCCCTGACCGCTAAGCTCATATCAACTTCTAAGCTGACGCAGGAGCAGAGGCTCTTCTTCTAGAAGCGCTTGGCTAGAGCTTGGAGTAGAGCTTGTCCCACTCCTCCTCGTCCGCGACCTCATCCTCCAGCAGATCTTCGAAGATCTCGTGGGTCACGTAGTCGGTTTCGCGGTATTTCTTGACCATCTCGTTGTAGAACTTGATGGCACAGGCCTCGCTCTTCAGGACATCCTCGATGACGCGCTTGATGTCCGTCGGGTCCTTGGGCGGCGCGATGTAGCCGCAGCGGGATGTCTTGAGGAGGAGGTTGAAGTCGAGGAGGGGCTCGCCCCCGAGCTGGATGATCCTCTGGGCCAGCTTCTCTGCGTGCTGTAGCTCATCCATGGCCTGCCTCAGGAGGACCGGCCTCAGCGTGTCGGCATCAATCCCCCGCAACCACTGGGCCGCAACCCAGTACTGGTAGTGGGCGAGCCACTCATCGGCATAAGCCTGCTGCAGATCCCTCAGAACCTCATTAATATCCGCCCTGACGATCTCCCTACCGACCCTACCCAAACAGATACACCGGCAGGAAACAGCACAAAGCCACGATATCTATCTTTCCCACTGGAACAAGATCGTCGTAGACGGACGGGCAGGAGCGGTGGGGCCGCCGCCGGTCAAGGCCCCGCCACGCGGGGTCCTACCGCCATCTCCCCGCGTTCTCCCGTATAACACGTAGGGCGTTGAGGTGAGCTATCTTCTCGATATCTCTCTCGCCCAGCCCTCTTCTCCTCAGCTCCTCTAAGAGGCGCGCGATCCCTGTTATGTCACGGAGGCCCTCAGGCTCCTCCACGTAAAGCAGGCCGAAGAAATCGGTCCCTATGGCGAGGATGTCGGGGCCGAACCTCTCGTGGATATACACCACGTGGTTTGCGAGGTCCCTGTAGGAGGGCCGGTCCGATATCGTGGGCGGGATGCAGGTGATGCCGACGACTCCTCCGTTCCTCTTCAGGGCCTCGAGCTCCTCGTCGTCGAGGTTCCTGGCGTGGTTTCGGACGGCCTTCGCGTTGGCGTGGCTCACGATGCAGGGCAGCCTCGAGAGCTCGAGAGACTCGATGGTTGTTCTCTTGCTGGCGTGGGCGAGGTCCACTATGACTCCGAACTCGTTGCAGAGCCTCACCAGCTCCTCGCCATCCCCCGTCAGCCCGTAGTCCTTCCTCGACATGCAGGTCGCCCCATACCTGTTGTCGAAGTTCCAGGTGAGCTGGAGTGACCGTACCCCGAGCCGGTAGAAGAGCTCGAGGTCCTCCACGTCCTCGAGCGGCTCCGCGCCCTCGACTGCTATAAGCAGCGCCGTCTTCCCGTCTCGACCCAGCCCCTCGAGATCATCACGATCGGCGACCAGCCTCAGCGAGTCCCTATACCTCTTGAGGAGGTTGTAGTAGGTCGTTAAGTGCTCGATGGCCGTCAGCAGCGAGGCCCTCGGCCTATAGGCACCGTAGAAGCCCCCATACCCCCTCGTGAGCTGCTCGACCCTAATAGGTGAGAGGGTCGGCGTGAGCGGAGCTATCGAGCCGAACACCAGCGCCACATTCGCCCTCCTATACTTCGGGATATCGGCGTGGCGGCCCTCCAAGTCCAAACCGAAATCCGCGGGACCGAACTTCAGGCCCGCACCTCCGTGAACATAGTAGAGCGAGATATCCTCGTGCAGATCCATCAGAAGAGGAGCCGGCATAGACGCTCCAAACAACTCCGCCGGATCGCGATAAAAATCTATACCCCCACCCCTGAACAGACACCCCTCAACACGACGGAGGCGGCGGAATAACCGTAATATTCAGGGCGTCAGGAAAACATAAACGGGTTCGCGGGGGTCGCCAAGCCTGGTCAAAGGCGCAGGGCTGAGGCCCCTGTCCCGTAGGGGTTCGTGGGTTCAAATCCCACCCCCCGCA
>Ga0272447_1000154_pt1 | contig 51569 bp, 51 predicted proteins | sample YNPCB0133_FD_194589 | JGI IMG/M metagenome (GOLD analysis project Ga0272447, IMG submission 194589) | Hot spring microbial mat communities from Yellowstone National Park, WY, United States - YNP-CB-013-3 | ecosystem: Environmental > Aquatic > Thermal springs > Hot (42-90C) > Sediment | place...
CCAAGGATTGGTGGCCATCTTAGCCCTCCGGAGCGCCGGAATGGGAGGAGAAGCAGAATGGAACCGGGCCTGGAAGGAAATCGGCCTGGCCGCTTAAATTCTCCGACGATTTTGGGACACACCCCAAGCAGGCGTGTGTCCCAAAATCGTAGGACAACCGCGAGCAGCTGTCCTACAAAGTGGCCCAATAAAATGGGGACGCACCCGCAAGCAGCAGCCCGGGAGATCCTGCGTGCATCCGCAGGTCGCCCTCGCCGTTCGGCTCACCGTTCCCGAAGCACAAAGGGGAGCCAGAGGCGGCGGGTCAACGCCCGCTCCTCAATCCAGACCAAGAGGGTAAGGGGATCCTTGCATCCCAATGTAAAGCGGCTGGGTTCGGGCGTGGAGGGCGATCCCGGCCACTGTGTAGGGGAGCTTCACCTGCGCCACCGGCGTCGTCCCGCCCCTGATCATCACTGAGCGCCCCTCGGCCCAGAACCAGCGCGGGGTCTGGGCGCGGAAGCCCACGATGCAGGAGCCGGGCCGGATGCTCCGGACCTCCTCCCCTCGAAGGGCCATCCAGCCGCCGTCGCGGCAGACCCACATCTCCCCAGAGACCGGATGAACTCCCAGGACGCCAGGACACATCCCCGCCCTCCGGCGCAGGAAGCGCTCGGTCGTGATCACAGGGACCACCGGATTCAGGAAGGGGAGTGCTGGCGAGGGCAGGCCCGGCGGAGGAAGTGGGCTGCGGGGCGACGAGGGCGATCCCGAGAAGGAGGCTGCTGGACGATCTGCGCGCGGATCCAGACGATCTGTATCTTTCCCTCCAAGTTTTCTGGCCGGTTCAGGAGGCCAATGCGCCCGCGGGGGATTCCGTATTGCATCGTCCCAGGGTTTTCGCCAGGCGGGCGCGGGAAGGCGATCCTCCCCGAGGTGCGACACGAAGGATTCGTGAAGTGCCTTCTCATGCGTGGATCTCCCGCCGAACAGAGGACCTGGGTTAACATTAAGAGGAACCTTCCTGCACGGCTTCAGATCGAACCGGGGGGCATCGCACGCATGCCCAAGCGGATCGCGATCATCGCCCACGACGGCAAGAAAGGGGAGCTGGTGGAGTGGGCCCAGCGGGAGCAGGAGCGCCTGGCCCGCCATCAATTGCTGGCCACGGCCACCACCGGGCGCACCCTCCAGGAAGCCTTGGGGTTGGAGGTGGCCTGCGTTCGCTCCGGCCCCCAGGGCGGGGACGCCCAGATCGCCGCAATGGTGGTGGAAGGCCGGATCGACGCGGTGATCTTTCTGGTCGACCCCCTCTACGCTCACCCCCACGAGCCGGATATCCGCACGGTGATGCGCCTGTGCAACGTCCACAACGTCCCCCTGGCCACCAACCTGGCCACCGCCTCCATGGTGCTGCACGGCCTGGAGGAAGAATGACCCGACGCCGGCGCTGGCTGCTCTGGCTGCTCCTCGACCTGCTGGCCCTGGCCGCCTTGTTCGCGCTGGACTGGCAGCTGCAGGCTGGGGGGCGCGCGCCCGCCGTGGCGATGACACCTACTCCCACTCTCTCCGCCGCGCACTACGCCCGCCAGGCGGAGGCCGCCTATCGGGCGGGAGAACTCCGGAGCGCCGAGGAAGCCTACCGCCTCGCCCTGGCCCTAGAGCCGGAGAACCCGGCGCGTTACCCCTCGCTGATCCGTCTGCTGGTCTTCACCAACCGCCTGGAGGAAGCGGCCGCCTGGCTGGAGCGAGGCCGTCGGCTGGACCCGGAGGATCCGCACCTTCTGGGGATGGCCGCGTTGATCCTGGACTGGCAAGGGAGGATCCCGGAGGCCGTCCAGGCCGGGGAACAGGCCATCGCCCGCCTTCCCGGCGAGGCCGCTCTCCACGCTTATCTGGCGGAAGCGTACGCCGACGCCCATCGCCCGCAGGCCGCTCTGGCCGCTGCCCAGAAAGCCCTGAGCCTGGCCCCTGATCTGCCGGACGCCCATCGAGCGCTGGGCTACGTCTACGAGACCCTGGGTCGCTACGCCGAGGCGATGGCCGCCTATCGAGAGGCCCTGCGCCGGGATCCGCTGATGGTGGTGACCTGGCTTGCCCTAGGGCGCAACGCCCTGGTCCTCGGGCAGACCTCCGTCGCCCTGGAGGCCTTCCAGCGGGCCGCCGCCCTGCGGCCGGAGGACCCACAGGTGATCGACGAGCTGGGCTGGCTGTATTACAACTTGGGCCGGCTGGAGGAGGCGGAGCAAACCCTGAAGCAGGCCCGGGAGCGGGACCCAGATGACTGGCGGATCCTCTACCATTTGGGGGTCACCTTCTACGTCCGTCGGAAGTATGAGGAAGTGGTGGAGGCGAGCGGTCTGCCACGGGGGATCGCCCGGCTGCAGGCCGTTCTCCAGGCAGAGGGGAAAACCTGCACTCCGGAGACGCTGCCGGCAGAGCCGCGTTGCGCCCGCCTGGTGGAGATGGCCTACCTGCTGGGCCTCTCTCACTACTATCTGGGGGACTGCGCCGCTGCGCGCCCCTGGCTGGAGCAGGCCCTTGCCATCTCCCCTCAAGAGGAAAACGCTCGGCGCGGCCTCCGATTGTGCGAGGGTCAGTCCCCCACACCCTGAGGGAACGACGCCGAAGCGCCTATGCGCGAACACCCATCGCCCCAGAGCATCTGTCGAGGCTGGGCCCCAAGGGAGCGCTGTCGCGCCCTGGGGGCTCCGCTGGGGATCCTCCTGATCGCCTTTGCCTTCTACCTGCTCGGGCTTCCCGTATCCTTTGTCCATAACGATGAAGCTCATGGAGCCATCGTGCTGATCTACGATCCCCCGAGCACCCTCGCCGCGGTGGCTCGGGATAGCCATCCGCCGCTCTATTACCTTGTGCTCTGGGGATGGCTTCGCCTGGTCCCGCATCCGTTCGCCCTCAAGTTCGTATCGCCGTTCTTCGCATTGCTGGCGCTGGCGCTCACCCACCGCCTGGTGATGGAGGCCGCCGGACGCCGGGCCGCCGCGGGGGCGATGCTTCTGATGGCCTTCAACCCGCTGTTCTTCGCCCTGGCCACCCTGGGCCGGATGTATCCGATGGCCATTGCCGCCGCCGCCCTGGGGTTCCAGCAGGCCCTCCGCCGGCGCGACGGCGGCTGGTTGCTCAGCGCCTGGGCCCTGACCCTCACCCACTTTTACGGCCTTCTCTTCCTCCCGGCTCAGCGCCTACTGATCCCGGGATGGCGCCCCCGGCTGCGAGAGCTGATCCTGATGGCACTGGCCCTGCTCCCCATCGCTGGGTGGTCCCTCTGGGCCCTCGGCCCCTCCATGGCCCACACCGTCCGCACCCTGTCCCGCATCCCGGTTCGTCCCACCCCCCTGGAGGTCCTGGCCAACCTGATGGGCGCCCTGGGTATCGGGATCGGGGCGGACGGGCGGCTGGGGATGCTGGGGGCCCTCGCCGTCGCCCTGGGGATCCTGGCCTCATGGCGGGCCCGACGCCTCTGGGGCGCGATGGCGCTGCCCGTGGGCCTGGGGCTCCTCCTCACCCTGCGTTTCCCTTTCTATGCGGCCCGCTATTTCGCCCCCCTCCTCCCCCTCTACGCCTGGGCCCTGGCCGCCGGCGGGTCGGCGCGGCGGCGCGCGCTGTGGCCGTTGCTGTTGAGCCTGGGGCTCTACGGGATCGGACGGACATGGGCGGTTTACGCCAACGCGCCGATCTACGCCGAGGCCCAGCGGGAGCTCTACGCCACCCTCTTCGAAACGGCCCATCCGACGGACCGGATCGCCTTCCACGGCTACTGGAACCAGGCGGAGATGGCCCTGTTCTACCCGGAAACCCGTCCGCGTCTGCTCCCGCTGGAGGCGATCCGTCCGGCGGACTCCTCGCTTCCGACGCGCACCTGGGTGGTGGGCGTTACCTTCTTCCAGGACCTCTACCGGCCGGTCGTTGAGGCCCTCGCCCGGGAGGGGCCCTTCGACGTCCACGCCTGGTATCCGATGGCGGAGGTCTTTCGCTTCGTCCCCTGGGAGGAACCCGCGCCGTGGCGGCCGACCGGGGTTCGTTTCGAACAGGGGATTGTCCTGGAAGCGGTGGCCTGGCTGGACCCGGTCACGGACCCGGGCGGGAGCATCCGGGTGGGGCTGCGCTGGCGAGCGGAGGGCATCCCTGAAGGGCGTTACGTGGTCTTCCTCCATCTATGGGATGAGCAGGGGCGCTACCGGGCCGGCGTCGATCGAGAGCCGGATCCCCCCACGTCCGAATGGCAGCCCGGGCAGCTCGTCACCCAGACCCTGGCCCTCGCGGCCCCGCCGTTCCTGCCGGCCGGCCGCTATCGCCTGATGGTGGGGCTTTACGAGCGTCTGGGCTCCGGCTGGCGGCGCCTGCGCACGGCGGAGGGCGCGGAGGCCTGGCAGATCGGAGAAGCGGAGATCCGCCCCCGCCTTGCGAGCGCCTTCGCCTCCGGCATCCCCCTGCCGGGCGGGATCACCGTCCGGCCCCAGGGTGCGTGGCGGACGACCCTGGATGGGACGCCACGGTTGCGGGTGCACCTCCTCTGGCAGACGGACCGCCCGCTCCCGGATGACACCCATCGCCTCTGGATCCGGGGTCCGGACGGGACGATGCGGCCCCTGGATCCCCCGGAGGGATGGTTCCCGGGATCTCGGATTGCCGGCGAGGAGGCCGCGGAGATCTGGGAATGGCGGGAGCCGCTCCCCCCGGGGCGCTATCAGGTTTTCTGGGAGGGTGGGGGTCTCTTCCCCCTCTTCGCCTTCCGGATCCCTCCGGAGGGCTATCGGTGGGATTACGACTGGATCTTCCGGAACCGTCTTCCCTGGTAGTCGCTTCGCCGCGGGGGATGGCAAAATAGGGGATAAGGAATCGCACGCGGGAAGCCAAGGAGGGCGCGCTGAACGCGGATTCCGGGACGGCGCTGCGCTTCTTCGCCGGACTGGTCTACTACACCCTGGGGCTGATCCTCCTCCTGCAGTCCCGGGGCCAGAGCCGGCTCCGTCTGGCCCGCAGCCTCCCCTGGCTGGCGGGGTTCGGCCTTCTGCACGCCCTCTACGAGTGGAGCGGGGTCTTCCCGCTGCTGGACCGCGTTCCGTCCGGGGAACTGCTGGCCCTCGGCCGGACGGTGACCCTGGCCCTGGCCTTCCTGTGCCTGTTTGAGTTTGGGGCGGACATCGTGGCCCCACTGGGCCCCCGCTGGCGATGGCTGCGCTCCCTCGGGTGGGGCCTGTTCCTGACCTGGGGAAGCGTGGCCCTGCTCCTCAGCCTCCTCCCCCAGCCCCTGCCTGCCTGGCGGATGGACATTGAGGCCGCCGCCCGGCTCCTCCTGGGCTTCCCCGGCGGGATGCTCACCGCTTACGCCCTGCGCCGCCACACCTTCCACCTGCTCGTTCCCCTGGCCCGTCCCCATATCATCAGCATGCTGCGCATGGCCGGCCTCGCCATCGCCGCCTACAGCGTCCTGGCCGGGCTGATCGGACCGGCGGAGATTTTCCCTCCGCTGAGTGAAGCGACGCTGGAGCGTTTCCTCGGGGTCCCGGTGTTCCTGCTGCGCAGCCTGGCCGGCATCGTGCTGGTCGGAGGGATGCTGCGGGCTCTGGAGATCTTCGAGATCGAGCTGAGCAGCCGGCTGGGCAGCCTGGAGGAAGCTCAGATCCTGGCCAGCGAGCGGGAGCGGATGAGCCGGGAGCTGCACGACCGCACCCTCCAGATGATCTACGGTGCCGGGCTCCTGCTCCGCAACCTCCAGACCCAGATGGAGCCCGCCCAAGCTGCCACCCTCGACCCGGTCATCCGCATGCTGGACCAGGCGGTGCAGAGCCTGCGGGAGATCCTGCAGGAGTGGCAGGCCCGTCCGGCCATGGCCAGCCTGGTGGATGGGATAGAGCGGCTGATCCGCGAATACGGGCTCCCCGCCCTGATGGACGTGGAGACCGACTGGCAGATCCCGGCCGACGCCCAGCTCCCTCCGACCCAGCTCCGCCACATCCTGGCCATCGTCTCCGAGGCCTTGAGCAACGTGGTTCGCCACGCCCGCGCCCGTCGCGTTCGCATCGCCGCGGCGCTGAAGGACGGGCGCCTGCAGATCCGCATCGCCGACGATGGTCGGGGCTTCGGGCCGGAGGCCCAGCCCGGCTTTGGCCTGCGCAACATGGAAGAGCGCGCGCACCTCCTGAACGGGCGTCTGGAGATCCAGAGCCAGCCCGGCGTGGGGACCACCGTGATCTTAGAGATCCCGTGGGGAGGGATCCGTCGGGGGGACCTCTATCGTCCCCTGTGGTCGGGCCAGCCCCAGCCGGAGGAACAGGAGGGGCGCCCCGGCGGTCACGTAGAGGCCAACCAGGAGGTAGCGGAGTAACCGGAGCCCGGGCATCCCGGCGGCCTCCCCGAGGAGGCCGGTGAAGACCATCCCCAGAAGGACGTAAACCGCCCCCAGGCTGACCAGGCCGAGCAAGAGCCGGACGCCGCGCTGCATCCACACCCCTCTGGGATCCAATCCCCCGGAGGCCCGGGATTCAACGAGGACCCCCCAGGCCATCCCCAGCCAGGCGCCCAGGGGCGCCGCGGTTTCTCGAGTGGGATGGAGGAGGAACAACGCCAGGGCCGCTCCGGCAGCCAAGATAGCTTTCGAAAGGATGGGACGGGGAAGGCGCCGACTCGGAGGGGGGGAACAAGACGGAGCGCCGCTAGCGCCACAAGCGCTCCGATAACCCAGCCGGCCACCACATCGTGTGGGAAATGCACCCCCAGGACGATGCGGGAGAGGCCGACGAGCAGGATGAGGAGAACCGTGAAGAGGATAAAGGGTCCGCTGCGGATCGCCCCGCCAGGGTCCCCCACATAGCCGTCGTGTTCAGCGCGTGTCCGCTGGTCAGGCCGTAGCCCAGGGCTTCCCCGCCTGGCCGCCACACTTGCACCCGATCGGGGGCGATCTGGAAAGGTCGGGGCGCGGCGAAGAGGTCCTTGAGGACGAAAGTGAGATAGGCTCCCAGCAGCAGTGCCGCGGCGGCGTAGAGCGCCTCCCGCTTGCGGTAACCCCAAAGCAGCCCGGCGAGGATGAGCAGGAAGGCCTGCTCCTCCCCCAGCCAAGTGATCGCCTGCCACAGCGGGAGGGCCCAGGGCGGCTGGAGCGCCTGCAGCGCAACGATCCCCTCGATCTGCCAGCGGATCCAGTCGGGCATCCTCATTGCTCTGAGAAAGATGAAACGGCCTGCAAGGCACTTCACGCCTGATTCTTTTCCGCAGGCGCAGTGCTATAGTATCATTCAATTAACGAGAGGTCAGACTTTCCATCCCTCTATGTGGAAAGGAGGTCCCATGACGGTTCGGGTCACCTGGTATGGTCACGCGGCGTTTCTCCTGGAGAGCGACGGCAAGCGCATCCTTATCGATCCTTTCCTGAGCGGCAACCCCCTGGCTCCGGTGAAGGCCGAGGAGGTGCAGGCCGATGTCATCCTCATCACTCACGGTCATGCCGATCACGTGGGGGACGCCGTGGACATCGCCCGGCGGACCGGCGCGCTGGTGATCAGCAACTATGAGATCACCTCCTGGTTCCAGAGCAAGGGGGTGCAGAACGTCTGGCCGCTGCACATCGGCGGAGGCCGGAATTTCGACTTCGGCCGCGTCAAGCTGACCCCCGCCCTCCACGGCTCCGGCCTCCCGGATGGCGCCTACGGGGGGAACCCGGCGGGCGTCCTCTTATATCTGGGCAAGCACCGCATCTACCACGCTGGCGACACTGGGCTCTTCGGAGACATGAAGCTGATCGGCGCGGAGAAGCTGGACCTGGCCATGCTGCCCATCGGAGACAACTTCACCATGGGGCCCGCCGACGCCCTCCAGGCCGTCCGCCTGCTGAAGCCGAAGGTGGTCATCCCCATGCACTACAACACGTGGGATCTGATCCAGCAGGATCCCCACGCGTGGGCCCGGAAAGCGAAGGCGGCGGTGAAGGGCCTCAGGGTGGTGGTGCTGGAGCCCGGCGGGACCTTCCAGCTTAAATAAGAAAACCAGCGTTGATGAAGCTGCTTCCTCAAAAGGCCGGCGGGCTGCCGTGGGGCTCGCTGGCCAGGTTTATCCGTCCTCCCCGAAGTCAGGGAGGCGGCCTCTTTGCTCTGTCTGGCGTCGGTAGCAGCGGCGCAACCATGCGTAGGTAGCGGGGCATCAGCTTGGTGTAAAGCCGGTAGAGAAGTGGCCGGGCGGGGTAATCCCAGGCCCCGATGAAGCGCACGTAGCGCCCCCCGAACCCCCGCTTGAAGCGATAGACCCCCCACATGGGGTCTGACGCCACCGGCTCAGCCGGTGCCCCCCAGAAGTCATACCAGCGGCATCCGACCGAGCGCGCCCAGCGGATGGCTTCCCACTGGAGGCGGTGGTTGGGCATCTTCTCCCGGTGGCGGTCCCGCGAGGCGCCGTAGAAATACCAGGCGGTGGGCCCGAAGCGGTAGAGGATCACCATCGCTACCGGCTCCCCGCCTACCTCGGCCAGGAGCGGCCGGGCGCAACCTGCCCCGTAGAACATCCCCCATGCCCGCAAGTAGTAGGCCCGGGGTCGGATCACGAAGCGATCCCGCCGCGCCGTCTCCGCGTAGAGATCGTAAAGCAGGTCGAAGGCCTCCGGGCCCACTGGCCGCACTGTCACGCCCTTGCGCTCAGCCAAGCGGATGTTGTAGCGGGTCTTAGGATGCATCCCCCGCAGCAAGGCCTCCTCATCGGCCTCCAGGTCCAGCCACAGGCTGGCCGGGAACTGCACCGACTCGGCCGCCGGTTGCCATCCGCGGCGGAGCAGGAGAGCCTTCAGGGGGACGGCCACCCGAGCCTGCGATCTCTCCTCTGCGGGGCCCTCCGATTCCACCACCTCGGGGTCGATCCGTAGGAAGATCCCCCGGCTCCGGCGGGCGAGCGCCTCCAGGTCCCGGAGGACGACTTCCGCCGCTTCTTCATCGGCCGGATCCATTAGGGGTCCTCGGGGGATGTAGAGCACGCGGAACAGGCCGAGGCGATCCTCACGGCACAGCACCTGGGCGGCCGCCCGCACCCGTCCGCCCGCATCGACCCAGAGCCAGCGCGCGGGCCGCCAGCCATACAGGGCCTTGAAGGCCCCCCACGTCCAGCTCTGAAGGATATGGGGGAAAGGCAGCTGGAGCAGCGCCCGATCCCAGGCCTGGGGATCCTCGATCCGGAGGGAGCGGATCACGCCCGGATCAGCCTCCGAAGCAGGCGGTAGAGTCGAGGGCGATAGACACGATCGAAGGCGCCTGCCCAGCGGACGATGCGGCCGCCGAACCCCCGCTTGAAGCGATACACGCCCCACAGCCCATCCCGGCGGGCCGTGAACTGGGCCTCCAGGATCTCCGGCTCCTCATCCGGGATCCCCCACAGGTCATACAGACGGCATCCCCGCGCCTTCGCCCAGCACATCGCCGTCCACTGAAGGGCGTAGGTGGGCATCTTCTCCCGGTGGTGGTCTCCCGAGGCGCCGTAGAAATACCAGGCTCGCTCCCCCCAGGCGAAGGCCATCAGCCCGGCCAGGGGCTCCTCCTCATAGTAAGCCAGCCAGAGGCGGGCCAGATGGGGGACGAAGCGCTCGTAGGCGGCGCGATAATACGCGAACGCGTGGATGGCGAAGCGATCCCGCTCCGCTGTCCGACGGAGCAGCTCGTAAAACCGGTGGAGATCCTCCGGCCCGGCCTCCCGCACCGTCACGCCCTTGCGCTCGGCCAGGCGGATATTATAGCGGGTCTTGGGATGCATCCGCCGAAGCAGGGCCTCCTCCTCTCCCTCGAGGGAGACGAGGATGGTCCGCCGGGGCTGCACAGGCGGGGCGGGCTGGAACCCGAAGGCGAGAGGGTCCAGGGCGAGCTCCCCCTCGGTCACGTCGGGTTCGAGACGCAGGTAAAGCGCGTGAGACTCCCGAGCCTGGCGGTCCAGGGCGGCCAGCAAGCGACGGAAGATCTCCGGGCGTTGCCATTCCCCGATGGGCCCTTTTGGGACGTAGAGGATGGAAAAGCCCAGGGGCAGGGAGCGGATCAATACCTGGAGGCCGGCGCGGGGGGAGCCGTCCTCGATCACCAGCCACCGGCGGGCCTTCCAGCCAAAGCTCGCCTTCAGCGCGGCCCAGGGCGCGGTCTGGAGAAGGTGGGCCTTCGGATGAGCCTCCAGGAAGGCCGTCCAGACCTCCGCATCCACCTCCCGGAGGCCCATACCTTCCAGCGCGCCGCCACCCTCCGCAGGGGCTATAAACCCGCCGAGTGGCTCGAGCGCCCCGCGAGGCCGGCGTTCCATCATCCGAGAGCAAACCGGTAGCCGTGGCCGCGCTCTGTCAGCAAAAAGCGCGGCTGATCGGGGTCCGGCTCGATCCGCTGGCGAAGGCGCCAGATATACCATTTGACGTTCTGGGGGTCCACGCTGCCGTCGGGCCAGACGTTCCGGGCGATCTCCTCGGGACTGAGGGTTTGCCCGGCTCGCTCCGCCAAATAGCACAGCAGGCGGTGTTCGGTCTCCGTCAGCAGTCGCTCCTCCCCATGCAGGATCGCCCGGGGATACTGGGGATCAATGAGCAGAGCGCTCTCTCCGAAGCGCCAGTAGATCCGTTTGCCGGGCGGCGGCAGGCGGACCCGGCGCAGGTGGGCGTCGATGCGGGCGAGGAGCTCCTCTATCGAGAAGGGCTTCACGATGTAATCGTCGGCGCCCAGCCTTAGCCCTTCCACCCGTTCCTCCACGGTGGTGCGGGCGGTCAGGATCAAGATGGGCACCGTGGAGACCGCGCGGATCTGCCGGCAGATCTCTAGCCCATCGATATCGGGAAGCATAAGGTCCAGGATCACCAAGTCCGGCTGGTGCTCCTGGAACTTCTTCCAGCCCTCCGTGCCGTCAAAGGCCAGGGCCACCTGGAAGCCTCGGCGCTCCAGGAAACGACGGATGAGTTCCGCCAGCTCCGCCTCATCCTCCACCACCAGGATCGTCTCCGCCATCCGCGCCCTCCCCGCGCAGAGATCGAAGGATCCCAGAAAACATACTGATCATTGACCTCAGTATGACACAGGGCAGGGAGCTTGAGCAAGGTTAGCCGACGGAGCTTCTGATCCCTATCTCGCCTAAGCGTTAGGAGGGAGGACCAGAGGCCCAGCTTCACGCCTTCTCTGCCTCATCGAGGAGGCCAGGCATAGGCCATACCACCATGCGGTTGGCTTCGACGTCGATCTGCCGGACTACGTCCCGGATGGCCGGGATGAGGACCTCCCCGGAGGGGCCCAGGACGACATACACGTCGTTGGCGCCTGTGTAGAGGATCTCCTTCACCCGCCCCAGATATACCCCTTCGGTGGTGTAGACCTCCATATCCAGGATCTCGTGCTCATAGAACTCCCCTGGCGGGAGCGGGAGGGCCTCCGCCCGCTCGATCAGCACCAGACGCCCCCGCAGCGCCTCCGCCGCCTCCCGCGTCTCGCAGCCGGGCAGCTGCATGAGGATCATCCCCTTGTGATACCGGAAGTGGACCCCCTCATAGGGGATGGCCTCCTCCCCGATGTAGACCCGCTGGAGCCGTTTCAGCTGTTCGGGGAAATCCGTGAGGATCTCCAGCTTCATCTCGCCTCGGACCCCCCAGGGTCGGGCGATCCGGGCCACGGCGAGGAAGCGGGGAAGCAGCTTCCGCATCGCGAGCAACCCCGGTCTGGCGGCTCACTCCAGGGGCTCGATCCGCAGATCCACCTTCCGGCGCGGAGGGGCCGCGGCTTGCATGACCTGACGGATGGCCTCCGCCAGATGTCCCTCCCGGCCGATCAGGCGCCCTATCTCGCCGGGCGGCACCTTGAGGATGTATCGGATCACCGGCCCCCGGCGCAGCTCCCGAATCTGCACCGCGGAGGGATCGTCCAGCATGGCTCGGGCGATGAAATCTAGGAAAGCCCGCATCGCGGCCCCTCAGCGAGGGGAGGTGGAGGCGCCGGCCTCCAGGGCGGTGGCCTCCGCGACCAGGGCTTCCAGCGGCTCGCCGGCTTTCAGCCGCTCGAAGCGGGCCAGCGTCCCTGTCTTACGGAGCAGGGTCCGCACCGCCTCCGTAGGCTGGGCGCCCACCCGCAACCAGTGGAGGGCGCGGGCTTCGTCCACCACCATGGTCTCAGGCTCCGTGCGAGGGTTATAGTGCCCGATGATCTCGACGAACTTCCCATCCCGCGGCGCCCGTGAATCCGCCACGACAATCCGATACGTAGGTTCATGCTTCTTTCCCGCGCGCTGTAGTCGGATCCGAACCATCTCCACCTCTGACAGGATGAAGTTTTTATCAATACAAACTGGGGTTGTCTCGTTCCGGAGCGGAACCGCCATAGGGGCGCAGCAGGCTGCGCTCGGACCTCAACGGAACAATGGGAAAGGGAAACCGCCGCGGCCGGCTTTCATCTGCTTCATCCAGCGCTGGAGCTGGCGGAACTCGTTGAGCAACTGGTTGACCTCCTGCACCGTGGTCCCGCTGCCCCGGGCGATCCGCCGCTTGCGGCTGGCGTTCAGGATCTCCGGGTTGCGCCGCTCCTCTGGCGTCATCGAGTTGATGATGGCTTCGATGCGCTTGAACTGGCGATCCGCCTCCTCCGGCGAGAGCATCTGGGCCATCTGACTGTAACCGGGCAACATCTCCAGCAGCTGGGAGAGCGGCCCCATCTTCCGCAGCGTCCGCAGCTGCTCCCGGAAATCCTCCAGGGTGAACTCGGCCCGGCTCAGCTTGCGGGCCATCTCCGCCGCCTTCTCCGCCTCCACTGCCTCCTGGGCCCGCTCGATCAACGTGAGCACGTCCCCCATGCCCAAGATCCGGGAGGCCAGCCGCTCCGGCTGGAACGGCTCCAGCTGATCCGGCTTCTCGCCCACCCCGATGAACTTGATGGGGACCCCGGTCACCGCCCGGATGCTGATCGCCGCCCCGCCCCGAGCGTCCCCATCCAGCTTGGTGAGAATGAGGCCGGTTAGGTTCAGCCGCCGGTGGAAAGCTTCGGCTGCCCGGACGGCGTCCTGTCCGGTCATCGCATCGACCACAAGCAGGATCTCCTCCGGCCGGATGGCCGCCCGGATGGCCTCCAATTCCCCCATCATCTCCTCATCAATGTGCAGCCGGCCCGCCGTGTCCAGGATCACCAGGGTGTGCCCGTGGTCCCGGGCGAACCGCATGGCGCGGCGGGCGATGTCCACCGGGTCCGCCTCCGACCCTCCCTGGTAGACTGGGATGTTCAGTTGCCGCCCCAGGATCTCCAGCTGATCGATGGCCGCCGGGCGGTAGACGTCGGCCGCCACCAGCAGGGGGCGCTGGCCGGCCTTCCGCATGCGCAGGGCCAGCTTCGCGGTCGTAGTGGTCTTGCCAGATCCTTGCAGCCCGACCAGCATCACCCCGTGGGGCGGGGAACCAGCGAGATGGAGCGGAGTCGGGCTGCCCAGGGTTTTCACCAGCTCCTCATAGACGATCTTGACCACCTGCTGGGCTGGGGTGAGGCTTCGCAACACCTCGGCCCCTACCGCCCGCTCCCGGACCCGTGCCAGGAAGTCACGGACCACGGTGTAATGGACATCCGCCTCTAGGAGGGCCAGGCGGATCTCCCGCAGCGCCGCGTCCACGTCGGCCTCGGTGAGCACCCCTCGCCGCCCTAGTCGGTCGAAGATCTGCTGGAATTTCTGGGTCAGTCCCTCAAACATCCCACAGCCCTTCTGCCTCGGAGGTTCCGAAGCACGAATTCTCCCTGCCTACCCAGGGGGAGATTATAGCACAGGCACAGCTCGATCTGCCGGCTTGCGCCGATTAGGGATTGGCCTTCATGGACGTTTGCACGCCGGGCGCTGACGTCGCCGACGCTTTCTCTTTGGTCAGCGCAGGCTGACCGTCGGTGAGGGCTTTGGCGCCTTCAAATCGGCCTCTGTGGGCGCTGCGCGCCGGGCGTCGGCCTCCGCTAACGCAAAGGCTTTTTCCGGTCGGCGCAGGCTGACCATTGGCCGAAGGCCCTTAAAGGTCGCATTCGTTTGACGCGCGAGGCTGACCGTCGGCCGAAGGCCTCCCCCAAGGTCGAATTCATTCGACGCCAAAAGCCAACGTTCAGAGGGTCACCCCTCCCAGCAGGAACCAGAGGAAACCCAGGAGGAGCGTGCCCATGCCGGAGATCACCACGGAGGCGCGCACCCAGGGGTAGCGAACCGGAAGGCGAAGGGGCTCCGGCCGACCCATCCACATGGCCACCACCACCCGCAGATAGAAATACGCTGAGATGACAGTGGTGATCACCCCGATGAGCACCAGAGCTGTCCACCCAGCCTCCCAAGCCGCCGCGAACAGCAACAGCTTGGCGAAAAAGCCCGCTGTCGGCGGCACCCCGATCAGGGAGAGCATGAAAACCGCCATGGCCGCTCCCATCCCTGGGGCGCGACGGGCCACTCCGGCGTAGGCCTCGAAGGAGTGATCCTCCCCTTCGGGACCCGCCATGCTCACGGCCACCGCGAAGGCTCCCAGGGTGGCGAAGGCGTAGGCCAGCAGGTAGAACACGAGGCCCGGCAGCGCCAGCGACGGCTCCCCTAGCAAGCCCAGGAGCAGGTATCCGGCGTGGGCGATGCTGGAATAGGCCATCATCCGTTTGAAGTCCGACTGCACCAGGGCGACGCCGTTGCCCACCAGCATGGTTGCTGCCGCCATCAGCGCCAGCGGCCCCGCCCAGAGAGCCGTTGCCGGCGCCAAACCCGTGAGGAGCACCCGGGCTAGGGCAGCGACGGCCGCGGTCTTGGTCGCCGCCGCCATAAACCCCGTCACCGGTGTAGGCGCCCCCTCATACACATCCGGCGTCCACAGATGGAAAGGCACCGCCGCCGCCTTGAAGCCGAGGGCCACCAGCAGGAGCGCCCCTCCCATCCACACCAGGGTCCGGGCCGCCGGATCCGGCCGCTCCAGCCATTCGGCCAGGTCCCGCAGGTTCGTCAGGCCCGTCCCGGCGAAGATCAGGGCGATCCCGAACACCAGGAAGGCCGAGGCGAAGGCCCCCAGCAGAAAATACTTGAGGGCGGCCTCCTCCGATTCCACCCGAGGCCGAGCGAAGCCCGTCAGCACATACAGGGGGAACGAAAGCCACTCCAGGGCCAAGAACACAATCAGCAGATCCCCAGCCACCGCCATCAGCAGCATGCCGGCGGAGGCCAGCAACAAGAACGCATAATATTCCCCTCGCTCCAGCCCGTGATCCACCAGGTAATGGCGCGACAGCAGGATGGCCATCCCGGTCCCGAGCAGGACAGCTAAGCTGAACCAGAAGGCCAGGCGATCCCACACAACCATCCGGTAGAATCCCTCGACAGGCCCCTCACCGGCCAGGGCCAGGGTGGCCCCCAGCCCCAGCCCGGTGATCCCCAGGGCCCCCCAAGCCATCCCCTGGGCCGATCCCGGACGCCGGAAGGCTTCTAGGAGGAGCAGCCCCAGCGCCCCCGCCGTCAGGACGATCGTTGGCCATAGCGGCGTCCACACCATTCCCGGTTCCCTCGCTGGATCTCAACGCATCGAGAGCGCCGCCTCGGACAGGGCGGCCACGGTCTGCTGCACCGAAGCTTGCATCGCCGCAAAGAAGGGCTGCGGATAGAGCCCGATGAACACAATCAGCACCAGGATCGGTGCCATGATCGCTAGCTCCCGCCTGGTGAGGTCCGGCAGCCCCCGCCAGCGCTCGGGCAGCGGGCCGTGCAACACCCGCAGGATCATCGTCAGGATGTAGACCGCTGCCAGCGCCACCCCGAAGGCCGCCAGGGCCGTCAGCCCCCGGGCCGCCGTCCCCAGGGCCGTGGATCCAAAGGCGCCCAGCAGGATCAGGAACTCTCCTACGAAGCCGTTGAGGCCCGGCAACCCCATAGAGGAGAACCCCACCACCATCAGAACCCCACCATACAGAGGCAGCGTCTTCCACAGCCCTCCCAACTCCCGGAAGTCCCGCGTATGGGTGCGGTCATACAGCATCCCGACCAGCAGGAACAGCCCCCCGGTGCTCAGGCCATGATTGACCATCTGGAGCAACGCCGCCTGGATCCCCAGGGAGTTCAGGGCGGAGAGCCCCAGCATCACGAACCCCATGTGGGAGACGCTGGAAAAGGCCACCAGGCGCTTGAAGTCCTCCTGGGCGTAAGAGGCCAGGGCCCCATAGAGGATCGCCACCACCGCCAGGATGGCGATGGGGAGGGCGAAATCCCGAGCCGCGTCCGGGAAAAGCGCGAAGTTCCACCGCACGAACCCGTAGGCGCCCATCTTCAGCAACAGGGCGGCCAGGATCACCGACCCGGCCGTCGGGGCTTCCACGTGGGCGTCCGGGAGCCACGAATGGAAAGGCCACATAGGCACCTTGATAGCGAAAGCCAGCCCGAAAGCCAGAAACAGCCAGCGCTGGACTTCCAGGGAAAGCAGCGGGGAAAGCTGCGCGGCCATCCATTGGAGATCGAAGGTCCCCGTCCCGGTCAGCGGGCGGGAGAGAAGCCAGAGGGCCACAATGGCCACCAGCATGAACACCGAGCCGGCCATCGTGTAGAGGAAGAACTTCACCGCCGCATACACCCGCCGTGGGCCGCCCCAGATCCCGATGAGCAATGTCATGGGCACCAGGGTGAATTCCCAAAAGATGTAAAACAGCAAAAGGTCCAGGGCCAGGAACACCCCCAGCACCGCGGTCTCCAGGGCAAGCATCAACGCCATATACTCCTTCACCCGCTCCTCGATGGTCCAGGAGGCGGCCAGGGCCAGGGGGAAGATCAGGGTGGTGAGCAGCACCAGCCACAGGCTGATCCCATCCACACCCACCACACAAGAGGCGCCGATGGCGGGCGCCCAGGTCCAGCGCTCCACCAGCTGGGGTCCCGGGCGGGAAAGATCGAAACGGGCCAGGGCCCACGGGGCCAGCCCCAGAGAGATCAGGCTGAACCCGAGAGCCGTCCACCGGATGGCTCCCGTTCGCTCCCGCGGGAGGCCCAGGATCAGCAGGGCCCCGGCGAGCGGAGCCGTCAGCATCACCGTTAGGATCGAAAACTCCGGCATCTCCTTTCGCTCCCCAAAGCAGATCGTCCGCTTCTATGAGGGGGATCTGACTCGCGCTCAGCGCAGCGCCAGCAGCGCGTAGAGCAACAGGAAGACCGCGCCGAAAAGCACGGAGAGGCCATACTGCCGCACGTAGCCGCTGCTCCAGCGGCGTGCCCGGGCGGCGGACATCCCCACGATGCGGGCCAGGCCGTTCACCGCCCCATCGATTCCATACGGCTCCACCACCGCCGCCACCGCCCGCGCCAGCCCCTGGGAGGGGCGGACGAACAGGGCGTCGTAGACCTCGTCGATGTAGAGTTTGCGGTTCAGGGCCGTGAAGAAGGCGCCAAGGGCCTTCTGCAAAGGGTCCTCCACCCCTGCCGGCCAGGCCTGGGGACGGTAGATCGCCCACCCTGCTCCGACCCCCGCCAGGGCAATGAGGGTCGCCAGGACCGCCTGCTCGGGATGGAATGCGGGGGGATACCCGGGCTCCAGCCAAGCGGCGAGCAAACCCAGGCCGGGGGCGTTGATCCACCCCACCACGATCGAGAACAAGGCAAAGATCCCCAACGGCACTGTCATCACCGCCGGGCTCTCCTCCGCGCGCGCGGCCGCACCGCTTCGAGGCGCGCCAGCGAACACCATCTGGACCTGACGGGTCATATAGAAGGCGGTGAGGAACGCTGCGGCGAGAAGCAACCCATAAGCCAGGGCGGACCCTCCTCCTGCTTCCCGGAGGGCATACAGGATCTCATCCTTGCTCCAGAACCCGGCCAGGGGCGGGATCCCTGCCAGGGCTGCTGCCCCGATCCCGTAGGTCCAGGCGGTGGTCGGCATCCGCTGGGCCAGGCCGCCCATGCGGCGCATATCGTTCGGATCGAAGGGGCTTGGTTCTCTCCCGTGATGATGCGCGCGCTCCAGGGCATGGATCACTGATCCTGCCCCTAAGAAGAGCAGCGCCTTGAAAAAGGCGTGGGTGCCCAGGTGGAAGATCGCCGCCGTGATGGCCCCTGCCCCTGCCGCCGCCACCATGTAGCCCAGCTGGGAGATGGTGGAGAAGGCCAGCACCCGCTTGATGTCAAACTGCCCTGCCGCGATCAGGGCTGCCCACAGGGCCGTGGCCGCTCCCACCATGACCGCCACGCCCTGGGTCAGCGGAGCCGCGGCGAAGAGCGGATGGGCGCGGGCGATCAGGTAGACCCCCGCAGTGACCATGGTCGCCGCGTGGATCAGGGCGGAGACCGGGGTGGGGCCAGCCATAGCATCGGGCAACCAGACGTAGAGGGGGATCTGGGCGCTCTTCCCCGTCACCCCTGCGAGAAGCAGCAGCGTGATCAGGGTGAGCAGGCCCACCTCCGCCGTCCCCCGCTCCACTGCCTCGAAGACCGGCCCGTAGCGGAATGTGCCGAAGGTCCAGAAAAGCAACAGAAGGCCCACCGTGAACCCGAAGTCCCCGATCCGGTTCACGATGAACGCCTTGCGCCCCGCCCAGGCGTTGTAGGGCACCTCGAACCAGAAGCCGATCAGGAGATACGAACAGATGCCCACCAGCTCCCAGCCCACGAAGAGAAGGAGGAAGTTGTCGGCCAGGACCAGGAGGAGCATTGAGGCCAGGAAGAGGTTAAGGAACATAAAAAAGCGGCGGACGTGGGGGTCCCCAGCCATGTAGCCGATGGAGTAAGTGTGGATCAGCGTCCCTACCAAGGTCACGATCAGCGCCATCGCGGTGGACAGGGGATCGAGGCGCAGCCCCACCTCCACCGCGAGCGGCGGGACGGCCGCCCAGCGGTAGAGAGAGACCTCCACCAGACGGGCCTCCGCCGGGCGGGCCAGCAGGGCGGCGAAGACCAGGGCGGAGGTCCCGAAGGCGGCCGCGGCGGCTGCCGAGGCCACGATCCCGACGGTGCGCTCCTGCGCCTGGCGGGTGAAGACCAAGTTGATCAGAAAGCCCAGCAACGGGAAGGCGATGATTAGCCACGACCACTCGAACAGCGCGTCCATCTCCCATCTCCGCTCCAGGGTGAAAGGGCCGGGTCTGGCCCCATGATCCTCTTTCGTGCACCCCTCAGCCTTTCAGGCTGCGCAGCTCATCCACGTTGGTGGTCTGTCGGGTGCGGAAGATCGCCACCATCAAGGCCAGGCCCACCGCCACCTCGGCCGCAGCCACTGTTAGCACAAAGAAGATCGCCATCTGCCCCTCCAGCAGGCCGCGATACCGCGAGGCAGCCACAAAGGCCAGGCCGGCGGCGTTCAGCATCAGCTCCACGCACATGAACACAATCAGGGCGTTCCGACGGATCAGGAACCCTATTGCCCCGATGCCAAAGAGCAGCGCGCTGAGGGCCAGATAGTGGGTTAGGGTGACCACCCCTCAGCCTCCCGATCGCAGATCCCGGGCCAGCACCACCACCCCGACCATGGCGATGAGCAGCAGGATCGAGGTGATCTCAAAAGGAAGCACATGGGTCGTCAGGAGCCGCTCCCCGATGGCGGCCGGATCCCCCAGGGGAGCGGGCGGGCTCCCGACGGGGGCCAGACCGGCCGGCGCCTGAAGGAAAGCGAACAGCGTCCCGCCGACCAGCACCACCCCCAGGGCGAGGGCAAGCGGAACCTGGGTCCGAAGCTCGGCGGCCCCGCCCACCCGCTCCGCCCCGAGCATCATGATCACAAAGAGGAAGAGGACCATCACCGCCCCCGCGTAGACCGCGATCTGCACCATGGCCACGAAAGGGGCGTTCAGGAGCAGATAGAAGATCGCCACGGTGATCAGGTTCAGCACCAGGAACATGGCGCTGTGCACGGCATTTCGGGTGAGGACCATCGCCAGGGCGGTGGCCACGGCCACCCCAGCCAGCAGATAGAATGCGATCAGCTCCCCCAACGTCTCCTCCCGAGATCGAGATCCGCCGCAGGCAGCGCCGCTTCACACCGGCTCGTTGACCAGCCCTTCCTCCCAGATGGAACGGGTGCGCAGGGCCGGATCCGTGGTCCGCTGAGGGGTGCCGGGCGTCCCCGGCGGGGGCGGCACCAGGAGCTGCGCCTTGGTCACGATGAACGACTCCCGGGTGTAGCCGGCCGGCGGGATCTTGTCCGTCAGCACGATGGCGTTGGTCGGGCAGGCGTCCTCGCAGTATCCGCAGAAGATGCACCGCAGCAGGTTGATCTCATAAACCCGGGCGTAGCGCTCCCCCGGCGAGTAGCGCTCCTCATCGGTGTTCTCTGCCGCCTCCACGTAGATGGCGTCGGCTGGGCAGGCCGCGGCGCAGAGGGCACAGCCGATACAGCGCTCTAAGCCGTTGCTGTAGCGCCGCAGCTCGTGAACCCCTTTGAAGCGCGTGCGCAGCGGCCGCCGCACCTCTGGGTAAGGATAGGTCACTGGCCCCCGCAGATTGGTCCGCAGGAACTCTTGCAACGTGGTCAAAAAACCCCGCAACAGCTCTGCCACCATCGGTTCACCTCGCTTCTCCCCCGCAGGCTTATCCGACCAGTGCGAGCACCGCCGCCGTCCCCATCACGTTCGCCAGCGCCAGGGGCAGCAGGACCTTCCACCCCAGCCCCATCAGCTGGTCATAGCGGATCCGCGGCAGCGTGGCCCGCATCCAGATCAGCAGGAAAAGCAGCAAAACGACCTTGAGGGTGAAGTAGATCACCCCTAGGGCCGGGTAGAGATCCACGAAAGGCCCCAGGTAGCCCCCCAAGAAGAAGGTCACCATCAGGACACTGAATCCGATCATCTTGACGTATTCAGACATGAAGAAGAGGGCGAACTTCATGCTACTGTATTCCGTCAGATAGCCGGCCGTCAGCTCCTGCTCCGCCTCCGCTAAATCGAAAGGAGCCCGCTTGATCTCCGCCAGGCCGGTGAGAAAGAAGATGAGCGCTGCCAGGGGTTGATAGAAGATCAGCCATCCCCCGCGCTGGAACTCCACGATCTTGCTGACCTGCAGCGTGCCCGCGGTCAGCACCACACTGATGATGGCCAGCCCTAAGGCCAGCTCGTAGCTGATCATCTGGGCCGACGCCCGGATGCCCCCCAGCAGCGCGTATTTGTTGTTCGAGGCCCAGCCCGCCAGGGTGACCCCGTAGACGCTGATGGAGGTGATGGCCACGATGTAAAGCACTCCCACGTTCACATCCGTCAGCTGCAGCTGGGTCCGATAGCCAAACAGCGTCAGCTCCGGCCCAAAGGGGATCACGGCGAAGATCAAGATGGCGGGGACCAGGGTGATCAGAGGGGCCAGGACGAACAGGACCCGATCGGCATAAGCCGGGACGAAATCCTCCTTGAAGAGCAGCTTGACGGCGTCCGCCAAAGGCTGGAGCAGCCCATAAGGCCCCGCCCGGTTGGGCCCGATGCGAGCCTGGAAATCCGCTATCAGCTTGCGCTCGGCCAGGGTGAGATAGGCGAAGCCAGTGAGCAGCACCACGAAGAGCACTACGCTCTTGATGGCCGCCTCAAGCAGAAACGGCGCCATCTCCTACCTCCATCGGCAACGCCACCGGAAGCCCCTCTAAGACGCCCGTCCGCCCCACCCGGGAGGTCGGGACCAGGATCACCCCGGCCGGAACCGTGGTATCTGGCTCCACCCGGAGCGGGACGCTACCCCCGTTCACCGGCAGGCGGACCAGTTGTCCGTCCCGCAGGCCCAGCCGCCCTGCCGTCTCCGGATGCATCCGCGCTGTCCGGGGGACCACCCGGTTCCGCAGATGTGGCGTGCGCGCGATCAGCGTCCCCTCGTCGTAAAGCCGGCGGACCGGCACCACGAGCACAGCATCTTCGGAGGGAACGGTAGGGGTCTTCCAGGCCAGCGGCCAGCAGGCCTGAGGGGACTCTGCCTCGGCCGGCCAGACCCGGCCCAGCCCCTCTGTGTTCGGACGCGCCGTCCCGCCAAAGTAAAGATCCCGCGAGGTGCCCACCGGGGGCCACTGGGGCCGGGTCCATGCCAGGGCCCTGTAATCCATCCCGGCATAGCGGGGGACGGTGCGGGCGATTTCATCCATCACGGCCTCTGGGGTGAGGTAAAGCCAGCCTGCGCCCAGCCGGCGGGCCAGGGCGGTGAAGATCTCCCAGTCCGCCCGGGCCTCCCCCTGCGCCGGGACGGCCTTGTAGAACCGCTGCACCCGACGCTCCGCGCTGGTGAAGGTGCCGTCTCGCTCGGCCCAGGATTGCGCTGGGAGCACTACATCGGCAAGGCGGGCCGTCTCGGTGAGGAAGAGATCTTGCACGACCAGGAAGCCCGCGCGCGGCATCGGCCGGCCATCCCCCAGGGGATCCGCGCCGACCACGTAAAGAAAGGGCACCTCCTTCGGGAGAGGACGTGCGCCGATGAAGTCGAGGGCCCCCTGGGTGTTGCCGTGGGGCCAGAGGGGCAACAGGCCGTTCTGGGCCCGGCCCACATGCCTGGTCAACGCCAGCAGATCGGCTGCCAGCCCGATGAAGGCCTCCTCGTCGAGAACCCCCTCCCGCCCGAATAGGAACACCACGTCCTGCGCTTCTGCCACCGCCCGGGCAAAGGCCTGTAGGGCCTCCTGCGGGACGCCGCTCCGTCGGCACACGGCGTCCAGCGGGTATCCGGTCACCGCCTCCCGCAGGGCCTCCATCTCCTCCAGGCGAGACCGCGCCTCAGGGGCGATGCGGTTCTCCTCGAAGAGCACCCGAAGCGCCCCGACGAGGATCAGCGCCTCGGTCCCATATCGATAGCGAAGGATGGGATCCGCGTAGCGCTCGGCCTTCTGAGGGCGGCCGCCGACCACGATCAGGCGGGCCCCGCGGCGCACCGCTCCCCGGATCCGCAGGAACCAAACCGGAGCTTCTTCCTCCAGGTCTCCCGCCATCACCACGATCAGGCTCCCGGGGCCCATCCGCCCGAAGTCCGTGCCCACCCCTGCGCCGTAGCGGGCCACCCACTCCCCGCCAGCGATCGGCGGATCCATCGTGATCCAGGAGGAACCTAGCACCTCCGCGAACAGCCGGCGGAACAGGTAGAGATCCTCGTTGGGCAGGCGATCTCCGATGATCCCGGCTGCCTGGGCCCCCGCCTGCCGTATGGCGTCCGCCACGCGCGCCAGGGCCTCCTCCCAAGAGGCGGGGACCAGCTCGCCGTTCCGCCGCACCAGGGGCTGGCGGAGGCGGTCCTCCGCAGTGGCGAAGTGATGGACAAATCGGCCCTTGTCGCAGATCCAGATCTCGTTGACCTCCTCATGTTGGCGCGGCATCACCCGCAAGATGTCCAAACCGCCCTTGCGGGCCGAGACCCGGACGCTCAAGGCGATGTTGCAGCCCACCGGGCAGTGCGGGCAAACGCTGGGGATGGACATCACCTCCCAGGGCCGGGCGCGGAACCGGAAATCGGTGGTGGTCAGCGCGCCGACCGGACAGATGTCCGTCGTGTTCCCTGAGAAATAGCTGGCGAAGGGAGGATCTGAGAACGTGATGATCTCCATCCCTCGTCCCCGATCCGAGAACCCCAGCACCGGGTCGTCGGCGATCTCCTCCTGGAAGCGGATGCATCGACCGCACAGGATGCACCGTTCCCGGTCCAGGATGATCAGGTCGCCCAGGGGAACCCGCTTCTCCAGATGCATCTTGTCCGAGTAGTCAAAGCGGGACTCCGCGGGGCCGTAGCGCACCGTGAGGTTCTGGAGGGGACACTCCCCGCCCTTGTCGCAAATCGGGCAATCCAAGGGGTGGCTGGTGAGCAAGAACTCCAGGACTGCCCGCTGGGCCTCCTGAACCTGGGGGGTGTTTGTCCGCACCACCATTCCTTCGGTGACGCGGGTGGTGCAGGCGGTCTGGAGCCGAGGCATCCACCGCACCACTGGCCGTCCCTCCTCGTCCCGGACGGGTTGGCAGGTGTTCGGGTCTATCTGGATCGTCCCGATCTCCACCATGCACATCCGGCACATCCCGGCCGGCTCCAGCTTGGGGTGATAGCAGAACACCGGGATGTCGATCCCGGCCCGCTTGGCCGCGTCCACCACCAGGGTGCCGGTCGGCACCTCGACCGGTTGATCATCGATCACGATCCGCACCGTTCCGGACATCCTTTATCCCTCATCGGCGAGTTCGGAGCGAAGGGGCGCTGCGTCGTGATGTCCTATCGTTCCCCGCGTCCTCCAGGACCATTCGGCCTGGAGCGGCGCGCCAACGCCTCCGCCAGATCGGTGTAGAACCGTCGGAAGTCCTCCGGATCCAGAGGCTTAAGGAGAGGCGGAAGGGCCCGCATCCGTTTCAGTTGCTGATAAATGAAGCCCGCCAGATAGAACTCCCTCAGTCCCGGATCCTTCTGACGAGCCAGGGCCAACAGGTGATCGAAATCCAAAACTGTCTCCCTCAAAATGAAGTAGAGATCGATGAAATCCCGCATCTCGCCGCGGCTCATCAGGGCCGTCACTTTGTTAGCCGCGATGTTTTCCAGGGAATCCACTCGTATTCCCTCCCGCTCCATGTGAGCGCCAAACCAGGGCCCGGGATCATATACCAGATCCACCTTGAGGGGTGGCTGATCTCCGGACTTGAAAAGGAAGGCGCGACAGAAAAAGGGTGAGCGGCGCTCGAGATCCACCGTCAACCCTTCCCGACGGGCGATGTCGCTCACCCCACGCTCCACATCGTGCATATCCTCCGGGTTCGGCGTGAAAAGATCCAAATCCTCGCTGATCCGATGAAACAGATAGAAGACAGCCAGCGCGGTCCCACCGGTCAGCACGAACCCGCGGGAGAGGGGCATGGCAAAGAACGCTTTAAGCACCCTCTCCTGAAGGGGCGTCAGAAGCGACCTCATATCCCCAGACACGAAGCCCCCATTCCCAGACTTCCCGGAGGTCCAGCGGCCAGATGTAACGGCGGACCACCGGCCAGTTCGCGGCGATCTCCGCGGGCGTGACATATCGCCAGATCTCCTCGAAGGGAGCCTCGGAGACGATCCGCCCGATGAGCTGGGCCTGCTCCTCCGGATCCCCCTCGCGAAGGATTCGCCGGACATCCTCTTCGGTTAGGTCCCCGCTCCACGCGAAAGGCGCCCGAGGCATTATCCCCTCCAGCCGTCACGCCCGATCGAAGCGATCGCCATCTACTGCCACGCCCCCTGTCCTTTCCCCACCATGCGTGGCATTCGTGTCCCCCTTCGTAGACAGCCCCCGCCTACGCAGGCGCCCCCACCGGTGTCTCGATGGCCCGCTGGAGGCAGGCCTCATATTCCTTTCGGAAGTGCTTGAGGCTGGAGAGGACCGGGCTGGTGGCGAAGTCCCCTAGCAGGCAGAGGGTCTTGCCGGCCATCTGGCGGGCGATGCCCTCCAGGAGCTCGACGTCCCTTGGCCGCCCGTGCCCGGCAGCAATTCGTTCGTAGACTCGCCGCAGCCAGTAGGTCCCCTCCCGGCATGGGGTGCACTTGCCACACGACTCATGCTGGAAGAAGCGGGTCATCTTGTGGGCCGCCCAGACGATGTCCACCGTGTTGTCCAGGACGATGATGGAAGCCGAGCCCAGTATGGAGCCCGCGGCCTGGACGGACTCGTAATCCAGGAGCGTGTCCAGGGCGGAGGCAGGCAGCATGGGGGCGGAGGCCCCTGAGGGGAGGATGGCCTTCACAGTGCGCCCTTCCTCCAAGAGGCCCTGCCCGTATTCCTCCCCGAAGATCAGATCCCGGAAGGTGATCTTGCCCAGCTCCGCCTCGTAGTTTCCCGGCCGGCGCACCCGCCCACTCAGGCAGAAGATCTTGGGGCCCGGGCTCTTTTGTGTCCCTATGGTTCGATACCATGCCGCTCCATGGAGGACGATGGGCGGGACATTGGCCAGGGTCTCCACGTTGTTGACCACCGTCGGCTGGCCGTAGAGGCCGTGGGTGGCCGGGAAGGGGGGGCGCATGCGGGGGTGGCCGATCTTCCCCTCCAGGGACTCCAGGAGGGCGGTCTCCTCCCCGCAGATGTACGCCCCGGCCCCTAAGTGAACGAACATCTCCACCGAGTAGCCTGTGCCCAGGACGTTGCGGCCGATGAGGCCGGCGGCGTAGGCCTCGGCAATGGCCGCCTCCAGCCGGCGGGCCATCGCACGATACTCCCCTCGCACGTAGATGTAGACCCGCTCCGCCTGGATGGCGTAGGCGGCCAGGAGGGACCCTTCGATCAGCTGATGGGGATTCCCCTCTATGATCTCCCGGTCCTTGAAGGTCCCGGGCTCGGACTCATCGGCGTTGACCACTACATATTTGGGGAAGACGTCTTTCGGCACGAAGGACCACTTGATCCCGGTCGGGAAACCTGCTCCGCCTCGCCCCCGCAAGCCCGAGGCCTTCACTTCCTCGATGACCTGCTCTGGGGTCATGGCGGTGAGGGCCTTCCGCCAGGCCTCATAGCCCCCGTGCCCCATATACACTTCCAACCGGTGCAGATCCGGGATCTCCCGATGTCGCAGCAAGATATAGCGCCCCATCACATCTCACCTCGGGAGAGATTTTCAATGATCCGGTCGAAGACTTCCGGCGTCACATTCTCCACGAACTCCAGGTCCACCTGCATCGCCGGTGCCCGATGGCACGCCCCGATGCACATCACCGTCTCCAGGGTGAACTGGCCATCTCGGGTGGTCTCGCCCGGTTGCACCCCCAAGCGGCGCGTCGCGTGGGCCACCAGGTCCTCTGCGCCCCGCAACGCACAAGGGAGATCATCGCAAATTTGGATCAGGTGGCGGCCGATCGGGTGATCATAAAAAAGCGTGTAGAAGCCTACCACCTCCCGGACCTCCGTGGGGCTGACCCCGGTGATCTCCGCCACCTCCCGAATGCTCTCCTCGGTGCAGTAGCCGTGTTCCCGTTGGGCCAGGTAGAGCAGCGGCAGCACTGCCGAGCGCTTGAACGGATATTTCGCCAAAATTGCCTCGATCTCCTGCGCGTATTTCTCCCGAAGCATCTCTTCCACCTTGATTCAAGGATGGGGAGATCCAGCTTACAGGGGCGCATCCATGCGAGGACCTAGCCCTCCTCACCATTCAATCCGGTATCGGCAGGACGGCTCCCCGCAGGCGCGGCTTGATTCTTGCACCACTCGGATCGCTTCCACCGGCCGCTCCAGGACCCAGGCGGTGATGGCCTCCAGCGTGCCGGCAGGGAGATCGCAGCAAGGCTCCGCGCAGCTCAACCCCACGCAGTAAGGACATGAGGGGTTGTCCCAGTAAACCCAATCCCCTTCCCGCCATATCAGAGGGAAGGTGCCCGTCTCCATGCGGACTATCGCGGCGGCCCGTTGCATAGCGTTGTAAAACTCGCTCCCGAGGCGCTTGCAGGACCCAGAGACCAGCCGGGCCAAGTTCGCCAACCAGCTGTAGCTCGGGAGACCCTGCTGGAAAACCTCATGACCAATCCGGCGCAGCATCCACTTTCCATCCGGGCCGAAGCGCTCCCGGATCGCCTGGCAGAAGGCGGACATCTCCGCAAAGGTGATCCCGGGATCCGGGCTGGGGGGCGGCAACGCTTCCTCATACCGTGCCAGCCCGGCCTGGCGCAGCGCATCCCGCCAGGCCTCCGGCCCGATCACGGATCGGGCGGCGCCCAGGATCAGACGGGCGTAGCGATTGGTGAACTGTCCGCTCATCGGGCGCCCTCCCCCAGGGCCTGGGCCAGGAAGGACTCCAGCAGCGGCGTCACCACGTCCGGGCGCTCCAGGTTGGCGATATGCCCGGCCTCCGGGATGACCTCCAGGCGCGCCCCCGGGATCGCCCGGGCCATCCGCTCCGCCTCGTGAGGGGGGCGCGACACGTCGTCGGCTCCCACGATCACCAGGGTCGGCGCTCGGATCTCCCCTAGCCGCTCCAGCACTGAGGTCCGGTTGAAGATCCCGCGCCCGATGGCCAGGATCCCCGGCAGGCGCTCAAGCGGGATGGCCGTAAGGGCTGCCTTGAAACGGGCGATCTGCTCCGGATCCCGCTGGACCGTGACCGGCGAAAAGAAGAACGGCACCAGGGCCTCCAGGAGAGGCGGGGGGAGGGCCCCTGCCTGCTCCACGGCAGCCATCATGGCGAAATAGCGCTGCCGGGATCCCTCCGGCTCTGCCCCTGCATCGGTGTCCATCAGCACTAGGGCGGCGATGGCCTCCGGGTGGTTCAGCGCCAGGCGCATCCCCCACATCCCGCCTACCGAGAGGCCGACCACCGCGAACCGGGAAAGCCCCAGGGCTTGGGCGAAAGCCCAAATGTCCTCCGCCAGCTCGTCCACCGAGTAGGGCGAGTGTGGCGGAGGTTCTGAGCGGCCGTGGGCCCAGATCTCCGGCACCACACACCGGTAGGCCCGCGACAGGACCGCCACCTGGGGCTCCCACATCCGGGCATCCCACAAGTAGCTGTGCCCGAACAGCACCGGGAACCCTCTCCCGTGCTCCTCGTAGAACATCCGACGCCCTCGCAGGATCATCTCGGGCATCCGCGCTCCCCCTTCGAACGCCTCACCGGTCGATCTCCCCCAGCACGATGTCGATGCTGCCGATGATGGCCACCAGATCGGCCACCAGGCATCCCTTCGCCATGATCGGGAGGGCCTGCAGGTTCACGAAAGAAGGGGCCCGGAAATGAACCCGACGAGGCTTCGGCGAGCCGTCGCTGTTGATGTAAACCCCGAACTCCCCGCGCGGGGATTCCACAGCGTGATAGACCTCGCCCGGCGGCGGGCTGAAGCCCTCCGTCCAAAACTTGAAATGATGGATCAGGGCCTCCATGCTCCAGGCCAGCTCCTCCTTCGGCGGCGGGGTCACCTTGCGGTCTGCGGTGATGTAAGGGCCCTTTGGGAGACGCCGCAGGGCCTGGTCAATGATGCGCAGGCTCTGGCGCATCTCCTCGAGGCGCACTACGAAGCGGTCATAGACATCCCCGTTCTCCCCCAGCGGCACATCGAACTCAAAGTGATCATAGGAGGAATACGGCTGGGCTTTGCGAACGTCGTAGTTCACCCCCGAGCCCCGCAGGGAGGAGCCGGTGACACCCCAGGAGATGGCGTCCTCCGGGGAGATCACGCCCACCCCTTTGGTCCGTCGGAGCCAGAGCGGGTTCTTCTTGAGCAGGCGCTCATACTCATTAATCCGCGCCGGCATGAGCTTCAGGAAAGCCCGCACTGCCTCCTCGAACCCCTCGGGGACGTCCCGCCATAGCCCGCCGACCCGGAAATAGGAGACCATCATCCGCTGGCCGGAGACCATCTCGAAGATGTCCAGGATCATCTCCCGCTCGCGGAAGCAATACAGGAACACGCTCATCGCCGCGATGTCCAGGGCGTGGGTCCCCAGCCAGACCAGGTGGCTGGCGATGCGCTGCAGCTCCGTGAGGATGACCCGGACATACTGGGCCCGCAGGGGGACCTCCACTCCCATCAGCTTCTCGACGGCCATCACGTAGGCCAGGTTGTTGGACATCGAGGAGAGGTAGTCGATGCGGTCCGTGAGCGGGATGATCTTGGTGTAGGTCCTGGACTCGCAGTGTTTCTCAATGCCGGTGTGGAGATAGCCGATGTCTGGGACCACGGAGACGATGGTCTCCCCGTCCAATTCCACCAACAGGCGCAACACGCCGTGCGTGCTGGGATGCTGAGGCCCAACGTTGAGGAGGATGGTCTCCCCGCGCAGGGCGCGTTCGGAGACCAGGTGCTTCAGCTGCTCCAGGGTGAACGCCTGAACCTCGCTTTCCCGCATAGCCATAGCTGGCCCTCATTCCCGTGCGTAAGGTTTACGGGCGTCGATCTCCTGCCAGTTGAAGGAGAACTGAACCGGCTCCACCACCAGCGGATGATCCCGCCGCAGGGGATGCCCCTCCCAGTCCTCCGGCAACAGGATGCGACGCAGGTCGGGATGGCCTTCGAAGCGGATGCCGAAGAGATCGTAGACCTCGCGCTCGTGCCAGTTGGCCGTGGGCCAGATCCCGGTCACCGTAGGGACCACCGGGTCCTCCTCCCCCAGGAAGACCTTCACCCGTAGCCGGAGATTGCGCGGGAGGGAGTAAAGATGATAATTCACCGCGAAGCGAGGGCGCTCCGGCCAGTAATCCACCGCGCACAGGTCAGACAGAAGATTGAAAGGGCACCCCGGATCGTCCCGCAGGAAGCGACAGATCTCCACCAAGGCCTCCCGACGGACCACCAGGGTGGTCTCTCCTCGGAACTCGACGACCTCCTGAACGGCCTCGCTGAACCGCGCGCGCACTCGCTCGATCACCTCGGGGATGGACACTGTCTTCCTCCTCTGCCCAGGATCAGGCAACATCCTGCCTTGGGCCGATGGAAGTCTCTCAAGCTCCCCTCACCGGGATCGGTTCCCCCGGCGGATCTTCTCGTGAAGCCGCACAATGCCGTCGATCAGGCCCTCCGGGCGCGGAGGACAGCCGGAGACGTAGACGTCCACCGGGATGATCTCATCTACTCCCTGGACGATGGCGTAGTTGTTGAAGACCCCGCCGGTGGAGGCGCAGTCCCCCATGGCGATCACCCATTTGGGCTCGGTCATCTGATCGTAAAGCCGTCGGACCACGGGGGCCATCTTTCGGCTCACCCGCCCGGCCACGATCATCAGGTCCGCTTGACGGGGGGAGGCCCGCATGATCTCCATCCCGAAACGGGAGAGGTCGTAATGGCTGGCCTGGGTAGCCATCATCTCGATGGCGCAGCAGGCCAGGCCGAAGAGCAGCGGCCACATCGCCCGGGTGCGCGCCCAGGAGGACACCCACTCCAGGGCTTCCTCCAGGGTCGTCAGGGCTACCCCGATCTCCCCGCTCTTCTGACCCGGAGCCGAAGCACCGTATGCCTTTAGGGGCTCGCTCACCGCTCCCATTCGAAAGCTCCTTTCCGCCAGGCGTAGACATACCCGATCAGCAGGATCAAGACGAAGATCCCCATCTCCACGAGGGCTATGGTCCGCAACGCTCGCACCTGTAGAGCCCATGGGTAGAAGAAGATGAGCTCAATGTCGAAGAGAATAAAGAGCAGCGCAATGAGATAAAACTTGACCGGGAAGCGGCGCTGGGCCGGCCCGATCGGGAGCATACCGGACTCATAGGGGAGGTGCTTGCGGGGGCTGGGCCGCTTGGGGGCCAGCAGGGCCGGCACCAGCATGGCCACCGCCCCGATCCCCAACCCAATCAGGAGCAACATCCCGATGGGCACATACTCCAGCGGCGTTCCCGTCGACATTGATGTCCCCCTCCGAAACCCTTTGTTCATTTTACCACAAAGAGGGGGAGCGTCAATCTTTGGTGCACAGTGGAACAAGAGGGATGCGGATGCCGCACGCCAGGCATCGGCGGCTCTGAATTTGAGGAAGCTCTTCATCCAAAAACCGTCCGCCGCGCCGATCTAAGCAAACGCTTAGAGAAGGTCTATGTTCACTGGAGCCCGCCAGAGGAGGGCCAGGTGGCTGCCTTCATGCATGACCTAGGCGATCGGGCCCGCGGTCAGTAGATACCCAATCGGGTGCGCCCCTACCTCCCCGAGGCCGTTCGGCAAACCCTGGATCCACGCGGAGTGCAGCCCCTGGCTTCCATGCGATCCAGGGACAACGCGCAGCGGGCCCAGCAAGAAGGGGGACGGCATCAGGCCGACGCCGTGGCTGGAGGCCATCCGCATCGACCAGGCGATCCGGTCCCGGAACCCCACTCGCATGCCCACCCGGTGAGGATGCCCGGCGCGGGCCAGCCGGTAGACGCCGAAAGCGGCCAGGACCGCCGCCGTCAGGCCGCGCAGAAGCGAGAGGGGCAGAACGGCCTGAAGCGCGAGGAGGAGCCGCGCGGCGAGCCCGACGGCCAGTAGGCGGCCCAAAGCGGTAGATCTTAGGGCCAGAGCGAACAGCCATCCCATGGCTGGGTCGAGGCCGTGGTAGGCCCCCGCAGGAACATCCTGCCCCACGGGATCCAATCCGCCATCCCTACCCCTCAAGGATGGCACCGACGAGGCGTCTCCGCCTTCCAGCCGGACTGGATGCGGTCGGTCATCCCCAAACTCCACAAAGCACGCAGGATCCACCGCTAGCCTACCGTCGGGACCCGCGTCCAGCTTTGCCAGCCATCTGCGGATTCCCTCCGGGTAGAAGACCGGATCCCAGGGGATATACGAGGGGTTGGTCACGTAGACCCGGCGGCCGTCCCAGCGGATCCCCACCATCTGCGGGCCGCCGTTCAGCGGCCGCGCGGGATCCTTCGGGTGGGGGGCACGGCTCGCAATCCCGCCGAAGCGCACCGCCCCCCTCAGCTGCGGATGGAAAGGATCACAGGCGTCGTATTGTCGCAGCTCCCCTGTGCCCCAGCACGACACATACAGAAAGCGATCGTCCAGGGAGAGGTTGATATCGGTTACTAGAGGCGGAACAGCGCGGAAGTCCTTCAAGATGGGAGGGAGTTGATCAGGGTCCGCTGGCTCTGCCGGGATCTCGATGACCTTGCGGACCGACCAGGCCCCGTTCTCGCGATACCACAGCCACGCAGAGGCGGAGAGGTCCTTCAAGGAGAGGATCACCCTGGCGAACCCGCAGGCCCTCGTCGGGTCGTGGGCTGGTCGGAGCTCCAGGACCATCTGGTGCTCCGAGCTTAGGTCCAGGCTCTGAGCGTGACGGCGGCGCCGGAGGTCCCAGAGGCGCAGGCGATGGCCGTAGCGGCCGTTCAGCAAGGCCTCCACATCCACCCCCTGCTCCACCATGCGGGGCATGCCCCACTCGCTGGTGACCATCACGTTGTAGCCCAGATGCCACCAGAAGTCATAGGCCAGGAACTGCGGCCCCCGATCCACATCCCAGCGCCCCAGCACCTCAAACGTGTAATGGTCGATCACAAAGATCCCGCCAGGCCCGCCCCCCTCCGGGTTCCCCAGGTCGCTGATGTAGATCCTATCCGGCCTGCAACGAACTGTGTGAGGCCGCGCGTAGCCCGTCCGGGAGGAAACCGCCTCCGGCTCAATCACCCGCGCCCGACGAAGGTTCCGGGGATCCGGATGGGTGTCCACCACATAAATTCGGGACGAGCGCAACCCGGGGAGGATCGGGTAGCGACGCTGGACGTGGGGATGGGGCGCGTAGAGGCAGAGGGCCGAGCCGCAGGCGTTCCAAACGAAATGGTGCAGCTCATCGCCGGCCTAAGACAGCTCCGCCCGCCCGACCATCTACCCGTAGGCGGGGGAACGGGGATCCGCAGCCGAGGCGTCGGGCCGTCTGTCCGGGTTCACCGCTCCTGAGGGGCTATGGATTCAGAGGGACTTCCCGAAGCCGACCGGTGCGCACATCGTAAATGAAGCCGCGGATCGCGTCTTTGTAGAGCAGGAACGGGCTGGCCTGAAGCCGTCGGATGGATTGTCGGACATCCTCCTCCAGATCGGAGAAGGCCTCGAAGGCGAAGGGCGGCCGGATCCCGATCTCCGCCTGGATGCGATCCTTTAAATCATCATCCCGGAACGTCAGCATGCCGCAGTCCGTATGATGGATGAGCATGATCTCCCGTGTGCCCAGCAGGCGCTGGGAGATCGTCAGGGACCGGATCACGTCCTCCGTGACCACCCCGCCGGCGTTGCGGAGGATGTGCGCCTCCCCCTCCCGCAGGCCCAGGATCCGGTGCACATCGATGCGCGCGTCCATGCAGGTCACGATGGCCAGCCGCCGGGAGGGGGCAGCGGGCAGGTGACCTTGGTCGAAGGAGGCCGCGTAGGCCTCGTTGCGGCGCAACAGCTCATCGATCTCGCTCATCCTACACCCTCTCTCAATTTTCCTCTGGAGAAGGCCACACCGCACGCAACGGGCTTCGCTCCGGGCTGGCATCCGGACGGTCCGCTGAGCGGTATGCCCCACCGATGAAACAGCGATAGATGGCGCGGGGTTGCCCAGGGTCCATCAAAATTCAGAGAACACTCCAAGCAGGATGCGGGCTTCTTTGCCCTCCCGCTGCACTTCTAAGACTGAGTATCCGTTCCGCTTCGCCCATGCGGTGACGGTGAACTCATCGGCGTAGCCTTTCACCCAAACCGCCACCGCTTCCTCCGACCTTAGGCCGGCCAGGGCCCGCTGAACCCGCCCGATGGGAGAGTCTGTGCACAGCTCCACCCCGGCCCGCAGATCCACCGTCCGTACCACCCGAACCATGTCCAACCTCCCACTGCAAAGGAGGGCATGGGCCGGACGGGATCCCGCTGCTCCCGCCCGGCCCTCCTGCCGCTCAGCGCTCAATGGGGAGCCCCACCGCGTTGCCCCACTCGGACCACGAGCCGTCGTAGTTGCGGACGTTGGGATAGCCCAGCAGATGGCGCAACACGAACCAGGTTACCGAGGAGCGCTCCCCGATGCGGCAGTAAGTGATGACCTCCTTGTCCGGCGTGACACCCGCCTCCTCGTAGATCCGTCGCAGGGCCTCAGGGTCCTTGAAGGTGTCGTCGTCGTTGAGGGCCTTCGACCAAGGGATGTTCACCGCGCCGGGGATGTGGCCGCCCCGCTGGGCCGCCTCCGTGGGATACTCCGGGGGGGCGGTGATCTCCCCTGTGAACTCCGCCGGCGAGCGCACGTCCACCAGGGCCGCCCCGCGCTTGCCCAGCAGGTTCAGGACATAGGGGAGATGCGCTCGAAGCCGCGCGTCCGGCTCCTGGGCCCGGTAAACCGCCGGCGGATACGAGGGGACCTCCTCGGTCAGCGGCCGCTTCTCCTCGATCCACTTCTTGCGGCCACCGTTCAGCAGCCGCACGTCCGCGTGGCCGTAATACTTGTAGATCCAGAAGGCGAAGGCCGCGAACCAGTTGCGGAAGTCCCCGTAAAGCACCACCGTGGTGTCGTTGGAGATGCCGGCGCGGCGGTTAAGGGCCTCGAAGGCCTCCTGGCTCACGATGTCCCGCCGCACCGGATCGTTAAGGTCCTTGCGCCAATCGAAGAGCACTGCGCCCGGGATGTGGCCCAGATGATAGGCGCTGGCCGGGTCGTAATCCACCTCCACGATGCGCACCTTCGGGTCCTGAAGGTGCTGGGCCACCCACTCGGCTTCCACCAACGCCTGCGGATCCGCATACGTTGCCATGGCAGGTTCCTCCCGTGGATCAGAATGTGGAATTCAAGAAGATGGCCATCCTCTCTCCCTCCCCCGAAGGGGATCCAGGGCCTCTGTGAGGAAGACGATGCCTTTACCACGGACGATCCTCGGACTCCCCTCCGATCCCCTCCTCAGCTTGCCCTTGCTGGATTTAGAACACCCGCTAGCGACGACAAGGACAGGGCCTGTGGCGGGAGGGAGATTGGGTTGATCGGAAGCGGGGAAGCGGAGGCAGAGGGGGGTCGGTTCCACTCAGCGGGGCGCGCGTCCCAAGCGGGCGGCCCCCTTCTGCCCCCGCTTGGGACAGATACAGGTATTCATCGAGGAGATGAGATCCACCCGCTGCGCGATCCGCAGCCGCAGAGCGCCCCTCGCGCCAGCCGGTGGGTGCAGCGTCCCGATCCGCATCGGTGGTCCAGGCCTTCCGGAGTTTGGCTCCATGTGTAGCACGGGCCGGATTTTCTGTCAAGCGGCTTGATCGAAGAGGACGCGGCAGGCAGGTCCAACCCGGGGTTGGACTGGGAGGGCATCTGCAAATCTCCGGCGTTCTCCCTGGAAGCCCTCCGGGTCCCTTGGATTATCATAGAGGAGCGCCCGTGTTTGGAGGAGGCTATGGATCTCAAAGAACAGACAGAGGAGTTCTTCCCCCATTATGCCCTGGCGCACAAGGAAAGCACATCCCGTCGGTCCGGCGAGGATTTGGGACGCCTGATGGATATGTCTCAATCCCATGGCCGCAGCCGTTTGCCGGACGTCGCGACAAGCCTTGGGCGCATCGTCTTCGCCCGGACCCCGTGTGTGAGGGTGGAAGCCGTGGTGGGCTCGGATCTTACCCCAGCGATGGCTCGGGAGTTCTGGCCATGGGCTCCTTCCCTCTTTCGATCCCTCTTCGTGATCAATGACGCGGAGAAAGGACGGGCCCGGATTGAAGCCGCCCGCCTGCGGGTGCGCGCCTTGGAGGTCGTGGCAGAGCTCCTCCCCTGGGAGCGCGGATGGGCGCCGGTGCCCCCCGATGGCCTGGCCGCCTCCCAGGCCCGCGCCTTCGCCACCACCGGCGGCCCCGAAGCCAAGGAGCTCCTCTTCCGCTGCCCATCGCATCCCATGCCCCTGCATATTCCTGCAAGGAGTGAGAGCGGGTGCGCAGCTTGGTGATCATCCCCACTTACAACGAACGGGAGAACATCGAGGCCCTCATCCGGGCCATCCTGAGCCTCCCTCTGGACCTGGACGTGCTCGTCGTGGACGATCACTCCCCGGATGGGACAGGGGAGCTCGTGGACCGGATGGCTGCAGCGGATCCGCGGGTCCACATCATCCACCGGCCAGCCAAGCTGGGCTTGGGGACGGCCTATGTGGCGGGGTTCCGCTTCGGCCGGGCGCGGGGCTATGACCAGCTCCTCACCATGGACGCGGACTTCTCCCACGATCCGGCTCACTTGCTCGACCTCCTGGCCAGAAGCCAGGAGGCTGACCTGGTGATCGGATCCCGCTACGTCCCGGACGGGGAAGTGATCGACAGCCCCTGGTATCGCCGGCTGCTGAGTCGGGGAGCCAACGGGTTCGCCCGCCTCATGCTGGGGCTGACCGTCCACGACGCCACTGCCGGCTTCCGCTGCTACCGCCCTCAGGTCCTGGAGGCCATCGCCCCGGAGACCATCCGCGCCGAGGGTTACGCTTTTCTCATTGAGATCACCTATCGGGCGCAGCGGGCCGGCTTTTGCATCGCTGAGGTGCCCATCCGCTTCCGGGACCGTCGCTACGGGCGGTCCAAGATCTCCCGGCGGGAGATCTGGCGGGCCCTAGGCACCGTCCTCCGGCTCGCCCGTGACCGGATGGCCGGATGAACCCGGAGGCTTCGATGGAGTTCGTGGCCTGCAACCTCTGCGGCTCCTCCCGGGCCCGCCTGCGGTTCCCCAGCACCTTGTCCCGACGTCGGGATCGGAGACCCGACTTCCGTTGCACCAGCGACGGCTACGGCATCCATCCGCCCATCGTGCAATGTCTGGAGTGCGGACTGGTCTACACCAACCCCCGCTACGAGGCCTTAGAGATCACGGAAACCTACCGGGCGATGGAGGACCCGCTGTACGTCTTGGAGCGGGAGGGACGGGTGCTGACCTTCGAGCGGCACCTCCGGCCCATCGAGCGGCTCCTTGGGCCCAGCCGAGGCCGGCGGCTCCTGGACGTGGGCTGCCACATCGGGGTGTTCCTGGAGATCGCCCAGGCCCACGGCTGGGAGGCCTGGGGGGTGGAGCCCTCCCGATGGGCCGTGGAGGTCGCTCGCTCCCGGGGGCTGCGGGTGGTGGAGGGCACCCTCCAGGAGGCTGCTTTCCCGGAGGCCTGGTTCGACGTGGTCACCATGTGGGACGTCATCGAGCACCTTAGCGATCCGATGGGGGAGCTGCGAGAGATCCATCGCGTCCTGAAGCCGGGGGGCTGGGTGGTGATCCACACCATGGACATCGAGAGCCCCTTCGCCCGGTTGCTGGGCCCGCGCTGGCCCTGGTTGATGGAGATGCACCTTTACTACTTCTCCCGACGCACCCTGCGGCATATGCTGGAGCGAGCCGGGTTCCGCCTCCACCACGCTGCCGCCGAGGGCCGCTACCTACGCTTAGGCTACCTCGCCACCCGGGTCCGGGCCCTCTTCCCGACTCTGGGCACGCTGCTGAGCCGACTGGTCCAGGCCGCGCGGCTGGAACACATGTCGGTTTACATCAACCTGGGCGATCTCTTCACCGCGTATGCCCGCAAACCTGAATAACTCCCGTTGCCCTCGCTCGTCCACCCGCTTAGAATGAAGGCGGATGGATCCTCTGCGCCGGAGGTCAAAATGAACATCCCGCCGGATCTGCGCTACACTGAATCCGACGAGTGGGTCCGCCTGGAAGGCGACGAGGTCCTTTGCGGCGTCACCGATTACGCCCAGAGCCAGCTGTCCGACGTGGTCTACGTGGAGCTCCCCGAGGTCGGCCGCACGTTCCACAAGGGCGAGGTCTTCGGGACGATTGAATCCGTTAAGGCCGCTGCGGATCTTTACATGCCGATGGGCGGGACCATCACCGCAGTGAACAAGGAGCTCGTCCAGAACCCGGAGTGGGTCAACCAGGATCCCTACGGGCGGGCCTGGCTGATCCGGTTCCGTCCCGGCGATCCGGCGGAATACGAGACGCTGATGGACGCGGAGGCCTACCGGGCCCACTGCGAGGCCCGCGCGCACTGAGCCCATCTTCCTCCGCGCAGCCTCGGAGTTCCCCGCGCGGGACCATCGTGTTCCGGAGGTGCCCATGCGGTTCATCCCGCACACTAAGGAAGAGCGTCAGCAGATGCTCCGGGCCGTCGGCGTGGAGCGCATCGAGGACCTCTTCGTGGATGTCCCGGAAGCCTATCGGTTCCCTCCGCTGAACCTCCCTCCTCCCTTAACCGAGCTGGAGGCCCGCTGGGAGCTGGAGGCCCTGGCGGAGGCCAACACCCACACCGGCCAGCATGCCTGCTTCTTAGGGGCCGGCGCTTACCGTCATTTCATCCCCGCCATGGTCGACGATCTGCTCCGCCGAGGCGAGTTCTACACCGCCTACACTCCCTATCAGCCGGAGGTCAGCCAAGGCACCCTCCAAGCGATGTTCGAGTTCCAGTCGATGATCTGCGCCCTCACCGGCATGGAGGTCGCCAACGCCAGCCATTACGATGGCTCCTCGGCGCTGGCGGAGGCGGTGCTGATGGCCCTGCGGCTGACCCGCGGCGAGCGGCCCCGGATCCTCCTCTTCCCCACCATCCATCCGGAATACCGGGCTGTGGTCCGCACCTACGTGCAGCACCTGGACGTCCGCCTGGAGGGGGATGCGGGCTGGACCCGGGATCAGCTGCGGGAGCCCTTGGCCGTCCTGGAGGCGCTGGAGGCCCGCCTGGATGGGGAGACGGCGGCCCTGGTGATCCCTTATCCCGACTTCCTGGGCCGGGTGCTCCCGCCCGCCCGCCTCCGGGAGACCGCGGACCGTGTGCACCGGGCGGGGGCGCTGCTGATCGCGGTCATCAACCCCATCGCCTTGGCCCTCCTTGAACCTCCAGGGTCCTGGGGGGCGGACATCGTGGTGGGCGAGGGGCAGCCCTTGGGGATCCCCCTGAGCTTTGGAGGGCCCTATCTGGGTCTGATGGCCACTCGGATGGCCTTCGTGCGCCAGCTGCCGGGGCGCCTGGTGGGGGAGACGGTGGACCTAGAGGGCCGTCGGGGCTACGTGCTCACCCTCTCCACGCGTGAGCAACACATCCGCCGGGAGAAGGCCACCAGCAACATCACCACCAACGTGGGCTTGATGGCCCTGGCGGCCGCGATCTATCTCTCGGCCCTGGGCCGGCGCGGCCTGCGCCAGGTGGCCGCCCTCTGCTACCACAAGGCCCATTACCTGGCCGGGCGCATCGCCGCCCTCCCCGGCTACGAGGTGTGGATGGAGCAGCCCTTCTTCCATGAGTTCGTGGTCCGAAGCCCTCGGCCGGTGGAGGAGGTCAACCGGATCCTCTATGAGGACTATCAGATCATCGGCGGCTACGACTTGGGCCGAGCCTACCCGGAGCTGGACGGCCATATGCTGCTGTGCGCCACTGAGATGAACACCCGGGAGGAGCTGGACGCCTTAGCGACGGCCCTAAGTGAGATCGGCGAGGCGATAGGTCGCCGCGAAAGCTTCTCCTACCGAACATCCATCTTTTGCGAGGAGGGGTTTGGCCCTGAACCTCCTGGTCCTCGATGACGCAAAGGTCGCGGCGAAAGCTGCTCTTACCAAACATCCATCTTCTGTAGGAGGGGCTTTCGTCTCGAACCTCCGCCCTCGATCTGCGATGGGTCGCGGCGGAAGCCGCTCCTACCAAACATCGATCTTCTGTAGCAGGGGCTTCAGCCCCGAACCTCTGCCTTTGATGACGCAGGGTTCGCGGCGAAAGCCGCTCCTACGAGGAGGGAGGCGAACCGATGGCGGAGTCTTTGATCTTTGAATATTCAGTCCCCGGCCGGCGAGGGGTGGAGCTGCCCGAGCCCGATGTCCCGGAGGCCCCCCTGCCGGAAGGGTTCCAGCGGACGGAGCTCCCGCTGCCGGAGGTCAGCGAGGTGGACGTCGTCCGCCACTTCCTCCGGCTCTCCCAGATGAACTACGGGGTGGACAAGGGCTTCTACCCCTTGGGCTCCTGCACGATGAAATACAACCCTAAGATCAACGAGGAGGTGGCCCGCCTGCCTGGCTTCGGCCATTTGCATCCCCATCAGGATCCGGAGACGGCGCAGGGCGCCCTGGCGCTGATGTATCACCTGCAGGAGTTCCTGAAGGAGATCGGGGGGTTCGCCGCGGTTTCCCTCCAGCCGGCGGCGGGCTCCCAGGGGGAGCTGGCTGGCATCCTGATGATCCGGGCTTACCATCGCGATCGTGGGGAGGGGAAGAAGCGGATCAAGATGCTGATCCCCGACTCCGCCCATGGCACGAACCCGGCCTCCTCGGCGATGGCGGGCCTACAGGTGGTCAACATCCCCTCCGACCGGCGGGGGAACATCGACCTGGACGCCCTGCGGAAGGAGTGCGATGAGACGGTGGCGGGGCTGATGATCACCAACCCCAACACCCTAGGCCTGTTCGATGAGAACTTGCTCGAGGCCATCGACCTGGTTCACCGCTGCGGGGGGCTGATCTACGGGGATGGGGCCAACATGAACGCCCTGATGGGGATCTGCAAGCCCGGCGAGATGGGCTTCGACGTCATGCACTACAACCTCCACAAGACCTTCAGCACCCCCCACGGCGGCGGCGGCCCCGGGGCCGGCCCTGTCGGAGCCAGCGAGCGCCTGGCCCCCTATCTGCCCGGGCCCATCGTGGCTGTCGATCGGGAACGAACAGTGCAGCCGGACGAGCCGTTCTACACCTTCGTCTGGCCGGAGCGGAGCATCGGACGGGTGCGGGCTTTCCACGGCCACTTCGGGGTCTTCGTCCGCGCCTATACTTACATCCGGATGCACGGCCCGCGGCTGCGGGAAGTCTCCGAGGCGGCGGTCCTCAACGCCAATTACCTCCTCGCGCAGCTGCGGGGGATCTACCCGGTGCCCTACGACCGGCTCTGCAAGCACGAGTTCGTGATCATGGGGAAGGTCCCCGGCGCCTCCATCCGGGCCCTGGACATCTCGAAGCGGTTGATGGATTACGGCTTCCACCCGCCGACGAACTACTTCCCGCTGATCGTCCCCGAAGCCCTGATGATCGAGCCGACGGAGACCGAGAGCAAGGCTGCCCTGGATGCCTTCGCCGAGGCGATGCGGCGCATTGCCGAGGAAGCCCGGGAGGACCCGGAGCGGCTGCAGCAGGCGCCGCACACCACTCCCGTCCGCAGGCTGGATGAGGCCCGGGCGGCCCGGAACCTGGTGCTACGGTACCTGCCTGCCTCGGCCTCACAACCCGCCTCCGAGCCGCGATAGACGGCGGGCGGACGGGGGGAGCGCGCTACAGGCGATGGGGTGTTGAGTGCGTCCCCATTTTCGGGTGGGGCGGGTGAGGGCCACGATGGGTGGGCGAGGGCGTTGCCCTCGCCCATCCCTTATTGCCCTCCCTCACCCGTGCGGTCCAACTGTGAGCCGTTGGCTTACGCCTGCCTGGGCTTCCAACAATCCAGGGACGCACCCCGCCGAGGGGGCGTGCCCCCCACTCGTAGAACAACGGCCCGCGGTTGCCCCGGAGCGGCCTGGTTAGACCCAATCGGGACACACCCTTCTGAGGCCGGAGGTTCGGACGCGCGCGGGGACACCGATGAGCCTCTCTCCTATCCCTGTCTCCGGCTTAAATCCTGCGGCCAGCCTCCCCACTACTCCCGCAGCACCAGCGGCATGTAGAGCCGGAAGGAAGCGGCCTCTGCCCCCAAAACCCGCAAAATCACTAAACCGCCCGACCCATCTGCGACATAGGCATACGTCCCCGAGACTGCCACGCCTGTGGCATTCCCCGGTGTGTCATAGGAGCCCACTTCCCGCAGGGCACGGGGATCCGACCCATCAATCACCCGAAGGCCTCCATCCGCTGCGTAGACATACCTCCCCCAGACCGCCACGCTCGGGGCCCACCCCAGCGTGTTGTAAAAACCTACCTCCTGAGGAGCAGAAGGATTTGACACATCGATCACCCGAAGGCCCCTATGTGCATCCGCTACATAGGCATACGCCCCTGAGACCGCTACGCCTTCGGCCCACCCCGGCGTGTCATAGGAGCCCACCGCCCGCGGGGCACGGGGATCCGCCACATCGATCACCCGAAGGCCCCCACCCGCATCCGCCACATAGGCATACGTCCCCAAGACCGCCACGCCCCGGGCAAACCCCGGCGTGTCATAGGAGCCCAACGCCCGCGGGGCACGGGGATCCGCCACATCGATCACCCGAAGGCCCGCACCCGCATCCGCCACATAGGCATACCTCCCCGAGACCGCCACGCTCCGGGCATACCCTGGCGTGTCATAGAAGCCCACCTCCTGCGGGGAACGGGGATCCGACACGTCGATCACCCGAAGGCCCCGACCCCCATCCGCGACGTAGGCATACCTCCCCGAGACTGCTACGTCTGCAGCAGACCCCAGCGTGTCATAAAAGCCCACCTCCCGCGGGGAGGAAGGATCCGATACATCGATCACCCGCAGGCCCCTACCTCCATCCGCCACGTAGACATACCTCCCCAGGACTGCCACACCTGCGGCGATCCCCCATGTGTCATAAAAGCCCATCTCCCGAGGGGAAGAGGGATCCGCCACATCGATCACCCGAAGGCCCCCACCCGCATCCGCCACATAGGCATACGTCCCCAAGACCGCCACGCCTTCGGCATACCCCGGCGTGTCATAAAAGCCCGCCTCCCGCGGGGAACGGGGATCCGCCACATCAATCACCCGAAGGCCGCTATACCCATTCGCCATATAGGCATACGTTCCCGAGACCGTCACGCCCCGGGCCCACCCTGGCGTGTTGTAAAAACTCACCTCCTGAGGAGCAGAAGGATCCGACACATCGATCACCCAAAGGCCCCTATCATAATCTGCCACATAGGCATACGTCCCCGACACTGCCACACCCCAAGTCGATGCGCGCGTGCCATAAAAGCCCACCTCCTGAGGAGCAGAAGGATCCGATACATCGATCACCCGAAGGCCCCCAACACCATCCGCCACATAGGCATACGCCCCCGAGACGGCCACGTCCTGGGCATACCCCGGCGTGTCATAAGAGCCCACCTCCTGCGGGGAACGGGGATCCGACACGTCGATCACCCGCAGGCCCCAAGCATCATCCGCCACATAGGCATATGTCCCCGAGACGGCCACGCTCCGAGCCCATCCCGGCGTGTCATAAAAGCCTGCTTCCTGAGGAGCAGAAGGATCCGACACATCGATCACCCGCAGGCCCCCAGATACAGCCGCTGCATAGACATACGTCCCCGAAACCACCACGCCCTCTACCACTCCCGGCAGAACCCCCGTCTGCCCCACCGCGGCGGGACGCGACGGATCCCCCACATCCACCACCACCAGCCGCGGCCCCACCCCCACGTAGGCGTAGCGCCCCTGCACCGCCACCGCCCGGGCCGCCCCCCCGATCTGCCCCACCAGCTCCACGTGGGAGCCCCCTGGGCCAGGACCCGGAAGCCCCCGCCTCTCAGACCGGCCCCTACCGTTGCCGCCATCAGCGCCACCGCCAAACCTATCAGCCCCCATATCGCCTTCATCACTCACCTCCTGACCGAGATGGCACCGGCTCCGCAGCGGAGAGAACCGACGGGATCGCCCACAGCGGGCTGTGTTTCTCCGTGTGGCTGCCTTCTCTACAGGAGCCCGCCTCCTCCGGCCGCCGCCTTGCGGGGGCACCCGCGGGGAAGCGGGCAGGCGAGGATCTGGTGGAAGGCATCTCTGGTGCGCATCAGAACCTTCCCATGCTGGAGAGGCCCGCATCGAGGGAACAGTCTGCTTGCCGTTTCAAGTTTAAGGTCTCGCAGTTCACTGTCAAATGGACGCCTTGGGGGGTGCGTTGCAGTGGTGTCGGGTGGGACGGGTGAGGGCCTACGTGGGTGGGTGGGGGCGTCGCCCTCGCCCATGCGTGTGGTCCAACTGCTCACAGTGGGCCTACGTCTGCTTAGGCTTCCAACGATCCAGGGACGCACCCAGGGTGTTCGCTTCATCGAAATGCGCCACAGAGTGTGGTAAAATGTTTTAACCGGACACAGAAGATGGAAGATCCGAAAGGGGGTAGGGGAAGGATGCGGGGGATCGAGCCGGAGTGGATCACCATAGTGGAAGGACCAACTCCTGAATTCCAGCCCGCCCGGGAGGTCTGGGCGTTCTCGATCTACGAAGGGCTCACGCCCCAGCCGGTAGCGGTGTGCCAGATGCGTACTTTCAATGGGGAGAAGATGCTGGAGCGCTGCCGCCGGGCCTGGGAGGAGGGGCGCCCGGTGCAGCTGGATTTCCATGCCTCCTCGGGGGAGCGGCGCTGGGCGGACGTGATCGCCGCCCGCGTGGAGCGCTGGCCGGAGGGCGACGTGCTGGTCCTCTGGGTGCGGCGCCCTCGCCCTATGGAACATCCGGAGAACGCCTAAAACCCGGGAGTCAGAACCGTGATCCAGGCGCTGCAAGCGTTCATCGAGGCCCACGCCCGGCAGGTGGAGCCGCTGGTCGTCGCCCACTCGGAAGCCTACTGGCGGTTCACCACCACCGGCCGCAAACAGGACGAGGAAGAATACGCCCGGTTGACCGCTGCCCTGCGCAAGGTTTACGCCGACCGGGAGGCCTTCGCCCGGCTGCGCCGGCGGATGGAGGAGGCCGGCCTCCTCAAAGACGGCGTCTTCACCCCGAACCCCCAGGTCCCTCCTTTGCTCGCCCGCCAGGCCCGCGTGCTCTACGATGCCTTCCGCGGCCTGCAGATCGACCCCGCCCTGATCGACGCTATCACCGAGCTGGAAAAGGAGGTCGAGGGGGCCTTCAACACCTTCCGGGCTACCCTGCGGGGGCAGCTGGTCACCGACAACCAAATCCGCCAGATCCTGCGGGCCTCTAACGACTTGGCCCTGCGGAAGGAAGCCTGGGAGGCCAGCAAGCAAATCGGGGAACGGGTGGCCGAACGGCTGCTCCGCCTGGTGGAGCTGCGCAACGAGGGGGCCCGCCAGGTGGGCTTCGACAACTTTTACACCATGAGCCTGGCCCTGGCTGAACAGGACGAGGGAGAGCTGTTCCAGCTGCTCGATCACCTGGATCGGCTGACCCGCCCCCGCTTCGCTGCCTACAAGGCGGAGCTGGACGCCGAGCTGGCCCGGCAGTTCGGCGTGGAGGTCGCTGACCTGCGCCCCTGGCATTACAGCGATCCCTTCTTCCAGGAGCCGCCGGAGACCGGGGATGGGATCAGCCGCTTGCTCGAGGGCCGCGACCAGGTGGCCCTCGCGCGGGCCTTCTATTCGGCCATCGGGCTGGAGATCGAGGACATCCTGGCCCGCAGCGATCTCTACGAGCGGGAGGGAAAGCAACAACATGCCTACTGCATCGATATTGACCGTAGAGGGGACGTGCGGATCTTGGCCAACCTCCAGCCCGACGCTTACTGGGCTGAGACGATGCTTCACGAGCTCGGTCACGCGGTCTACGACAAATACATTGATCGGGACCTCCCCTTCCTGCTGCGGACGCCGGCCCACATCCTGTCCACCGAAGCCATCGCCGTGTTGATGGGCCGCCTGATCCACCACCCGGCCTGGCTGCAGCGCTACCTGGGCCTGGACGAGGGGACCCTCAACGAGGTGCTCCCTCAAGCCCTCCGGCGCCACCGGGCCAAGCTCCTCATCTTCACCCAGTGGGTGATGGTGATGGCCCATTTCGAGCGCGCCCTCTATCGGAACCCCCAGCAGGACCTCAACCGCCTGTGGTGGGATCTGGTGGAGGAGTTCCAGATGGTCCGGCGCCCGGAGGGGCGAGAGGCCCCCGACTGGGCGGCGAAGATCCACCTCAGCACCTCGCCGGTTTACTACCACAATTACCTGCTGGGGGAGCTGGCGGCCTCCCAGCTGCTGATGACGCTGCGGGCCCGGATCGGGGCGGATGAGATATGGATCGCCTCGCCGGAGACCGGCGCCTTCCTGATCCAGCGCTACTTCCGGCCCGGTCGCTCCGTCGACTGGAACACCCTGATGGTGTTCGCCACTGGATACCCTCTCTCCCCGGAGCCCTTCGCCCGGGAGCTGGAGCTGGCGGCGTGAGCGGGGGGCGAACGGTTCGGGCCTCTGCTTTCGAAAGGAGCCGATGAACGCTGAGGTGCCTTGGGTTTCGGCGCTGACAGGGATCGGGGTGATCGGGGCGCTGCTGGCACTGATCTTAGCCATTTGGGCATGGCGGGAAGCCCGCCACACCCGTTACCTGATCGTGCGCCGCGCTGCGGAGAGACGGGCGCGCCGCTGGTTCTGGCTGACCCTCGGGCTGGTCCTCAGCACAGGCGCCCTGAACGCCCTTGCTCGCTCCGGCTTCCACCTGCCCTTCGAGATCCCCCCACCGGCATGGCCCGGGCTGGTTTCCCCTTCCCCCACACCTTCTATGGAGACCTTCCCTTCTCCATCCCCCACCCCCCTTGAAGAAATCCCACCTACACCCACGCTCCCGCCCACTCCTGTCCCTTCCCCCACCGCCCCGTCGTCTCCCCTTCCTCCGCCGACGCTGCCGTATCCGCCCACCCTGCTGACTCCGCTTCCCGGCGCGGTCCCAGCGCCGCCGAACGCTCGGTTCACCGATCTGGCGCTCACGGACGCCTGCGACGAGCGCGGGCGGCCGGTTCAGATCCCGACGCCGCCGCCGACAGTCTTCCCCGCCGGGACCGTTCGGATCTGCGGGCGGTTCCGGGTGGAGAACATGCCCAAGGGGGCCGCGTGGACGGTGGCTTGGTATCGGGAGGACGCCCCGGAGGACAGCAGCACGCTGCGCTGGGACGGCCGCCCGGGCCAGTCCGGCTACATCTATAACACTCGGCCGGCGGGCTTCCCGCCCGGACGATGGGAGATCCGCCTCTACATCGAGGACCGCCTGCAGGTTCGCCTGGAGTTCGAGGTGCGCTGAGGGATCGGTCTATCCCGCGCAGCAGCTCAACCGGGCCACATCCCGCGTGAAGGACTGGGCGCCCAGCCGCAGGCCCTCTGCCCAAGTGAGATACGGGAAGAGGGTGCGACCGAGGTCCTGGATCGTGTATCCCGCATGGAGGGCGATCAGGCCGGCGGCGATGGCCTCCCCGGCCTGGGGCATCACAAGGTGGATGCCCAGCAGCCGGTCGGTGTTTGCATCGGCCACCAGTTTGACCACTCCGCGGGTCTCGAAAGCGATGCGCGCCCGGGGCACCGCTTCCAGCGGGAGCAGAACGGCCTTCGGCGTCTCCCCCCGTTCCCACGCCTGCGCCACCGTCCAGCCCACCGAAGCCACCTCGGGGTGGGTGAAGGTCACACGAGGGACAGCGGTGAGATCCAGCCTCCGGTGGTTGCCCAGCAGGGCGTTCTCCGCCGCCACCGTCCCGCTGGCCGCAGCCACGTAGACGAACATGGGCAGGTCCGCGCAGTCGCCAGCGGCGTAGATCGAGGGGTTCGAGGTTTGCATATAGGGGTTGACCCGGATCTCCCCCCTTGGCCCCATCGCCACTCCGACCGTCTCCAGCCCCAAGCCCTGGGTGTTCGGGCGGCGCCCGGTGGCCATCAACAATTGCTCCGCGGAGACGATGTGGGTTTCCCCATCTTTCTTGAAAGACACCTCATAGCGGCTGTCGGATCGAGCCACCCGGATGATCTGCGCGCCGGTGTGGAAGACCATGCCCTCTTCCTCCAGGGCGCGCTGCAGCGCCTCGCTGAGCTCCGGCTCCTCAAAGGGGACGATGCGGGGGAGCGCCTCGAGGACCGTCACCGCGACGCCGGCGCGGGCGAAGACCTGGGCCAGTTCCAGCCCCACTGCGTTGGCGCCGACCACAATCATGGAGCGGGGCAGCTCCCGCAGGGAGAGGGCCTCGGTGCTGGTGAGATAGCCCGCTTCGGCCAGGCCTGGGATGGGCGGAGCCCACGGCCGCGCGCCGGTGGCCAGGATCACTCGCTTAGGTGCGTAGGTGGCCCCGTTCACCACCACCGCCCCGCCCCGCGCGAAGCGGGCTCGACCCCGGATCCGCGTGATCTGGGGATAGGCGGCCAGGACCTCCTCGTATTTCTCCCGGCGTAGATCCGTGATCAGCGCCTTCTTCTGGGCAATGAGGGCGGCCCAGTTCAGGGCCCCCCGGGCGGTGCTCACTCCCTGGAAGCCATGGGCGCCCGCCCGATAGTAGACCTCCAGGGCGCGGATCAGGAACTTCGAGGGAACGCAGCCCACGTTCACGCAGGTCCCGCCCAGGGTCCCTGCCTCGACGAGGGCCACGCGGGCACCCAGCTCAGCGGCGCGGATGGCCGCAGCAAAGGCTGCCGCCCCCCCGCCGATGATCAAGAGATCGAACCGGCCATCGCCCCGCGGGGCTGCGGGAGCCTCCGGGAGCCCTGACCGGACCACCCGGTCCGGATAGCCGGCGCGGGCGACGGCCCCCCCCATCCCGAAATCGGGGACCTCCCCCTCCGCGATGGCCTCGGCCTTCCCGGGGGACCGGTGAGGGACCCGGACGGAGAGCGCCCTGGGCACCGAGCAGAGCGCCCGCTCTACATGCCGAGCCCCGTCGTCACACGTCATCCTATGCATCTCCAGCTCCACGCGACTCGGCGTCGGCCTTTCCCCTTATCCCCATCCCCGGGATGGGGATATCCCTCATTCAGTATAAACCTGCGGAAGGCGGTCGTCAAGCGGAGGCAGGCCCGCCGCGCGGCGTGCTATCATAGAAGCGTTCGCGCCCCAACCCCGAAAGCGTGCGCCCGTATGGATCCTCGGCCGAACACCGCAGCGCGGCGCATCGGAGACTGGCTGATCCCGCTGTGGGTCTGGTTCCTGTGGCTCCACCAGGCCTGGCCTGCCCACTTCTTCTTCACTCGCGCCCTCGCCGGGGAGGACACTCTGGAGGTGATGTGGGCTCTCGCCTGGTATCGACGGGCCCTCTTCGAGCTGCACACCTCCCCGCTCTTCCATCCGCTGGCCTTCGCCCCTCAGGGCTGGCACGTGGCCAAGCTGCACCATGGCCCTTTCCTCATCGACCTGATGCTCCCTGGGGCGCTGCTGGGCGGGGACGCCTTTGCAGTCCACTTGTTTGGGTGGCTGGTTTACTCCCTGGCCTTCCTGGGCGCCTTCCGCCTCGCCCATCATTTCTCCCGGGATCGCGGGCTGGCCACGGCGGCCGGGATTGCCTATGCCCTGTTCCACGGGAGCTACGCCGCCATGCGGATCTACGGGAATCATCTACCGGTAGCGGCCGCCGGCCTGGTCTGGATGGCCTGGGCCCTAGAGCGCGCCCGGGCGACGGGATGGTCCCCCCGGGCGCTGCGCCGGGCCGGGCTTCTCTGGGGGCTAGGGATCGCCGGCACCCCCTACCTCGTGCTCCTGGGCGGGGCGCTGGCGCTGGTTTACATGTGGGGAGCCTGGCGGCGGAAACGCCTCGCGCGCTTCCTGCGCTATGGGATCGGAACCGCTGTGGCCATCGGCGGCCCCTGGCTGGGCCTTTGGGTTCACGCCATCCGGCAGGATCAGATGCTGGGCCAGACCCTGGAGACCGCCCGGGGCAACGGATATCCGTGGGCCGATGCCTTGACCTGGAACCCCTACCATCCCGGTTTCGGGCGCCTCCCTCGGATCGATCGCCCGATCCTCACGCTGGGGCTCCTGCCGGCCGGGAGCAGCCTGATCGGCCTTGGATGGAGCATGCTTGCAGGCCGGCGGTTGCGAAGCCGCCGGCTGCTGCGGGTGGCGGCCCTCGGGGCGCTGCTGGCCACCGGGATCGCCCTGCGGGCCGACGCGCCCCTTCCGATCCCTGAGATCCCCGCGGTGCGAAGCGTTTACGAGGGGATCTGGCGCATCGGCCACGCCCGCAAACCCGAGCTCTTCCGGGAGCCTTCCCTCCCGGAGGAATGGGCCCATCAGGCCCTCACCCCGCTGTTGCTGCTATGGGCTGTTGTGCCGTTCTACGAAGCAGCGGGGACCGTGTGGCGGTTCATCGCCCTCACCGCCCTGGGCTTGTTCATCGGCGGCGCAGAGGCCTGGTCCCGGATCGCCCCGCGGGGGTTCCGATGGGGGCTGGCGGCCTTCTGGCTGGCGGAGGCGCTGATGTGCCCGATCCCCACCCTCCCCTGGCCCTATCCCGTCCATCCCGCCTTCGAGTGGCTGCGGCGGAGCCCGGAGCCGGGGGCGGTGATCGACGCCTTCGCCGACCACACGCCGGGGCTCCACCTCTCACGCGTGACCGTGATGGCCACGGAGTATCACCGGCGCCCGACCCTTTCGGGCTTTCCTCCCTTCCATCCCCGCTGGATCGAGGCGCTCCAACAGGGGCGCGGGCTGCTGTTCCGGCACCGGCCGGACGGGCTGGGCCGGCATGGTTTCCGGTTCCTGGTGGTCCATCGCCCTCCGCCGGACTGGCAGAAGTGGGGCTGGCCCTTTTCTTTGGAAGGATGTTTCGAGCCGCCGCCCATCCCGTCGCCGTGGGACTATCCGATCTGCATCTTCCGCATCCCGGACCGCGGGGAGCCGGAGATCACCAACCTCTTGCTGCTCAGCGGCTGGTCGGGCCCGGAGGCGTGGGGGCTCTGGGCCGAGGGGACAGAGGCGGAGGCGCTGTATCTGGCAGAGGGGGAGGGAAGGCCTGCCGGGCTGGAGCTGGAGGCCTTCCCCCTGTGCCGGGCCGGCGAGCCCCAACGGTTAGAGGTCTTCTTCAACGGACGGCGTCTGGGGGAAGAATCGTTCCCCGATTGTGGGGAGCGACGGATCCGCTGGGAGATCCCGGCGGGTGCGATCCGGCGGGGCGTCAACGAGGTGCGCTTCCGGTTTGCCTACGCGGCGCCTCCGCCCGCTGGGGATGCCCGATCGCTGGCCGTGGGGTTCCGACGGATCTGGGTCTTTGAGAAGCCGTCCCCGAGTCGGCCATAGGAGCGAGGCCCCTCCAGCCTCCGATAGGGTCCTTCGGCTCGCGATTCATCCCCTTCGCGCCCGAGTCCATGCAGGATGCTGTTTATTCGTTCGGAAGATTCGGTCCCGCTTCAACCACTTCATTTCTGTGGTCGCGAGAACAAAGGAGGCCAACCCGCATTTCCCATCCTGAACAGGAGAATCTCGCTCCCACTTCGGAGGAGGTATATCTGCTGCCGTCCTTCATCAGGACGACGCCCATCTGCCCGCTCTGCTCAATCATGCTAAAGTCACAGATTGCGCCCACCCATCCAGGGAGAGCCGGTGTTTCGCACTCAATCAAGCCACCGGCCTGTTCCCCATACGGGTCCCAACGATTCATCGGATCCGTCTACGCATACGGATACCGATGCCAGGTCCTCGGCTCCCGGGCATCTTCGGGCAGCGGCTCCCGCGTCAGCCACACCCCCGCCCAGGGGTCATACAGCCGAACGCCAAACTCATACAACCCCAGACGCTCAT
>Ga0272447_1000156_pt1 | contig 51071 bp, 53 predicted proteins | sample YNPCB0133_FD_194589 | JGI IMG/M metagenome (GOLD analysis project Ga0272447, IMG submission 194589) | Hot spring microbial mat communities from Yellowstone National Park, WY, United States - YNP-CB-013-3 | ecosystem: Environmental > Aquatic > Thermal springs > Hot (42-90C) > Sediment | place...
GCGGGTAAGAGCCCTTTCTGACGAGCCTACTGCCACATACAACGTGATTGAGCTAAAGAAAGAGATCGCCCAGCTTTCCCAACACTCCCAAAACAGGCTCTTTGCAGACACAAACCTCACCTACGCAGACTTTACCCTTGGGAAGGTGTGGGATACACTAAAAGGGCTTTATGCAACTACCCTTAGGGCAAAAAACAGTGCAACCATTACGCCGGACCAAGTTTCTGCCTTGGCTGAGCAGTTTGATAAGGGCTTAGGACAGCTTTTGGACAGGGCAAACGACAAACTTGGACAGAACTATCTCTTTGGTGGTTCTTCTCTGACGGTAAAACCCTTTGACCCAGACACTTTGGATTACACTGCCAGTTCCCAAGACTTTGAGGTATGGGTGTCGGAGAACTCAAAGGTCTCGGTCTTTCTCAGAGGAGATAGGGTTTTTGGAAGCAATCTTTATATATCAAAGGTCTCTTATGCCTCTCCCACCACAAACTTTACTACCTCCGGTGCTATAACCTTGCAGGTCGGTTCAAACACCTACACCATCAACTACGGCGGTGCGGGCGAGCCCCAAAACATTCAAGAGTTGGCACAGTATATAAACAACAATCTCGGAGACAAACTGCATGCCTTTGTCTCTCAAAATCCTGACGGTAGCTACTCCCTTGCCTTATCCACGGTGGAACTGTCCGCAAGTGTTCAGTTTGATACCATAACCGGAGAGCTATCTACGGGCTTTACAAACCCAAACATCCTTCAGTCGGTCAGTAGGGTCAAGGAAAAACTGCAGGGTGGGTTTCACCCAGATGACTTTGACCTCTTTTCTTTAAACAGGGTGGGCGACTTGGTCTCCCTGAGAAGGTCCGAGGTGGGCTCCGTGCTTTCAACGGTCAAAAACTTACAACCCACCCAGGAAAACCTTGATGTTGTCCTCAAAAAACAAAAGTCTGACCTCGAGGATGCGGACCTCTCGGAAAGCATCATGGAATACACGAGGTATAGAATAGCCTACGAAGCACTAATGCGTATGGTGGCAGACCAAAAGGACCTAACCATACTAAAATATATTTGAACCTCTAAGGCTAACCTCTCCTGTGTTAAACTTTAAAAGCCCTTGGGCAGTTCTTAGCAGTAGGCTGCCCTCTTGGTCTATGTCCTCAAAGATGCCTACTGCGGGCTCCCGAGAATAAACAACAACCTCCTCCCCCAAGAACATAAGCCTTTGCCTTATGGCAGACCTAAATTTTTCAAAGCCAAAGTTTTTGAATTTCTCCAAAACCCTGTTAAGAGTTTCCGATGTTTCAAGCAGAAAGTCTCTTTTTTCAAAGACCTCATTCCTCAGCATATAAAGAGATGTTGCCATAAGGTCCGATGGAAATTCCTTCTGATTTAGGTTTATGCCCACGCCCACCACTACCTTTTCTTTGGACCTTTCCACGAGGACACCGCAGACTTTTTTACCCAATATATACACATCATTGACCCACTTTAGCATGGGTTTAAATCCCTTTCTTTCAATTTGCAAAAGGACGCCGTAGCCTACCACCAAGGGCAGTGGCAAAAGCTCTTTAAAATCCTCCGCCCTTAAAAGAAAGCTAAAATAAAGCCCACCCTCTTGTGAGTGCCACCTTCTTCCAAACCTTCCCCTGCCTTCCCTTTGCCTGTTTGCCACCACTACAGTGCCATAAGGAAAGGAGAAATCTTTGAGAATGTTTTGGGTTGAACCCACCTCCTCAAGCCAGAGCATAAAATCTCCGATCATGTCAGCAGGGCAAATAGTAGCATTCTTTGAGAGGTCTTGTCCCTTCGGTGGGAGGGAAACTTTTCATTACATATGGTGCATTCGCCATAGACGAAGAGCCTTTTTAGTCCGTAGTCCTTTAGCCTTTTTAGGACCTCCAGTTGGGTGTCCATGTAGAACTTTCCCTTCTCGTAGTGTAGCACTTTAAAGTCCTCTTTGAATTCCTCACCTACCTCATAACAGCAAGCTTTGGCGGAAGGTCCCACAAAAACAAAGGGTTCCCTCTCAATGGGCAAAAACCTTTCTAAAAATCTCTCCACAATGCCCGCCTTTATGCCCCTCCAACCTGCATGCACCACGCCCACCGCCCTTTCCCCCAAAAAAGCCAAGGGCACACAGTCCGCGGTCCTCACACCTATTGGGAAGTTTCTTCTCGTGGTTATAATAGCATCCCCCTCCTCCCGGCTTTCTTCATCCAAGAGGACCACCCTGTCCGAATGAATCTGCCTAAGTGTGAATATGCCATCCTTTAGGTCGTAGAGTTTTAGCCCTACCAAGGCATTCTTGAACCTAAAGCTCAGCCAAGCTGTTTGCATCTGTTGGTAGTTTCCCTTATGCATTCCATTAGGATCCCTGAGAAAGCCCTTTCTTCCAGAACCTTTATGCCCTCTATGGTGGTGCCGGAGGGAGAGGCAACCTTGCTGACCCACTCCTCCGGATGCCCTCCAAAGGTCCTAAGCATAAGAACTGTTCCCTCTATGGTATCCAAGACTATGTCCTTTGCCTGTTGGTAGCTAAAGCCCTCTCTGACTCCCGCCAAGCAGAGGGCAGATATAAACTTCATCACAAAGGCAGGACCAGAACCCGCCAAGGCAGTAAAGGCATCCATCAAGACCTCTTCCACTTTGTGCAAACTTCCACACTTAGAAAAACCCTCCTTGAAATTCTCTTCATCCCTTTCTTCCACAAGCTCGTTGCACACATAGGCGATAGCACCCTTGCCCACCGCCACAGCCAAGTTGGGCATGCATCTTATGACCTTTTCCCTTCCCAAAAGCTCTTCAATCTTTTTTAGAGATAGCCCTGCCACAATGCTAACCAGAACCTTTTCCTCCATCCTTCCCCTGAGGTTTTCAAGGACCTTTCCCGCATCTTTGGGCTTCACCGCAAGCAGTAAAAGGTCTGAGTTTGCCACCAAAAATTCCAAGTCCTTTGCCCATCCTATTCCCATCTCCAAAGCCTTCTCCCTCTTGCTTGCGTCCGTGTCAAAGGCTACTACCTCTGCGGACTTTTTTAATCCCTCCCCAAAGGCACTTCCCATATTTCCAAAGCCTATTATCCCAATACGCATAGCTAAAATTATATGGGATGGTAAAGGTAAGGGAAATGGAAAAGGAAGACCTACCGGAGGTCTTTAGGATCAACAAAGAAAGCTTTACCACCGACGCATGGAGTATGGAGGGCTTTGAGGGGGAGTTTAAGCTTCCTTACTCGGTTAGGTTTGTGGCGGAGGTGGAGGGCAAGCTTGTGGGGTACTGCATCCTTTGGCTGATAGAAGACTGTGCCCATGTTATGACCTTTGGAATAGACCGGGCTTACTGGGGAAGAGGTATAGGAAAGGAGTTTTTAAGGGAGGTTTTAAACAGGCTCAGGGGCAAGGTTAAAAAGGTGCAACTGGATGTTAGAAAGTCAAACATAAGAGCTATTAGGCTCTATCAGGCTTTAAACTTTTACATTGTAGGAGAAAGGAGGCATTACTACTCTGATGGAGAAAATGCTATTCAGATGGAGTATAGCTTTGATGGTCCTTAGCCTTTTTGCCTTTGGTTCTCCTTCTTTGCAGGAGGCAGAGGTTATATACCTTCCGGAGACCCACGACAACCCAAAGGATCACAAGTTCCAAGAGGAGGTTATAAAAAGGCTCTATCAGGAGGGCTACAAGTTTGTCTTGGCAATGGAGATGTTCCAGCAACCCTTCCAAAAACATCTTGATGATTACATTGCCTGCAAAATTTCAGAGGAGGAAATGTTGGAAAGGACCGAATACAGAAAGAGATGGGGGTTTCCCACCGAGTATTACTCACCTTTGTGGAGGTTCGCCAAGGAAAAGGGCATAAAGATATACGCCCTTAACATACCAAGCGAGTTGGTCAGAAGAATTTCTAAGGATGGCTTGGAGAATGTGAAAGATGACCTTTTGCCCTCCAAGGTCTATGAACACACACCGCAGGAGAAGGAAAGGTTAAGGGAGGTGCTAAGAGAACACCCAAAGGTAGATGAAAAGAGATTTTTTGATGTGCAGTCTGCGTGGGACAACGGTATGGCTCTGAGGATCGTGCGCATACTCTCGGAAAACAAATCTGCAAAGGTTGTGGTTATCTTGGGTAGAGGGCATGCCCCTGATTTAAACTCCGGCGTGCCAAGGATCGCCCAGCTTCTCAGAAGGGGAACAAAACAGCTCATTATGGAAAGCTCGTTCTCTTCTCAATGGACTTCTCCAAAGATAGCTCATCCGCTAACTCCACCAAGCTTCCAAACTGCAGACCGTGAGAGATCCTGCTCACCTTGAGCCTGCTAAACCTCTTCTTCAAAAGCTTTATCAGATAGTTGGCGGTTGCCTCTCCCTCCAAGTTGGGGTTTGTGGCTATTATAACCTCCTTAACTGCGTTTTTCTCTATCCTCTCAAGGAGTTTGTCTATGTTCAAGTCCTGAGGGGAGACACCTTCCAAGGGTGCGATCCTGCCACCCAGCACATGATAAACGCCAGTGTATCTTTCAATCCTCTCTATGGCGTAGGCGTCTTGGGGTTCTTCCACCACGCATATAAACCTTTTGCTCCTTTTTGGGTCTTGACATATCCTGCACGGGTCCATATCTGAGACCAAACCGCATTCACTACACACCCTTATCTGTCCGTTCAGAGAAACCAAGCTATCCAAAAGCCTATCCCTTTCCTCCTTTGGAAGTTTAAGGAAGTTATACAAAAACCTTGAGGAAGTTCTCTCCCCGTAGGTGGGAATCTTTGACAGCCCTTCCAAGGCTTGTTTTAGAACCTTAGGGAAGTAGTCTTCAAACATAGTAGTATTTTAACGATGTCCCTTGAGAGATTAAAATAATGAGACATGATGAGCAGAATGCTCGTTGTTATTCTCTGGTTTCTTCTTGCCTTTAAAAGCTCTATGGCGGAGGTTATAAGGGTCTTTGCAGCGGCGGACCTCCAATATGCCTTAAAAGAAATAGCCCAAGAATACATGAAGGCTAACCCTCAGGATAGGGTGGAACTGGTCTTTGGCTCCTCGGGTAAGGGAGCCGTCCAGATAAGAAAGGGTGCCCCTTACCATCTGTTCTTCTCCGCAGACATGAAGTATGTGGAGGAACTCCACAGAGAGGGCTACATAATAACACAGCCCAAAGCCTACGCGGTGGGAAGGATTGTGGTTTGGGTGAGGAAGGGTTCGGGCTTGGACCCTTCCAATTTTCCGGACATACTTTTTAGGGCGGACAAAATTGCCATAGCAAACTGGGAACACGCCCCATACGGGCAAGCAGCAAAGGAAGCCCTTGAAAGCTACGGAGTTTTTGAAAAAGTAAAAAACAAGCTGGTTCTTGGGGAAAACATTTCCCAGACAGCCAGCTACGTTTATTCGGGCGCGGCGGATGTGGGTATAATAGCCCTTTCCCTTGCCCTATCTCCCACCATGAAAGAAAAGGGAAAATACTGGCTAATTCCTCAAGAGAGGCACAGACCCATCGTTCAGGGCTACGGGATAACCAAGTTTGGAGAAAACTCTTCGTCTGCAAGAAGGTTTTATAACTTTATAGAAACCAAAACCGCAAGGGATATATTGCTTAAATACGGCTTTTTTGTGCCAGAAGGTCGCCAATGAACACCATAAAAGGCACCGTGATTTCTGTAAATTCCGCCAACGGTTTATGTGAGGTGGAGGTTAAAACTCCCTTGGGAAACATTTACGCGGTGGTGTTGGAAAGTCCTGGAGAGGCAGAGTTTGTGAAGCAAAACAAACAGGTAAAATGTATCTTCAAAGAGACGGAGGTTTTACTTTTGAGGGAGAAGGTCTCCCAGATAAATCTTTTTGAGGGAACTATAAAGTCCTTAGAAAAAGGTCGTGTGCTCTCTATGTTGGTGGTGGATTGTAAAGGGGAGGAGATAAAGGTCATGCTCACAAGCAGGCAGGTGGATAACCTTGAGCTCTCTCAAGGAACAAAGGTTTATATGCTCCTCTCACCCATGCATGTGGTTTTGGAGGCACAGGATGAATAGCTTGGACCTCACACCTTTTTGGCTTACCTTGGAACTTTCCTTTTGGACTACCCTTATACTGCTCTTTTTGGGCATTCCACTGGCGTACTTTTTAGCACACGGCAGGAGTAGATGGATTTCTTTGGTGGAGGCTTTAGTTTCCCTGCCCTTGGTTCTTCCTCCCACCGTTTTGGGCTTTTATCTGCTCTTAGCCCTAAACAAAGAGGGTTTTATTGGCTCCCTTTGGTATAGGCTTTTTGGAAAGCAACTGGTTTTTCATTTTGAGGGGATTTTGATCGCCTCTGTGATCTACAGCTTGCCTATGATGGTTCATCCTCTCACTGCAGGCTTTAGGTCTGTGCCCAAAAATCTCATAGAAGCCAGCTACACTTTGGGAAAATCCAAGTGGGAGACACTTATTAAGGTGATCCTTCCCAACATGAAGGCTTCTGTGCTTACGGGTATAGTTCTCTCCTTTGCCCACACCTTGGGGGAGTTTGGTGTGGTTCTGATGGTGGGCGGAAACATTGAGGGGGAAACAAGGATGATCTCCATAGCCATATACTCTGCGGTGGAAGCCCTTGATTACACCACCGCCCATGTTTATTCCCTTGTGCTCTTGCTTTTTTCTGTATTCTCCCTTACCGCATTATATGTGCTAAACAAAAGGTGGAGCCTTCTATGATAAGGTTCAGCTTAAAAAAGAAGCTTCACGGAGCTCAGGGAGACTTCCTTTTGGAGTTGGAATTTGAGGTGGAAGAAAACGAGCTTATTGTGATCCTTGGACCATCTGGCAGTGGAAAGACAACCCTTTTGAGAATGCTGGCAGGCTTGGAAAAGCCAGAGGAAGGATACATAAAGGTGAAGGGTGAGATCTGGTATGACTCGAAAAGAGGGATAAACTTACCACCGCAGAAGAGGGATGTGGGCTTTGTCTTTCAGGATTATGCCCTATTCCCAAACATGAGCCTTTTTGAAAACATAGCCTTTGGAATGAAGAAAAAGGACACACAGAAGATTATGGAGCTCTTGAGGTTAGCAGGCTTAGAACAGCTAAAGGACAAAAAGCCAAGCGTTCTCTCGGGAGGACAAAAACAGAGGGTAGCCTTGCTTAGGGCTTTAGCAAAAGAGCCAAAATTATTGCTATTGGATGAGCCCCTCTCTGCCCTTGACCCAGAGACCGCCATAACCCTCAGAGAAGAAATAAAAAAGTTCCAAAGGAGCTTTAACATACCCACAATTATGGTGTCCCACAACAGGGAGGATGCCCTGAGCTTGGCGGACAGGGTGCTTTTGCTCTCCGAAGGAAAGATAAAGTCGGTAGGAAAGACAAAGGATGTGCTCTTTTCAAGGAGAGAATCTCCTAAGTTTTCTTTGAACGGCATAGTTCTTGAAAAAGAAATTGCAGAATATGCCTGTATTCTCAGTGTGGCGGTTGGGTCTGAGGTGGTTCAGGTGGTGGTGCCAAGGGATCAGGAGAAGGAATTCAAGCCGGGAGATAGAGTACTTTTATCCACGAAGGCTTTTGTTCCGATAGTTCGTAAAACTGAGGATGCTTTCAAAAATCCCTCATCGGGACGCCCCTCCAGCCTCTGAAGGAACTAACGCGAGAACAGGGAAAAGGAGGGCTACCGTCAGAACTCGCCAAGCTACAAAATGGGTTTCTATTTTCAGAACGACCTCAATAACTGTTGACTAAAATTTTTGAGATTGTATATTAATATTAATACTCTCAGGAGGTGAGAACGTGCTGGAAAAGGTAGAGGTGGGCAAGAAGGTTAAAGTTTTGGACATTGAAGGAAAGGAGGATAGCATAAAAAAACTTCAGGCTATGGGTATAAGGAAGGGTAAAGTGTTGGAAGTGGTGCAGAAGCTGGGTAGGAGTATGGTGGTCAAAGTAGACCACTCTAAGATAGCCATCAGCAAGAGCTTGGCACAAAAGATAAAGGTTCAATGAAGATCAAAGTAGCCCTTGTGGGAAATCCTAATGTAGGTAAAACGAGCCTTCTCAATCACATTGCTGGAACCACCCTGCGGGTTGGAAACTGGGCGGGCACCACCGTAGAAAAAAAGGAAGGCAAAGCCTTTTATAAGGGTTATGAAATTTACTTGGTGGATTTGCCCGGCATTTACAGCCTTGAGCCCTTTTCTGAGGCGGAGAAGGTGGCAAGGGACTACCTTTTGAACCAAAAGCCCGATGTGGTGGTAAATGTGTTGGAAACTCCCAACATGGGAAGGGACCTCTTACTAACCGCAGAGCTATTGGAGATGGAATTGCCTACCGTGATTGCTTTGAACATGTTGGACGAAGCCCGAAGGCTCGGCATAGAAGTGGATAAGGAAAAGCTTTCTGAGCTTTTGGGAATAAAGGTAGTCCAAACCAACGGTAGGACTGGTGAGGGAAAAGAAGAGCTTTTGGAGGCAATAGTCCAAACTTACGAGCAAAAGATAAAGCCCATTCCTTTGAAATACTCCCAAACTTTAGAAGAATACCTTTCCAAGGTGGAGGGAAGTCCCAAGTTTGAAAAGATCAAAAAAGCCCAAGGGCTTTACGGAGAAGATTTTGACAAACTTTTGAAGGATGAGAGATTTGCCTTTGCCCATGGCTTGTTCTATAAGGTGGTAAAAAAGGTAAATCAAGGTGCCTTTGAGCTGACGGACAGTTTAGATAAACTCCTTTTGCATCCAATCTTTGGTCTGTTTTTCTTTTTATTTTTGATGTTTTTTATGTTCAAGCTTGCCTTTGATTTTTCTGCCCCTTGGATGGATTGGTTGGATGGTTTTATGAATCGCTTTATTTCCCCTTTAGTGGTTTATCTTTTGGGCGAGTCTTTGCTTTCAAGGTTTTTATCCGAGGCGGTTGTGGGTGGTGTGGGCTTTGTGCTTACCTTTTTGCCTCTGATCGCAAGCATTCTTTTTATCCTTTCTCTGCTTGAGTTTTCTGGATATCTACCAAGGGTTGCCTTTTTGATGGATGGTTTGATGCATAAACTTGGACTGCATGGCACCGGTTTTATTCCCCTCCTTTTGGGCTTTGGTTGTAATGTGCCCGCTATAATGGCATCAAGGGTAATGGAGACAAAAAGGGACAAGCTTTTAGTTCTGGCAATGGTCCCTTTTATGAGCTGTCCCGCAAGGCTTGTGGTTTTTTCCTTCTTTGCGGTGCTCTTTTTTCCAAATCCCGCCCTTGTGATTTTTCTGCTCTATCTTTTTGGCGTTCTGGTTGCCTTTTTAACCTCCTTTTTCCTTCAAAAGCTGGTTTATAGAGGTGCTTTGCACCATATGATCTTGGAGCTTCCACCCTACCGTCTGCCCGCCCTCAAGCTGGTGCTTAGGATCACCTGGGCACATGTAAAACATTTCATATATAGGGCTGGAACCCTAATATTTGCGGTTTCTGTGGTCCTTTGGGCTATGCTAAACTTACCCCCGGGTGTTTCCAATCCAAAGGATAGTTTTGCGGGTTATGTGGGCAGGGCGTTGGTGCCCATATTCAAACCAATGGGACTTGAAGATTGGCAGATCACTACATCCCTTATTCCAGCTTTTCTCGCTAGGGAGGTCGTTCTTAGCTCTATGGGAGTTATCTACTCGGTGGAGGAGGAGAAGAAGGAAGAGTTTGAGCCCAAAAAGGCACTGCAGGAGCAAGGAGTAGCCTTTGTTAATGCCCTTAAAGAATCTGTTCTTAACCTTTTAAACCCAATGCCAAAAGCCCTTGAGGTGGAGGATGAACATTCTCAACTAAAGTCTGCCATTAAAAATTCCATGAACCCAGCCCAAGCCCTTGCCTTTATGGTCTTTATACTCTTATACACCTCCTGCTTAGGCACGGTGGCAGTTTTGCAAAAGGAGGGAGGCACAAAGTTTGCTCTGCTGTTCTTAGCATACAGCTTTGCCATAGCATGGGTGTCGGGGGTGATCGCTTATAAACTGCTGAGCGTTTTATAGCAGGAAAAAGATTATGGAGTCTGTTTTGATAGTTATCCTTGGGCTTGCAGTTCTCTATTTTTGGTTTAAAAGAAGGGGAAGTAGGGATTGCTGTCAGTGAGTTAAGTCCCTATCTCCCAAGAGGAAAGGTAAGCTATCTGCTCCTGCGTTAGCTGGTCTATTTCCACGCCCATACTCTTTAACTTTAAAACCGCCACCTCCCTGTCTATGTCATCGGGCACCTTATAGACCTTCTTCTCAAGGTTTTTGTAGTTTTTGGCAATGTATTCTGCCGAGAGGGCTTGGTTGGCAAAGGACATATCCATTACCGATGCAGGATGACCTTCTGCGGAGGCAAGATTTACGAGCCTACCCTGTGCCAATAGGTATATGCGTCTGCCGTCCTTGAGGGTGTATTCCTCCACGAACCTTCTTATCTCCCTGTTGGATACAGACATGCTTTCCAGAGCTTTTTTGTCAATCTCCACATCAAAGTGCCCTGCGTTGGAGATTATGGCGCCGTCTTTCATAACCTCAAAGTGTTCTCCTCTTATGACGGATGCGTTGCCCGTAACGGTGACGAAAAAGTCTCCGAGCTTCGCTGCCTCTTTCATGGGCATTACCAAAAAGCCGTCCATCTTGGCTTCTAAGGCTTTGATTGGGTCCACCTCCGTTACGATCACCGTTGCTCCCATACCCCTTGCCCTTTGGGCTACTCCTTTGCCACACCAGCCGTAGCCAACCACCACAAAGTAAGAGCCCGCTATTAGCCGGTTAGTAGCCCTTAGGATGCCGTCTATGGTGGATTGACCTGTGCCATAACGGTTGTCAAACATGTGCTTGGTGTAGGCATCATTTACCGCGATAATGGGAAAGCCCAGAACACCTTTTTGTGCCATAGCCTTGAGCCTTATTACACCCGTGGTGGTTTCCTCCATACCACCCATTATCTTACCCAACAAGTGCGGATAGTCTTTATGGATGGTAGATATTAGGTCTGCTCCGTCGTCTATTACTATGTGGGGCTCCTTTTCTATAACAGCCCTTATGTGGGAATAGTAGGTTTCCGTGTCCTCACCTTTTATAGCAAAGACAGGAATTTGATAATACTTTACCAAGGCACTGGCAACATCGTCCTGAGTGGATAGAGGGTTTGACGCGGTAAGGTAAACCTCTGCACCACCTTCCTTCAAGGTGATCATCAGGTTAGCGGTTTCTGTAGTTACATGCAGGCATGCAGAGATCCTTAAACCCTTAAAGGGCTTTTCCTTGCTGAACCTTTCCCTTATGCTTCTCAAGACGGGTATATCCCTTTCTGCCCACTCTATGCGGTTTTTTCCTTCCTCTGCCAAGCCGATGTCTTTCACATGGTATTCCATAAGCTTTAAGTTTATCATATTCTTATGCTAAGACCTGTTTTAGTTCTTAACTTTGGTTCCCAGTATGTCCAGCTGATCGCCAGAAGGATAAGGGAGTTAGGAGTTTATAGTCAAATTGTGCCCTTCTACGAAAGGGTGGAAAAGCTACTTGAAAAGAAGCCCTATGCCATTATTCTGTCTGGAGGACCTGCCAGCGTCTATATGCCAAAGGCTCCACTGCCCGACGAAAGACTGTATGAGTTAAACATACCCATACTTGGCATATGCTATGGGCTTCAGGCGATAACCTTTCAGTTGGGTGGTGTTGTGGAAAAGGCACAAAGGCAAGAGTATGGCAGGGCAAAGCTACAGGTTCTGAAGGAAGACCCACTCTTTGAAGGACTCCCAACGAGCTTTGATGTGTGGATGAGCCATGCGGACAAAGTCTCCAAACTGCCACCAGACTTTGAAGTTTTGGCAAAGTCGGAAAACTCTCCTTACGCGGTGATTCGGCACAGAGAAAAACCCATTTATGGCGTTCAATTCCATCCAGAGGTTGCCCACACCCAGTATGGAAAGGAGATGCTTGCCAACTTTCTCTTCAGGGTGGCAAAGGCAGAAAAGAACTGGCAGATGGAGGACTTTATTGAAAGAAGCATAGAGGAAATAAGGCAGAAGGTAGGAAACAGAAAGGTTATATGTGCCCTCTCTGGTGGTGTGGATTCTACGGTAGCCTTTGCCCTAACTTACAGGGCTATTGGAAACAAACTTTTGGGTATATTTGTAGATCACGGGCTTTTAAGAAAGGGCGAAGCCCAAGAGGTGGAGGGCTACTTTAGGGCAATGAACTTTCCCTTCAAGAAAGTGGATGCAAGCCAGTTGTTTTTGGAGAGATTGAAAGGTGTAGAAGACCCAGAAGAAAAGAGAAGGATCGTAGGACATACCTTTATTGAGGTTTTTGAAAGGGAGTCAAAGGACTTTGGGGCGGAGCTTTTGCTTCAGGGAACCCTCTATCCCGATGTGGTGGAAAGCGCAGGCATAGAGGGAGCCCAAGTAATAAAGACCCATCACAACGTGGGAGGACTGCCAGAGAGGATGTCTTTGGAACTTTTGGAGCCCTTAAGGGAACTGTTCAAGGATGAAGTTAGAGAAATAGGGAAACTTTTGGGAGTTCCCGAGGGCATACTTCGGAGGCATCCATTCCCTGGTCCAGGGCTTGCCATCAGGATCTTGGGAGAGGTGAAGGAAGAAGACCTAAACGTCCTCCGAGAGGCAGACGCCATATTCATAGAGGAGCTAAAAAAATGGGGACTATATGACAAGGTTTGGCAAGCCTTTGCGGTGCTATTGCCAGTAAAGAGCGTGGGGGTGATGGGGGATGTTAGAACTTACGAAAGGGTAGTGGGTCTACGGGCTGTGGATAGTGTGGATGGCATGACCGCGGACTGGTCTAAACTGCCCTACGAGTTTTTAGACCATGTGATGCGTAGGATCATAAACGAGGTAAAGGGTGTAAATAGGGTGGTGTACGATATATCCTCTAAGCCACCTGCCACCATAGAGTGGGAATGAACGTAGAACTAAGAAGAAAGCTATTTCATATATTTTCCATCCTTCTGTGGCTTTTGCCACTTTTTTTACTTCCAAAGCCCTTACTTTTACTATTGTGCTTTTTGGTGATCCTTTTAAATCTTTCGCTGGTTTTTAAGTTAGGCAAAGACCGACTAAAGCCCATATACGATCTAATTTATTACTTTGAAAGGGAGAACAACCGCGAAAAGCCATCCATACAAGCCCTCTGGCTAAATTTGGGCGTATTTTTAAGCTTTCTTTTCTTCCCGAAAGAATGCAGTGCAGTGGGCGTGGTAATTACTGCAGTGGGAGACGGCTTTGCGGGCATAGTGGGTTATCACTTTGGAAAAACGAAGATAGGAAACAAGAGCTTGGAGGGTGCTTTGGCTTTCTTTGTTAGCACCAGCTTGGTTCTTTTTCCCTTCCTTGGTCCAAAGGCTTTCTTGGTTGCCCTTGCGGGCACATTGGTGGAACTTTTTTCCAAAAGGATTGATGATAACTTTTTGCTTCCCTTGGTGGGTAGCTTAGTTGCCTGTCTTTAGCAGTTGAAGAACATCGCATGGGAGCTTTATAGGGGTAGGTTGTTAATATAATTGCCATTATGCTAACATACTCTTTACCCTATCCCTTGACATGCTTGACAAAAGTCTGCTATCATTTATATCAAGTATCAAACCTTAAAAAGGAGGGTATCATGGATACTGTCAAAATAAAGGCAAGTGAATATGCAAATTTGATAGGAGTATCTCTGAACACCGTCAAGAACCGCATAAGGGCAGGAGTGCTTCCCGGCGAAAAGGGGGAGGACGGCATATGGTATGTCCTTTTAAACAGGGAGGAGTATGAGTTTTTAACCCAGAAGGAGGAAGAGAGGTCCAAGCAAGAGGCTAATCTTTCCTCCAACTTGGAAAAGCTAAAGGCGGGCTTTGAAGGAAGCCTGATAGCCACCTACTTAGAGATGCTTATGCAAAAGGACAGACAAAGGGAAGAGCTCTTTCACGAGCTTTCCAGCCTATACACCCTTCTGGCGGTAAAGGAAAAGGAAATAGAACTTCTAAAGAAGGCTTTGGAGGATCGTGAGAGAGAAAAGGCTTTGGTGGAAGAGCTAAGGAAGGAACTCAAGGACAAGGAGAAAGAGGTCCACAAATTGGAAGGAAAGCTCAAGGAGAAGGAGCTTGAACTGGCACAGAAGGATATTGAAATCCAAAAGCTACTTTTGGAAAAGGAAAGGGAGTTCCTATCCTTGAGGCTTGAGCTTGAGCAGTGTAAAAAGCAGAGGGAGACAGAGTGAGTCTTATCCAGTTATACCGAACATATACGAGGGCTCCTTCCGAGCTATTCGTTAAAATAAAAAATCATGGAATTTGAACCGGTTATAGGGCTTGAGATCCACGTGCAATTGGACACCCAAACCAAAATGTTCTGCCCGTGCCCTGTGGAGTTTGGGGCAGAGCCCAACAGCCTTGTGTGTCCTGTATGCCTTGGTCTGCCCGGTAGTCTTCCCGTGGTCAATAAAAGGGCTGTTGAGTACGCCATAAGGGCAGCTTTAGCCCTCAATTGCAAGATGCATACCTTTTCTATCTTTGCCCGAAAGAACTACTTTTATCCGGACTTGCCAAAGGGATATCAAATATCCCAGTATGAACAGCCCTTGGCTACAGATGGATGGGTGGAGGTCAACCGCAAAAAAATTCGCATAAGGAGACTACACTTAGAAGAGGATGCGGGTAAAAACATTCACGAGGGCAACAAAACTTACATAGACCTAAACAGGGCTGGCACACCACTTATAGAGATCGTCACCGAACCAGACATAGACTCTCCGGAGCTTGCAAGGGAATTTTTGGAGACCCTCAGGAACATACTCCGGTATGCGGGCGTCTCTAAGTCGGATATGGAAAAGGGACAGCTAAGGTGCGATATAAACCTTTCCCTAAGACCTAAGGGCACAGATCAGCTTGGCACAAAAGTAGAAATAAAGAATGTGAATTCCTTTAAGTTTGTGCAAAAGGCAATAGAGAGCGAGATAGAAAGACAGGCAAAAATTCTCTCTACTGGTGGAAAAATAGTGCAGGAAACCCGCACCTTTGACCCATCCAGTGGGCTCACCCATCCCATGAGAACCAAAGAAGAGGCAGAGGACTACAGATACTTCCCGGACCCAGACCTGCTACCCTTGGTAATAAAAGAGGAGTGGATAGAAGAGATCAGGGAAACCATGCCCGAGCTTCCTGAACAAAGGTATGAAAGGTTTATAAGGGACTATGCTCTTTCTCCTTACGACGCAAAGGTTCTAACGGACTTAAAAGAGCTTGGAGATTTCTTTGAAAGGGCCCTCAGCTTTTACCCTGAAGACCCAAAGCTAACATCCAACTGGCTCTTGAACGACTTTCTGGGACAACTGAGAGACCGTGGGCTGAGCCTTGAAGAATCGCCCGTGGACCCAGAAAAGCTCTCCAAGTTAATAAAACTCATAAAGGAAGGTGTGCTCTCTTCCAAGCTTGCCAAAGAGGTGCTTGCCCAAATGTTTGAAACTGGAGAGGACCCAGAGGTGATCACAGAAAAGAGAGGTCTAAAGCAGATAACCGACGAGAACTCTTTGATGGCTATAGTGCAGGAGGTGTTAAATGCCCATCCAAAGGAGTATGAGAGGCTTAAATCGGGAGAGACAAAACTTATGGGCTTTTTTGTAGGACAGGTTATGAAGGCTACAAAAGGAAAGGCAAACCCTCAACTGGTGAATAAACTCCTTAGCGAGGTGCTGTCTCAATGAAAATTGCCATAGGCTCAGACCACGCGGGCTTCAGACTAAAGGAAAAGATAAAAGAGTTTTTACTATCCAAGGGCTACGAAGTCTTAGACTTTGGGACTAATTCCACTGAATCCACCCACTATCCCATCTTTGCCAAGGAGGTGGCAAGGGCGGTTCAAAGAAAGGAGGCGGACTTTGGCATCCTTATCTGCGGAAGCGGTATAGGAATGTCCATAACCGCCAATAAGTTTAAGGGCATTCGGGCAGCTTTGTGTCTGAACGAATACATGGCACGCATGAGCAGAAGGCACAACAATGCCAACGTGCTCTGCCTTGGAGACCGAGTTCTGGGGGAAGAGTTAGCCCTTTCCATAGTGTCCGCTTGGCTCAGTGAGGAATTTGAGGGCGGAAGGCATCAAAAAAGGCTGGAACTCATACAAGAGATAGAAGAAGGTATATGTTAAAATACCTATCCAGGAGGCTAAGATGGAAATCCAGCAAGCCCTTTATCCGAACATAACTTTGTTTATCCAAGCCTTTCTTTTTCTGATCTTCCTGTTCATAATAAGGCATGTCCTTGTAAAGCCCTACAGTGCGGTAATAGAGGAGAGGGAGAGCATCACCGCGAAGAACTACGAAGAGGCAAAGAAACTCCAAGAGGAAGCCAGTAAGTTCTTTGAACTGGCAAGGGAAGAGTTGGAAAAGGCAAGCTTGACCTCCAAGGAGATATTAAACTCTGCCAAGAGGGAAGTGGAAAAGATCAAGGCGGAAAGGATCGCACAGGTGGAAAAGGAAGCTCAGGAGGAAATAGAAAGGGCAGTGGAGGAAATAAGGAAAAAGCTTGAAGAAGAAAAACAAAAACTTCAAGAAAGGCTAAAGGACATTGCGGAAGAAATCGTAAGAAAAATAGAAGAGGAGGCGGCGTAATGGCAGAAGGGCATCACACCATAGAGCTAATTTGGAAGGGGATAAACGTCCTGCTCTTTTTGGCAATAGTCTATTACTTTGGTAGGAAGCACATAAGCCAAGCCTTTGAAGGCTTTTTCTCCAAACTAACGGAGGGTTTGGAAAGCTCCGAGAGGGAACTGAAGCAGGCAAAGGAAACCTTAGAAAGGGCAAAGGCAGAGTATGAGGACGCCAAAAGACGCCACACTGAGCAGATAGAACTTGCCAAGCTAACCGCCCAGCATATGAAGGAAGAGGAGCTCAAAAGGGTAGAAGAGGTGGCAAGCAGAATAAAGGAAAAGGCAAAAGAAACCATTGAGTTGGAGACCAAGAGGGCAAAGGAAGAACTCCTGCGGTTTGGAATGAGACAGGCAAAGGAGCTCGCCCTCCAAAGGCTATCCCAAGATTTTGAAAACCCAGACATCCAGAAAAAATACGCAGAGAAAATGCTCAGGAAACTGGAGGTGCAAAAATGAACAGGGAGCTTTCAAAGAAGCTGGCTAAATCCCTGCTGGGCAAACTTCCCAAAGAAAGGTCTGTTTTGGTTCAAGCAAGCGAGTTTCTCGGCTTTGTTTATAACCTATACCGAAAAGAAAGGCTCTTCAGGGACTTTATACTGAACCCACAAGTTCCCAATGAAAAAAAGGTGGAGTATTTAGCGGAGCTCTCTTCAAAATTTTCCTTGCCCTCGGAAGTAAGGGAGTTTATAAATTACCTGGTGGAGCTCAACGCAATGCCTATGCTGGGGGAAATCAAAAGGCTCTACGATCATGAAGTAGAAAAGTTCCTAAGGCTTTCCAAGGCTTTCATACTGACCGCCAAAAAGCTTGATGAAAAAACCTTAGAGTCCATAAAATCAAAGGTTAAACAGATCCTCAACAGGGAATTGGAGTTTGAAGTCCGAGAGGACCCATCCCTCATAGGGGGCTTTGTGGTAAAAACAAGCGGTTTTGTTTTGGACGCCTCAGTAAAGAGGGCTTTAGAAAAATTAACATAGGAGGTTCCAAATGGCAGTGGAGAGAACCTTGGTAATTGTTAAACCCGACGCCTTTGAGAAGGGAGCAACCGGCAAAATAATAGACAGGTTCCTATCCGAAGGCTTTAGGCTTGTTGCCCTCAAGCTCTTTAGGTTCACCACAGAGCAGGCAAAGGGCTTTTACATAGTGCACAAAGACAGACCCTTTTATGGTGAGCTTGTGGAGTTTATGACCTCGGGACCTGTGGTTGCCATGGTTTTGGAAGGAGAGGATGCCATAAAAAGGGTAAGGGAGATCATAGGTCCCACCGACAGCGAGGAAGCAAGGAGGGTTTCTCCTAACTCCATAAGGGCACTGTTTGGCACCGATAAGGGTAAAAATGCGGTGCACGCCTCAGATTCGGTAGAATCTGCCCAGTATGAGATTCCCTTTATATTTTCACGGTTGGAGGTGGTAGAGTGATGTTTGACTGGAAGAAATATAAAGAAAAGCTCTTGGCTTTGAGGGAGCTTATTGAAAGGGAAAGACCCTTTGGTGCGGATGTGGACGTGGAATTGGTGCTTCCGGAAGACCCTCAGTTTAAGCTACATAAGGAAATTCCTTATCTTTTGGTGCGGTTTGAGGTTTCAGAAAACATAACCAAGGAAAGAAAAATAGAGCTCTTTGACTATTACTTGGAAAAAGACACGGCGGAGCTTTTAAAGCTTATAACCGATATGATAGAAGAGTTTGTGGCGGAGTCGGAAAGCTCCGAATACGGCGGTGGGTAGCATGCGTAGTATGACGGGGCTCGGAAGGGCTACCGCGGAGGATGAGGAGAGAAAGGTAGCGGTTTTTATAAAGACCTTAAACGGGAAGGGGCTTGATGTCTCAATAAGGTCTAACATAAACCTTTATGAGTTTGAGTTTGAGGTAAGGAATAAGATAAAGGAATATCTGCAAAGGGGAACTGTTAGCGTCCTTGTGCAGGTGGAAACAAAAAAGCCAAAGGGAAACGTGGTAAATCCCGACGCCTTGGTTAGCACTCTCCAGTTTTTTAAAAATTTAGCCCAGCGTTCTGGGTTTAACCTCTCCGATGATATGGCTTTTTACGCTTCTTTAAGGTATGTGGAAATGGCGGAGGAGGAACTGGAGGAGGAGACCAAGGCACTCATAATTCAGGCATTGACCGATGCAGTAGGGGAAGTCATAAAAAGCAGGGAAGAGGAGGGAACAAAACTAAAGGAGGAGCTTCTTTTTAGGCTGAAGGTTATAAGGGAGCACCTAAGAAATATTCTTGGAAATAAGGATAGTATTTTAGAAAGGGCAAAGAAAAGGGTTTTGGAGAAGGCAAAGGAGCTAAACCTCCCGGAGGGAAATCCCACTGTTCTAAATGAGATCAGTCTTATCCTTTCAAAGATGGACATAGAGGAGGAAGTGGCACGCTTTAAGGTTCATCTTGAGAGGTTCGAAGGGCTGTTGGATGCGCAGGGAGAGGTAGGAAGGAAGCTGGAGTTTTTGCTCCAAGAGATGCACAGGGAGATAAACACCTTAGGAAACAAAATGCCCGAACTTTCTCAATGGGTAGTGGAGATAAAAGCAGATGTTGATAGGTTAAAACAACAGGTAGCAAACATAGAGTAGTTTGGGTTATAATATAAACTATAGCGGGCGTAGCTCAGAGGTGGAGCGGCTGCTTGCCATGCAGCAGGTCGCGGGTTCGAGTCCCGTCGCCCGCTCTTAGGCAACGTGGCCGAGTGGCTAGGCGAGGGACTGCAAATCCCTTTTACGGCGGTTCGAATCCGCCCGTTGCCTTAAGAAAAACCAACCAACAATGGAAACCTACCTAATACCAATCCTTGCTTCCGTAGTAGCTGGTTTTATAAACGCTATAGCGGGGGGTGGAACCCTCATAACCTTTCCCGCTTTGATCTTTGCAGGCTTAGACCCACTTTCTGCCAACATAACAAACACCGTCGCCCTGTGGCTTGGACCCTTTACCAGTGCCCTGAGCTACAGAAAAACTCTGAGGGAAAACTTCCCTATTCTTAAAGCCTTTCTGCCCCCATCTTTGCTTGGTGCTTCGCTTGGTGCCTTTTTGCTCATACACACTCCACCCGAGACCTTTAAAAAGGCTGTTCCCTTTTTGATAGGCTTTGCCACCCTTTTGCTTGCCTTCAGTGAGCTGATTCTCAAGTTCATAACAAAGCTCGGCAACTCTTCAAAGCTCCTTCCTATCTTGCTTCAGTTTCTCACAGCCATCTATGGGAGCTACTTTGGAGCGGGCATAGGCATAATGATGGCATCCTCCATAGTGCTTTCCGGCGTTTCAAACATGCAACTGACCATAGCCCTCAAGAACTTTTTGGGCTTTGTGATAAACCTTTTGGGTGCCCTTATCTTTTTGTTTAGTGGCAAGGTTGCCTTTGACTTTGTGCTTGTTATGATGCCAGCCTTTATGTTTGGTGGATACCTGGGGGCGGTGGTAGCCAAAAGGCTAAATCAGAAAACTGCCAAAGCGGTGATCGTCGCTTGGGGATTTTTGCTGAGCTTTGTGTTCTTCATAAAGGAATTTGGGCTTCTTTGAAGGCTTCTTCTCTTTCTTTGCACTTTATACACCTTCCACAATGAAGTATCTTTCCATTTCGTAAGATGGGATTGACGCAGGAAAAGGTCTGATGCAGTGGCACCCATTTTGAAAATCTCTTTACAACCTCGCCCTTTTCCATGCCAAAAAGGGGAACCTCTATTTTTAACCTTTTCTTTGAACCTTCGGTAATTAGCCTTTCTACCTCTCTAAGGTAGGCAAGGTTGTTATCGGGAAAAGGATACAGTCCCAAACTGCCTATGCTGACGCCCTCCGCCCTCTTTGACAGGGCATAGCCCGCCACCGCAGTTAGCAAGGTTAAGTTTCTCAGAGGGATAAACAGCTCTTTTTCTGTTTTTATGGCTTTGTGTTTCTTATGGTAAGTTTTTAGAGACAGAACCTTTATAGGCATCAACTTTGAAAACCTCCCTTTTGTCTCTTGCCAGAGCTCAACAGCTTTCACATACTCAAGCCTTTCCCATGGCATTCCGCATTTAACATAAACCGGGTAGACAACCTGCCCTTCCAAGAGCTTAAGGTAAAGGGCGCACGTGCTTTCCACCCCTCCACTGAAAAGAACAACACTCTTTCTCATGGCTTAACCACCGCCAAATAAACTACCACTAGACCACCTACCAGCAAGGGCAGGGCTACGATGTAGTTAAAAAGGTCGTATATTTTGTACGCCTTCTCTTTGTCCTGGCTCTTTGGGATGTGTATATTCACAAACCAGAAGTTTAGGACCTCCAAGGGCAAAAAGAGGAGCAACACAATGGGCAGTTTGTAGTTTAACCAATTTATGTCAAAGCGATATTTAAGTAAATGTAGCATATAAAAGCCCATAGCAAGGGCAAGAACAAAGCCGGCTATCTCAAGGTTCGTCATCCATCGGTAAAAGTTTCTGAGAATGTGCTTGTCGCATTTAGTATCTTTAAAGTTTCCATAAATCATAAAAAGTCCTAAGGAAGAGGAGGATGCAACCCACAGAAAGACGCCTATCAGGTGGAAGAACTTGGCTGTCGTGTATTCCACTTTACCACCCTTTTTATGTAAGGATACAGAATTTTACCAATATAGGGAACCCTCTTAATCCGCACTAAGTCCTTTTTGGAGGATTTAACCAAAAAGAAAACAGCCAACAGCACAAAGGGAACCGTTGGAAGCAGTGGCAAAAAGACACCCACAAAAGCAAGCAATAGCAAAATTCCAGCAATAATTCTGTAAAGGAACTTTCTCATGTTTGCACCCCAACCATACCTAAGCACCTTGGTGACGATATAGAGAACCCTTTTTACGCGTGCTGGATCCCTTTTGAAGTATCTGACCAAAAAGAAAACAGCCAACAGCACAAAGGGAACCATTAGGAGCAATAACAAAAAGATGCCCACAAGAGCAAGCAGTAGCAAAATCCCAGCAAAAGCCCCGTAAAGAAACTTTCTCATGTTTGCACACCAATCATACTTATGCAAAGATGAATATAGCCACAAATAAAAGCCTTGTCAATTAATTCTCAAGTTTTCCTTGGGTTAGAAACAAGTGCCCTTTCAAAGACCTGGTCTAAGTCTTTGACAAAGTGAAAGGTCATTTTGTCCCTCACATAGGCGGGCAAATCTTCTAAAACCTCATCTTTATTCTTCTCTGGAAGGATCACCTCATATATGCCAGACCTCTTGGCGGCGAGGATCTTCTCCTTTAGCCCACCCACTGGCAGAACCCTTCCGCGCAGTGTAACCTCTCCGGTCATGGCAATGTCAGACCTGACCGGGACATCCGTAAACAGAGAGAGTAGGGCTGTAGCAATGGTAATACCCGCAGATGGTCCATCTTTGGGCACAGCCCCCTCCGGCACATGTATATGCACATCCCAGTTGGAAAACTCCTCCGGGTTTATTCCGTAATCCTCTGCCTTAGACTTTATGTAAGACATTGCTGCTTGGGCGGATTCCTTCATCACATCTCCAAGGGAACCGGTAAGTATGAGATTACCCTTGCCTTTGAACCGGGTTGCCTCTATGAGCATGATCTCACCGCCCACCTCCGTCCAAGCAAGACCTATTGCCAAGCCAACCATTGGTGTATCTTCCCTGTCTGTAAATCTCTTGGGCACTCCCAAAAACCCTTTAACGTCTTGGGCTTTTATCTCAAAGGGTGGCTTTTCGCCCCTCAGCTTTTTGAGGGCAAGCTTTCTTAGGATGGTTCCCAACTGCCTTTGGAGGTTTCTAACTCCAGATTCGCGGGTGTATCCCCTTATAACCTCCAAAAGGGCTTCCTCTTGGAATATAACCTCCTCCTCTTTAAAGCCATGCAAGGGCAAAAGCTTGGGCAACAGGTGATTTTTGGCTATAAATACCTTTTCTTCCTCCGAATACCCAGAAAGATAGATCACTTCCATCCTATCAAGGAGAGGTCTTGGAATTGTATCCACCCTGTTGGCGGTGCAAATAAAGAACACCTCCGATAGGTCAAAGGGCAAGCCTATGTATAGGTCTGTAAAGTTTTGGTTTTGTTCTGTGTCCAACACCTCCAACAGCGCTGCGGCAGGGTCCCCCTGGAAGGATACGGATATTTTATCCACTTCATCCAGAATGATCAGAGGGTTTTTGGTGCCCGCCTGCTTTACCGCCTGAATGATCCGACCCGGTAGGGCACCCACATAGGTTCTTCTGTGCCCTCTGATCTCCGCCTCGTCCCTTATGCCACCCAAGGATATTCTCACAAACTTTTTACCCAGGGCTTCCGCTATAGATTTTCCAAGGGACGTTTTGCCCACACCCGGAGGACCCACAAAGCAGAGGATCTGCACCGCAGTGTTTTTACCTTTTGTAAGCTTCTTCACCGCCAAATACTCTATGATCCTCTCCTTTACCTTTTCTAAATCATAGTGATCCCTGTCTAAGATCTCTTGGACCCTTTCTAAGTTGTATCTGTCTTTGGTTCTTTTGTTCCAAGGCAATTCCAAGACCCAATCAAGCCAAGTTCTTATCACCCCAGCCTCCGCAGATTCTGGATGCATTCTCTCCAGTCTCTTTATTTGCTTTTCTATCTCCTCCCGTGTTTCCTTTGAGAGCTTTAGCTGGGCTAACTTCTTTCTGTAGTTCTCCACCTCTTCCTTTTTCTCATCAAGCTCTCCCAGTTCCTCTTGGATAGCCCTTAACTGTTGCCTAAGGAAGTATTCCCTCTGCTCCTTCTCTATCCTCTCCCTTGCGGTGTTCCTGATCCTGCTCTGGACCTCCAGCATGCCCACTTCGTTGGACAGATACTGATGGACAAGCTTTAGCCTTTCAACTGGGTCCAAGCTTTCCAAGACCTTTTGGGCTTCGTGGGACTTTATGTCCGAGATGGATGCGGTAAGGTCCGCCAGCTTTCCGGGGTCCTCCAACTCCCTTATTACCATCAATAGGTCTGGGATCACCTGCTTTCCCAAAGAGACTGCCCTATCCAAAAGCTCCTTCACGGTGGAAATGTATGCCCCGTCTTCTTTGCTCAGCTCCTCCGGGCTTATCTCCTTTTCATCTATAGCTTTAACCAACGCCCAATAGTGGTCCTCCTTTTTGTAGTAGTCCTTTATGTGTGCCCTCTTTATGCCCTGCACGAGTATTTTTAGCTTTCCCTCCTCCAAGGGAGTTGCCCGGATGATGTGGGCTATAACGCCCATAGAGTAAATGCCCTCTTTATCCGGCTCCTCCACATTTTTTTCCTTTTGCAAAACCAAGAGAATGAGCCTGTCCCTTTTGAGGGCGCTCTCTATGGCTCTGACGGAAAAGTCCCTGCCCACAAAGAGGGGAACCACCATGGCGGGAAAGACCACCAGGTCCCTCAGGGGCATGGCGGGCAGTTCAAACTCCTCCGATGGAACCTCCGGCAATTTGAAAAAGTCCTCCGTCATCAACTTGTCAGCTCCTCCACAAAGGTTTTTGGTTCAAACTCCTGCAGGTCCTCCAAACCCTCACCCACCCCCAAAAGCTTTATGGGAATTTTTAGCTCGGTGCATATGGGCACCACCGCACCACCCTTTGCAGAACCATCCAACTTGGTAAGCACTATACCGCTAACATCCACCGCCTCCTTAAAGACCTTAGCCTGTGAAAGAGAGTTCTGTCCTATTGTGGCATCTAACACCAAAAGGGTTTCGGTGGGCTCCTCTGGGTAGAACTTCTGAACGACCTGCTTTATTTTCCTTAGCTCCCTTATAAGTGGCTCCTTTGTGTGTAGCCTTCCGGCGGTATCTATCAAAACCACATCGTAGTTTTCCTTCTGAGCCTTTTCCAAAGCCTGATAGACCACCGACGCAGGGTCTGCACCCTCCTCCTTATAGACTATATCCGCACCGCTCCTCTGAGCCCAAACCTGCAACTGCTCTATTGCCGCAGACCTAAAGGTATCTCCCGCACAGAGCAGAACCTTTTTCCCTTGACTTTTGAACCTATGGGCGAGCTTTCCTATGGTGGTAGTTTTCCCAGAACCGTTGACCCCCAAAAAAAGATAAACCTTGCCTTCCTTTAACTCTCCTTTACAGCCACCTATGTAGCTTAGCAACTTTTCCCTCAGCACCGGCAACAGCTCTTCCCAGGTTTTTATGTTTTTTCTTATAGCTTCCTTTCTTAGCTCTTCCACCAGTTGCTCCGCAGTTTTTACCCCAATGTCTGCCCTTATGAGCCTCTCTTCAAGCTCTTCCAACAGCTCCTCATCCACCTTCCTCCCTGCAAAGATAACGCCAAACTCAAGGAGCTCCCTCGTCTTTCTTAAACCTTTGCGGAGCCTTTCCAAAAAGCCCTCTCTTTTTACCTCCACAAGCCCAAGCCTTTGCTTTATCTCCAAAATGTGTTCTTCCAACTCCTTCTTTTGGGTCTCCTTTGCCAGCTTGAAAGCCCTCTCAAAAAACTCAAGGCTCTCCTTGGGCTGTGCCTCCTTCAAAAGCATCCCAGCCCTATAAAGACTTTCATAGTCCCCCACCTTGGAATACTCCTCCACCGCCTTTTGGGTCTCTCCCACCTTTTCGTAAAGAAGTGCCCTTTCTTTGGCGGTAGCTAAATTTTTGTCGTAATATTCCACCAGTTGGTAGGCATAGTAATATTTACCCTCCTCCATGTAAAGCTTGAAAAGAATGGGTCTTAGTTCAGGGTCTTCTTTGAATTTTTCTAAAATTTGTATGGCTTTGTCCTTTTTGCCCTTTTCTATGAGCTTAAGAATGGCAGATTTGTCCCCTCTTTCCGCTAACTTTTCCTCTTCTGACTTTTTGAAAAAGCCAAACATTTCACTTCATAGCTTCCACTGCGTTGACTATATCCACAAGCTCGTAGGTTATGGACTCCTGCCTTGCCTTGTTGAAGATCAAGGTCCAAGTTTTTACGAGCTCGTCTGCGTTGCGCGTGGCATTATCCATAGCCACCATTCGGGCAAAGTGCTCCGCCGCGTTGGACTCAAGCATAGCCCTGTATAGCTGATAGTTCAAATACAGGTCAATGAGCTTGTTTATGAAAGTCTCCGCATCCACCTCAAACTCGTAGGAGCTATAATCTTGTTCCTTTTCCTCCATCCTTTCAAAGGGCAAGAACCTTCTAACCACGGGATCGTAATTTACCTTTGTGATCATTTCATTGTTTATTAGATATACCCCGTCCGTCTCTTTGTTTTGGTATCTTTGCCGGACTAACTCGCCCACCTCTTTGACCACATCAAAATTGATCTCCTTTCTAAAGACCTCCTCGTAAGACTTTAAAACCTCCCAGCTTCTCTTTTGGAAGTATTGGGCACCCTTGCGTCCTATAAGGATAAGGGAAACCTCTACGCCATTTTGCTTTCTTTCTGCGATAAGCTCTTCCGCCTTCCTTATTGCGTTTGAGTTGAAGGCACCCGCCAAGCCCCTATCCGCGGTTATAAGAATAATATCAACCTTTCTTTCCTCCCTAACCTCCAAAAGAGGATGCATGCTCATATCCACATGGGCAGAAAGGTGGGCAAGCACCTCATAGAGCCTTTCTGAGTATGGTCTTGAGGCGTATATTGCCTCCTGGGCTTTTCTCAGCTTGGCGGCGGAGACCACCTTCATGGCGTTGGTGATCCTTCTGGTGTTCTTTATCCCCTGGATCTTCCTTTTTATATCCCTCGGAGAAAGCTTAGGCATGGCATTTAAATTATAACACAGACCACTGTTCTTTTGTTCGCTTTTGCTTTTCCTTGATAGCCCGCTTTTTTATCCACCTTGCCCTCTCACCCACGAGGGCTAACAGAAAGCTTCCATCCACTATTTTGTGTTATGATTTTATAGTCCCTTTAAGGGAGCTTGAAGGTTCCTCTGGGACCCTTGTTCAACTTGGCAACTGAATATGGGTTAGTGTGTCCTCTCGGTGGGCTGTTTCAATTTTGAGAGTGAAGAAGTTTTGACTTTCAAGCTTTTGGAGGGATAGTATCAGCATAAAGTCATCATTATGCAATGATGCAATGATGCTCAGTGGCGGAAAGCATTGAGAGACAACGATTTAAATTTAACAATAACAGACTCAACTTTGCATGACCTCGGATTTCGGAAAATTAACTTCATTTGAAAAGGGTGCCCCCTTGACAAAATGATTGATATGTCTTATTTTGGTTAATGTGGTGATTTGAGGTTCCGAGCCCACCGTGTGGGATGGTGATGCTGGGAGTTCCATCTCCCCGTATAGCCCGAGTGCGTTCCAAGCCCACCGTGTGGGATGGAGACTAGATAAACCACTTTTGCTCGTGTGCGAACCACCAGGTGTTCCGAGCCCACCGTGTGGGATAACAGCCCCCATCCCTTGTTATTTAGTGATGGGTGGAGCGTAATTATCCCTTTCCCAGCCCATCTGTGGGTATGTGGTTTTTGATATGATTTTTCAAATGCAAGTCAAAAAGGAGCTTTGGAGGAGCTACCATTGGCAAATTCAAAATAGAGTTAAAACTCAGGAAGAGCTTGAAAGGTTCTTAAGGCTTTTGCCAGAGGAAATTGAGGGCATAAAAAGAACGCAGGGAATATATCCTATGGCTATAACTCCCTACTATCTTTCTTTGATTGACCCCCAAGATCCGCAGGACCCAATAAGGCTTCAGGCTATCCCGAGGGCGGTGGAGGTGGATGAAAGGGTTCAGTGTCATGGAGAGCCCGATGCCCTAAGGGAGGAGGGAGAGATCCCCGGGCTTACCCACCGATACACCGACAGGGTTTTGGTGCAAACTACCACCTTTTGTGCGGTCTATTGCAGACACTGTATGAGAAAGAGAATATTCTCTCAGGGAGAGAGGGCTATAAGCATAGAACAGATAAAACAAACCACCCAATACATAAAGGCACATTCAGAGATCAGGGAAGTGCTACTCTCCGGCGGAGACCCTTTGACCCTAAGCTATGAAAAGCTTGAACTGTTGCTTTCAGAAATTAGAAAAATTCCCCATGTGGAGGTCATACGCATAGGCACAAGGCTTCCTGTTTTGGCACCCCAACGCTTTTTTGACCAAAAGCTTTTGGACATCCTTGAAAAATACTCTCCCATATGGATCAGCACCCACTTTAACCATCCCAAAGAGATCACCCCAGAGGCTCAAGAAGCGGTGGAGAACATACTTCGCAGAGGCATCCCCGTCTTAAACCAAACAGTCCTTTTGAAAGGCATAAACGACGACCCCCAAACCATGCTTGAGCTTATGATGTCTTTAATAAGGATCAAAGTAAAACCCCAGTATCTCTTCCATTGCGACCCCATAAAGGGCGCAGTGCATTTTAGGACTACCGTAGAAAAGGGCTTAGAAATAATGGATTACCTGAGGGGCAGAATTTCCGGATACGCCATACCCACCTATGCCATAGACCTACCCGGTGGCAAAGGGAAGGTGCCCCTACTTCCTCAGTATCTTTTGGCAAAGGATGGAACAAGGCATGTTCTTAGGAGCTGGCAGGGTGAGATGGTAGAGTATGATATACAAGAGTTTTGATGGTAAAAAGTAGGCTTTTGGCACTGTTTTACTCCCTTAAAGAGATATTTTTAGGAGATGTTAGTCTTTATGCATCCGCATTGACCTTAAGGTTTTTGATGGTGATCAGTTCTCTTTTGCTATTCCTTGGATTTTTGGCGAGCTTTTTTCCTTTTCTAAGCCAAGAGGAGGTTATGCAGGTTATAAGCCAGCTTACCCCAAGGTATGGAGAGGTTCTGATCAACAAGCTTCTGAAAATATACAAACACAGGGAAATAGGTTCCGTGTTTTCCTTTTTTATCTCCTACTTCTTTTTGGTAAGCTACGCCAAAGCCTTTGCTAAAGCAATCTCTCGCGTTCTAAAAGAAGACATAAAACTCAAAGAGACCCTTCTATGGGTTTTTATTCCGGTTTATCTTTTGGGTTTTTCTTTTTTCATATTGGTGGGTTCTGCAACCCTTTCCCTTCTTCAGTCTTTTATTCCCAAAAGCCTGAGCTTTGCCCTTAGTCTCTCTAAACCACTTTTATTTTTGCCGATTATATACCTTATGTATTGGTTCTTTCTAAGGAACACCCTAAAGCCACTGCGTATATTGGAAACCTCTGTGCTTTTCCTTGTTTTCTTGACGCTTTTAAACTTTGTCTTTGGTAAGTTTTTTATCAAGCTGATAAGTCTTAATCCCTTATACGCTGTGTTGGGCTCTCTGCTCTCCTTCTTGGTATGGCTTGAGCTCACCTTTTCCTTCCTCTTGGGTGCGGTCGTTTATGCAAAAAAACTGAGGTAAGGTCCTAGGCAGTAGTGGGCAGGATGTGGGCAAGCTGTTTGTGGGTCTGGAGCTTTTCATATAAAATTATTTTTATGCAAGCCGGAACTAAAGGGGCAGAGCTTGTTAAGTTTTTCTTTGCACTGTCTGAGCCTATTAGGCTTGAGATCGTTAGGGCTCTGTTGTCTGCCAAAGAGTTGTGCGTGTGTCAGATCGTTCAAGCCTTCGGACTTTCTCAACCAAAGGTTTCCTTTCACATGAGGGTGCTAAGGGAAGCGGATTTGGTGCTTTGGGAAAGGAGGGGAAGGTGGGTTTATTACAGGTTAAACCTTGAAAATCCCATGCTTAGGGCGGTTTTGCCCTTTATTGAAGAAGGTATAGAAGTTTCAAAAATCCAAAAAATAGTCTGTGAGGTAGAGCCATGAAGATAGGTTTTATATGCACGGGCAACTCCGCAAGGAGCCAGATGGCAGAGGCATACGCCAAGTATTTTGCCAAGCTGTATGGAAAGCAGGTGGAGATCTACTCTGCCGGTTCTCAGCCCGCAGAGAGGGTAAATCCCTACGCCATAAGGGTTATGGAGGAGGAGGGCATAGACATGTCCGCCCACTATCCAAAGTCCATAGAGGATATTCCATACCAGGAGCTTGACGTGGTTATAACCCTCTGCGGAGATGCAAAGGAGACCTGCCCTGTGGTGCCCGGGGCAAGGATGGAACACTGGGGGCTACCAGACCCTGCCAAGTATGAGGGGTCTGAGGAAGAAAAGCTGGAATTTTTCAGAAAGGTAAGAGACGAAATCAAAAGGAGGGTGGAGGAGCTTATAAAGGGAGTTTGATAGGTGGAAAAGCTCTTAGCCCTTGGGATTTTCCTTTTAACCCTGTTTTTGGTTATTGCCAAGCCCAAAAATCTTGGCATAGGTTGGTCTGCATGGATTGGAGCCATCATCTGTTTAGCCTTGGGCTTGGTGTCTTTTTCTGATGTGGTCTACATTGCCCTTTTGGTTTGGGATGCTACCCTTGCCTTTGTCTTTTTGATCTTTATCTCCATCATCTTAGACAAGGCGGGCTTTTTTGAGTGGATGGCTCTAAAGTCCATAGGCTACGCCAAGGGCAACGGAATTTTGCTCTTTGTTTCCCTTATGCTTTTGGGAGCCTTTATCTCTGCCATCTTTGCCAACGATGGTGCGTCCTTGATGCTAACGCCCATAATCTACTCAAAGATCAAACACCTTAACCTGCCCAGTGCCACGATCATTCCCTACATAATGGGCAGTGGCTTTATTGCGGACACCGCAAGCCTTCCCTTGGTAATCTCCAACCTTACCAACATTATCACCGCCCACTTCTTTGGCATAGACTTTTGGAAGTTTGCCCTTTTGATGTTTTTGCCTAACCTTGTTGCCATAATCTCAAGCATCCTTGTCTTGTATCTTTTTTACAGAAAGAGCTTGATAAAGCGATATGATCCGGAGGTGCTCGAAGCCTACCCTCCCAAGTATGCTATAAGGGACCCTATTGTTTTCGTGATGGGCTGGTTGGTAATACTTTTTATTGGTGTTAGCTTTTTGGTTTTGGAGCTGTTAAAGGTCCAAGTGCCCATCTCGGTGGTGCTTGGCTTTTGTGCCCTCTTGCTTACCCTTGCCACGCTGAAAAATAGGGCCGTGTCAGTCAAAGAAATAGTCCTTCTAACTCCGTGGCAGATTGTGTTTTTCTCCATTGGTATGTATGTGGTGGTTTATAGTCTAAAGAAGGTGGGGCTCACCGATAGCTTGGTGTATGCCATAAGATGGCTCTTTGAAGCTGGAGAGCCCTTTGCCATCGTGGGAACAGGACTGCTCTCCGCAGTTCTTTCTGCAACCATGAACAACCTTCCCACGGTGATGGTTGTCAATCTGTCGGTAAAAGACGCCCAGCTACCCGACGGCATCACCCAATTTTTAGCCTTGGCAAACTTGGTGGGAACAAACATAGGACCAAAGCTAACTCCCATAGGCTCTTTGGCTACCCTTCTCTGGCTCCACATTCTGGAATACAAAGGAGTGCGTGTATCTTGGGGATATTACATGAAGGTGGGCTTTGTGCTAACGATCCCTGTTTTACTGGCGGTGCTTTTTAGTTTAGTTTTTGTATATTGGCTCAGTCCAAACCCATAAGCTTTCTTACTTCCAAGAGCATTTCTTTTTTGGGATGCTCTCTCTTCAGACCGTGTTGCAGGGCGACCTGCAAAAGTTTTCTGGGCTCTTGCTTTTCCTTCAAAAGCCCAAGGCGGACAGATTCCCTCAGGGCTTCCGCCAAATTTTCCACAATGGTCTTCATCACCGCGTCAAACCTCCAACGCTCATAAAGCTTTTCTCTCTCCTCCAAGGGCTTACCCATCAGTCCGTGAGAAAGGAGCACAATCTTTTCCCAAGTTTTCAGAGTTTTGTCCCACTGGTCCTTTGGAAGGTTTTCAAGCTCAATAAGAATGAGCTCCAATACATACTCCACTAAATAGTCCTTCAACTCCTCCACAGTGTCGAACTTTCCGCCTTGAACGAGCATTGAACTCAGGTCCTTTTTCATAGACAAAGAGTTTAAACTATAATCTTTGCCGCGGACAGAGATCAAGTGGCTTTTTCAGTAAAGCGGGGGCTTTTTGGTGTTCCTTATGCGGATAAGTTTAAGTTGGTGCGTTAGCTTCTTGAAGGGGAGACGGTAGCAGGGATGAAGTGGTAGGGGAATGACCTCTCCAATCCTGTGTTATGATTTTAAACAAACAAGGAGGGTTTAGTTATGGATCTAAAAGCACTGAGGGATTACTGGAGGGCCTGCTGTTATGCGGCGGTAGGTATGATATACCTTTGGGATAATCCCCTTTTAAGGGAACCTCTGAAAAGGGAACACATAAAAAGGAGGCTTTTGGGACACTGGGGTGCAAGCCCGGGTATAAGCTTTGCCTATGTGCATACAAACAGGGTAATAAACAAGGATGACCTTAACTGTATCTTTGTGGTTGGACCGGGACACGGCGCACCGGGTTATATAGCGCCCGTATACTTTGAGGGAACCCTCGGCGAGTATTATCCTCAGTTCAGCCAGGATGAGGAGGGTATCAGAAACCTCTTTAGGGCGTTCTCCTTTCCCGGTGGGCTTGGGAGCCATTGCACTCCTGAACTACCCGGCTCCATCCAAGAAGGAGGTGAGCTGGGCTATTCCCTCTCCCACGCCTACGGGGCAGTCTTTGACAATCCGGACCTCATAGCCATAACGGTGGTAGGGGACGGTGAATCGGAAACGGGACCATTGGCCACTGCCTGGCACTGCAACAAGTTCATAAATCCCGTAAGAGATGGGGCGGTTCTGCCAGTTCTCTTGCTAAACGGCTACAAGATAAACAACCCAACCATCCTCGCACGCATTGAAGAGGAGGAACTCCTGAGCCTTTTCAAAGGCTACGGCTACGAGCCAAAGGTGGTGGAAGGCGAAGAGGAGCTTGAGGTTCATGGAGTTATGGCTGAAGCTATGGACTGGTGCGTTGAGAGAATACTCGACATTTGGGAAGACGCCAGGTCCTCAGGAAGAGTTTTCAGACCAAAATGGCCCATGATCATTCTAAGAACTCCCAAAGGTTGGACTGCCCCCAAAAAGGTGGAAGAGCACTACATAGAAGGCTATTGGAGGTCCCACCAAGTTCCCCTGGCGGATGTCAGGGAAAACGAAAAACACCTCAGAATCTTGGAAGAGTGGCTGAAAAGCTACGAACCGGAAAGGCTCTTTGATGATAAAGGAAGGCTGAGAGAGGACCTGAGGGGCTTAGCCCCCAAGGGAAACAAGAGAATGAGCGCCAACCCCCACGCCAACGGAGGGCTTTTGAGAGTTCCCCTAAGACTACCTCCCTTGGAGCAGTTTGCCTTGGATGTTCAAGAACCCATGAAGCTCCATTACGAGAACACAAGACCCTTGGGCACCTTTCTGAGGGAGATTATAAGGAACAATCCCAACAATTTTAGGGTCTTTGGACCCGACGAGACCCACTCCAACAGGCTCTACGATGTCTTTGAGTTTGGCAAGGCTTGGATGGCAGAGATATTACCAGAGGATCAGGATGAGGGACATCTTGACCCTTACGGTAGAACGGTGGAGATGTTATCAGAGCATACGGTGGAGGGTCTGCTGGAGGGATACGTGCTAACCGGAAGACATGGCGTTTTAAACACCTACGAAGGCTTTGCCCCAATAATATCCTCTATGGTAAATCAGTTTGGCAAGTGGTTGGATATATCCTCCGATGTGCCGTGGAGGATGCCTTTATCTTCCCTCAACCTTCTCCTTACCTCCGTGGTTTGGAGGCAGGACCACAATGGCTTTACACATCAGGACCCAGGATTTATAAACGCCATAGTGGATAAGTGGCCCAATGTGGTAAGGGTGTATTTCCCGCCGGACGCCAACACATTGCTATGCGTTGCTAAACTGTGTTTTCAAAGCACCAACAGGATCAACATAATCGTAGCGGATAAACAGAAACATCCCCAGTATCTTGATTTGGCAAGTGCCCAAAGGCATGTGGAAAAGGGCATAGGCATATGGGACTTTGCCAGCAACCATGTGGAAGAGGAACCCGATGTGGTAATTGCAAGCTGTGGTGATATACCCACAAAGGAGGCGGTTTATGCAAGCTTTCTACTGAAGGAAGCCTTCCCAGACCTTAGGATAAGGTTTGTGAATGTGGTAAATCTCTTCTGCCTTACTCCTCAAACCGAGCACCCCGACGGACTTACAGACCACGATTTTGACCTTTATTTCACCAAGGACAAGCCCATAATATTTAACTTCCACGGCTACCCTTGGCTAATTCACCGGCTAACCTACAGAAGGACCAACCATAAAAACCTTCATGTGAGGGGCTACAGGGAAAACAGAAAAGTAGGCATAGATGCCACCCACCTTACGCCCTTCTTGAAAGGCAGAGGGGGCATCACCACACCCCTGCAACTTGCCATACTCAACCAGATAGACCGCTTTAGCATAGCTATGGATGTTATAGACAGGGTGCCAAAGCTACAGGGCAAAGGGGGAAGCTTCAAAGACAAGCTAAAGAACATGCAGATAGATGCCCTCAGGTATGCCTACGCCCACGGCGTTGATAAGCCAGACCTTTAAAGGCTATGAAACATATCCTCGTTTTTAACTACGGTAGTTCAAGTTTAAAGTATGCCCTCTTTGAACAACTGCAGGCTAAAGTGCGAGAAAATATAAAGATAGATGGAGTAGAGGATTGTCAAGAGGTGGTTAGACAGGTTATAGCCAACATAGAAAGGATTGATACCATAGCCCATCGGGTAGTTCATGGAATGGATTTGGACTCGCCCTTGCCCATCAACGAAGAAGCCATTGAAAAACTGAAGGGTTTAGTGTCTCTTTCTCCCCTCCATAGCCGTCTTGCCCTTGCGGGGATTGAAGTGTGCCTGCAGGAACTTCCACAGGTGCCCCAGTATGCCATCTTTGACACCTCCTTTTTTAGAGAACTTCCCTTCACCTCAAGGGCTTACGCCCTACCCTTGGAATTTTACGAAAGGGGAATAAAAAGGTATGGCTTTCATGGTATATCATACTCATATCTTCTCAAAGAGACCGCGAGGCTTTTGGGAAAGGAGCTTAAAGGGCTGAGCGCCATAATGCTCCATCTGGGAAGTGGGGCGAGCGCATGTGCGGTGTATAAAGGCAAACCTATAGATACCTCCATGGGATTGACCCCTTTGGAGGGGCTTGTGATGTCCTCGCGGGCGGGCGACCTGGACCCGGGCATACTCCTTCATCTTCTGAGGGAGAGGAGCCCGGAAGAGTTAGAACATTTTCTTTACAACGAGTGCGGAGTAAAGGGACTTACCGGCAGCAAAGACATTGGCAAAATGGTTCAGCAGGCTCAGGAGGGAGACCCCATATCCCAAAGAGCCCTTGAGCTTTATGTGTATAGGATAAAAAAATACATAGGCGCTTATTATGCGGTCCTCCCAGAGGTTGATGCTTTGGTCTTTTCCGGCGGTGTTGGCGAAAACAGCCCAGTGGTGCGAGAGCTCGTATGTAAAGGCTTAGAAAAGCTCGGTGTCCTCTTAGACGAGAGTTTAAACAGAGGCAAAGACCTTCCCCTTTTTATAAACAGCCCAGATAGCAAGCTTAAGATTTTGGTTATAAAAACTGACGAGGAGCTTGAGATGGCAAGGCAGTTGTTAGAAAGGGTTTAATTTCTAAAATCTGTATAATAATCACACAAGGCAGATGTTCTAAAAATATGACAGTCTTGCGTGAATTATATCAAAAGTGGTGCTTTTTGATGTGCCCAAAGAAGTCAGGATGTGGGAAGTCCTTTGATAGTGGGTGAAATTAGCTTGGAGATGATCCTTCTGTAGGCAAGATAAAAGATCAGTGCCCTCAAGGTGGTCTCCACGCTCATGAAGACCCAAGGGACGATGGGAGAGGGAAAGAGCTTTAAAAAGACATAAGAAGGGACGATCCTGAAAAGCCAAAAGGAGGAGATGTTGATTATAAGGGGTATGTGGGTCTTTCCCATGCCCTTTAGGGCGCCCGAGTATATGCTGGCGTATGCCATCTGGGGCTGAGATAGGGCTACGATCACCAAATAATAGACCGCTAAATCCACCACCTGCTGGTCCTTCACAAAAAAGTAGGAGAACTCCCTTGGGAATAGGAGCAGAAAAACTCCGGCCAGACCCATTATAAAGGCGGTAAGGTGGGCTATGGTTGATATGCCACGCTGTAAGCCCTTATAGTTTCCCGCACCAAAGTTCTGCCCAGAGACCACCGTGGAGGCGATCATAAACCCAAAGCCAACCATAAAAGACACGCTTTCAACCCGCAGACCCACTTGGTGCGCTGCGAGCGCCTTGTCTCCAAAGCCGGCAACCATACCTACAAAGATGTTAAAAGAGAGACTGGTGATAGCCCTCTCGAGGGCGGTGGGACTGCCAATTCTCAGCATCCTCAGAAGAATATCCCTTCTCAGGTCTAATCTTATGGGGAAGGGTTTTCTGTAGGCGATGTATAGGTAAAGGTATGCCAAAAGACCAAAGATTTCTGAAAGGGCAACTCCCCAACCCGCACCCGCCACCTCCAGCCGAGGCAAGCCAAATTTTCCGTATATGAGAATATAAGAGGAGCTTATGTTGATCAAACTCATTAAAAAACCTATTTTGAAGGGGGTCTTTGTGTCTCCGTAGCCATTATAAGCGGCGTAGAAGGTGTTTGTGGTAAAGCCCACGGTGATAAAGAGAAATATGGGTTTTAGGTATTGGTGGGATACTTCTGCCACCTCTTTGGAGGCACCAAATTGCATCATAAGGGCTGTGGTTAGGTCTGGTCCCAAAAAGGTCAAAGGTAGGGCGATCAGAAAGGATAAGATCAGTCCCCACAGAAGGGCTGGAGAGGGGTCCTTTCCTGCACCCACCCTTTGGGCTACTAAAACGGAGGTGCCCGTGTAAGACAGAGCCATCAGGGAGTATATGAACCAGAGCATGCTGGCAGAGTATCCCACTCCCGCCACCGCAGTGGGAGATATGCCCGAGACCAACAGAATGGATACACCACTTTCCACCGTGTAAAGCAGGTTTGAAAAAATGATGGGCAATGCTAGCTTTGAAACCCTTTTGCCTATGGTGAGCCTGTTTTCTGAAGGGTCTATGAGAATTTTATTGCCCATGAAATTCCTTCATTACCTCCAACGTCTTTTTGTAGCCAAGATGGTATAGTTCCTCCAATTTCCACAGATTGTATGGAGAGTAATCCTCCAGGTCGGGCACTATGACCACATTGCAAAGTTCCTTTCTTTTATCTGCGTTAGACCGCACCGCCAAAAGAAAGCTTCTTATTAGCACCGCAAACAGGCTCCTTGGCTTTCCAATGGTAGAAGTAGGATTAACATCCACTCCCACTATAAAGATTCCTTTATTCTGCACGGGCTCCACTGGAAGGTTGTTGGTAATACCTCCATCCAAGAGCAGAAAGTTTTTAAACTTCACCGGTTCAAAGATGCCCGGCAACGCACAGCTTCCAAGGAGGGGTTCATAGAGCTCTCCCTCCGAAAAGTATAGGGTGTTTCCGCTAAGGATATCTAAGGTGCATATATGAAACTCCCTTTTTAACTCTTCAATGCGTTCTACTTCTAAGTGGTCTTTTAGAAACCTCTTTGCGTCCGTCAGGGAAAAAAAGCCCAGCTTTGGAAGTCTTGGCTTTATGTATCTGAGCCAGTGTTTGGACTTTACGATCTTTAACATATCCTCCGGTGTGTATCCTGCACAGTAAAAAGCTCCCACCAGGGCACCCGCACTTACACCGCTTACGGCTGAGATTTCAAAACCAAGATCTTCTAAGGCTTTTATAACTCCTATGTGGGCAACGCCCCTGACAGCACCGCCCGAGAGCACCAACGCAACCTTCATAGAAAAAATAAAGTATAAACTCTTGCCTTAAAATAAAAAGCTGTGTGGAGACTTTTAGTTATTCCTTTAATACTTTTTGTTGTTTCCTGTGGTAAAAGTACGCCCACATCTGCGGAACAAAAGGGAACCCCCTGCAAGGTTGTCCGGGTCATGGACGGAGATACCTTTACCTGCACCCTCAAAAATGGAGAGGAAATTAAGGTTAGGCTTCTCGGTGTGGATACACCCGAAAGTAGAGTAAATCCAAAGCTTGAGAGGGATGTTCAAAAGAGCGGTCTGCAAAGGGAGGAGGTCCTCAGTATGGGAAAGGTCGCCGCAGAATTTACCAAAAGGCTGTTGCCAGAGGGAGAAATTGTTTATTTGGAACAGGATGTGCAAAAGACGGATAAATACGGAAGGGTTTTGGCTTATGTATGGCTAAAGGATGGGAGAATGCTAAACGAGGTCTTGGTGAGGGAAGGAATGGCACAGGTATATACCATCCCACCAAATGTTAAGTATCAGGATGTTCTTTTGAAAGCCCAAAGGCAGGCAAGGGAAGAGGGCAAGGGCTTTTGGAAGTCAGGCTTTTGAAAGAAAATACAACCTTTGTATTTCCTCCAGAGATAGCCCCTCCACCCTCCTTTGGGGGTCTATGCTTGCCCTACGCAAGAGCTCTTCCGGGAACTTGTTTTTTAGGGCTTTTCTCCTGAGGGAAAAGAGCTTGGTTAAAAAAGCTTTGTATTCCGTTGGCTCTATTTCAGGGCTTGGCTCCTTTTTGGTTAGCCTTATTACCGCCGATTGAACCTTTGGAGGGGGCAAAAAGAAGCGAGGGGGAACCGTCATAAGGTATTCCGTTTCAAAAAAAGTCTTAACAAAGACGCCAAGCCAAGATAAGCCCTTTACCAGCTTTTGTGCCACCTCCTTTTGAACCATAAAGACCGCCAACGCAACGCATCGGTGGGAAAGGACAGTCCTCTCAAGGATCAAGCTTGCACTGTTGTAGGGCAAATTTCCCAAAAGCTTTAAGGAGTTTCCCAAAAGGCAATAGTCAAACTCGCCCGCATCGGTCTGATAAAGCTTGAGCCTTGGATCTTGGAACTTTTTTAACTCTTCTATCATGTCCCTGTCTATCTCTAAGCAGTGGAGCTCTTTTATTGGTTCCTTTAATATCTCCTTGGTTAGATTGCCCGTGCCGGGACCTATTTCTACCACTACATCTTCGGCACCCAAGCGGGCAAACTCCACAATTCTTTTTAAAATCCCCGGAGACACCAAAAGATGCTGTCCGTAGAATTTTTTAAGCCTCAAATTGCCCTGTGCTCCCAATTGGGATATATTTTAAAGCCATGAGTAGGTTTATTGTGTTTTTGATGGTCCTCTTTAGCATAGGGCTTGCCCTATCCTCCTGCAAAGGAGAAAAAGACAAGGGAGCCAACCCTTACGGAACAAAAAGTCTGATCCCTCAATCTACCTATGCCATGCTGATCGTGGAAAGTGAGAGCTGTATATACTGCAAGCAATTAGACAAAGACCTACAAAGGGACACACAGCTACAAAAAGCGGTGGAGAGTATGGATGTTTTAAGACTCCTTGCGGAGAGCAACGCCAGAGTGAAATACAAGCTTGATGGTAAAGAGGGAGAAAGCACCGAGGAAAACCTGGCAAGGGCTTTGGGCGTTAGGGCATACCCTCACATAATCTTTTACAACTCACAAGGGGATATAATCCTAAGGATTCCGGGCTATGCGCCCCCAAGAACCCTTGCCTGTGCTATAAGGTATGTAAAGGAGGAGTTTTACAAAAAGGAGAACATAAACCAATATCTCAAAAGGGAAGGGTGCGTTTAAATCGGACACTTACAAAAGCGTTCTCCAACCCTTCCCACCCTGTAGTCCCTTCGCTTTCTTATTACTATAAAGACCACCTCTCCAAGGATAAGGTCGTAGTTATACAGTTCCTGGTGTTCCAATAGCCTGCATTCAAGGCTTGCGGGGCACTCTTTTACCCTTGGTGGCTTTACTATTGCGGATGGCTCGGGTGTTAGCTTGACAATCTCCAACTCGCTAACGTGGGGTGGATAATCCCAAGAAGTTCGCTCAGCCTTTTTCAAAAGGTTATATTCAAGAAAATTGACCACAAACTCTCCACTATCAAGGATATTGCGGGCTGTGTCCTTTCTAGTGCCATCTTCTTTTTTACTTATAGACAGCATTAAAACGGGTGGCTGGTCGCAGACCAGGTTAAAAAAGCTGTAGGGTGCCAAATTAATAACACCCTCTCTGCTCAAGGTGGATACCCAAGCGATGGGTCTTGGTGCTACCCAATCGATCAAGAGGAAATATAGATCGTCTGGGTCTAATTCCCTTACGTCATACTCCATCATTTTTTATCACCTCCGCCTTAAGATAATCTCTGAGGACATCTGGCACTACCACGGAGCCATCCTTTTGCTGATAGTTTTCCAAAATCGCTGCAAGGGTTCTACCCACCGCCAAACCAGAGCCGTTTAGGGTATGCACAAACCTCTTTCTTCCTTCGCTGTCTTTAAAGCGTGTGTTCATACGCCTTGCCTGAAAGTCCGTGCAGTTGGAACACGAAGATATTTCCCTGTATTTATTTTGGGAGGGGAACCAGACCTCAATATCGTAAGTCTTTGCAGAGGCAAAGCCAAGGTCTCCGGTGCAAAGGGCAACCACCCGGTAGGGCAGTCCCAAGAGCTTGAGGATCTCTTCCGCATCTGCGGTTAGCCTTTCCAACTCCTGGTCTGAAGTGTCTGGATGGACGATTTTTACCAGCTCCACCTTGTCAAACTGATGCTGACGGATTATACCCCTTATGTCCTTACCGTAAGCCCCAGCCTCCCTTCTGTAGCAGGGAGTGTAGGCGGTCAAGTATATGGGTAGGTCCTTCTCCTCAAGGATGGTATCCCTAAAGAGGTTTGTCAGGGGCACCTCTGCGGTGGGTATCAAATACAGACCATCCCTCTCGCAAAAATACAGGTCCTCTTCAAACTTGGGAAGTTGTCCAGTTCCCTCAAGGATCTCGGGCTTTACCAGATGGGGAACCCATACCTCTTTGTAGCCTCTGCTTGTGTGAAAATCCAGCATAAAGTTTATCAGAGCCCTCTCTAACTTTGCCCCCCAGCCCCACATAACGGTAAACCGGCTACCGGAAAGGCTTGCACCCCTCTCAAAGTCCAGAATCCCCAAGGCTTCCCCTATCTCGTAGTGGGCTTTTGGTTCAAACTCAAAATCCCCCCGCACGCCCCAACTTCTGACCTCCACGTTCTCCGTTTCGTCCTTTCCCACCGGCACGCTCTGATGGGGAATGTTGGGGATAGAGAGCATGACGCTTTTTAACTGTTCCTCCACCTTGGAAAGCTGAGCCTCCAAGCCCTCTATTTTCTCCTTTATCTCCTTTACCTTACCCTCAAGCCCTGCGGTTTGCTCTCCCTTAGATTTGCGCTTTCCTACCTCTTTGCTTAGTGTGTTTCTTTCTGCCCTGAGGGCTTCCAGCTCTCTGAGTATAGACCTTCTCTCTTCGTCAAGCCTTAGTGCTTCATCTACCAATCTTGGATAGTCTTCCCTTCTTAAACGCAGTCTTTCATTTACAAATTTTGGGTTTTTTCTCAGAAGCTCTATGTCAAGCATTTATATATAGAGAATAACACAAACTTCCTACGAGGTATAGAATTAAATTATGGGTTTAAGAAAGGCAAAGTTAAAGGATGCGGTGGGAATATACTCCCTGATAAACTCCTACGCCAAGGAGGGGCTTTTGCTTCCAAGGAGTTTAAACTCCATATATGAAAACATCAGAGATTTTTGGGTTTATGAAGAGGAGGGGCAAATCGTGGGATGTTCTGCCTTGCATGTGGTGTGGGAAGATTTGGCAGAGATTAAAAGCTTGGCGGTCATGGAGTCCATGAAGGGCAGGGGAATAGGTTCAGCCTTGGTGCAGGCGTGCCTGAAAGAAGCCAAGGAGCTTGGCGTTAAGCGTGTATTTGTTCTAACCTATGCCTTGGACTTCTTTGAAAAGCTTGGCTTTTACACGGTAAGCAAAGAGAGCCTGCCTCACAAGGTCTGGGGTGAATGCATAAACTGTGTTAAATTTCCCTCTTGCGACGAGACTGCCATGCAGATGGAGATAGAAAAGCTGAGCCCAGTAAAGAGCCATGAAGGTGAGCTTTGAATACATCACATCTCCAAAATCCCTTGCCAAGTGGCAGGGGAGCTTTAAGGATATACCCTTTTTGTATATTGACACGGAAACGGTGGGAGACAGCACCATAAGGCTTGTCCAGTTGGGAACCGAGGAGGACATACTCCTTTTGGACCTTTACGAGCTCGGTGATATAGGTGTTAGCTTTTTAAAGGGTTTGCTCTCTCAGAAGGGGGTCGTGGGGCATAATCTGAAGTTTGACCTGAAGTATCTGCTTGGCTATGGAATAGAGCCCTACGCAGTCTTTGATACCATGATCGCCAGTCAGTTGTTGGGGGACTCCGACAGGCATTCCCTTCAGAAGTTAGCCATGCAGTATTTGGGAGAGGTCTTAGACAAGAGCCTTCAACTTTCCAACTGGGGCTCCTCAAGGCTCTCAAAGGAACAGTTAGAATACGCCGCCCTGGATGTGGAGGTGGTCAGAAGGCTCTTTCCACTGCTCCTTGAAAGGTTAAACAGTCTTGCACCAGTGGTGGAGGAAAACCTCCTTAAAACCAGGACCGCAAAGGTCTTTGGGCTCAAAAATCCCATCGCCATAGTGGAGATGGCTTTTGTTCAGGAGGTGGCAAAGCTTGAAAGAAACGGGCTTCCGGTGGATGTGGAGGAACTGGAAAGGCTTATAAAAGAGCTCTCAAAGGAGCTTCAAAAAAGGGTGATGGACTTTTTAGTCAAATACAGAACGGACCCCATGTCTCCAAAACAGTTGGGAGAGCTTTTGGTTAAGAGGTTTGGGTTAAACCTTCCAAAAACAGAAAAGGGCAACATATCCACCGATGATAAATACTTGGCGGAGCACATAGAAAACCCGGTGGTAAGAGAGCTCTTGAAGATAAGAGAAATAAAGAAGAACTTAGACAAGCTTGAGGAGATCAAGGGCGGTTTGAGGGGGAAAAGGGTATATCCAGAGTTCAAGCAGATAGGTGCAATAACCGGGCGGATGTCCTCCATGAACCCAAATGTGCAGAACATTCCAAGAGGTCTGAGAAGAATTTTTAAAGCAGAAGAGGGAAAGGTCTTTGTGATAGCGGACTTTTCTCAAATAGAACTGAGAATTGCCGCAGAGTATGTAGGCGATGAGAGCATGATAAGGGTATTTAAGGAGGGGAGGGATATGCACAAATACACCGCCAGCGTGCTCTTAGGGAAAAAGGAGGAGGAAATTACAAAGGAAGAGAGGCAGTTAGCAAAGGCAGTAAATTTTGGGCTCATATACGGTATATCCGCAAAGGGTTTGGCAGAATACGCTTACTCTTCCTACGGCATAAACCTTTCCCTTGAGGAAGCGGAGAAAATAAGAACCAGATTTTTTGAACACTTCAAAGGCTTTAAGGATTGGCACGACAGAGTAAAGAAAGAATTAAGGGAAAAGGGTAAGTCGGAGGGTTATACCTTGCTTGGTAGAAGATACACCGCCCATACTTTCCCGGACGCGGTCAATTACCCCATACAGGGAACTGGTGCGGACCTCTTAAAACTTTCCGTGCTGATCTTTGACGCAGAGGTCAGAAGGGAAAACATCAAAGCCCATGTGATAAACTTGGTGCATGATGAGGTGGTGGTGGAATGTCCCACAGAGGAGGGAGAAAGGACCGCGGAGCTTTTAGAAAGGGCTATGAAAAGGGCTGGCGGGATTATATTAAAAAAGGTGCCCGTGGAAGTGGAGTGTGTAATAAAGGAGAGGTGGGAAAAGGAATGAAGTTTGCTGGTGTGTTTTTGATTTTGGCTTTTATTTTCTCGTGCGCCCCAAAGCCCTCCACCTTAGAGGAGTATGAAAGGAAAAATCCCTATCCTGCCCAGGAGCAAAAGGTTGAATACGCAGGAAAGGGTAGCCTGATGCCAAAGGAGGGTTTTAACGACCTCTACTCAGACCTAAAGGCAAGCAAGGTAGGAGACATAATCTATGTGCAGGTGATTGAGAGCATAAACGCAGTGGAGAGCGTGGCAAGCCAAACTGGTAGATCCGCCAGCTTTAAAGAATCGGTGGCTTCCCTCTTTGGTATAAGTACGGGTGCCTTGGATAGGCTGTCCGCCCAGGGGTCTGGTCAGTTTGGAACCACAGGCACTGGCAAGGTTCAGCAGACGGGACTTCTTACCACCAAGTTAGCGGGTAGGGTGGTAAAGGTCTATCCAAACGGAACCATGCTCATAGAGGCAAAGAAGGTCTTTTACATGAACAATGCCCAGAGGGAGGTCCTGCTCAGAGGTATAGTTAGACCACAAGACATAGACTCATCAAACACCATAACTAGCGATAAGATCGCCAATTTGGAGGTTTACATAGATGGCAGAGGATTTTTGGCAGACGGAGGTAACCCAGGATGGTTGGCTCGCATATTGGCAAAGGTTTTGCCCTTTTAGTCCTGCTCTTTAGCCTTGCCTATGGCACAAAGGTCAGAGACATAGCGGTTATAGAGGGGCATAGGAGCAACTACCTGGTGGGTTATGGTCTGGTGGTAGGTCTGAAAGGCACCGGGGACGGCAAGGCTACACTTTTCACCGTAAGGAGCATAGCAAACATGCTCAACCGTATGGGCATTGTGGTGGATCCACGCAGGATCACTGTAAAGAATGTGGCGGCGGTGATGGTGACCGCCAAGCTACCCCCATACGCAAAGCCGGGCATGGGCATAGATGTGGAGGTTGCGTCCATAGGAGACGCCAAGAGCTTGGAGGGTGGCACCCTCTTGCTAACACCCCTCAGAGGGGCAGACGGAGAGGTCTATGCCTTAGCCCAGGGGCAGGTAATCGTGGGCGGATACGAAGCGAGGGGTCAGGGAGCCAGACAAATTCAGAACACACCCACAGTGGGAAGAATTCCCAACGGTGCAATAGTGGAAAAGCCCCTGCCCGAGTATCCGCAGAGGGAGGAGCTATTCCTTTACTTAGATAATCCCAGCTTTTCCTTGGCAAAGCTCATCCAAGATAGAATAAACACCGAGTTTGGGCAGAATGTGGCGCAGGCTTTGGATAGCTCCACCATAAAGCTCAAGGTTCCGCAGGGTATGAGCGTCGTGGATTTCTTAGCCCGTGTGGAGGACACGGAGGTGGATGTGCCCTCCGTTGCCAAGGTGGTTATAGATGGCAGGACAGGGACCGTCCTGTTCGGTGGAGATGTGGTTATAAACCCCGTCTCTGTGGCAGTGGGCACGTTGACGGTTACTATAAAGGAGACTCCCCAAGTTTTTCAACCTCCACCCCTTTCACCTGGGCAGACTGCGGTGGTGCCAGGGACAGAGGTAAAAGTGGAGGAAAAGGAAAGGCGCCTCCTTGAGCTTAGGGGTGCCACCGTATCTCAATTGGTGGAAAGTTTAAACAAGGTGGGTGCCACCCCAAGGGAGGTCATATCCATACTTCAGGCTATAAAGTCTGCGGGCGCCCTGCGGGCAAAGTTAGAGGTCCTTTAGGGCACTCCCACTCCGTAGTATTCAAACCCAAGCCCTCTAACCACGTCAGGGTCGTATATGTTCCTGCCGTCTATTATTATGGGAAGTTCCATAAGCTCCTTTACTTTGCTCAGGTTTGCCTTTTGAAACTCCTCCCATTCGGTAAAGATCAGCAGTGCGCTAACACCCTCCACCGCAGAATACATATCTGGTGCATAGTCTAAGTCTTTGCCGGGAGGATACAGCCTTTTAAAGTTCTCCATAGCCTTCGGGTCGTATAGCTTCAGACGGGCACCCTCCTTCAAAAGGATGGACACCAGTCTTAGGGAGGGAGCCTCCCTTATATCGTCAGTGTTTGGCTTAAAGGATAGTCCCCAAACCGCCAAGGTTTTGTCCTTTAAACTCCAAAGCACAGATTTGACCTTCTCCACAAACTGGACAGCCCTCCTTTGGTTGATCTTATCTACTTCCTCCAAGAGGGAAAAATCCACACCATGATCTTTAGCCATCTTTATAAAAGCCTTTATGTCCTTTGGAAAACAGCTACCGCCCCAGCCTATGCCTGCCCTAAGGAACTCCCTGCCGATCCTTTTGTCATAGCCCATTCCTTCCGCCACGAGCCTAACATCCGCCCCAACCTTCTCGCACAGGTCTGCCACCATGTTTATGTAGGAGATCTTCATTGCCAAGAAGGAATTGGATGCATGTTTTATAAGCTCGGATGTGGCAGGGTCTGTAAAGATAATAGGGCATTTAAAGTCTTTGTAGAGCTCCTCCATTATCCGGCGTGCCCTCTCACTTTCCACGCCTATTACTATTCTGTCGGGTTCCAAAAAGTCTCTCACTGCACTGCCTTCCCTCAAAAATTCCGGGTTTGATGCCACATCAAACTCTAAAATTTTTCCCCTCCTTTTCAAATACCGCTCCACTGTCCTTTTTATGAGCTTATGGGTATTGACGGGAACGGTAGATTTTTCCACCAAAAGCTTGTAGCCTTTCATAAGCCTGGCGGTTTCCCTTGCCACCTCCTCTACCTGAGAAAGGTCTGCAGAGCCATCGGGCTTTTGGGGAGTCCCCACGCATATGAAGATCACATCCGAAAAATCAAGACCTTCCTTTAGGTCCATGGTAAAGGAGAGCCTTCCCAAGCTTAGGTTTTCCTTCAGCATTTCCTCCAAGCCAGGTTCATAGAAGGGCACCTTTCCCTCTTTCAAAGCCTGAACCTTCTCGGGCAGTTTTTCCACCACCATAACCTCATTGCCAAGGTGGGCGAAGCATACCGCGGTGGTAAGCCCCACATACCCTGCCCCTACTACCGTCAGCCTCATGGTACACCTCCTAAAGATTGTTAAAGGGTGCAGTGCTCAGATATTTGCTACCCCCATCGGGAAAGACCACCACAATAACACCCTCCTCCAACTCTTTAGCAAGCTCCAACGCCGCCACCAGAGCGGCACCGGAGGATTGCCCCACAAAGAGGGCTTCCTGCATAGCTAACCTTCTGGTCATCTCGTAGGCGGGCTCCGTCTCCACAAAGATGGTCCTGTCCAAAAAGCTCTCATCAAAGATGCCGGGCTTTATAGAACTCTCTATGTGCTTTAGCCCCTCTATGCCATGAAAGGGATAGGCGGGTTGGACCCCTATCACCTGAATATCTGGGTTGAAGACCTTTAGCCTCCTTCCCGTGCCCATTATGGTTCCACCAGTGCCTATGCCGGCTACCAAGTAGGTGATCCGACCGTTGGTTTGATGCCAGAGCTCTATGCCCGTAGAATAAAAGTGTGCCCTCCAATTGGCAGGATTGTTGTATTGGTCTAAATACACGTACCTCTCGGGCTCCCTTTCCACCAGTTCCCTAACAAACAGTATGGCACCATCCGTTCCCTCCAAAGGGTCCGTCAGATAGACCTTGGCACCGTATGCCTTTATGATCTTCTTTCTTTCTTCACTAACGTTGGCTGGCATTGCTAACTCAACGGGCACCCCCAAGGCAGCACCCACCATAGCCAAGGCTATGCCCGTATTCCCTGAAGTGGCGTCTATAACCACCTTACCTTCTTTTATGAGCCCCTTCTCCATTGCATCCAAGAACATAGAGAGGGCAGGTCTATCCTTTACAGAGCCCCCCGGGTTAAAGCCCTCCAGCTTGGCGTAGATATCTACCTTGGGAGAGATCTCCTTGGGAATAATGTTTTTGAGCCTAACTAAAGGTGTATTGCCTATTAAGTTTAGGATGGAGTTTCTTGCCTTCCTGTAAGGTTCGTCGTGCTGTCCTAAAACCCACATTTAGAGCTTTATGTAAGTATAAAGCAGTTGAGGGAAAAGCCCAAGCAAAAAGATAAAGATCAGGCAAACAAGCAGTGTAAAGGACTCGCCCGCAGAAAGGGAACCACCCCTGAACCTCACCTCTCCCTCCTCCAAGAACATAACGCTCATGAGCTTTAGGTAATACCCGGCGGAGATTATGCTTGCCACCACAAAGGCAAGGGCTAAAAGCCCAAGCCCAGCTTTTACAAGCCCCATAAACATGCCGAGCTTTCCCACAAACAGAGCCATAGGCGGGATACCAATGAAGGCAAGCAAAAAGATAGAGAGTGCCACGCCAAGAACAGGGTTTTCTCTGCCCAAGCCCCTGTATTCTAAAAGATGATGGCTAAAGCCCTCCTGCTTTTCAAAGGCAGAGAGCACCACAAAGGAACCAAGCACCGCAAAAATATACACACCAAGGTAAAAGAGCAGAGCCTTTTGTAAAACTTCGTCTGAAAGGCTCACGCCCAAAAGGAAATATCCTGCGTGGGCGATGGAGGAGTAGGCAAGTAGCCTTTTGACGGATCTTTGGGCATAGGCGGTAAAGTTGGCATAGAACATAGACAGCAAAGAAAGCACTGCCACCAAAACAAGCCAGAGTTTAAATTGGGAGAATAGAAGGGCGAGCTTGACCAAGAGCATATAGAGGGCAAGCTTGGGCGCGGTGGCAATGTATCCCACCAAAGGAGTGGGCGCCCCATCGTAAGCGTCGGGCGTCCAAAAGTGAAAGGGAACTGCGGAGACCTTAAGGGCTAAGGCGGACAAAAAGAAAAGAACAAACAGAGAAAAGAGAGTATTTTGGTCTGCGTAGGGCACCAAAAAGAAGCGACCCACCGCACCGTAGTAAAAGACCGAGCCCATTCCAAAGAGGGCAGTCCCCACCGAACCCATCAAAAGGTATTTAAAGGCAGACTCCTTTGAGTTGTAATCTCCCCTAAAAAGGGCAGTTAGTATGTATATGCTAATGGAGGAGAGCTCCACAGAAACGAAGAGGGTAAGAAGGTTGTCCGATGACATAAAGAAGGAGAGCCCAAGGGTAGAAAGGAGCACCAGATAGGGAACCTCTCCGTAGGGAGAGTTCTTCTTCAAAAAGTAGTCATAAAGGGCAAACAAGGACAGTGAGCTGAGAATATACAGAAGTCCCTTCCCAAAGAGCTCAAAGGGACCAACGGAGAAGGTATCAAAAAATGTCTTTGCGGGCACTTCTACAAAAAAGAGAGATATAAAAGCAAAGATGGGCACAAAGCCACCCAATACATGGAGAAGCTTAAAGTGTCTTTTGTCCAAAAGCAGGTCTAAGAAAAATAGCAAGAGAATGCCAAAGGAGAGGATAAGCTCCGGCAGAAGGGCATTCCAGTCCATATCAACCTCCAAAGACCATTCTGGTGGTATGCTCCATCAACTTAACAAAGGGTAAGGGATAAATTCCAAGCAACACAGAGGACGCAAGAACCAGCACGAAGGCTATCCAGTGATGAAGCTCTAGGTCCTTAAGATGGCTCCACTTTTCCCTCCTGTAATCGGATATGGTTTCCTCCTCTAGCATAACCCTTTTATACATGTAAAGGAAGTATGCAGCACCGAGAACCATTCCCACACCCGCCACAAAAGCCCAAACAGGGTAGTTTTTATAGGTGCCGAGAAGGATGAGGAACTCCGCCACAAAACCCGCAAGACCCGGAAATCCTATACCCACAAGACCACTCAGCATGAACACGATAGCCAAGTTGGGAATGTATCTGGCAAGTCCTCCCAGGTCATCCATATGGTAGGAGTGAATGCGGTCGTAAATAAAGCCCGCAGACATAAACAGGGCAGCAGAAGATAGCCCGTGGGCTACCATCATGTATATGGCGCCATTTAGGGCATTTCCATCTGACGCAAAGGTGGCTAAGGTAACCAGACCCATGTGGCTTATGGAGGAGTATGCAATAAGCCTCTTTATGTGGGTCTGGGCTATCGCCATCATTGCGGCGTATATTATGGCAACCACACTAAGGAAGAATATCAAGGGCACATAATATTTGCTCGCCTCTGGAAACATGGGAAGGGAATACCTAACAAAGCCGTAAGTTCCCATCTTTAAAAGCACAGCTGCCAAGATCACAGACCCTGCAGTGGGCGCTTCCACGTGGGCATCAGGAAGCCATGTGTGGAAGGGCCACATTGGCACCTTTACCGCAAAACCAAGCCCAAAGAGTAGAAAAGCCACAAGCTGTATCCATAGCGGATACTGAATGTTCTTCAGGAAGAAATAATCAAAGCTAACACTGCCCGAGACTATGTAGCCATAAATTACCACCGACGCTATGCCCAAAAGCAAGAATATGCTACCAAAGAAGGTATAAACAAAGAACTTGTTCGCTGCATAAACCTTTCTTTCGTGCCCCCAAAAACCTATGATGAAATACATCGGGATCAGCATAAATTCCCAAAAGAGGTAAAAGAGGAAAAAGTCCAGGGCGGAGAAAACACCAAGACAGGCGGTCTCCAACAGCAAAAAGAGGGCGTGGTATAAATTGGGCTTGTCCTCAATCTTCACAGACCATACAAAGGCAACCACGAACATAAAGGCGGTAAGCAAGAATAGCGCCATACCCATACCATCAAGCCCCAGACTGAAGGATATGCCAAGGGGCTGTATCCAGGGCAGTTTGATGGTATGCTGGAAGGAAGGGTTGTTCCAGTCAAAGTTAAGCCCAAGATAGACAGCGATCAAAAACACAACCACAGAGGTGGCTATGGATATAACCCTTGAAAAGGTGCTGTTTCTAACAATCGCCACCAAAAGGGCAGAAACTAAAGGTAGGAAGATTGCCACCGTCAAAAGCACACCCATCATCTACCTCCCAAAAAAGTTATCAAAACGAGAAGGCTAAAGCCCACCAAAAGAAAGAGAAGGTACAAATTTACCCTTCCTTGCTGAAGTCCTTTAAAAAGACTACCAAGGGCAGAGGATACAGCATAAGAGCTATTAACAACCCCATCTATAAACTGCCTTTCAAAGGTAGCATAAAGCACCTTGGAGTATAGCATATACCCTCCCGCCAGTATTTTGTGGTATAACCTTTCCGTGAAGAACTGTTCTCTGAAGGTGGTATGAACGGGCTTTAAAGACTGATACAGCTTTTCTGGGTCTAAAACTCTCTTGACAAACACCAAATACGCTAAAACTATACCCAAAAGGGCTATAGCCACCGAACTTATGGCTATGTTCAAATGTATCTCCTTGTGATCCTTTAATGCACTCATATACCAACCTTCAAAAAAGCCCGCTACCGCCGAACCTATCGCTAACACCACCATGGGCACAAGCATCACAGAGGGTGCCTCGTGTGGTTCCTCTTCAAAGCGTCCTTTGTGCCTCTCTGGTCCGTAAAACATCACAAAACCTTCCCTGAATATGTAGTATGCTGTTAAAAAGCTTACAAAGCTTACAAACACTCCTAACCCAAAGGATACCTCATAGCTACTGGCTATTATCAGGTCCTTGCTCCAAAATCCTGCAAAGGGAAATATGCCCGCTAATGCTAACGCCCCCACAAAAAAGGTAGCATAGGTTATGGGCATGTGCTTTTTGAGTCCGCCCACCTCATAAATATAGCGGGTATGGTGGTGAAAGGCGTGTATTATGGAACCCGCCGATAAAAACAGTAGTGCCTTGAAAAAGGCGTGGGTCGTTAAATGAAACATGGCAGAGCTTTTGTCTCCTATGCCCAAGGCCAAAAACATCAGACCCAGTTGACTCATTGTGGAAAAGGCTATGATCTTCTTTATGTCCGTGTGGGAAGTTGCCGCCAACGACGCAAACAATGCAGTCAGTCCTCCAATCAGGGCTACTACCTTCAAGCCCTGCGGTGCAGACTCAAACACGGGATAAAGCCTTGCTACCATATACACGCCAGCCGCTACCATGGTGGAAGAGTGCAAAAGGGCTGACACGGGCGTGGGACCT
>Ga0272447_1000157_pt1 | contig 51025 bp, 36 predicted proteins | sample YNPCB0133_FD_194589 | JGI IMG/M metagenome (GOLD analysis project Ga0272447, IMG submission 194589) | Hot spring microbial mat communities from Yellowstone National Park, WY, United States - YNP-CB-013-3 | ecosystem: Environmental > Aquatic > Thermal springs > Hot (42-90C) > Sediment | place...
GACCATCTCCGGGAAGCGGTCAGCGCTTCGCTGGAACGAATGGGAACGGAGACTGCCTTGTTGCTTTCCTGCTTCCAATATACCGGCTTGGAGTGGTGATTGTTACTTTGAAAAAGCAAAGATCAATGAGATTTGGTGCTACGAGAAAACCATCCGCCGTCTAACTTGCAGGGCCGAGATCTCCCACGGACCTTTCCCCTGCTGGACCGCTCGCCCCAGACGCCCACTCCCCTCTCCGACCCTGCGACAAGCATCATCGGCCTCGGCCCGCCGCACACGGTCTTCGACGACAAAGGCTACGCTTACACCTCCATGCTCCTGGACAGCGCTGTGGCCAAGTGGTCCCGGGGCAACCCCACCGAAAGGACGGGGCGGAGCCCTGGAAGCGAGCGGAGAAACTACCGCTCCACCGCCATATCGGCCACATCGCCGTGCGAGAAGGGAGGGCAACTTCGCCGGACGGCAAATAATCCCCCGCCGGTCTTGATTTCCCTCCGGATGCCCGCAACCTGGACGTCGGAATATACTCGAAGAGCCAAACGCCCCGGGCTCCGCAGGGGAACGACCGGAGCCGGCAGATGCGATGATTGGCGAGGATCGGGATGCGGGTGATCACCCTGACGACGGACTTCGGCGACGAGGACGGCTATGTGGGGACGATGAAGGGGGTGATCCTCTCCATCGCCCCCGACGTGCGGCTGGTGGACCTCAGCCACCACATCCCGCCCCAGGACATCCGACGGGCCGCCTTTGTGGTAGCGGAGGCTGCGCCCTATTTCCCCCCCGAGACCATCCACGTGGCGGTGGTAGATCCCGGGGTGGGCAGCGGGCGCCGCGCGCTGATCGTGCAGACAGAGCGGGCCCTCTTCGTGGGTCCAGACAACGGGCTCTTCAGCTTCATCCTGGACCATCATCCGGAGGCTTGCTGCTACGCCATCGAGGAGCCTGCCTATCGCTTGCCTCGGGTCAGCTACACCTTCCACGGCCGGGACATCTTCGCCCCGGCCGCTGCCCACCTCGCCCGCGGGGTCCCCCCTGTCGCCTTCGGCCCGCCGGTGACAGATCCGGTCCGCCTTCCCTCCCCCCACCTGGAGCTGGAGGAGGAGCGGATCGTCGGGGAGACCCTGCACGCCGACCGGTTTGGGAACCTGGTGACCAGCATCGGCCGGCTACAGTGGCAGGGGGCCGCCTTGGTTTTGCAGCCGGCCTTCGGCCCCCTGGCCCGCCGCTTTCCGGTCCTCTTCCGGGCGGGGGAAGCCCGGGTGGAAGTGGGAGATCGCGTGCTCTCCGGCATCGTTCACACCTTTGCCGAGGCCAAACTCGGGGAGCTGATCGCATATCCAGGCAGCTCCGGCTTCCTGGAGATCGGCTTAGTGAACGGGTGCGCTGCAGCGGCCCTGGAGGCCCGGCGGGGTGATCCGGTGGTGGTTCGGGCGCGCTTGCTGGCGCTGGAATAGCCGGAGCCGAGGAGCGGGGAAATGAACCAAGAGGCCTTTTTCGTGATCGAGGGGAGGCGACGGCTCCGCGGGGAGGTGCGCCCCGGGGGCAACAAGAACGCTGCCCTCCCCCTAATCGCGGCCGCCCTGCTCGCCGACGAGCCGGTGGTGCTGCGCAACGTGCCGCGCATTCGCGATGTCCGCACCATGTTGCAGCTCCTGAGCGAGCTGGAGGCGACCATTGAGGAGCTCGACCCGTACACCCTGCGCATCGACGCTCGGAATGTGCGGCCCCACCGGCTGAACCCCGAGCTTTGTCGGGACATCCGGGCGAGCATCCTGCTGGCCGGGCCGCTGTTGGCCCGGTTCGGCCGTGTGGAGATGCCGCCCCCTGGGGGCGACGTGATCGGCCGGCGCCGCCTGGATACCCACTTTCTGGCCTTCGAGGCCTTGGGGGCGCGCTACGAGGTGAACCGGATCTTTCGATTCTGGGCCGCTGACCGGCTTCAAGGCCAAGACATCCTGCTAGACGAGGCCAGCGTGACCGCCACGGAGAACGCGGTCATGGCCGCGGCCCTCGCCCGGGGCACCACCGTTCTGCGCAACGCCGCTTCGGAACCCCACGTTCAGGCCCTCTGTCACTTTCTGAACCGCATCGGCGCTCGCATCGAGGGCATCGGCTCTAACACCCTGGTGATCCACGGGGTGGACCGCCTGGGAGGCGGGGAGTGGGAGATCGAGTCGGACCACATCGAGGTGGGCTCTTTCATCGGGCTGGCCGCCCTCGTCGGCGACGGAGTCTGGATCCGCCGCGCCGTCCCCCAGCATCTGCGCATGGTGCAGCTGGTCTACCGGCGCCTGGGGGTGCACTTCGAGGTGCACGGGGAAGACGTCTATGTGCCGCCGGAGCAGCCCCTCCGGGTGATCCCAGACATCGGAGGGCACATCCCTAAGATCGAGGATGCGCCCTGGCCCGGCTTCCCGGCAGATCTGATCAGCATCGCCATCGTGGTGGCCACTCAGGTGGTGGGGCCGGTGCTCTTCCATGAGAAGATGTTTGAAAGCCGTCTCTACTTCGTGGACAAGCTCATTGCCATGGGGGCGCACATCGTCCTCTGCGATCCCCACCGGTGTCTGGTGAATGGCCCTTCTCCGTTGCACGGGGAGCGGCTGGAGAGCCCGGACATCCGGGCTGGGATGGCCCTGGTGATTGCTGCCCTCTGCGCCGAGGGCACCAGCGTCATCCGCAACATCGTGCAGATCGATCGGGGCTACGAGTGCCTGGACGAGAAGCTGCAAGCGCTGGGCGCCGCCATCGAACGGGTGGGGCGATGAGCGATGGGGAACTCGCTTCAAGAGCGCCGGAACCGACTGTGGATCTGGATCGCCGCCCTGATCCTGATCGCCCTGGCCTGCGGGTGCATCGGCCTGGCGGTGGGCGGGCTGGCTGGCTACCTCATCGGGCGGGGCCCGAGAGCTCCAACTTCCGCTGAAACCCCCCGGCTGGGAGTGGTAGTGACCCATGAGGCCGACGGTGCCCGGGTCCTCCAGGTGATTCCCAACAGCCCGGCGGAGGAAGCGGGCCTGCGCCCCGGCGACCGGATCACCGCTGTGGATGGGGAGGCGGTGAACGACCGCAACACGCTCCCCGAGGTCCTGCGACGCTATCGCCCCGGGGATACGGTGCGCCTGACGGTGATCCGGGACGGGGAAGAGCGCACCCTGTCCGTCACCCTGGGCCGGGCCCCGTGAGGCCCGCGGCTTCCCTGCCGGCCCGGCTGTCTCCAGACCGCCCACCTTTCGCCGGCCGGCAAGGTATGATCCACGGGAGACCACGGAGCTGGAAGCGCCAACGCCTATGACGGCCCGGAAAAAGCGCCTCCTTCCCGGCGTGGCCGGCTTAGCTCTGATCCTTGTCCTAGGGATCCCGCATCTTCTATCCGCGATCGGTCCGCCTTCCTCCCTCACCCTGCAGGGGCCGGAGGGAAGGATCGCCCTGGATGCGGTGGGCCCGGCCCGGTGGCGCTTAGAGGCCGGCTCGCCGCGGGATCAGGCCTTCGCGGAAGGCGTCCTGGACGGGCTGGATGCCGCCCCGCTGCTGATCCTGCGACGGGCGGCGGTTTACGGCCAGCTGGAGGCCCTGATCGGGCCGCAGGCGGCCGAGGCCGACGCCTGGGCCCGGGAGCGCGTTGCCTCCGCCGTCGCCCGGGCCTGGGAGACCCTGGACGCGGAGACCCGGTCCGGGCTGGAGGCCTATGCCGCGGGGGTAAACGCCGCCTGGCGGATGGGGATCCCGCTGATCCGCCAGCTCCCCCTGGATCCCCTCGCTCGGCCCTGGGAACCCCAGGATAGCCTGGCGGTAGCGGCTGGTTTAGCCCTGGCCCATCCGGGCTGGATGGAAGCCGAGATCGCCGCCGCCCTCCAGCGCTTCCCGCCTTCCCTGCGCACCGCCCTGGAAGATCCTCGCTGGGCATCCGCGACGCCGGCCCTAGACGTCGCGCGGCGCGAGGCAGCGTGGCGCGCCTGGGCAGCGGTCGGGGCGGCCCCCGAGCTCGGGCTCTTCCGGAGCTGCCGGGAGGGTGCGGGGATCCGTCTGCACGCGATGGCCGCCCCGGTGTTCCCCTTGCCGTGGCGCCCCCTATGGGTGGGTGAGGAGGTCCGCCTCCGCTGGCCCGGGATCCCAGGGGCCCTGGCGCGCATCGGCCAAGCGAAGGGCACCCAGCTGGAGCCGGAGCCGGGCCCGGGAGACGCCCTGGATGCCCTGGGAGAACTCTCCGCCCGCATCCTCCGGGGAAGCGGGGAGTCTCCTCTCTGGGCCTGGCGAAGTGAGCAAGTGTGGCCCCACTGCGCGCCGCCTGCGATGCCGGATCGCGAGGCGCTGCTCGCCCTGACCCCCGAGGACTGGCTCCAGCGGCGGGTGCATGGGATGCTGGCCCGCTGGGAGGGGCAGCTGGACGCGAAGAGCCCCTCCGCACTTGTCTATGAAGTCTGGCGATGGGAGCTGATCTGCTCCACGCTGGGACCGACGGTGGGGGAGGAGAACCTGCGACGGCTGCTCACCCGAAGGCCAGCGGAGCGCCTCCGAGCGGCCGTGCAGGCCTTCTGGGAGGACCAAGGAAGGGATGTCCGAGAGCGAGAGGCGATGGCCTATCGGCAGGCGCTGACTTGGATCGGACGGCGGTATGGGGATCTGCACACCATCTGGGAATGGGGGAAGGCCCACGCCGCCACTGTGCGGATCCTGGGCTGGCCGATCCGCGTGGGGATCCCCGTCGGGGGCGACGAGAGCGCCCCCTGGCCGACTCCGGTGGATCCCGTGCGACCCTTCGCGACGGCGTTCTGGCCCGCCCTCACCGTGCAGCGGGCGTCTCACGTGATTTTGAAGATCGCCCCGACGCCGGTCTGGTGGAGGTGGCCATAGTGGGAGAAGGCGACCACCCTGGTTCAGGACTCCGGAGGGGCTCGTCGGATCAGGACGGCCAGCTCACGCTCCAGCTCCGTCCGGCGCTGGACGGCGGCCTGTCGTCCCTCCTCCACCACTTGCAGCCATCGACTCCGGATCCTCTCCCGCAGCTCCAGCCCAGAACAGGGAGTCCAGAGCAGCGCCAGGCCGGCGCCGATCAGCCCCCCCATCAGAAACCCATAAATCCACACAAGCCCATGGCGCATGGAGATCCCTCTTTAGAGAGGCATGAACATCCACTCCCATGGATATTGTAAACCAGATCGCCGCTTCCATCCGGCCTCTTCTCGTGCACAGAAAGATCGCCCCGTGCTTGTGGCCGTGTTATCATCAGTTAAGGAGAGAGGCGGCGCAAGGATCCTGGAGTTCGTGAGCGTGCGGGATGTTGAAGGATCCGGTTACTCGAGACAATGTCGAAATTGAGCAGGTGGATTTGGCCATCGCCTGGAACTGGGAATACGATGTGCCGTTCATCCAGATGATCCGGGAGGCCTGCGCGCGCCGTGGCCTCTCCGTCACGGAGGTCACGCCGGAGGATCTCCTGGAGATCTTGGAGCGAGCTGCGAGCGGGCGGTGGACATGCGGGGTTTTCTTCGACCGCGCCTCGGATTGGGACGAGGCCTTCGAGGCCCTGGTGGATTGGGCCCGAGCGGCGGGGGTGTTCCGCTTGAACCCGACAGAGCGGGCGCAGGAGGCATGGGACAAGGCGACGATGCACCGGTGGTTCGTCGAAGCAGGGATCCCCACCCCTCTCACGGGGATCCTCCCTCCGTGGGAAGCCAACCCTCAGGCGCTCTGGCCCGAAGGGCTGGAGGAACCTCCGTGGATCGCCAAGCCTGCCTTTGGGGGCGGCGGGGAGGGCGTGCGCACGATCACATGTCCAGAGGACCTGACCGCTCTGCGCATGGCTTTCCCCGATGAGCCGATCCTGGTCCAGGCGTATGTGCGCCCCCGCTGGCTGGCGGGACGCCCGGCGTGGTTCCGGGTGCTCTACGCGGTGGATCAGGTTTTCCCGTGCTGGTGGGATCCAGCCACCCACCGGTATACGCCGGTTAAGGAGGAAGAGCGGATCGCTTTCGGTCTGGACGCGCTCTGGGAGCTGGGGCATCGGATCGCAGCGGTCTGCAGGCTTCACCTGTTCTCCAGCGAGATCGCCCTAGACGAGGTGGGCCGCTTCCTGTGCATCGACTACGTGAACGATCCCATCGACACGCGTCCACAATCCATGGCCCCGGAGGGGGTGCCCGATGAGGTGTTGCGGGGAATTGCCGATCAGATCGCCGAGGCCGTCGGGAGGGCGCGATGCCGCTCATCCTAGTGACCAACGACGACGGGATCCGATCTCCCGGCCTACGGGCCGCCGCCGCCGCGCTTCAGGACCTGGGCCAAGTGATCATTGTCGCCCCGCTGGATCAGTGGTCCGGCGCCGGTCGATCCATGCCCTCGACAACGGAGGGCCGCATCTACCCGGAGCTCGTTCGCGTGAACGGCGTGGTGATCCGGGCTTACGCGGTGGAGGGAACCCCCGCCCAGGTGGTTGATCACGCCCTCCTGGAGATCCTCTCCCGTCCGCCGGACCTGGTGGTGTCAGGCATCAACTATGGGGAGAACGTCGGCTCTGGGGTGACCATCTCGGGGACGGTGGGGGCGGCCCTGGAGGCGGCCAGCTTTGGGATCCCAGCCCTGGCGGTGTCGCTGCAGACCCCAGTGGAGCATCACCTGGGATACTCCGAGGAGATCGACTTCAGGGCCGCGGCGCATTTCACCGCCCTCTTCGCCCGCGCTGTCCTCCGCCAGGCCATACCCTTCGACGTCGACGTGCTCAAGATCGACGTCCCAGCCCGGGCCACGCCGGAAACCCCCTGGCGATGGACCCGTCTCTCGCGGCAACGGTATTTCGTACCGGTCCGCCCGATGCGCCGGCGCCCCACCGACCCAGGCCCGCTGGGATATCGGGTGGAGATCGATCGGGAGCGTCTGGAGCCGGACTCAGACGTCCACGCCCTGGTGGTGGATGAGGTGGTCTCCGTCACCCCGCTGAGCCTGGATCTCACGTCCCGCGTTTCCCTGGAGGAGCTAAACCGATGGTGGGAGAGAGCCAGGTAAGGATCCCCGGAGGGCCAGTGGGAGCCCTGGCCGTTCCTCGGGGGACGATGGGAACCCTCTGGATGCTGTTCCTGCTGCTCCTGATCCAGGGGTCCGCCGCGTGGACGGTGACGCTGGCGGAGTGGGCCGACGGGTTAGAGATCCTCCCCTTGGTGGCAGCAGGAGGCCTTCTGATCGGCTGGCTGCTGGCCATCTCGCGGTTCCCCGGCCCGGTCGCTTTGCTCCTCAACCTGGGTTACGGCACGTTCTGGGTGGGCTACCTGAGCGCCCGTCTCATCCAGGCTCCCACCTGGTCGTTGAAGCTCCAGTGGCTGGGCTACCGCATGACGGTGTGGGCGATCGAGGCCATGCGGGGTGGGCGTGGCAGCGATCCGTTGCCCTTCGTGGTGATCATGGGCGCCCTGATCTGGCTGGCGGCCAGCAGCAGCGCCTGGTATTCTTTCCGGACCATCCGGTCGTGGCGGGCACTGGTACCAGCCGGGCTGATCGCGTTCATCAACGCGTATTACTATCTGGGCCCGCGCCCCCTCGCGCCTTTCCTGATCGCCTACTTGCTAGGGGCGCTGCTCTGGATGGCCACCATACACTATGAGGAGCAGAGCCAGCGCTGGCGGCAGGAGCGAGTGTGGTTCATCCCAGATATTAGTGTAGATGTGCTGCGGGCGGGGTTGTTGATCTCCGGACTGGCCTTGGCCCTCGCCTGGATCCTCCCGCCGGCCGGCTCCAGCGAGACCGCCTCCCGGATCTGGAGCGAGGTGAGCCGCCCTCTGCGCCGGAGCCAGGAGACGTTCAACCGGCTGTTCGGCTCCCTACGCTCCCAGCGTCCGGCTTATGTGAGCCCGCTGGGGCGCACGCTGCCCTTCGGCGGGCCCCGGCGGCTGAGCGACACCGTGGTGATGGAAGTGCGGGCCCGGGGGCCGGCCCGTTACTGGCGGGGGATGGTTTACGACGTCTACACCTTCAACGGCTGGCTCTCCTCAGGGCAGGACGAGCAGAGCCGCGCTCCGATGACCGCCTTGACGGCGCAACCGCTGTGGGAGGGCCGGGCGGTGGTGACACAAACCTTCACTGTCTATCTGCCCGGCAACACCCTGATCTTTGCTGCTCAGCACCCGGTGGCCGTCAGCCTCCCCGCCCTTGTGCAAGGCCGGTTCACGGCCCAGGCCCACGATCTGATGGGGATCCGCAGCCCCCGTCCCTTCGGCGCCCAGCAGACCTACGAGTCCGTCTCCCTGGTCCCCCTCCCAGACGTAGAGAGCCTGCGCCAGGCGGGGACGGTTTACCCGGAGTGGGTGCAGCGGTATCTGCAACTGCCGCCCAACCTGAACCCCCGGATCCGGCGCCTGGCAGAGCAGATCACGGCGAATGCAGATAATCCATATGACAAGGCGGCGGCCCTGGAGGCCTGGTTGCGCCGCAATATCCGATACAACGAGAACATCCCGGCCCCGCCGCCCGACCGGGATGGCGTGTCTTATGTGCTGTTCGACATCCGCCAGGGCTACTGCGACTATTACGCCTCGGCGATGGCCGTGATGGCGCGGGCCTTAGGGATCCCTGCCCGCGTGGTGAGCGGCTACGCTCGGGGCGAGTGGATGCCTGACGGGCAGTATCGGGTGCGACAGCGGGACGCCCACACCTGGGTGGAGATCTACTTCCCCAGCTACGGCTGGGTGGAGTTCGAGCCCACCGCGGCCCAGCCGCCCATCCTGCGCCCCCAACGCCCCGCAACCCCCACCCCCACGCCTACAGCGAGCCCCGCCGCGGGGACTACTCCGAGCGCGCCACGACCCACTCCCACCCGGCGCAATCTGCTGCTCGAAGATTTCGATATCCCGACTAGGGAGGCCCTTCCCTTGCCCCGCACGTCGCGGTTCTCGGTCGGGCCGCTGACAGCGGGCCTGATAGGATTGCTAGGGACGCTCGGGATGGTCCTCTGGTTGCGCGATCGGCATCGCCTGCGCCAGCTCTCTCCTACCGCTCGGGATTACCTGTGGATGAACCGCGCGGCATGGCTACTGGGGATCCGGTTCCCGGCCTCCTGGACCTCGATGGAGCGCGCCCGGCATCTGGCCGCGCTGGCGCCGGAGATGGCGGAGACCATGTGGCAGATCGCCGAGCGCTATGCGGCTGTGCGGTTCGGTCGGCGCTCGCTCCCTCCCGGATCCGCCCCTCGGGGCTGGTGGTTCATTTTCCTTTTCTACGCGCTTCGGCGGCGGCTCCGATCTGCTCTGGCCTGGCGGCCTTCCACCCTGCGCAGCCGGACGCTTCCCACCTCGCCGCCCTTCGCCCGCTGAGTCCGAGATCCTGCGCCATCGGTAGTGGAGAATTCTGCGTCGTTCGCCAGAGTATATTATTGAGAACAGGAATCGAATCTGAATCTCCTATGATCGAAAACAGGGATTCATGGGATCCTGCGCGAGGATCCATGCCGTAGGAGCAGCTTTCGCCGCGACCCTTGCCTCATCGAAGGCGGAGGTTCGGGACGAAAGCCCCTCCTATGAGAGATCAGTGTTTGGTAGGAGCGGCTTTAGCCGCGACCTCTACGGGATTGAGAAGACAGGGTTCAGGCTGTAAGAACAGAAGGTTCGGGGCTGAAGCCCCTCCTACAAAAACCGATTTTCGTAGGAGCGGCCTCCGCCGCGACCTCTGCGGGATCGATTGCGGAGGGAGGCCGAGGGAGCCAAGATGGAACGAATAGGGGGTGCCGAGGCCTTCGATTCGCTGCTGGATCGCCTGAGAGAATATTTGGGGGAAGCAGCACAGGCCCTCGCCTGGTCCGCAGCGGACCTGCATTCGCCGGTCGAGATAGCGCAGGCCGGCCAGGATCTGGTGGAGATTGTGCGGTCGAGAGTCCGTTGGGAGATCGGGCGGCTTGCCCCTACGCTGGATCCCGACCCGATGGCTTATCTGGCCCCAGAGGATGGCTCGCGGGCCTCGGTGCCCCTCCGACGCGAGGTTGCAGTCCTCTTCGTGGACCTCCATGGCTTCTCGGAGCTGTGCGAGCGCATCCCTGTGGAGGCCTTGGCGCCCCTGCTGAACCTTTATCTGGAGCTCGCACGGGTCTGCATCCGGACCGGGGAGGACGTGGTAGATCGATGGATGGGGGATGCGATGCTGGGATGGTTCAACGCCCCCCCTCAAGCCCCCGGACCATCCGTATCGGGCCCTGTAGGCGGCGTGGCGCATGCATTAGGAAGTGCTCCATCTGCACGCTGCGCTCCTGCCGGAGCATCGCCGTCGTTACTGCACCGGCGTGCACTTCGGCGAGGCGGTCCTCGGGCTGATTGGGACCCGTGAGTTCCATACATACAACTTAGTGGGAAGCGTGGTGAATTGGGCGCGGCGCCTGCAGGAGGCGGCGCTGCCTGGGCAGATCACGATCAGCCGGGCAGTGTTCGAGCGCATGCGGGATCGGATCGAAGCCTGCGCCCCGCCGATCTTCCTGGTTCGGGGAGGGGCTCAGGTGGTGCTGGTCTACCGATTCTCGAGGTCCCGGGAGGGAACACCATGAAGCTCATGGCCGTGGCCAGCCTGGGGATCAGCATCCTGTTGTTCCTGTATGCCTTTTATGTTCTGATCTTGTGCGGGCTCAGCCTGTGGGGACGGCGTCGCTCGGTCCCCCGGGCGAACCCTTCGACCTGGCCCCTCGTTACAGTGCAGCTGCCCATTTACAACGAAGGGGGCGTAGTGGAGCGCTTGCTGCGGGCGGCGATGGCCCTGGATTACCCTCTGGATCGCCTGGAGATCCAGGTCCTGGATGATTCCACCGACGAGACGGCGCGGCTGGTCAAGCAGCTGGTTGTCCACTACCAAGCCCTCGGCTATCCCATCGAGCTGCTGCGGCGCCCGAACCGGAATGGCTACAAGGCCGGGGCGCTGACCTACGGGCTGCGGAGGGCCCAGGGCGAGTTCATCGCTCTCTTCGACGCCGACTTCGTCCCACCGCCGGATTTCTTGCGGCGCACGATCCCGGTGCTGCTGGCCGACCCTACCATCGCTGCCGTACAGGCCCGCTGGAGCCATCTGAACGCCTCTCAGTCCTGGATCACTAGAGCCCAGGCCCTGATGCTGGACGCCCATTTCATGGTCGATCAGGTGGCCCGCTCTGCTGCCGGGTTGCCCGTGAACTTCAACGGCTCCGCGGGTGTGTGGCGGCGGGAAGCCATCAAGGCCGCCGGGGGGTGGGAAACCGACACCCTGACGGAGGACCTAGATCTCAGCTATCGGGCCCAGCTGGCCGGCTGGCGCATCGTCTTCGTCCCCGACGTCGCCGTCCCGGGGGAGATCCCCGCGACCCTCCCGGCCTTCAAGAGCCAGCAGTTCCGGTGGGCCAAGGGAACCACCCAGACGTTCCGAAAGATGATCGGCCGGATCTGGCGCAGCCACTGGCCCTGGTGGAAGCGGGTGGTGGCCACCCTTCATCTGAGTGGATATTTCACCCATCTGCTGGCGGTGCTGCTGCTGTTGCTCTCCGGTCCCCTGCTGCGCTACTCTGCGGAGCGCCCGTGGACGGTGATCCTGGGCCTAGGGTTGCTGGCCGTGCCCCTGATATATGGCCTCAGCCAGCAGGCCCTCTACCCCGACTGGCTCCGCCGGCTCTGGGTGATCCCCATCCTATTCGTGATCGGGACGGGCCTCACTCTGAGCAACACCCGGGCCATCCTCGAGGCGCTGCTCGGCCTCCCCTCGGAGTTCCGGCGGACGCCAAAGGGGGAACGGGCGACGCGGGGGGAGCCGGAGATGGACCCGATGGGCTGGATCGAGGGGGCCTTTACCCTCTATGCCCTCTTCTTAGCGTGGTGGGCATGGCGCCACGGCCTCGATGGGGTCGTGCCCTTTCTGCTCTGTTACGCCCTCGGCTACGGGATCGTCGCTGGCTTCAGCCTCTCCCCTCCCCCGCCCGCGCGGGAGGCCATCGCCCCGGCGCGCACCCCTCTGAAAGAAGCGGACCGAAGCGGCCCGTTCCCCCGCTGAGCCTCCAGTCCCATTTGGAGGAAGCGCATGCGCATCCTGGTCGCCGGCGGAGCCGGCTACATTGGCAGCATCGTGACGGAGCTTCTCCTTGAGGCGGGTCATGAGGTTGTGGTCTACGACAACCTGTGCCACGGCTTCCGAGCCGCTGTCCCGGAGGGGGCACGATTCGTCCATGGGGACATCGGGGATGGGGGACACGTGGTGGAGACTCTGCGCCGGTGGCCCTGTCAGGCCGCCATGCACTTCGCCGCCTTCATCGAGGCTGGAGAATCCATGGAGGAGCCCTTCAAGTATTTCCGGAACAACGTGGCCCACACCATCACCTTCCTGGAGGCCCTGCTGGCCAGCGGGGTGGATCGGGTGGTGTTTTCCTCCACCGCGGCCGTCTACGCCCCTGCCTCGGAGCCGCTCACGGAGTCTTCCCCCATCGGGCCAGTGAACGTCTATGGGGAGACCAAGGCGATCGTCGAGCGGACCCTGGGATGGCTGCACCGAACCCGGGGCCTGCGCTACGCAGCGCTGCGCTATTTCAACGCCGGAGGGGCCACAGCGACGCGGGGGGAGGACCATCGGCCGGAGAGCCATCTGATCCCTCGCATTCTGGAAGTGGCCATAGGCCGCCGGCCCTACGTGGAGATCTATGGGACCGATTATCCCACCCGCGATGGGACCTGTATCCGGGATTACATCCATGTCGTGGATCTCGCCCGGGCCCACCTGCTGGCCTTGGACGCCCTCGCCGAGCAGTCAGTGATGGTCTACAACGTGGGGACGGGGACCGGCTACACCGTCCGGGAGGTGCTGGAAGTCTGCCGCCAGGTGACCGGCCACCCGATCCCAGCCCGAGAAGGGCCGCGCCGACCCGGGGACCCGGTGATGCTGGTGGCTTCCCCGGAGGCCATCCGTCGGGACCTGGGCTGGGCGCCGGAGCACACCATGATCGACATCGTGACCAGCGCCTGGCGCTGGATGCAGGCTCACCCCCACGGATATCCGGAGTAGGGAGCTAACAGCTTAGCCATCGGATCAGCGCCACGCAGAACATCCGCGCTGCGCAAGCGATCGATAGAGCGAGCACTGGGTAAACCAGGAAAGTCAGGGTCAGGCTGGGGACATCGATCGGCTTCGGCAAAGGCAGCCGAGTCCTGCAAACGGGGCATTTCGTCAGGCGGGCCGGGACCATCGCCCGACACCGCAGGCAAGCCATCCCTGGAGGCCGCTCCGGGACAGCCTCCCCTTCCATCCGGACGGCCACCCTTCCTTCCTCGTCCTCAGGGCCAGCAGGAGCAGGAAAGGGAACACCCCGATCATCCCGCCAGCGCAGACCGGCAGGGAGCGGATGGGCCGCCATGTGACCCGCAGGGTGGCGACCGGCTGATCAGGGCTCAGGGGCACCTCCCAGCGGATCCGACGCCCGTCCACCCACGCGTTGCCCCGCGGCGTGTAATCGATCACTGGCCCGGGGAGCTCCAGCTCATAACCCAGCCGGAACCCGGCCGCCCGCAGCAAGGAGAGATCCTCCGGGGAAAGCGGAGGCTCCCCGGCGGCGATCCGCAGGCGCTCTAAGATCCCCGCCATCGAAAGGGTGGCCGTGAGGACTTGGAGATCCCCCTGGGTCTCCACCGTGATGCGCTCCAGCCCGGCCAAGGGATCGCCCTCCGGGAGCTGGTTCAGATCCTCCAGGGAAGAAAGCGTCCGGCGCAGGCGGACCCCCTCCTGGTCCCGCGCGGCGTCTCGAAACCGCTCGACGCTCCATCCGGAGGCCTCCGCCACGCGCTGCAGGGATTCGAGGGGCTGGATGGCTGCAGTCTGCAGCAGCACACTGTCCACGGCCACTGCCACCGTCCGCTCCGCCGCGCCGCTGGCCTGCAACCGCGTGTGCACGCTCAGGGTGAGGCAGCCGCTGAGGAGCAGGGCGGCGACGAGGCCGACGAACAGCCTTCGGAAGAACGCGCTCATCGAGCTCCCTCCTGCCCCAGAGGCGAGGCGGGAGGCTCAGGAGCCTCCGCCAGGGCCCGGGCCTGGGCCTGGAGCAGCTCCTCGATCCCCTTGCGGGCCAGCTCCATCAGCGCGGCGAACTCCTCTGCGGTGAAGGGCCGTCCTTCCGCCGTCCCCTGGATCTCCACGAAGCGTCTGTCGCCGGTCATCACCACGTTGAAGTCCACCTCCGCGATGCTGTCCTCCATGTAGCACAGGTCCAGGCGTGGCTCCCCTTCCACGATCCCCACGCTGACCGCGGCGACGGGGGTGCGAAGGACCTCAGGGGGGACCAGGCCGGCGGCGATCAAGCGGCGCAGGGCCAGGGCGACCGCCACGTAGCCGCCGGTGATGGCCGCCGTGCGGGTGCCGCCGTCCGCCTGGATCACGTCGCAGTCCACGATGAGGGTGCGCTCCCCCAGGTGCTCTAAGTTCAGGGCTGCGCGCAGGCTTCGGCCGATCAGGCGCTGGATCTCCTTCGTCCGCCCGCCCTGCAGCCCGGCCTCCCGGGGCGTCCGGGCGTGGGTGCTCCGGGGCAGCATAGCGTATTCCGCCGTCAGCCAGCCCCGGCCCCGCCCTTTCAGCCAGGGAGGAACGCTCTCCTCTACCGTGACGTTGCACAGCACCCAGGTGCGTCCCGCCTCGACCCACACCGAGCCCTCGGCGTACTCCGTGAAGCCGAGGCGGAAGCGGACCGGTCGCAAAGCGTCGTTCGGACGGCCGTCCGGTCGAGGCATCCGCGCCCCCCTCCGTTAGGGTTGTCGAGGGTGACCATTGTCATCCAGCGGAGGCCAGGAGAGCCCGCCAGGGGATCAGGCGGAGTCGGGCGATGCGCAGACCGTCCATCGCCTCCACTCGCAGGCGCACGCCACCGGCCTCCACCTCATCCCCCACCCGGGCGATGCGGCCCAGCCGTCCCAGCACAAACCCGGCGATGGTCTCATAGTAAGGGTCCCGCAGGTCCAGCTGGAACCGTTCGTTGACCTCCTGGATCGGAAGCAACCCGCTGATCAGATAGGAGCCATCGGGCATGGCCACCACGTCCGGCTCCTTGGGCTCCATCCGCTCGTGGAGCTCTCCGACCAGCTGCTCCAGCACATCCCGCAGCGTGACCAGGCCTGAGGTCCCCCCGAACTCGTCCACCAGGATGGCCAGATGCTCCTCTCGCTCTCGGAATTGACGGAGCAAGTCATCCACGCGGACGGAGTCGGGCACCACCATCACCTCGCGGCACAGATCGCGGGCCCGGACAGGGCGTCCGTCGCGCCAGGCGGCCAGCGCTTCCCGCAGATGCACCACCCCGATGATGTGGTCCAGATCCCTCTTGTAAACCGGGAACTTGCTGTAGCCGGTGCCGATGGCGGCCTCCAGGATCTGATCGAGGGACGCATCGGCAGGGACGGCCACGATCTCCGTCCGGGGTACCATGATCTGGCGGGCCGGGATCTGCCCGAGATCAAACACCGCCTCTAAGATCTTCTGGGCCTCTCCCTCCAGGAGGCCGGCCTCCCCCGATTCGTCGACGATGCGCTTCAGTTCCTCAATGGTATACATCATCCCATAACCGTCCGCGGAGATCCGCAGGGCGCGCAGCACCAGGTCGGTGGCCCGGTGCAGCATCCAGACCAGCGGACGCAGGATCCAGTAGATCACCCGCATGGGGACCTGGGCGGCTAAGAGCACTCGCTCGGCGGCCCGCAAGGTGGCGATCTTAGGCACCTGTTCCCCCAGCACGATCTGAAGCCCCAGGATGAACGTCAGGTTCAGGAGGAGCGGAAGGACCTGAAGGAAGCTGCGCACCAAGGGGTAGGGCGGGGGGAGGTGCAACAGGCGGTCCAGGGTGGCTGCGAGAGTGCGTTCCCCAAACCAGCCCAGGGCCAGCCCGACCATGGTGATCCCCACTTGCACCGTAGCCAGGATCTCGTCCCGATGCCGGGCCTCCTCCAGCCAGCGCAGGGCGGTCCGCGCGGCCAGATTTCCAGACTCCGCCAACACAGCGATGCGGCTCCGCCGGGCCGAGACTACAGCGTATTCCACCGCTGCGAAAAACGCGTTCAGGCCGATCAGGCCGAAAACCACCAGCCAGCGCAGCAATAGAGACCTATCATCCATTGTCTGTCCCGAAGATCCTGCTCCATCAAGAGTATGCGGTCATTTTGATTTTGCACGATTGCGGGCTGCGGTCAAGTCCCCCGAGGGCCCCCGACACCCCCGCCATGCCCTCGACTCGAAAGAGGTTGGCAGCCGGTTAGAGGACCGGGGCCGGCCTTCCGCAGAGGGATGGGCGGTGGATCCTGAGAGGTTTTGACAGTTCCTCCCCGCTAAGATCTCTTTGCTATGTCTGTGCGTACGTCTCGCTATCCCGGGTTCTACCGCCTTCCGCTGACGGAGCGAGCCCGCTGGGTGGCCGAGCAGGCCGATCTGACCCCGGAGGAGCAGGCCTGGCTGATCGGCGGGGGCTTAACATTAGAGGAGGCCGATCACGTGGTGGAGAACGTGATCGGCCGATTCGTCCTTCCGTTCGCGGTGGCGGTGAACTTCCGGGTTAACGATCGAGAGGTCCTGATTCCCATGGTCATCGAGGAGCCCTCGGTGGTGGCCGCCCTTTCTCACGCCGCCCGGCTGGCCCGGGCAGGGGGCGGATTCCGAGCAAGCAGCGAGGAGCCCCTCATGCGCGGCCAGATCCAGGTCGTGGACTTGCCCGATCTCTCGGCGGCGGCCCGGGCGGTGGAGGACCTTCAGGAGGAGATCCGGGTGGTGGCGGAGGCGGCGACCCCCTCCATCGTGGCCCGGGGCGGCGGCTTCCGCGGCCTGGAGGTGGCCTCCTTCCCCGAGTCCCCAGTGGGGCCGATGCTGGTCGTGTATCTCTTCTACGACGTCCGGGACGCGATGGGGGCCAACGCGGTCAACACGGTCTGCGAGGCCGTGGCTCCCCTCATCGCCCGGGCGACCGGAGGGCGGGTGGTGCTGCGCATCCTCTCGAACCTGGCGGACCGCCGGCGGGCGTGGGCCGAGGTGCGGATCCCGGCGGAGGCCCTAGGGACGCCGGAGCTGCCGGGCGATCAGGTCATCCAGAGGATCCTGGAGGCCCAGGCCCTGGCGGAGGTGGACCCCTACCGGGCGGCGACGCACAACAAGGGCGTCATGAACGGCATCGACGCGGTGGCCCTGGCCACCGGCAATGACTGGCGGGCCATCGAAGCCGGCGCCCACGCCTATGCCGCCCGGGAGGGCCGCTACCGTCCCCTCACCCAATGGTGGCGGGACGAGACCGGCGCCCTGTGCGGACGGATCGAGCTGCCCCTGGCCGTAGGGATCGTGGGAGGAACCATCCAGGCCCATCCCCTGGCTCGGGTGGCGTTGAAGATCCTGGGCGTCACCTCCGCCCGGGAGTTGGCGGAGATCATGGCGGCTGTGGGCCTGGCCCAGAACCTGGCCGCCCTGCGGGCCCTGGCGACGGAGGGGATCCAGCGAGGGCATATGGCCCTGCACGCCCGGCAGATCGCCATGGCCGCCGGCGCCATCGGCGCTGAGATTGATGCCATCGCCGATCAGATGGTGGCCGATGGGAACATTCGCATGGCCCGGGCCCAGGAGCTGCTGCAGGCCTGGCGGGCTCAGGCGTGGGAAATTCCCAAAGGAGGATAACACCATGCCCTATCGCGTGGGCCTGGAGCGCGGGGCAGAGGGCGGACATCTGGCCTGGGTCCTGGATTACCCGGGCTGCTTCGCCTTCGGCCCCACCGAACGGGAGGTCCTGGCCCGGATCCCCGAGGCCATCCGGGAATACTTCGCCTGGCTGGGCGCCCATGGCATCCCCGCCGCCGGCCCGGGCGTCCCGGAGGATTTCCGGGTGGTGGAGATCTTCGAGGTTTACACCATCAACGAGCGATTCGAGCGGGGCGGCACCCGCGAGATCAACGCCTGGTTCCTGGACGACTGGCGGCCGCTGACCGAGGAGGAGGTGGAATTCGCCCTGCAGGTGCTGGCTGCCTCCCGGAAGGACCTGCAGGCGGCGGTGGCCGGGCTGCCCGACCCGGTCCTGGATACCGTGCTGCCCGGCCAGCGATGGTCCATGCGGGGAGTCCTGCGCCATGTGGCCCGGGGGGAGAACTGGTATCTCAGCCGCTTAGGACGGGAGGTGAAGGAACCCCCTGCCGAGGTGTGGGTGCACCTGGAGACGGTGCGCCGGGCCCTGGAGCAGGCCCTTCGGGACTGGATCGGCCGGTCTCTTGTGGTCGGCGTGGAGGGAGAGTTCTGGTCCCCCCGCAAGGTGCTGCGCCGGGCGGCGTGGCACGAGCGGGACCACGTGACCCATCTCCATCAGCTGCGCCGGGCGCTGGGCTGGGAACCCTGTTCCTGAACGCAATGGGGTAGGCGCTGCTTCTGCCGCGACCTTCGTCAGCCGAAATCCATGTCGCCATCCTTCACCGCGACCGATGATGGCGAAAAGGAAAAGGCTGTCCGCGAATTGAGAGCGAGAGTACACGAACGGGGGAAACGATCCTGTAGAAGCGGCTTTCGCCGCGACCCTTGCGTCATCGAAAACTCGGGTTTGGGGCGGAGGCTCCGATCGTAAGCCGAAATTCATTTTCAGCATCCACGTTCGTAGGAGCGGCTTCCGCCGCGATCTTATGTCATCCAAGACCGGCGTTCGGGGCGAAAGCCCCTCCGACAATAAGACACATTGCGGCTTCCGCCCTGAATTCACCTTAGCACATAGGAATCGGAGGCTCCTGATGTTGGAGAACGGCCATCGGATCATGAAACCGGCCCGGCCGGTGGGGATCGTGGGCTACGGCGCCTATGTCCCCCGATACCGGCTGCTGGGCGCCGAGATCTCTCGCTTGTGGACCAGCGGGGCGGAGCCGCCTCCGGTGAAGGAAAAAGCAGTGCCCGGGCCCGATGAGGACGTGGTGACCATGTCCATCGAAGCCGCCCGCAACGCCCTGGCCCGGGCGGGCATCCCGCCCAACTGCCTGCGGGCGGTGTGGGTGGGCAGCGAGTCCCACCCGTATGCGGTCAAGCCCAGCGGCACCATCGTCGCCGAGGCCCTCGGGGCCACGCCCTTCGTGCAGGCCGGCGACTGGGAGTTCGCCTGCAAGGCGGGGACCGAGGCGATGCAGGCGGCGGTGGGCCTGGTGGGCTCCGGGATGGCGGATTACGCCATGGCCATCGGGATGGACACCGCCCAGGGACGGCCGGGGGACGCCCTGGAATACACCGCCGGGGCCGGGGGAGCAGCCTTCCTCATCGGCCCCGCCGAGGAGAGCCTGGCGGTCCTGGAGGGCTCCCTCTCCTACGTGACGGACACCCCGGACTTCTGGCGGCGGGCCCACGCCCGCTACCCGGAGCATGGAGGGCGCTTCACCGGCGAGCCCGCCTACTTCCATCACATCACCGAGGCCGCCCGGCGCCTGATGGAGGCCCTGGGAATGCGGCCGGAGGATTACGCCTACGCGGTCTTCCATCAGCCCAACGTCAAGTTCCCCCAGAAGGTCGCGGCGATGCTCGGGTTTCGCGCTGAGCAGATCCGGGCCGGCTTGCTGGTGGATGAGATCGGCAACACCTACGCAGGGTCCTGCCTCATTGGGCTCACGGCCATCTTGGACAACGCCCAACCCGGCGATCGGATCCTGGCGGTCTCCTTCGGTTCCGGCGCGGGATCCGACGCCTTCTCCTTTGTGGTTACCGAGGACATCGAGGAGCGCCGGGGCCGGGCGCCTCGGACCCGGGATTACATCGCCCGGCGGGTCGTGATCGATTACGCCACGTACGCGCGCCATCGCCGCAAGATCGTGATGGACAAGGAAGGATAAGGGGGCACGATGCGGGAGGTCGCCATCATCGGCATCGGGCAGACCCCGGTCGGGGAACACTGGGGCAGGGGGCTGCGGGAGCTGGCCCTGGAGGCCCTGGAGGCCGCCCTGCGGGACGCCGGGGTGGAGCGGGTGGACGCCCTGTTTGTTGGGAATATGCTCTCCGGCCAGGTCGAGGCCCAGGAACACCTGGGGGCGCTGGTGGCCGATTTTGCTGGGATGCACGGCGTGGAGGCCGTGAAGGTCGAGGCGGCCTGTGCCTCGGGCGCAGCCGCCCTGCGCATAGGCTACGCCATGGTCGCCGGCGGCCTGGCGGATCGGGTAGCAGTGGTGGGGGTGGAGAAGATGACCGATGCCTCCGGGGAGCAGATCACCGCGGCCCTGGCTACCGCGGCGGACGCGGAATACGAGGCGATCCACGGGCTCACCTTCACCGCTCTCAACGCCCTGCTGATGCGCCGCTACATGCACGAACACGGCTACCGCCGGGAGGACTTCGCCCCCTTCTCCATCAACGCCCATCGCAACGCGGCGCACAATCCGTATGCCATGCTGCGCTTCCCCATCACAGCGGAGGCTTTCGCCTCGGCCCGGATGATCGCCGATCCCATCACGTTGCTCGATGCCTCGCCGGTCTGCGATGGAGCGGCGGCAGTGATCCTATGCCCGGCGGAAGAGGCCCGGGCCTTCCAGGAGCAGCCAGTGCGGATCCGGGCCTCCGCGGTCGCCACCGACACGGTGGCCCTGCATGACCGACGGGATCCACTCTGGCTAGAGGCAGTGGCCCTCTCCGCCTACCGGGCCTTCCAGCAGGCGGGGGTAGGCCCGGAGGACATCGATTTCTTTGAGCTGCACGACGCCTTCACGATCACAGCGGCCCTCTCCTTAGAGGCCTGTGGCTTCGCGCCCCGCGGGCGCGGGGTGGCCCTGGCCCTGGAGGGGTCGATCTTCCGGGAGGGGCGGCTGCCCATCGCCACCATGGGCGGGCTCAAGGCCCGGGGGCATCCGGTGGGCGCCACCGGCCTCTATCAGATCGTGGAGGCGGTCTTGCAGCTGCGGGGCCAGGCCGGCCCGAACCAGATCCCCCATGCCCGTTTGGGGATGACCCAGAACATCGGCGGCACCGGCGCCACGGTGATCACCCACATCCTGGAAGCGATGGATTGAAAGGAGGTTTCCCATGCATCCGGCACGCGCTTGGCGAGGACGACGGCAACGCTACGTCCTGGAAGGAGAGATCTGCGAAGGCTGCGGGGCGCGCCTGTTCCCGCCCCGGGACATCTGTCCGGAGTGCCAGCGGCCGGCCCGCACCCCCTATCCCTTCTCCGGCCGCGGGGAGGTGTATTCCTACACAGTGGTCTACGAACCGCCTTTCGGCTACGAGGAGCAGGCCCCTTATGTGGTGGCCCTTGTGAAGCTGGAGGAGGGTCCCCTGGTCTCGGCCATGCTCACGGATGTGCTGCCGGAGGAGGTTTACATCGGCATGCCGGTAGAGATGGTCACCCGCGTCCTCCACCGGCAGGGCGAGCGGGGCGTGATCGCCTACGGCTACAAGTTCCGCCCGGTCCTGCGGGCCGTGATTCCACAGGCCGCCCAGCCAGTCCCCGCCACGGCCTGATCGCGCGGAGCGTCCAGGGGCTGCGGCCCTTGTCATCCCGAGGCTGCAGCCCCTCCCTGTGCGGCAGGAGAACATGGCGCCTGCTCCTGTGGCCTCCCCTATCTGTTCGTTGACAGGCGGGCCTGCGCCCGCTATGCTAACTCCCTGATGTGGAAATTCCTTATCGGCCCCGCTGCGTTTGGCCGCAAGGGGTAAAGCCGTGGCGAGGCTTGAAGATCTGCGACCGAACGCCTGGATACGAGGAGTCCTTCCCGATGCGTATGTTCGCGTGATGAGCATCCGCTGGTTCGGCTCGGACGCCCTGGAGCTCACTTACAGGGATCCCACGGGTCGGGTGGGTCAGGTTCTGCTCTACCGAGATGATGAACCACGTTTGGAGGTGATCGAAGCCGGTCGCCCCTGGAGCTTCCAGGGCGATGGATCCCTGTTTCGCCTTGTCTCGGAGGCTTATCGGATTCGGCTCGCGTATCTCTTCGATCCGCTGCTGGCTGTTCACACTTCCCTCCTGGAGCCCCTGCCTCACCAGATCACAGCTGTTTATGAGGCCATGCTTCCCCGGCAGCCTCTGCGATTCCTGCTGGCTGATGACGCCGGAGCAGGCAAGACCATCATGGCAGGGCTTTTGATCAAAGAGCTGCTGCTCCGAGGCGATGTGCAACGTTGCATGGTTGTCTGCCCGGGCAACTTAGCGGAGCAATGGCAGGACGAGCTCTATCATCGCTTCCAGTTGCCTTTTGAGATCATGACCAATGACAAGCTTGAGGCGGCACGCACAGGAAACTGGTTCTTAGAGAACGACCTTGTGATCGTGCGCCTGGATAAGGCTGCCCGGGATGAATCGGTGCAGGCGAAGCTGTCGGCGCCGGAGTGTCGATGGGACCTGATCGTGGTGGATGAAGCGCACAAGATGTCGGCTACCTTCTTTGGAGGCGAAGTGAGATACACCAAGCGTTACAAACTCGGTCAGCTCCTCTCCAGTATCACCCGACATTTCCTGCTGCTCACCGCCACACCCCACAACGGAAAGGAAGAGGATTTTCAGCTTTTCCTGGCCCTGCTGGATGGAGATCGATTCGAGGGTCGCTTCCGAAGCGGCGTGCATCAGGTGGATGTCTCGGATCTCATGCGCCGGATGGTAAAAGAGAAGCTCGTTCGATTCGATGGCACGCCGCTCTTCCCCGATCGGTTCGCCCATACCGTCCCATATCGGCTCTCGGATCTGGAGGCGCGGCTCTATAAGGAAGTGACGGAGTACGTCCGGGAAGAGTTCGACCGCGCCGATGCCCTGGACGACGAGAGGCGCAGGGGCACCGTCGGATGGGCGCTCACCATTCTGCAGCGCCGGCTCGCGTCAAGCCCGGAAGCCATCTACCAGTCCTTGCGGCGGCGACGCGAGCGACTGGAAAGCCGCCTGCGGGAGCTGGACCTTCTGCAGCGAGGTGGGAAGGTAGCGATGCCTGCGGCCCTCAGCCCCGCGATCGATCTGGAGGAGATCGAGGAGCTGGAGGAGGCTCCGGAGGCAGAGGTCACCGAGAAAGAAGAAGAGGTCCTGGATCAGGCGACAGCGGCCCGCACCATTGAGGAGCTTCACGCGGAGATCACCACCCTCAAACGGCTGGAGGCTCTGGCCTGGCGCGTTCGGGCCAGCGGCGAGGATCGGAAGTGGCGGGAGCTCGCCAACCTTCTGAGCGAACTGTTCACGCCTGCTGCCATTCGGGGACAGCTCGCAGAGCCTGAGGAGGCATACGGCGAGGCGCCTCCTCCCCGGCCTGTGCCTTCCCCCTATCACAAACTTGTGATTTTCACCGAACACCGCGACACCCTAAACTATCTCGTGGGACGGATCTCCACGCTCCTCGGCTGGCCCCAGGCGGTGGTTTACATCCACGGCGGCATGAGCCGCGAGGAGCGCCGCAAGGCCCAGGAGGCTTTCCTGCATGACCCCGAGGTCCGGGTGCTCGTGGCTACCGACGCGGCAGGCGAAGGCATCAACCTGCAGCGGGCGCACCTGATGATCAACTACGACTTGCCCTGGAATCCCAACCGCATCGAGCAACGCTTCGGTCGGATCCACCGCATCGGCCAGACAGAGGTCTGCCACCTGTGGAACCTGGTGGCGATCGAGACGCGGGAGGGCGACGTCTACTACGCCCTGTTGAAGAAACTGGAGGAAGCACGTAAAGCCTTAGGGGGCAAGGTCTTTGACGTCCTGGGCAAACTGCAGTTCGAGGGCTGCCCCCTCCGGGAGCTGCTCATCGAAGCCATCCGCTACGGCGAGCGACCGGAGGTGAAGGCCAGGCTCTCCCGGGCGATCGACCGGGCTCTGGATATCGAGCACCTGCAGAACGTGGTGGAAGAACGGGCTCTGGCCCATGAGATCATCGACTCTGAACGGCTCCGCCGCATCCGGGAAGATCTGGAGCGAGCGCAAGCCAGACGCTTGCAGCCTCACTACATCGAGTCCTTCTTCCTGGAGGCCTTCCGGCACCTGGGCGGCACAATCCGCCAGCGGGAGCCCCGGCGCTACGAGGTGACCCACGTGCCCGCCGCGTTGCGGCACCGCGACCGTCTCATCGGGACCAGGGAGCCCATCCTCCACCGCTACGAACGCATCACCTTTGAGAAGGAGCTCGTTGCTCCGCCGGGCCGACCTCTCGCGGCTTTCATCTGCCCGGGCCATCCGCTTCTGGACGCCGTTGTGGACTTGATCCTGGAGCGCTATCGGGACCTGCTTCGCCAGGGGACAGTGCTCGTGGACGACCGTGACCCGGGTGACCAGCCTCGGGTGATCTTCTATCTGGAGCACGCGATCCAGGACGCCAGCGTCACCCGGACCGGCGAGCGGCGCGTGATCTCCCGCCGGATGCTGTATGTGGAGCTGGATTCAAACGGCAACGCCTGCAACGCGGCCTACGCCCCCTACCTGGACTACCGCCCCCTTCGCGAGGACGAACCGCGGCCCGAGGAGATCCTCGTCCGTCCGGAGTGCAGCTGGATCACACAGGATCTGGAGGCCAGAGCCGTCGAGTATGCGGTAACCCGGGTGGTGCCGGAGCATCTGGAGGAAGTGCGCCGGCGTCGCCTGGAGTGGATTGAGAAGACCCGGGCTGCCGTGAAAGATCGCCTGACCAAGGAGATCGCCTACTGGGACCACCGGGCGGAGGAGCTGCGGCTGCAGGAGCAGGCGGGGAAGCCGAACGCCCGCCTCAACTCTCAGGAGGCCCGCCGTCGGGCGGATGAGCTGGCTGCTCGGCTGCACAGGCGGTTGCAACAACTGGACCTCGAGGCCCAGATCTCTCCCCTTCCACCTGTGGTGATGGGAGGCTTCGTCGTCGTGCCCGCCGGCCTTCTGGCGAGGATGCAGGGCAGGCCTATGTCGGGGAAGGCGCACACCGTCGACACGCAGTCCATCGCCGCCCGGGCACGGGCCATCGTGATGGAGATCGAGCGGCGCCTGGGCTACGAGCCCGTGGACCGGGAGTCCGAGCACCTGGGCTATGATATCGAGAGTCGCGACCCCCGAACCGGCCGGCTCCGGTTCATCGAGGTGAAGGGGCGGGAGAGCGGAGCGGATGTGATCACGGTTACCCGCAATGAGATCCTTACAGCCCTCAACAAACCCGACGACTACATCTTGGCCATCGTGGAATTCCTGAGCGACGGACGCCACCGCGTTCACTACCTCCGCCGTCCCTTCCGGCGGGAGCCGGACTTCGGGGTGACGAGCGTCAACTATGACTTCGCCGAGTTGATTACACGAGCGGAGGAACCGCGATGAAGATGCGTCAACTGCGCATTCATAACTATCGCAGCATCAAGGATCTCACGATACAAGTTCCCGACATGCTCGTTCTCGTGGGGCCAAACAACAGTGGAAAGTCCAATATTCTACGCGCAATCGAATTCGGGCTGTCTGCATCTGCCAAACCCAATCCTGAGGACTTCTTCTCATTCCGCTCAGAAGATGAGCTTTGGGTGGAGATGACCTTCGATCGTCTGACCGAGCAGGAAGAGAGCACATTTCGCGAATATCTTAGTGATGATAAGACGATCAGAATTCAAAAAAATCGCTAAGCTTGTAGAGGATGTAAAGATTGAAATTGAATACAAAGGGTACGTCCAAAAGTCGGACCATTGGCAAACAATTCCCAAGAATACCATAGGCGGTGGAGGCCTACCCGAGTTCCTCCTTATCCCGGCGGTCCGGGAACTGAGCAAGGAGCTCGAGACCCGCACTACTGCCTTCTTCGGACGTATTCTTCGGCTTGCTATGAAGATAATAGTCGAGCAAGAAGAAGATTCTCAAGAAGAAGATTCTAGCGAGGTCACAGAGCAGATTCGAAAGATTCTCTCAAAAAAGTCGGGAGCACTCGCATGGCTCGAGGAAAAACTGAATTCTAGGTTGGGTTCCTGGAATACAAAGGTTAAGATGAACATTACCCCTCTAGACATCGAAAAACTCCTTGAGCTTAGCACACAGCTACATTTGGACGACGGAGTTGAAACACCTCCGGAGAGGAAAGGTCATGGTCTTCAACGAGCTGTCCTGTTCGAGCTGGTGCGCGTTTGGGCGGAATCTCTCGGACTGAGCGGGGCTTCCACTCGGCGACGCGTCCCAGATTCTGTGTTCTTTGCTATAGAGGAACCGGAAATTTTTCTCCACCCGCACGCCCAGCGCCAGCTCATGGCATCCCTTGTAGACATTGCGAAAGATAAGAACTACCAAGTGTTCATCAGCACGCACTCGACCCACTTCATTGACCTGGAGGACTATGGAAGAATTGCCATCCTCACCAAGCCTAGTCCAGAGGAAGGAACGCAAGTGAAGCAGTGCACACAAAATCTCTTCACCGGGCAGGATGCCGAGAACCGTAAGCGCCGTTTCCATATGGCAGCATGGGTGAATCCCGATCGAAGCGAGCTGTTCTTCGCCCAAAAAGTTGTTCTCGTCGAGGGAGAAACAGAGAAGGCCGTCCTCCCATTCTTGGCCAAAAAGTTGGGCTGCTTTGATCCAGCCGTGAGTGTGATTGACTGAGGATCAAAGGGTAATCTGCCTCTTTATATCCAGATCCTTAACGCATTTGGCATTCATTACTTTGTGCTACACGATGAGGACTCAAAATACGACAAGCTGAATCAAGAAATTCAGAGGCTCGTGGATAAGAATTTGGGAGAAGTAGAGGTGTTGAGTCCGAACTTCCACAAAGTTGCGGGAATCTCCAGGAAGCAGGCAGAGAAAAAGGGGAATGCGCTTGCTGCTCTGGACCACTTCGACCAAATGGATGTGAAAGACATTCCTGAGCGCATCACGAATATAGTTCAGAAGGCATATAGAGTGCGCAGAGAAACCGAGAATGAACCGCAGTAGAAGGTAACGAGCATGGGCTGCGATATGTTGTTTAACGACGGAAGCCTATACGATTGGTTGCAGGACCGACTCCAGCAGGCTCTGGAAGAAGCGAACTCCATCTCAGCGGACCAGGTCCTTGACATACCCGAAGCTGACCTGCTAAAGGAGATGATGGAACGGTATCAGGTAGAGCCGCCCGTCCTGCATCTCAACCTTCAGTACACGCGAGGCGCGCAGGATGTCCGCATCGATGTCAGCCAAGATCCGCAGCGAGTTATTCGGGATAGGACGAGGCCTTATCACGTGCAGGGCACCCGGATCGAAGTTCGCATCCCATTTGAAGGGGAAGCAGAGCTCTTCCGACTCTGTCCCAACACCTCGACGATCAACTTTCCTGTTGGGAGGATAGAAAGCCAAGAGCTCGTAATTTGGCATGAAGCCCCTTCCGACTCTCTGGATCCGCAGTATTTCGAACAACAGATCCGCAGAAATATTGAGCTGATCGAAAAATATTTACAGTGGACAAAGAACGATTGTATTCGCTTCAATTGGCAATTAAAGGAACAATTGAATACAGCAATCCGAAGAAGGAAGGAGAAGGTGCTTAAGGACCGGCAACTGGAGGCGTATCTGCGAATTCCGATTCAACAGCGCCCGGACCCGAACCGAGTTCTCTCCGTGCCCATACAGCCACGGCGCCTGGCAGCGTCATCCGAGAGCATGCGCCCGGGCAGCACGAAGCCTTTTGTTCCAGAGCCCGCAATAAGTCAGGAGGATTATGCAGAGATTCTCGCAGTGATCCGCAGCTGGCATGGCCTGGTCGAGCGTCTGCCCAAGACGTTTCAACGGATGCCTGAGGGGGTGCTCCGGGATATCTTGCTCGTGGTGTTGAACAACCAGTTTGGGTCAGTAGGCGCTGAAGTCTTCAGCCGGAAGGGCAAAACGGACATATTCCTCTGGCATGAGAGAGGGGCTGTCTTCATCACCGAGTGCAAGGTCTGGAGGGGTCCGAAGGCCTTCAGGAAGGCTGTAGATCAGCTCTTAGGCTATCTTGTGTGGAGAGATACGAAGAGCGCGCTGGTGGTGATGGTGCACAACCGGGATGTAACCTTTGTTCTAAATCAAGCGGATCAAGTGTTCAAGGAGCATCCGAACTACAAGCGGCAGGAACCCAATATAGCGGGGTTTCCGGTCTATGTGCTTCACCACGAAGGGGACCAGGCTCGCGAAATCCAGATAGCTCTCGTGCTGGTAGCTGTGCCAACAGATCAGGATGTATCCCGCCATCAAACTCAGGAAGATGATGAGTTATGACAACGAGGAAGCTTATCGAAGTGGCGCTGCCCTTGCAGGAGATCAACGATGCCTCGGCGTATGACAAGATGCCGGGCATCGGGCCGCACCCGAAGGGCATTCACCACTGGTGGGCGCGGTTGCCGCTGCCGGTGGCACGGGCGGTGCTCTTCGCTTCGGTGGTGGATGATCCCTCGAGCCACCCGCAGAAGTTCCCCACCGAGGAGGCCCAGGCACGGGAGCGGGAGCGCCTCTTCGGCATCATCCGGAAGATGATGCAACCCCAGCTCCACAAGCACCCGGAGATCTACTCCGAGGCGCGGGCGGAGATGCTCAAACACTGTGATGGCAAGCTCCCGCCCCTGCTCGACCCCTTCGCCGGCGGGGGCTCAATCCCACTGGAAGCGGCCCGGCTGGGGCTGGAGGCCTACGCCGGCGATCTGAACCCCGTGGCGGTGCTCCTCAACAAATGCTACCTGGAGCTGGTGCCACGGTGGGCCGACCACCCGCCGGTGAACCCGGAATGGAGGAACCCCTTGCTCAGAGCGCCGGCTTCCAGCTGGCAAGGGCCAGCCTTCGAACATCGGGGCTGGACCTCCCGAGGCTACCTCCCCCATTTCGATAGCCCGCACGTCCTGCAGAGCATCACTTTCCGGCTAGCCGACGCCGTTCCTCGACACGTGATCGCCAAGTGGAAGGAGGAGCTCCGGCTCGTCGGCGATGAACCGGCCTCTGATCCCCGCGCCATCGAACTCCGAAGACGCATCGAGAAGTATGAGGATGCCGGCCATGGCGCATGCTATCTCCGCAATCCACGCGTGGCGGAGATCGTCGAAGGGGCGCTGCTGCATTTCGACGGAATCCGCTATCGTCTTCTGGCCTGGTGCATCATGCCCAATCACGTCCACGTGCTGATCGAGCCCATACCAGGATTCCCGCTCGCAGAGATCGTTCACTCCTGGAAGTCCTTCACCGCAAACCAGGCGAACCGGATCCTTGGTCGGACCGGCGAGTTCTGGCAGCGAGAGTATTACGACCGGTTCATCCGGGATGAGAGACACCTGCGAGCCGCCATCGAGTACATCGAGAACAACCCGGTGAAGGCTGGTCTGGCGCGCTCGCCGGAGGAATGGCGGTTCAGTAGCGCATATGCCCGAAGGGCTCTTCAGAGCGCTAAAGAACGCCGGCAGGATGCCGGCGCTCCCAGTGCCAATGCCAGCAGTGCTGGCGCTACCAGTGCTAGTGTTTCCAGCTGGCAAGGTTCCGCAGGCCTCGCGGCCGACGTCCGCTACTACGGGCGAGTGATCCTGGAGCGGGCGCGGGAGCGGATCGGTCACCTCTACCCGCCGGTGAAGGTGACGGCCGAGATGGCCGCCGAGCACCCGCACCTTAAGCCCTACATGGGCAAAGAGCTCCCGGTTATCGCCTGGATTTGGGCGCGGACGGTGCCAAGCCCAAACCCAGCCGCTCGTGGGGCGCCCGTGCCGCTCATGAGCACCTTCTGGCTGTCGAGCAAGAAGGGAAGCGAGGCGTGGCTCGAGCCGATGGTGGAATGGCCCAGGTGGCATTTCCGCGTGCGCATCGGCGCGCCGCCCAACCGCGAGGCAGTGAAGGCGGGGACGAAGACCGGCCGGGCGATGTTCCGGTGCCTGCTGACAGGCGACCCGATCCCGGACGACTACATCAAGGAGCAGGGCAAAGCAGGGCGGATGGGCGCGCGCCTCGTGGCCATCGTGGCCGACGCCGGCCGCGGCCGGGTGTACCTGCCCGCCACCGAGCAGCACGAGGCTATCGCCCGGCAGGCGAAGCCGGCGTGGAGGCCGGAAGAGCACATTGCGCACGATCCTCGGGCCCTATGGACGCCGCCTTATGGCCTTGAGACCTTCGCCGATCTCTTTACCCCCCGGCAGCTCACGGCGATGGTGACGCTGTCGGACCTGGTGCGGGAGGTGCGGGAGGAGGTGCGGCGGGATGCTGGGAGCGTCGGCTTCCAGCCGGCCGAAGCCGACGCCTACGCCGCCACCGTGACCACCTTCCTCGCCCTGGCCCTGGACCGGTGCGCGGACTTCAACAACGCGCTGTGCAGGTGGAGCCCGGGCAATCAGAAGGCCATGAACCTGTTCGCGCGCCAAGCGATCCCGATGGTGTGGGACTTCGCCGAGGCGAACCTCTTGGGCGACTCGGTCGGCGGCTGGAGCACTTGCGCCGACTACGTCGCCGAATGCATTGAGACGACGGCGACGTCACGAGAGGGCCACGCCCACCCCGTCGATGCCGCTAAGAGCATCGCCTTCCAGGCAGCCGATAAAGCCGGCAAGGATACCGGTGCCCTCAGCGCCGGCGCTCCCGGGTTCCTCGTCTCCACCGACCCGCCCTACTACGACAACATCGGCTACGCCGCCCTCTCGGACTTCTTCTACGTGTGGCTACGGCGCACCATCGGCGACCTCTACCCCGACCTCTTCGGCACGATCCTGGTGCCCAAGGAGCCGGAGCTGGTGGCGGCGCCCGAGCGCTTCGGCGGCGACAGGCGCAAGGCCAAGGAGCACTTCGAGCAGGGCTTCCGCCGGGCTTTCGCCATCTTACGAGAGAAGATGGATCCGCGCTTTCCCCTCACCGTCTACTACGCCTTCAAGCAGGACGACGAGGAGAGCGGCGCGGACGAAGAGGCTGGGAGCGCCGCCTTCCAGGCGGCAAATAAGGCCGGCAAAGATGCCGGCGCCCTCAGGATTGACCGCACCACCGGCTGGGAGACGATGCTCACCGCCCTCGTCGAGACCGGCTTTCAGATCACCGCCACCTGGCCGGTGCGCTCGGCCCAGAAGTGGCGTCAGAACGCCATGGGTGCCAACGCCCTCGCCTCTTATATCGTGCTGGCCTGCCGACCCCGGCCTGCCGACGCCCCGCAGACCGACCGCCGCTCCTTCGTAGCCGAGCTCAAGCGCGAGCTACCGACAGCACTCCGGCACCTCCAGCAGGGGAACATCGCCCCGGTGGACTTCGCCCAGGCGGCCATCGGCCCCGGCATGGCGATCTACTCCAAATACAGCCGCATCCTGGAGGCGAGCGGCCGGCCCATGAGCGTGCGCACGGCGCTGGCCCTCATCAACCAGACCCTCACCGAGGTGCTCTCGGAGCAGGAGGACGAGTTCGACGCCGATACCCGCTGGGCCATCGCCTGGTATGAGCAGCACGGCTTTGAGGAGGGGGAGTTCGGGGAAGCGGAGCTGCTCAGCAAGGCCAAGGTGACCTCAGTGAGCGGCCTGGAAGAGGCAGGGATCATATACGCCAGGGGGGGAAAGGTGCGCCTCCGCCGCCCTGAGGAGCTGCCCAAGGACTGGGACCCGGCTAAGGACCGCCACGTGCCTGTCTGGGAGGCGACGCACCATTTGGTGCGGATCTACTATCATGAAAAGCGAGGGGACATGGCCACCGCCGAACTCCTGCGCAAGCTGGGCTCCCGGGGAGACCTGGCTCGCGACCTTTCCTACCGGCTCTTCGCCATTGCCGAGAAAAAGGGACGCTCGCAGGACGCGCAAGCCTACAACGCCTTGGTCCTGGGTTGGCCTGAGCTGGCGCGGCTGGCGCGGGAGCGGCCATCAGCCACGCCCTCACTGTTCGCGGCCGGGGAGGAAACCTAACAAAAGGTAAGCACGAATGATTCATGCAGCACCTCCGAGCGGAGACATCGTCCACACTATCGTCCAGCGCATCGTTGAACGGTTTCATCCCGTGCGCATCATCCTGTTTGGCTCCCGGGCCCGGGGGGAAGCCGGCCCGTGGAGCGACGTGGACCTTCTGGTGGTTCTGCCGGAGGTGGCCCACAAGCGGCAGGCCATGGTGGAGATCCTCCGAGCCCTCAGTGATCTGCCCGTGGCTACGGATGTCATTGTGAGCACTCCGGAGGAGCTGGAGCGGCGGGGTCATGTGAAGGGAGATGTGCTCCGCGCGGCGCTCCGGGAGGGCAAGGTGCTCTATGAATGCAACTGAACGGGCCGGCGAGGCGCTGCGCTGGCTTCGGTTCGCCGGGGAAGACCTGCGCGAGGCAGAGCAGCTGGCGGCCCAGACCCAGAGCATCCCTCGCCATATTTGCTGGTTCGCGCAACAGGCCGCGGAGAAGGCCCTGAAGGCCGCTCTGATCCTGGAGGATATGGAGGTGCCGTTCTGGCATAACCTGGACGCTCTCCGCAACCTCCTGCCGCCGGGTTGGTCCGTAAAGCAGGAACATCCAGACCTGGCCGAACTAACGGCGTGGGCGGTGGAGGCCCGCTACCCGGGGGACTGGCCAGAGGCCACCTGGGAGGATGCCCACCGCGCAGTGGCTCTGGCAAGGGCGGTCTACGACTGCATCGTCAGGGACTTCGAGCAACGCGGAGTGAAGATCGAGGGGGGTGAGCCATGGCGATGACCAACCACGAGCGAGTCGGGAAGGCTTTGGACCTGCTGCGGGCAGGCCTGGGGCCGTTCGTGGAACGAGAGCTCCAGAGCCGGTATCAAGACCAAGCGAGAGCAGAGGCCCTACGGCTGGCAGGGGACGACCGGAACCTGGCGGGCAAGCCCATTCAGGGCTGGGACGTAGCGGCCTTGCTGCGGATCATGTCGGAAAGATGGAACGAAGTGTTCCGCCGGACCCTGGGCCAGACGGAGCGGAGTCTGGTTTCGGAGCTCCGGGACTGGCGGAACAAGTGGGCGCACCAGGAGGCCTTCTCCAGCGACGACGCCTACCGAATGCTGGACTCCGCCGCCCGGTTGCTTTCAGCCATCTCCGCGCCGCAGGTCGAGGAGCTGGAGCGCATGAAGATGGAGCTGCTGCGGGTGCGGTTCGACGAGCAGGTGCGGGCCGAGCGGCGCAAGGTGGGTGGGGCGCTGGTGGAGGCTGCTGCGGCAGGCGTCCTGAAGCCGTGGCGGGAGGTAGTGAGCCCGCACCCGGACGTGGCGAGCGGCCGCTACCAGCAGGCAGAGTTCGCCGCAGATTTGTGGCAGGTTTACCTGGGGGAGGCGTCCTCCGAGTACCAGGATCCCGTGGAGTTCTTCCGACGCACGTATCTCACAGAGAACCTGAAACGCCTGCTCGTGAACGCAGTCCGGCGTCTTTCTGGATCTGGAGGCGATCCGGTGGTGCAGCTCCAGACGAACTTTGGGGGCGGCAAGACACACGCCATGATCGCCCTGTATCATCTGTTCTCGGGAAGGGCCCTGGCGGAGCTCCCCGGAGTGGATGAGGTGATGACCGAAGCAGGGGTGCGCTCACTGCCCCAGGTCCGGCGGGTGGTCCTAGTGGGTAACCGCATCTCGCCCGGGAACCCCAGTCGGAAGCCCGATGGAACCGTGGTGCGCACGCTCTGGGGCGAGCTGGCCTGGCAGCTGGGGTTCGCGACAGGGGGAATTGAAGAAGCCCGCAAGGCCTACGCCCGGATCGCCGCAGACGACGAGCAGGCCACCAGTCCGGGCGATGCTCTCCGGGAGCTGTTCAACGCCTATGGCCCATGCCTCATCCTGATCGACGAGTGGGTCGCTTACGCCCGCCAGCTCCATGATGCGCCCGACGTCCCCGGCGGGACATTCGACACCCAGTTCACCTTCGCCCAGGCCCTGACGGAGTCGGCGCGGGTCGCACGCGCCTGCCTGGTCGCGATCTCCCTCCCGGCCGCCGACGATCCTGTATCCCCACACCTTCAGGCAGAGGACATCGAGGTCGGGGGGATCCGGGGTCGCGAAGCTCTGGCCCGGCTGCGCAACGTGATCGGGCGGATGGAAGCGCCGTGGCGGCCGGCCACCCAGGAGGAGAGCTTCGAGATCGTGCGTCGCCGTCTGTTCGAGCCGATGACGGATCCCGAGCAGTTCAAGGCGCGAGACGTGGTGGCCCGGGCCTTCGCCGACCTCTACCGCACGCAGAAGGGAGAATTCCCTCCAGAGTGCAGCGAGCCGGACTACGAGCGCAGGCTGAAGGACGCCTACCCTATCCACCCCGAGGTGTTCGCGCGCCTCTACGAGGACTGGGCTGCCCTCCCCACGTTCCAGCGAACGCGGGGCGTGCTGCGCCTCATGGCCGCGGTGATCCATAGCCTGTGGGAGCGGGGCGATAGGAGCCCGCTTATCCTGCCATCCACCATCCCGATGGACGACCCCCGGGTACAGTTCGAACTCACCCGCTACCTTTCTGAGAACTGGGTGCCGGTGATCGAGAAAGACGTGGACGGGCCGAACTCGCTCCCGGCGCGCCTGGACGCTGAGGTGCCCAACCTCGGCAAATACCACGCCTGCCGTCGGGTGGCCCGCACCATTTATCTGGGCTCGGCTCCCATCCGGCGGGCCGCCCACCAGGGGATCGACGACCGACGGGTGCGGCTGGGCTGCGTAGCGCCGGGAGAGTCGCCCCAGATCTTCGGAGATGCCCTGCGAAGGCTCGCAAGGGAGGCAACCTACCTCTATCAGGATGGCCCGCGCTACTGGTACTCCACCCAGCCCAATGTAACGAGCCTTGCAGAGGGCCGGGCCGAACAGCTCAAGCGGGAGCCGGAGAAGGTGGCGCGGGAAGTGGAGCGCCGGGTGCGGGAGGAAGTCCGCAGGCCCGGAGCTTTCAGTCGCGTGCACGTCTTCCCCCAGTCCCCCCAGGACATCCCGGACGACCTGGACGCGCGGCTGGTGGTGTTGGGATTGGATTACCCGCACGCGCGAGGGGAGGACAGCCCGGCGCTACAAGAGGCGAAGCGAATCTTGGAATCACGCGGGAGCGCGCCGCGCTTGTATCGCAACACCCTGGTCTTCCTGGCCCCCGATCGGGCGCGGGTGCAGGACCTGGACGAGGCGGTACGGCGGTACCTCGCGTGGGATTCCATACTCAGAGACCAAGAGACCTTGGACCTGATGCCCCACGAGGTACGGCAGGCGAAGCAGCAGATGGACGCCAGCGATACCACCGTAAGGGCCCGGCTTCCGGAAACCTTATGCTGGTTGTTGGTGCCAGTCCAGCAGGATCCTCACGGGTCCCTGGAATGGCAGGAAATCCGCCTGCAGGGCAACAATGGACTGGTGGAGCGAGCAAGCCGGAGGCTGTTGCGCGACGAGCTGCTCATTGTCCAGCTGGCAGGAACCCGCCTGCGAATGGAGCTCGATCGAGTGCCCCTGTGGCGAGGCGACCACGTAGAAGTCCGGCAGCTCATAGAGGACTTTGCCCGGTATGTGTATCTCCCACGCCTTAGGGACCATCTGGTGCTCGTAAAGGCGGTGGAGGATGGAGTAGCACTGCTCACATGGGAACAGGACACTTTTGCCTACGCGGACAGCTATGACGAAGCCACGAGCAGGTATCGGGGCCTGCGAGCAGGGCAGCAGATCCAGCTCTCCCCAGACAACCCGAGGGGCCTGGTCGTGAAGCCCGAGGCGGCACGGCGGCAGATGGACGTTGAGGCCCGGGATCGTTCGATCAGGGAGACAGGATCGCCAGATGTCATCGTAATCCCTGGGCCGGTGAAAACCCCCACCCCAATTGAGACGCCCCCCCAACCTTCCGAGGCGGTTCTCCCGCGCCGCTTTCATGGCAATGTGGAGCTAAACCCGTTGCGGGTCGGAGCGGATGCCGGCCGGATCGCCCAGGAGGTCATCGCTCACCTTGCGGGGCTCCGCGGCGCCCAGGTTCGAGTCACCTTGGAAATCGAGGCTACCATTCCGGAGGGCATCCCGGAGGATGTGAAGCACCGCGTCACGGAGAACTGCCGGACCCTGAAATTTATGACCTACGAGTTCGAGATGGAATAGAGCGACCCGGCGGGTCGCCTCCGCCCTCCAGCGACACGGTCCCAGAGGGCCTGATCGAATCATTCGCTTCCTGGGAGACAATGCGCACCGGGAACTTGTCGGACCCGGGCTGGGATCCCTCCGCGGACATCCTGCGACCCCGGAGATAATTCGGATCCGCCGGAGAACCCCAGGGTTGGAGGCCTCCTCAATTCCCGGAGATCCAGGGAGAATAAGACCCGCCGGGCTCCTCTTTGATCTTGATCTTTCCTTGCATCCGGCCGCCCAGGACGGAAGGCCTGCAGGAGCCCGGGAAGTTCACCGGAGGAAACCGCAAGGATGACATGGTCCCGACGGATGCGCCGGGGGCTGGCCGGCGCCTCGATGGCGTTGTTCTCCCTCGCCCTGATCGGCGGGATGGCCCTGGCCGGCTGGCGGATGGGCTGGGAACATGGCACAGCCGAACAGGCCCGGCAGATCCAGGCCACGGCCGACGCCGCGGTCCGCCAGGCGATGGACCTCCTGGACGCCGGCCAGGAGGAACGGGCCCTGGCCTTCCTTGAAGCCGCCGCGCGGCTGCGCCCGGGCGACCCCACCGTGGAAGCGGCCCGGGCCGAGGCCCAGCGCCGCATCGCCGCCCGACCCACCCCCACCTCCCTCCCGCCGGAGATCTTCCTGGAGGACGCCTTTCAAACCGCCCGCAAGGCCTATGAGGCCGGCGACCTGCCCCGGGCCGTCGAGCTCCTCCTGCAGATCCGGAACCGGGATCCGGCGTTCCGGGCGGCGGAGGTAAGCGCCCTGTTGCGGGAGGCGGCCCTCCGGCACGGCATGCAGCTGCTCCAGGATCCCGAGGATCGCCTGGCCGAAGGCCTCTTCTATCTGGACCAGGCAGCCCGCTTAGGCCCCCTGCCTCCGGAGGCTGCGGCGGCCTACCGCCTCGCCGCGCTCTATCTCTCCGCTCGGGACCACTGGGGGGTGAACTGGGCAGAGGCGATCCGGCGGCTCCGGGAGGTTCACACCCTGGCTCCGGGATACCGGGACACCGCGCGCCGGCTCTTCCAGGCCCATGTGGCCTACGGCGACCTCCTGGCCGACCAGAGGGAGAGCTGCCTTGCAGAGGCTCAGTATCAGGCGGCCCTCGGGTTGTTTGCTGATCCCGAGATTCAGACGAAGGCCCAGGAGGTAGGGATCCTTTGCCTGCAGGCCACCCCTACCCCCCTCCCGGGGGCCCTCCCCGGCGGAGGCACCCCGCTCCCGCCGCCCATCCCAGTGGGCCGCCTCGCCTATGCCCTCTATGATCCGAAGCTGGGAACCTATGTCCTCTACGTCATCGAGGCCAGCGGACGAGGGTTCCGGGTGGCGGTGGGCGCCGATCAGCCCGCCTGGCAGCCGGGCGGCCAGCGGCTGGCCTACCGAATCGCTGGGGTGGGACTGTTCCTCCGGGACCTGGAGAGCGGGGAGACTGTGCAGATCGCCGGACCTGGGGCCGCATGGCCCACCTGGGCCCCGGACGGCCAGCAACTGGCTTTCACGGACGGAACCGGTGGGATCCGGATGCTGAACCTCCAGGAGCCCGGCCAAGCCCGGCGGATCGCGACCGGACAGTTCCCCGCCTGGAGCGCTCCAGGGACGCTGGCGTGGACCGGCTGCGCGGCGGGCGGGTGTGGGCTGTGGCTGCTGCCTTCAGGGGCGAGCGCCCCCGTTCGCCTGAGCCAGCATCCCAATGACCTCCAGGCCGCCTGGGCGCCCGACGGCTCCGCCCTGGTTTACACCACAGACATCCAGGGGAGTTGGGACCTCGTGGTCGTCACCACCGGGGGCTTCTTCCGGGCGCTCACTTCAGGAGGCAGACGGGAAATCGGCCCCGCCTGGTCCCCGGACGGGGGCTGGATCGCTTATCTCTCAGACGCCGATGGCCGCTGGGGCGTGTATCTGATCCCGGCTGCCGGCGGCGCCCCTCGCAAGATCCTGGACCTGGGAGACCGTCTCCCCGATCCGTTGAGCCAGCGGGTGGCCTGGGGGCCATAGCACGACCACCACGCTGGTGCGAGCTCCTCGTCTTAGCGATCATCGCCGTGTCTTCTGCAGCAGAACGGCGATGGCCTCCCAAGCATTTGAAACGCAGGCCGAGGACTTCCGAGCCCTTTGCGCCCGGTTCGCCCACCCCTTTGCCCGCAGCCAACCCCAAAAGCAGACCGCCGTATACCGGCAGGCTCCGTCGCCCCATCCCCCGCCAGAACGGGCGACAAGTCCCCGCAGCGATGGGCGATGCGACACCCGACCGCGCCCAGCGGCTCCCGCATCGGGCCCCCCGGGATGCAGATGCCGCTCAGGAGGAACCGGTCCGTCCGGTCGTGGAGACCCTGAGCCACCCCGAGGGCTTCGCGACCGCAGACCATACCGGCTCGTCGAAACAGGGCACCCACTCGGTAGCACTCAAGCGCCCACACACCGGCACGGTCGGCCAGGAGGCCCGCCGTCCGGTCGGGGTCTTTCGGGTCTGCGTCACTTCCGGGGGACGGACCTTTCTGGACCGCCGGCCCGATCGGCCCCGGGAACGGCGTGACGATCCCCAGGGGCGTCGGGAGGCCCGCGTGCCGGAGGAGGTGGAGTTTTGGACCCCACCGGAATCGGCCACCGAGATGCGGATCCACTGCGCGGGGCCGCGAGGGATGAAGGCGATGAGGACTCGGCCGAGTTCCGAGAGGTCATCCGGGCACAGCAAGGTGCAGCGCCGGGCTGGGGGTCTCGGCCGACACCCCGGTATGGATGGGACGGCCTGCCGATGAGCCTGGCCTGCCCGAGAGCGGTGGCCCGGTATGCCCGCCATCCGGCTGGGGGGCAGGGGCTCCGTCTCTCAGCAGTGTAGCCCCTGTGGGGGCGGCCTGGCCGGAGCGGCCGTGGGGGCGGCTGACTGTGGCCGAGGGGGAGAAGGGGCCCCCGTGCCTACGAGTGGGCCCGTGGTCAGGTCGTGGAGAGCCGAGATGGTCGGCCGGTTCCGGAGGCCTGGGGGCTGGCCTGCCAGTCGCTCGACCGTCTGGCGGTGCCTCTCCGCAATGGTGGAGCGGATCTACAGCCCGCCAGGGGAAGAGGAACGGGTGTGGATCGGGGCCCTCAAGCGGGTGGCATCGGGGACGCCCTGTCGCGCCGCGCTCCTGCACCTGCCGCTCGCAGAATCCTGCCTCAACGCCCTGTGATGGGCTGGTTAAGTCTTTTTGCGTAGGGATTGAGAGAGAATGCGAAGGAGTGGGCCATGGTCTGGGGGAAGGCCCACGGATCCGGATTGGGCCGACGCCCGGCAAGAGGGAATAGACCCCGCGCCGCGTTCGGTGTGCCAGTGCGCCGTCCGGCTCGCCCCGCGAGGGAGCGCGGGATCGAGGCCGGAGCGGTGCATCCCCTCATCGTAGGACACGCCCCCGTCCGATGCTTCCAGGAATCCGATCCTCCTGGCCGAGATCGGGATGGAAGAAAGTCGAGAGATGGAGGCCGGAGGCTTCTTCAGCGGTTCCCAGCGGTTTCAAGCAGCCCGGCCCAGCGCCGGAGGGCGCGTTCCAGATCCTGGGGCCAGGTGGGCCGGCGGGGGATGCGAAGGGCCCCGTCGGCGATCCAGCCGCCCAGCTCCCGCGCGATCCCATCGGCCCCGGCCGGGGCCGGCCGCAGGACCAGGGTCCGCCCTTCCACGTGGATCCGTTCGATCCCCGCTCGGGCGGCCAGGATCTTGAAGCGCAGCTGCTGGAGCAGGTTGCGGGCCTCCTCCGGGGGCGGGCCGAACCGATCCTCCAGCTCCCGGGCCATCTCCGCCACCCCCTCCAGGGTCTGGATCGCCGCCATGCGACGGTAGAGCTGCAGCCGCAGGGCGGGGTCGGGGACATAACCCTCCGGCAGGCCGATGGGCCAGGGGAGGTTCAGGGTCACGCCCTCTGGAGCCGGCGGCAGCTTGCCCTCCCGCTCCGCCCGCAGCTCGGCGATGGCCCGGTTCAGCATCTTCATATAGAGGTCGAAGCCCACGGCGGCGATGTGTCCGTGCTGGCGGGTCCCCAGGATCTCCCCCGCGCCCCGCGCCTCCAGGTCCCGCATGGCCAGCTGGAACCCGCCGCCCAGCCCGGGGATCTCGTAGATGGCCATCAGGCGTTCCCGGGCCTCTGCGGTGAGCGGGACCTTCGGATCATACAGGAAGTAGGCGTAGCCCTGCAGCACGCTGCGGCCCACCCGCCCCCGCAGCTGGTAGAGCGGGGCCACGCCGAACAGGTCCGCCCGGATCACGATCATCGTGTTGGCGTTGGGGATGTCCAGGCCGCTGCTGACGATGTCTGTGGCCACCAGCACGTCGATCTCCCCCCGGGTGAAGGCCATCATGGTCTTCTCCAGCTGCCGGGGCGGCATCTGGCCGTGGGCCATGTCGAAGCGGGCCCCCGGCACCAAGGCCTGGAGCCGCTCCTTCCAGGCTTCCAGGCCGTGCACTCGGTTGTACACCACGAAGACCTGCCCCCCGCGGTCCAGCTCCCGCATGATGGCGGACCGCACCAGCCGGTCGTCGTAAGGCCCCACGTAGACCTGAACGGGCAGTCGCTCCTCGGGCGGCGTCTGGATCAAGCTGATGTCCCGCAGCCTGCTCAGGGCCAGATAGAGGGTGCGGGGGATGGGCGTGGCCGTGAGGGTCAGCACGTCCACTTCCGCCCGCAGCCGCTTGAAATGCTCCTTGTGCATCACCCCGAAGCGCTGCTCCTCATCGATGATCACCAGCCCCAGGTCCTTGAACGCCACATCCGGCTGGAGCAGGCGATGGGTGCCGATGAGGATGTCGATCTCCCCCTCCCGGAGCCGGCGCAGGATCTCCGCCTGCTCCAGGGGGGAGCGCAGTCGGGTGAGGACCTCCACCACCACCGGGAAGGGGGCCAGGCGGGCGCGGAAGGTCTCGTAGTGCTGGTGGGCCAGGATGGTGGTCGGCGCCAGCAGGGCCACCTGCTTGCAGTCCATCACCGCCTTGAAGGCCGCCCGCAGGGCCACCTCGGTCTTCCCGAAGCCAGCGTCCCCGCAGAGCAGGCGGTCCATGGGCCGCGGCCGCTCCATGTCCGCCTTGACCTCCTCGATGGCCCGCAGTTGGTCCTCCGTTTCAACGAAGGGGAAGGAGGCCTCCAGCTCCCGCTGCCAGGGCGTGTCCGGCGAGAAGGCGTGGCCCTGGGCCACCTCCCGCTGGGCGTAAAGCGCCAGCAGCTCCCGGGCCACCTCGGCCGCCGCCTGCCGGGCCCGCGCCCGCGCCTGGGCCCACTCCCCGCTCCCCAGGGGATGGATCTCGGGCGGCTGATCCGTCGGCCCGACATACTGGCTGACCCGATCCGCCTGATCCACCGGCACATACAGCCGGTCGTTGCCGGCATAACGCACCACCAGATACTCCCGATCCACCCCATCCAGGTTCAGGCGGACTAAGCCCTCGAAGATCCCGATCCCGAAATCCTCGTGGACCACGTAGTCGCCCGCCTGTAGCTCTCGGATCCACTCAGGGGGCGGGCCCCGTCGCGCGCGGCGACGCCAGGGGAGGGGGCGGAGCGCCCCGAAGAGCTCCGCGTCGGTGAGCAGGGCGAGGCGGCGGCCGTCTTTGGAGCGGAAGAGGAAGCCGCTGCTCAGCGCCCCGCTCAGGAAGTAGATCCGCCGGGGAAGCGGCGGCGTCTCCAGGGAGGAGACCATCTGGGCGGCCTCCCGCAGGCCCGGGGCGTGGTCGGCCCATACCGCCGCCAGGCGGCCCGCCTGGCGGCTCACGATCACCACGGCCTCCCGGAGCTGCAGGCGCCGGGCGAAATCCTCGACCATGCGCTGGATCTGCCCGCCGAAACGCGGCGGGGCCTCGAAGGGCAGCGCTGGAGATCCTCCCTCCTCCGGGAGCGCGGCGATCCGGAGGATCGGACGCCGGCGCAGGGCGCTCTCCCATTGCGTGGAGTCCACCAGGGGGTCCGGGTAATCGGAGGGGAGGAACCCCGCGCTCTCCCCGCGGGCCCGCAGCGCCTGGGCCTCCTCCTCCACCTCCTCCCACGCCTCCTGGATCTCCGCCTCGTCCAGGAGGATCACCCGTCCGTCCTCTGGGAGGTAGGCAAGGGGGCTTGTCGCATCCCCGTAGAAGTAGGGGAGGTAGAACTCGAGGGTCGGGAAGGGCGCGCCCTGAGCCAGGGCCTGGCGCTCCCGCTCCAGGGCTTCCTGCTCCGTTGCGGCCTCGGTCGCCGGCTCCCAGGTCGCCAGCCGGGCGGCCGCCGTGGGCCCATAGCCAGGCAGCGCCTCCCGGGCCGCGAAGATCCGCGCCTGCTCCACCGGCCGCAGGGTCCGCTGGGTGGACGGATCAAAGGCGCGCATGCTGAGGATGCGATCGGCCTCCCATTCGATCCGCACCGGCTCCGGCGCGGTCGAGGGGAAGAGGTCCAGGATCCCGCCGCGCCGGGCGAACTGGCCGGGGTGGGTCACCGTGGTGACCGGCTCGTAGCCGGCCTCCAGCAGGTAGCGGACGAAGCCCTCCAGGGGCAGCTCCTGGCCGGTCCGGATGATCCGGCGCAGGCGGTGGAACAGGCGGGGCGGCATCGTCCGGAGCCGCAGCGCCCGCGTCGAGGCCACTCCTACGGAGGCGGGATCGCCGTTCAGCCCGGCGAGGGCGGCCAGGGCCGTCAGCCGCTCGGCGCGGATCTCGGGCGGCCACGGGGCGCGCTCATAGGGGAGGACCGGGGGCTCCGGCAGCAGATGGATGCGCCCCGACCCCAGGTAGAGGGCCAGATCCTGGGCCATCCGCTGGGCGCGTTCCGCTGTCCCCGTCACGATCAGCGTCGGCCGCGGGGCTTCCTGCAGCAGCGCCGCGATCCAGAAGGGCCAGGCCGCCCGGGGGAGGGCGATCCCGCCCGGGCGGCTCTCCTCCAGCCCGCGGCGAGCCTCTTGAAGCGCCGGTTCGTTTTCAAGCAGCGGGAGCAAACCGCTTAACAGCGCCATCCCTGGACTTGGCAGGCGAATGAGCTGGGTGATCATACGACCCGCTCTGGGTCGTCCGCTTCATTTTACGGCAGGCCTCGCGGAGGGCTCCGCGGGCGCCTCTTCGGGCCTGAAGCGCATCCGCGGGTCTTCGGAGGCATCCCTTCTGTCTATCAAATATAGAGAACCTCATCGGTTCAAGAACCTGCGCGCGGAGGGTCGTGATGTTCCGTGCTTCCTCATTCACCCGTAGGATCTCGGTGTGGCTCGTTTGATCCCTACTGTCCACTGCGGCCCCTGCCCTTCAGACCTCATAGGATCGACTCAACCGCAGTGATGGGCTCGGCGGCTTTCACCTCTCCGCTCCCCACGCCTACGCCGCTCCCTTCGCCTTCGGTGTTCACCAGCCCGCTCCCCACCCCGCCCGCGTCCCCGCCCGCCTTGGCGCTCGCCGTCCGGGCGGTGCCGGAAGGGGTTGCGCCGGGCGAGACGGTCACCCTCACGCTGAGGCTGGAAAACCTGGGTGGGGCGTCGCGGACCGATCTCCGGATCCGTGCGACCCTGCCGGACCACCTGCCCCCCATCCCCGGCCAGCCGGACTGGGTCTACGACGCGCAGGCGAAGCAACTGCGCGCGGAGCTGCGGACGCTGGAAGCCAGGGCCGGCCTCACGCGGACGCTGGTGCTGCGCGCCGCAGGGCCTGTGGATGCCTTCGCGCCGGTCGCCCTTGAGGCCATAAGCGGCGACCTGTGGGCTACCGCAACGGCGGAGATCTGGATCGTGCAGCCGGGGCGGGCGCGGGTGGCACCGGAGAGCGGGGGCTTGCTGGTCTCCCCCGACCGCCGCGCCTGGGTGCGCTTCCCAGCCGGGACGGCCAGCGAGCCCACCGAAGTGGTGTGGGAAGAGGCGAAGGAACTCCCCGCTTTCCTTCCCTACAACCTGGGGCGAAGTTTTGTGGTCCGGGGGATGGCTCCCTCAGCCATCGGGGTGCGGGTCTCCCGAAAAGAACTCCCGGCGGATGCCGTCTCCTGGCAACTGGCGGCCCTTTTCCGATACGAGGAGGCCGCGAAGCGCTGGGAGCAGTTGCCCACCACCCGCCGCTGGGAGGGGGAGGACCTGGTGCTCATAGCGAAGGTGGAGGAAGAAGGAACCTTCGCCGTAGCCCTGTCCGCCAAATCCGACATCGGCAACTATGCGCAGCCCTGGCAGCCGACCGTGCGCGACTTTCAAGTAGATCTCTTCACCGGCGCAGCGGTGTGGGAGATCCCGATGGAAGTGCCGCCCGGGCGGAACGGACAGAAGCCGGCGCTGGTCCTGCGCTACCACAGCGGGGTGGTGGACGAGTTGCGCGGGACGCAGAACCCGCAGGCCTCGTGGGTGGGATTGGGGTGGAGCCTGGACCCGGGCTACATCGCCCGCAAGATCGACCCGGATCCCAACGGCGTGCCGCGGTGCACCGAAGAGTACTACCTGGTGCTGAACGGCGTGAGCAGCAAGTTGATCCCCGTTGGGAACAACGAGTATCGCACGGAGGATGAGCGCTACTGGCGGGTGCAGCGGCAGACGACCCACACCAACCGGGGCGGGGACTACTGGCTGGTGACGACGCCGGATGGGACGCAGTATCGCTTCGGCTACACCGATGAGACCGCCGACCTGCCCGGTTATGGGAGCGATCTTTCGGCCTGGTGGATGGTCTCCGCCGGATGCGACAACGATCCGGACCTGGATGCCATCAACTGGCGATGGAATCTGGATCATGTGGTGGACCCCCATCACAACATCATCCGCATCCAGTGGGTCGCGGAGCACAACAATTTCTGCTTTGTCTGGAATGACCCTGTCCGGAATGAAGAACAATGGTACTGCTATGCGGATTCTAACCCTTGAAGTGGGTCCGGCTGCCATATCGTTATCCCTAAGGGCTATGTGCGGGTCGGGTATGTAGACCAGATCACCTACAGCTGGCCGAACGCGGCCCACAAAATCCGCTTTCTGGTGGCCGATCGCGAGGACTATCCCTAGCCATTCGACAGCCAGACGGCGGGGATCCAATTTGTCTAGATCTTCTGGAGCAAGAAACGCCTGCAGGCGATGGAGATCTACAGCGAGGGGCAGCAAACCCGGCGGTATGAATGGACGTCCTCCGTTCAGAACGGCTTTCTGATCCTGAACGGCGTCCGGGAGATCGCCGTCGACGGGACGCGCCGGCCGGCGACCGCCTTCGGCTACCACTGGCTGGCGGGCTACAGCGGCAGCTGCACGCCGGGGCAAAACGAAGGCGGCTGGAAGCCGTGGCTGGGTTCGCTCTCCACCGGCTATGGCGGGAGCATCGGCTTCGACGACATCCAGTCGCCGGGGTTTCAGAACGGGCAGATCCTGGGCCCGAACGAGGGGGGCAAGTGCTGGTATCGCTATCGGGTGCGAGAGGCGACGGCGAACCGCGGCGTGGGGCCGGCGATGCGCACGGTCTACGAATACCGCAACGCGACGGACAACGGCCCCCACTCCGGCAGCTGGCAGGGGACCGAGTTTCGCGGCCACCCGCGCGTGCGCGTCATTCGGCGCAACGCCGATGGCTCCGTTGCGGCCTACACCGACCACTACTTCCACCAGGGGCTGGGGCAAAGTGCGGCGACCGGCATCTGCGGCGGGGACGTGGCCGACGTCAACGGCCTGCAGGGGCGGGAATACAAGCGGGTGGATTACGACGGCGCCAACAACGCCCTGGCCGTGCAGACCACGCGCTGGCAGGTGCGCGACCTGGGCGGCGGACGGCGCTTCGTCGCGCCGGTGGCGGTCTGCGAACACCCCAACGGCGGGAGCGGCCCATACTGCCGTACTGACTACGCCTATGACGACTACGGCAACGTCACCCGCATCGTGCAATCCGGCGACGCCACGCGCCCGGGGGACGAGGCGACGGTCGAGCGGGCCTATGTCTACAACCCGGAACGCTGGATCGTGGATCGGATCTCAACCAAGAGCCTGCGGGCGGGCGACGGAAGCTTGCTGCGGCAGACCCGCATCGCCTACGACGGCCAGCCCTGGGGCGCGGCCCCGACCCGAGGGAGCCCCACGGCGATAATACGCGGCCTCGACGGCTGGGGCTGGGTCACCACGACCATCCAGTACGACCCGTGGGGGAACCCCATCGCCACCACCGACCCGCTGGGCCGGGTCACCCGCACCGGCTACGATCCGGTCTACCGGCAGTATCCCATCTCCACCACCAACCCGCTGACGCAGACGACGCGCATCCAGTGGGACCTGCGCCTGAGCGTGCCGGTGGTGATCACCGACGCCAACAATGCGGTGACGCGCTACACCTACGACTCCTTCGGGCGCCTGATGGGCGTGATCTACTCCGGCGAGTCCGTCCCGGCGGTGCGCTACGCCTACCCCACCGGCGATGCGCTTTCGGCCCCCTGGGCCATCACCACCGAGGTGCGGGTGGACCCCTACAACTCCACTCCCACCTACCAGCGCTCCTGGACTTTCTACGACGGTCTGGGGCGGCCCATCCAGACCCAGACGCAGGCGGAGAACGGCGGGCTGGTGGTGCAAGACACCGTCTACGACGCCCTGGGGCGGCCGGTCGCCGTCACGCTGCCCTACACCGTGACCGCTGCCGGCGGGACGTACATCCCCCCCAACGGGAGCCGTCCCAGGACGGTGACCCGCTACGACGCCCTGGGGCGGGTGGTCGAGGAGATCGCCCCGGACGGGAGCGTCACCCGTCGGGCCTACCGGGACTGGCGGGAGCTGGCGCTGGACGCGGAGGGCCACCAGACGGAATACGAGCGGGACGGGCTGGGACGGCGGATCGCCGTGCGGGAATACTACGGCACCTACGGCACGCCCACCTGGAATCCTGGAGAGACCCCGGCCGAGACCCGCTACTGGTACGATGCGGCGGGGAATCTCATCGGGGTGCGGGACGCCCTGGGGAACGTCACCCGCATCGCCTACGACCTGCTAGGGCGCAAGACCGCGATGGACGACCCCAGCATGGGCCGCTGGGAGTATCGCTACGATGCGGCGGGGAACCTGGTCAAACAGCGGGACGCCCGTCATCAGGCCATCTGCTTCTACTACGACCCGTTGAACCGCCCGGTGGGCAAGACCTACCACGCCAACGTGGCCGACCCGGACGGGCTGGTCTGTCCGGGCCCGCCGTATGCGGTGGCTTACGGATACGACCAGGGGCCCAACGGCGTCGGCCGCCGCACGGCGATGACCGACACCACGGGAGTCACCACCTGGCGGTATGATGCCCGGGGGCGGGTGCTGACGGAGACCTGGACGCTGACCAGCATTGGCACGTTCACCACCGGCTGGGGCTACGATGCGGCGGGGCGGGTGGTGCGGCAGGTCTACCCGGACGGCGAGGTCGTGACCACCGCCTACAACCTGCGGGGCCTGCCGACGGCCATCGTCGGGCAGAGCCCGTATCTCACCGGCGCAACCTACAACGCGCTGGGCCGTCCGCTGCAGCAGAACTGGGGGAACGGCCGCGTCACCGCCTACGCCTACCACCCGCAGAGCGCGCGGCTGACGCAGCTCACGGTCTCCGGCAACCTGCTGGACCTGCGCTACCGTTACGACCGGGTGGGGAACATCACCGCCATCACCGACACGGTGAACTCGAATCAGGTGCAGACCTTTGGCTACGACGCGCGGGACCGGCTGGTCTGGGCGCGCACTAATGCGGCGGGCAACGGGCAATACAGCGAAACCTACGGCTACGACCGGATGGGGAACATCCTCACGCGGACGGTGGGCAGCCAGACAGTTGCTTATGCCTATGGCTGTCCGCCGGTGATCGCCCCCACGTTGCTCCCGACGTTGCCGCATCGAGCCTGGCTTCCGCTGGTGATGAAGGGCTACGGGCCGGATCGTCCCCCACCGGCTGCCTGCGTGGCGCCATTTGCCGTCGTCAGCACCACAGCGGGCTTCCATGCGGCGTATGACCCCAACGGGAATATGGTGCTGCGGGTGGAGGTCTCCGGGACGCAGCCCATCACCTACATCCAGGAATATGACCCCGAGAACCGCCTGGCCGTCGTTACAAACACCGTCACCGGGCAGGTCATCCGTTTTGCCTACGACGGCGATGGCCATCGGGTGCTGCGCATCGGCCCCGAAGGGACCACCGTCTACATCGGAGACTACTACGAGCAGACGGGGAGCACCGTCCGCAAGTATTACTATGCCGCTGGTCAGCGGATGGCGATGCGGGTGGGCGGCGCCCTCTACTTCCTGCACGGCGACCATCTGGGGAGCGCGACTGTAGCGACCGATGGCAGCGGCAACCGGGTGGGGGAGGTCCGCTATCGGCCTTACGGCGAGCTGCGGCCGGGGTATCCGCTGGGGGCAACGGTCACCGATCGCCTCTATACCGGCCAGCGGTGGGAGGCATCCCTGAGGCTGTATGACTACAAGGCCCGCTTCTATAACCCCACGTTGGGCCGCTTCTTGCAGCCGGACTCCCTGGTGCCGGAGCCGGGGAATCCGCAGGCGCTGAACCGCTATGCATACGTTTACAATAATCCGCTGAAATACACCGATCCTACAGGACATTTCGCCTGGTTCGTTGCCGTTCCCGCAGGTGCCCTGATCGGCGCTGGGGTCACTGACGGCGTCCAGGTGGCGGCCAATATCCGCCCGAATGGGCTCAACGTGCAGGCCTTCACCGCAGTGAACTGGGCCGCGGTCGGGGGTGGGGCTGTTGCCGGGGCGGTGGGGGTGGCCACCTTTGGGGTGGGGACTGCGGTGCTGGGCACGGGGCTGGCGAGCACGGTGGCGGCGGGATCCCTCAGCGGCGTGGTAGCCGGACAGGCCGCGCGGGCCGCAGAAAATGTGCCGAGCGGCCAGGAAGCCAGGAATTCTCCACAGGGTTGGGCAACCCAGCGCAGATTGCAGCAGATGCGGTTATTGCGGGCGCGTTCGCGGGGGTGGGGTATGGCATTGGACGGTTGGCACGGGTGGCGGTGGCGGAGGCGGCTAGCAGTCTGGAGCCGCCTCCGCTGCGGGCTGGACGGCTGGTTCATCAGCGTCTCGGGGAGCAATATCTGAAGCGGATCCCACCGGAGCAGCGTCCCTTTGTGGATATCGATCAGCCATTCACAGACCTGACCGGTCGGCGTTTCCGCCCGGATGTGGTCAATCACATCACCGGCGAAGTAGTGGAGTTCAAACCACACAGCTGGAAGATGAGTGGCAGGCTGACCTACCAAGCCGAGAAACAAGCAGATAGTTATGCGGCTCGTTTGAACGCGTTATATGGGGACTGGCGCAGGTTGGAAGGGCTGCCGGAATATTGGTGGCGTGTAGAATATTACCGCTGAGGAGGTCAGTCCATGAGGGAGATCCGAGCCATTGGGATGGTGATTTACACCTATGAGAGTCTGGAGCAACGGCCAGATCCCCTATGGAACTGGTTGCAGCGTGTGGAGCAGTGGCTTGGCCAGCCTTACGCAGAATTTAATTTCTCTCCGAGAGGCAAAGAGTCTTTGCGAATTTGGAAAAATACTCCCAAAAATCGAGATAAGCTTTATCATCGATTGCAGACTGAAGAGTGGTTCGGATTTATTTTTGGATGGCCTCGCGGAGCATTGCGGAGCTATCTTCTTTCTTCTCTGTTTGTTTGTGTAACCTCTCGTCCGCAACCCGAGAGGGGAGGGGAAAGCTATCGCACCCCCTCGTATGTTTACCTGCAAGGGCATCCGGATGTGATTCTTCAGAGCGTGGGGGGCCTCGAGGGTTTTATTGCCTTGGGGATGGAGGTCTGGGGAATCGTGGGAGGGGTGTATGGCTTTATTGATGTAGAGACTGGCGTTCCCCTTCAGGACAGGATTTTCCGCAACGCCATTCATCTTTTTGACAGCACAGTGCCGCCCGAATACCATCAGGAGTTTCGCAAATGGCAGGAATTGATGCCTCGATTGGACAAGCGGGTTTGGAAAGCCTTCTGGGGGAATTTCCTGGGGGCGGAACATTTGCGGCAGCTGGGCGGCATCCAGGAATTGAGGCGAGCGGATCCCCTCTATCGACTGCTGCCGGAATATCTGGAGCAGGCCTATGCGCGTGGGAAGGAGATGCTTCAGGCGAGTGGAGGATATGCGGGTTGGTATGAGCTGGAGGGGGGCGGGGTGCTGCTGACGCTTTCGGCTTCGCCGCTGGAGTGGTTTGAGCGGGAGGTGCAGGAACGGCGGGCGCGGTTACAGGGGGTCTTGCGACCGATCGCGCTGAAGGTGGAGGAGGAGGCATAGATTCAGAACGCTGGGCGTCCACCTGGATGGCGCCGTGTTCGTTGCGGACGCTGGCGGCGAGGGGCGCTGCGGGTGGGGATGCGCGCGGTGGGGGGAGACGCTGGGCTTGGGGCAGCGCTCTGGTGCTGCGCGGGGGGCAGGTCTCTACCTGCTACCAATACACTGGGCGATACAGTCACGCTGCGGGTTTCCCCCAGCCGGACTCCCTGGTGCCGGAGCCGGGGGATCCCCAGGCGCTGAACCGGCGGGCGTATGTTTACAACAACCCGCTGCGGTATCGGGATCCCAGCGGCCGGTGGGTGGAAACGGTCTGGGACGTTGCCAACGTCGGCTGGAGCCTCTATGAGGTCTACCGGGACCCGCGGGATGTCCGGAACGCGGCGGCGTTGGCGGCGGATGTGGGCGCCACGGTGCTGCCCTTTGCGCCGAGCGGCGTGGGGCTGGCGGTGCGGAGCGGCCAGGCGGCCAGGGCGCCCGTGGAGGCAGCCGGCCATCCGGACGAGGCGGCGGATGCCAGTCGGAGGGTGGCGAAGGCAGCCCGCCGCGGTAGTGGGGCGCCGGATGCGTCCGGGGCGGCGCATCAGGCAACGGAGGTACTGGGCGGAGCAAAGCCAGGCGGGGCCGTTGAGCAACTGCCCCTACAGACGCACCACTTCGCCACCCACAAGCACCGCAAGTGGACACCCCAGTTCGCTGAAATCCTCCAAAAGTATACACTGGACCCGGATGGGTCCTGGAACAAGGAGCTGCTTCCCCACCGGGGGACGTCACCTCGAGGCCTACCACGCGTGGGTGTTGGAGCGGAGGCGTGACATTGACGAGATAGCCCAGGGCAGTCAGAAAGTATTTCTTGAACTCTACGAAGAGCGAGTTAAGCGGGTGGTGCGCGAGAACCCGGCAATGTTGCGAAAATCCTACTACGAGGCGCGACGATGAAGAAGCGGGCGTATTACTACTACGAACTCTGGTTTGCGGAGACGGGCGGGGCGATTTGCAGGCCGGCAGATCTGAGGGGGGTGAACGAATACTT
>Ga0272447_1000160_pt1 | contig 50505 bp, 47 predicted proteins | sample YNPCB0133_FD_194589 | JGI IMG/M metagenome (GOLD analysis project Ga0272447, IMG submission 194589) | Hot spring microbial mat communities from Yellowstone National Park, WY, United States - YNP-CB-013-3 | ecosystem: Environmental > Aquatic > Thermal springs > Hot (42-90C) > Sediment | place...
GATCTTCATTACTTGGGGGATCCCGCCGGCCCGGTGCAGATCGGTGGCAACAAACCGGCCTGAAGGCTTGAGGTCGCAGAGGACGGGCACGCGGGCGCGGATGGTCTCGAAGTCATCCAGCGTCAGGGGCACTTCTGCTGCGTGGGCAATGGCCAAAAAGTGGAGCACGGCGTTGGTGGATCCCCCTACCGCCATGATGACCGAGATGGCGTTCTCAATGCTCTGGCGGGTGATGATGTCCCGGGGTCGGATATTGGCTTGGATGGCCTCAGCCAAGACCTTGGCCGATTGGGCAGCGCTTTCGGCTTTTTCTTCGTCCTCTGCCGCCATCGTGGAAGAGTAGGGCAGGCTCATGCCCATGGCCTCAAAGGCGCTGGACATGGTGTTGGCCGTGTACATGCCGCCGCAGGATCCAGCACCGGGACAAGCATGGCGCTCGACTGCCAGCAGCTCGTCCTCGGAGATGCGGCCAGCGCTGTACTCCCCTACGGCTTCAAAGGCGCTGACGATGGTGAGGTCGCGGCCGTTGTAATGCCCCGGCTTGATGGTGCCGCCGTAGACGAAGATGGCGGGCACGTTGAGACGGGCCATGGCGATCATCGCCCCCGGCATGTTTTTGTCGCAGCCGCCGATGGCCAAGAGACCATCCATGCTCTGGCCGTTGACCACCGTCTCGATAGAATCGGCGATCACCTCCCGCGACACCAAGGAGTATTTCATCCCCTCCGTACCCATGGAAATGCCGTCGCTGATGGTGATGGTGCCGAAGACCTGAGGCATGCAGCCGGCGGCCCTGAGGGCAGCTTCGGCGCGCTCGGCCAGGGTTTGGATGCCGATGTTGCAGGGAGTGATGGTGCTGTGGGCGTTGGCAATGCCGACGATGGGCTTGCCGAAGTCCTCATCACGGAAGCCCACGGCCCTGAGCATGGCGCGGTTGGGAGAGCGCTGCACCCCCTGGGTGACCACTTGGCTGCGCAGCGGAAAAGGAGGGTTGGCCATCATAGGTAAAGAGCGGGACAATAAGCCCGCGCTGGGATCCAATTCAAAAAAAACAAGTAGAACCTATCCTACTCGGTTTTTCGCCAGGCAAGCCGAACGAGAACCCTGCCGGCAGGCCAAATCTAAAGCAACCCTGTAAGTTCTCGGCTCTCGCTGTCGGGATTGGCCAGCCTAGCTAGTAAGAATCCTGAGGAAGCCTGCGATTATGGTGGTCAGTTCTTCTCCGCCCGTAGTGCCCAGCAGCGCCGAGCGCGAGATGGCGCGGGATGTGCTTACCCTCTCCCGGCATGTGCTGCAGCAGTTTAGCGGCTTTACCCCTGAGGCCCAAGACTTCAGCGCCCTGATGAACCGCATTGCTCTGGCCGGCAAGATGATCGCCCGCCGCCTCAGCCAGGCAGGGCTGATCGAGGGGACGCTGGGGGTAACCGGCAGCGTCAATGTGCAGGGGGAAGAGCAGCAGCGGATGGACGACTACGCCAACCGGGCCTTCATCCGCGCTTTGGAGCAGACCGGCCTGGTGTGCCGGCTGGTATCAGAAGAGCTGAAAACGCCGGCCCGCCTGCCGGAAAACTGCTCCCTCAGCCGCTTGGCCCTGCTGATCGATCCCTTGGATGGATCCTCCAACATTGACGCCAACCTCAGCGTCGGCTCTATCTTCTCCGTTCTTCACCCCCTTGAGGATCGTCCGGAAGCAGACAACCAAGATCTCCTCCAGCCAGGCCGTCGCCAACTGGCCGCCGGCTACATCCTCTACGGCCCCAGCACGCAACTGGTCTATTCCGTCGGCAAGGGAGTACACAGTTTTACCCTGGATCCCAGCTTGGGCGAGTTCATCCTCTCCAAGAGCGACCTTCGCATTCCCGAACGCGGCTCCGTCTACAGCCTTAACGAGGGCTACTTCTGTCAGTGGAGCGAAGGGATCCAGAACTATGTCCGCTATGTCCACCGCCGCGATGGCTACACCGCCCGCTACAGCGGCGCTCTGGTGGCGGATTTTCACCGCATCCTGTTGCAGGGAGGAGTGTATCTCTACCCTGGCACCCGGCAAAAACCAGAGGGCAAGCTGCGGCTGATGTACGAGGCCAACCCGCTGGCGTTTTTGGCTGAGCAGGCGGGAGGCGTAGCCACCACCGGCACCGAGGCCATCCTGGACATCGTGCCCCAATCCCTGCACCAACGAGTGCCTTTGATTATCGGCAGCCGCAAGAATGTGGAAGAAGTGTTGCGCTGCCTGGAAGGGTCGTTGACCCCCTAGCCACCCTTCCCAACCCCGCCCACCCAAGCTGAGCCGACCCTATGGCAACCCTGACTGAAAACCCCTTGCGCGTTGGCCTCAACCAAGAGCGCATTCCGGATCCTTGTATTTTGGTGCAGTTTGGTGCTTCCGGAGATCTGGCCGCCCGCAAGCTGATCCCGGCCTACTACCGGCTATTCGTGCAGCGACGGCTGCCGCCGGAGTTTACCCTGGTGGGGGTGGCCCGGCGCGACTGGAGCCACGAGGTCTATCGGGACAAGATGCGGGCGGCCCTGGAAGAATTTGCCCCCCAAGATCTGGGGCCAGAAGCCCTCTGGCAGGACTTCGCCAGCCGCCTGTTCTATTGTCGCCTCGATATCGGAGAGGCCGAGGGCTACCTGCGTCTCAAGCAACTCCTCGGCCAACTGGATGAGGAGCGGGGCACCCGCGGCAACCGGGTGTTTTATCTGGCGGTGGCGCCGGACTTCTACGCCCAGGCCATCCAGCAGTTGGGGGCAGCGGGGATGTTGGCCGATCCAACCAAAACGCGGGTGGTGATCGAAAAGCCCTTTGGCCACGACCTCACCTCGGCTCAGGAGTTGAACCGCATCGTACAGCGGATCTGTCAGGAAGAGCAGGTCTACCGCATCGACCACTACCTGGGCAAAGAGACGGTGCAAAACCTGCTGGTCTTTCGCTTTGCCAACGCCATCTTTGAGCCTCTCTGGAACCGCAACTACATCGACCACGTGCAGATTACGGTAGCGGAAACGGTGGGGGTGGAGGACCGGGCCGGCTACTACGACGCTGCCGGCGCTCTGCGGGACATGGTGCAAAACCACCTGATGCAGATCTATTGCCTGACGGCCATGGAGCCGCCCGTCTCCTTGCGCAGCGACGGCGTGCGCAACGAAAAGACTAAGGTGCTGCAGGCCACCCGCCTGGCGGACACTCGCAATGTAGCTGCGGCAGCAGTGCGGGCCCAGTACGGCCCTGGTTGGATTGGCGGCAAGCCGGTGCCAGGCTATCGCCAAGAGCCCAATGTTAACCCCAACTCGCAAACCCCCACCTACGTTGCCCTGAAACTGGAATGCGACACCTGGCGGTGGCAGGGGGTGCCCTTTTACCTGCGCACCGGCAAGCGCCTAGCCAAGAAGGTCTCCGAGGTGGCCATCTACTTTAAGCAGGTGCCGCTATCTCTTTTTCCTTCGGCAGCGCGGGAGGTGAGCCCCAACATCCTGGTGCTGCGCATACAGCCCAACGAGGGCATCTCCTTGCGCTTTGAGGCCAAGATGCCGGGGCCGGAGATCCGCACCCGCTCGGTGGAAATGGATTTTCGCTACGGGACAGCCTTTGGGTCAACCACGCCAGATGCCTACGAGCGCCTACTGTTGGACTGCCTGCTGGGGGATCCCACCCTGTTCACCCGCGCTGACGAGGTGGAAGCCGCCTGGCGGGTGGTGACGCCGGTTTTATCGGCCTGGGAAGCCCAGCCCGGCGGCAATGGCAGCAGCGTTGCGCCGCCGCTGTACACCTACGAAGCCGGCACCTGGGGGCCGAAGGCCGCCGAAGACCTGCTGGCCCAGTCGGGGCGGCGGTGGCGACGCCTCTAGTTTGTTTCAATCGCTGCCTTTACCCCCAGCCCCTCTTCCTCAGGGAGGGGGGAGTTGGAGGCCGCCGACACGTTCGCGACAGCGTTGGATAGCAATATGGTTGAAACCAGTCCTGGCAGGAAGGATCCCCGCTTGCTGCAGCTAACATGGGCATGGCCTGTTTTTGCGTGGGTGTCATGCCGCCACTGTTATTCCGGTTGTCTGTCCGGTTTTTGCTAACCTTGCCGCTGGGCCTCGCCATGGTGTTGGGGAGAGGGAAATGGGATCCCGCTCGAGCCCAGGTGTTGCTGCGTGTTCCCCTGCCCAATGGCGACTTGATGCAGGCCCAGGGGCTGCAACTGGCCACCAACGCGCTGCGGCTAGCCCAGTTTGGCCAGACCGAAGAGGCGTTGCGCCGCCTGCAACTGGCGGTGGCCATGGTGCCCACCTCTTCCGAGCTGCTCTACGTTTTGGGCAACGTCCACCTGGAGCTAGGAGACTATGGCCAAGCCATCCAAGCGCTGCAAAAGGCCCGCGCCCTGGCTCCCGACGACGCCGACATTCTCTACTCGCTGGGATCTGCTTACTTGCGGCAGGGCAGCTATTTTGCCGCCGCTGAAACCCTGGAACGGGCTGTTGCCTTGCAGCCAGATAGCCCCAACGCCCGCTTTCAACTGGGCAATGCCTACCTCATGCTCGACCAATGGGATCGCGCCCGGCAGGAGTATGAGAAAACCTTGGAGTTGGATCCCGCCTATTGGCCGGCCATGAACAACATCGGCCTGGTGGACTATGAACAAGGGGATCTGGAGGCGGCCATCGAGCGCTGGGAACGCACCATCGAGATGAACGACGCGGTGGCAGAGCCCTACCTAGCCCTGGCTACGGCCCTCTACGTTCGCGGCGAAACCGAACGGGCGGAAGAACTGGGGGCCAAGGCCATGCGCCTGGATCCCAGCTATGCCCGGCTAGAGGTGCTGCGGGAGAACCTGTGGCGGGAGAACCTGCTGCGGGATGTGCAAATCCTCCTGCGCACCCGTCCTGTTGCAGAGGCTCTGCAGCAAGCCGCCATCGAGCAGTTCAACCAGCAGATGGGCCTTGGGAAAGAGTAGGCTCAGGAGCTGCCCAGAATAGCTTGAGCCTGCGAGGCCCTCTGTCCCTGAAGGGCCTCGACCTTGGCCCGGATGCGCTCGGCAATGCCGACGCTGTTCAGGCCCAGTTCCGCCAGCGATTCTTCAGGAGTGGCGTGCTCCACCCACACATCCGGCACCCCCAGGCGCAACAGCGGCACTCGGATATCGGCATCCAGGAGAGCTTCCCCCACTGCCGAGCCAAACCCGCCCATGAGGCAGCCTTCTTCCACCGTCACCACCAGGCGGCTCTGTTGGGCCAGGGGCAGGATCAGCTCGGTATCCAGAGGCTTGGCAAAGCGGGCATTGACTACCGTCGTGGAGATGCCGTGTTCCTTGAGGATCTCCGCTGCCTGCAAACTGGGATGCACCATCGACCCATAGGCTAGGATCAGGACCTCGCCGCCGCTGCGCAGCACCTCTGCTTTGCCGATGGGAATGGGCTCCCACCCCTCTTCGGCCAGAGGCACCCCCACGCCAGCTCCGCGCGGGTAACGCATGGCGATGGGGCCCTTTGTGTACTGGATCCCGGTCACCACCATGCGCTGCAGCTCCGCCTCGTCTTTGGGGGCCATCAGCACCATCTCGGGAATGCAGCGCAGATAGGCAATGTCGTACATGCCCTGGTGGGTGGGGCCGTCCGCTCCCACCACCCCTGCCCGATCCAAGCAGAAAAAGACCGGCAGCTTTTGAATGCAGACATCGTGGATGATCTGGTCGTAGGCCCGCTGCAGGAAGGTGGAATAGATGGCCACCACCGGTCGCATCCCCTCGCAGGCCATGCCAGCAGCCAAAGTAACAGCGTGCTGCTCGGCAATCCCCACATCCACGAACTGATCCGGCAGTTTTTCTTTGAGCTTGTCTAGGCCGGTGCCGGTGTCCATAGCCGCCGTGATGCCAATGATGCGGGGATCCCGCTCCGCCAGTTTACAAAGAGTGTGGCCGAAGACCTTGCTATAGCTAGGGGGAGTGGGTTTGGTAGGAGGATAGGGTTTGCCGGTGGCTAGGTCGAAGCGGGATTGGGCGTGATAGCTTACCTGCTCAGCCTCTGCCGGTGGGTAGCCCTTGCCCTTGACCGTAGCCACGTGCACCAGCACCGGCCCAGAGATGCCGTGGGCCAGCTCAAAAGCATCCAACAATTCCGCCAGGTTGTGCCCGTCCACCGGCCCTACGTAGGTAAAGCCCAGCTCCTCAAAGATGATGCCGGCCTTGTTGTTCTGCACGGCAGTAACCAGCTTCACCGTCTCCTTGAGACGGTCGATTTCCGGGCTGAGGCTGGAGCCAACTAGAGGTAGGTTCTTTAGCTGCTCCTCCAGGCTGTCGGCCAAAAACTGCACCGGTGGGCTGAGGCGCAGGCGGTTTAAATAGCGCGGGATGGCCCCCACATTGGGGGAAATCGACATGCCGTTGTCGTTGAGAATCACCATCAAGTTGGTCTTGGGCAGGTGCCCGGCGTGGTTGATGGCTTCATAGGCCATGCCCCCAGTCAGGGCGCCATCCCCGATGATGGCCACCACCTTGAAGTTTTCTCCCCGCCGATCCCGAGCGATGGCCATGCCCAGGGCTGCCGAGATGCTGGTGGAGGCGTGCCCGGCCCCAAAGTGGTCGAAGCGGCTCTCACTCCGCTTGAGGTAGCCGGAAATCCCTCCTTTCTGGCGAATGGTATGGAAGTTGTGGTAGCGGCCAGTAAGCATTTTGTGGGCATAGGCTTGGTGGCCCACATCCCAAATCACCTTGTCGCGATCCAGGTCGAGGGTTTTGTAGAGCGCCAAGGTCAGCTCCACCACGCCCAGCCCCGGCCCCAGGTGACAGCCGACTGGAGAGTTGGCAGCCGTTTGCAAGTGCTTTTCGCGAATCTGGCGGGCTAGGCTGCGCAACTGGCTGAGGCTGAGGTTGCGGAGCTGGTTGGGGTGAGTGATCTCACTCAGGTGCATAGGGGACTTGTCCTTCCGGTGTAATCTCACTGTGACATACTCCCGCACTCATGCTGACGTATAGAGTGCGGGCTTCTCGCTTCGTCGGGGAGCTTCTGCAAGAACCCTCTGCGTTCGGCTTTGCCGTGCCGTTAGGGATGCAGACATGGAATGCCCTACCGCGTAGTTGCACCAGGTTCCGGCAACGCCGTTTTCTACAACTAGATCCATTTTATTGTTGCGAGTCTGCGACGGGGGTATCTGGCACTGACTGCCTCTCGACAGTACAGTGCGGGGCTGATCTACCCCCGAACCCCCTTCAGCTAAATCATTTTCTGGGCGGGTTTTGTTGCCATCCCCTGCGGAACTTCGGAAAACATCGGGATCCCCTGGTCCAAGGGCAGTGAGATCCTGAGAGGGAGCACCAAGGAGCTCATGCAGGGGTTAGCATCGCACAAGGCCCTCGGCTGCTCTGGACTTGAGGCCGACGGCCTGCTGTCGCGATCGGTTTCTGCCTTTTTGTGAACCATGAAAATTGCCGCCAACATCACTCAGCTCATCGGTCGTACCCCTCTTGTGCGGCTAAACCGGATCCCTCAATCCGAAGGGTGTCTGGCTGAGATCGTCGTGAAATTGGAGAGCTTTAACCCTGCCGCCTCGGTGAAAGATCGCATTGCCGTGAGCATGATCGAGGCTGCCGAACGAGCTGGCTTGATCACCCCCGGCAAGACCATCTTGGTGGAGCCCACCTCTGGCAATACCGGCATTGGCCTGGCCATGGCTGCTGCTGCCAAGGGTTACCGGCTGATCATCGTTATGCCTGAGAGCATGAGCCTGGAGCGGCGGCGGCTGCTGAAGGCTTACGGAGCAGAGGTGCACCTGGCCAGCAGCGCCGGCGGCATGGGGGAGGCCATCTGGAAGGCCGAAGAGATCGTGCGCCGCACCCCCAATGCCTATATGCTGGGCCAATTCACCAATCCGGCCAACCCTCAAATCCACGCCCGCACCACTGGCCCGGAGATCTGGGAGGATACCGATGGCCAGGTGGACATCTTGGTGGCGGGGGTGGGTACCGGCGGCACCATCACAGGGGCAGGCGGCTTCCTCAAAAGCCAAAAACCCTCCATTCGACTGGTGGCCGTCGAGCCCAAGGCCAGTGCTGTTTTAAGTGGAGGGCGGCCCGGTTTTCACCGCATCGAGGGCATCGGGGCGGGGTTTGTGCCGGAGGTGTTGCGGCGCGACCTGCTGGACGAGGTAATTGCGGTAGATGACGAGGAGAGCATGGTCTACAGCCGCCGCCTGGCCAAAGAAGAAGGGATCCTCTCCGGCATCTCCACCGGGGCAGCCCTGGCTGCCGCTATCCAGGTGGGGCGGCGACCGGAAAACGCCGGCAAGCTGATCGTGATGATCCAGCCCAGCTTTGGCGAGCGCTACCTGAGCACGCCCCTCTTCCGCAACCTGGAGCGGGAGGAGGCCGACGCCGGGATCCTGCAGGCCAACCCAACCTAGGCCAACAATTCCGACAATCCATCCGACGTTCAAAATTCGCCGGCCAGGGCTGCCACACAGCGCTCGCACAGCTCTGGGTGTTCGGCAAACTCGCCCACCCGGGTGGAATAGTTCCAGCAGCGCACGCATTTTTTCCCCTCCGCTGGCTGAACGGCAACCTGTAGATCCTCCTCTCCAGGGCCGGCCTTGACCAACTCGACTTGGGAAGTGATAAACAGGTAGCGCAGCTCGGCTGCCCGCTCCTCCAGCAGGGCATGTAGGTGGGGATCCGCCACCTTGAGGATGAGTTTGGCCTCGGTGGAAGCGCCGATGACCTTGTCGGTGCGGGCCTGCTCCAGGGCCTTGTTCACCTCCTGCCGCACCGCCCGCAGCTTTTCCCAGGTGGCGGCCAACTGGGGATCCCGCCACTGCTCCGGCAGCCGCATCCAGCCCCCTTCGAACACCGAGCGGGTGGGCTTGGGGTAGGGCAGGTAGCTCCAGATCTCTTCGGCTAGGTGGGAGAGCACGGGGGCAATGGCCTTGGCCAAGTTCTCCAGCACCAGCGACAGCACCGTCTGGCACTGCCGCCGCCGCAGGCTGCGGGCGTGGCTGATGTAGAGGCGATCCTTGCCGATATCCAAGTAGAAATTGGAGAGATCCACCACACAGAAGTTTTGAACCGCTTGGAAAAAGCGGTAGAACTGGTAGTTTTCAAACGATTCGGTGATCTCCGCTCCCACCTCCTGCAGGCGGTGCAGGATGTAGCGATCCAACTCCGTCAACGCTTCAAAAGGAACAGCATCCTGCGCCGGGTTGAAGTCGTAGAGGTTGCTCAGCAAAAAGCGGGCCGTGTTGCGGATCTTGCGGTAGACATCCGCCATCTGCCCCAGAATGGTCTTGCCTATCGGCACATCGCCGGAGTAGTCGACGCTGGAGACCCACAGCCGCAGCACATCGGCCCCGTAGGCGGGATCCGTCTGCGGATTGCTGCCGCCGTTGATGAGCAGCAGGGGATCGATGACGTTGCCCAGGGACTTGCTCATCTTCTGGCCCTTTTCGTCCAGCACAAAGCCGTGGGTGAGCACCGCCTTGTAAGGGGCCTGGCCGTTGACGGCCACGGAAGTCAGCAAGCTGGACTGGAACCAACCCCGGTGCTGGTCGGAACCCTCCAGGTAGAGATCCACGGGGTAGCCCAACCCGCGTGCCCGGGCCACCGCCGCCCAGGAGGAGCCGGAGTCAAACCAGACATCCATGGTGTCTGTGCCCTTGCGGTAGGTGCGGCCATGGCGGCGGTACTGCTCCGGCAGCAGCTCTTCCACCGGGCGCTTCCACCAGGCGTCGGATCCCTCTTGGGCAAAGATGGCCTTGATGTGGTCGATAGTTTCGGCTGTGAGCAGCACCTCGCCGGTCTCCTCGTCGTAAAAGACGGGGATGGGCACGCCCCAGGCCCGCTGGCGGGAGATGCACCAGTCGGAGCGCTCCTTGACCATGGCGGTGATGCGGTTTTCCCCTTCCGGCGGGATCCACTTCACGGTTTTGATGGCCTGCAGAGCCAGCTCCCGGAAGCCGGCTACAGAGGCAAACCACTGCTCGGTGGCCCGGAAGATGGTTGGTTCTTTGGTGCGCCAGTCGTAGGGGTATTTGTGGTTGTAGGGTTCTTCCTTGAGCAGGGCGCCGACAGCCCGCAAAGCCTTAATGACAGCTAGGTTGCCACTGGTTTCTGGTTCTTTGGAGAGCACATCTAGCCCGACAAACTGGGATCCGGCCTCGGCGGTGAATCTCCCCTGCTCATCCACAGGGCTGAGGATGGGCAGGCCGTATTTTTGGCCGGTCTTGAAGTCCTCTTCCCCATGCCCCGGCGCCGTGTGGACAATGCCGGTGCCGGACTCGGTGGTAACATAGTCCCCCAGCACACAGAGGCTGCTGCGGTCGAAGAGGGGGTGGCGTCCCTGGCAGTACTCCAGGGCGGATCCCGGCAGGGTGGCCTTGACCTCTAAGGGGGTCTCCAGGACTTTCTCCAGCCGCTGCCGCAAATCGGCGGCAATCAGTAGTAGGCCGAAGCGGGGAGACTCCACCACCGCATAGGTAAGCTTGGGATTGAAACAGAGAGCCAAGTTGGCCGGGATCGTCCACGGGGTAGTCGTCCAGATGGCCGCCCGCAGGCCTGGCAAGAAGGGCTCCAAAATCGGCTGCGCCGCCGGGCTGAGGCTCTGCAGAGGAAAAGCTACGTAGATGCTGGGGGAGATGTGGTTGTCGGGATATTCCAGCTCCGCTTCCGCCAGGGCTGTCTGGGAGCTGGGGCTCCAGTGGACGGGCTTGAGGCCGCGGTAGATGTAGCCTTTAAGGGCCATCTGGCCAAACACCTCGATCTGGGCCGCCTCGTACTCCGGCGATAGGGTCAGGTAGGGCCGATCCCAATCTCCCCATACCCCCAGCCGCTGAAAACTGGCCCGCTGCACGTTGACGTAGTGCAAGGCGTACTCTCTGGCCTTTTGCCGCAGTTGTAGGGGGGTGAGGCTCTGCCGCTCCTGGGGGGAGAGGCTTTGCAACACCTTCAGCTCGATGGGCAGACCGTGGCAATCCCAGCCGGGCACATAGCGCACCTTGCGCCCCTGCAGGAGGTGGTACTTGTTGATGATGTCCTTGAGGATCTTGTTGAGGGTGGTGCCCATGTGGATGTCGCCATTGGCATAGGGCGGCCCATCGTGCAGCACAAAGGGATCCCCAGGATTGTTCTCCGACAGACGCTGATAGATTTGCTCTTCCTGCCAAAAGGCTTGGATGGCGGGCTCCCTCTTGGCAGCCTCCGCCCGCATGGGAAACTGGGTTTGCGGCAGGTTGAGGGTACTTTTGTAGTCCACGGCAACTTGAGCAGGCTAAAGGGCGTCCTTCTATCCTACGCCGTTGCCTCGTTCTCAGTCTCCTTGGCCTGAGGGGAAGGGATCCGGCCCGCCACCTTGGTAAAGATTTGTGCTAGCCTCAGGATGTCGTTGAGTAAGGGAGGTTCCAGCGGATGCCAGATAGTAGTTGTTGTAAGGGTCGTCAAGTTGGGTTCAGCCGGCTGTGCGCCGGGGCTGTTCTCTAACGGCCTGAACTCAGATCCTTAGCTTGCTGAGGAGTCTTCGCGTTCTGGCTCGCTTGGAGTTCCTCCCGGCAGTCAGGTTCCAGTTGAAGGCCCGCTAGACCGCTCTCTCCTGGACCGCCTGTTTTGCCTGGGTGGTGGGGGAGAGCGGATAGTTTTTCTGCAAGTTTTCGACGACCGCCGGGGCTTGGAGTCGAGCAGAAATCTTCCGAGGGCTTCCAGACCTCTCAAATCTCAGCTTCGCCCAAAAGATCTCAACAACTACCCAGGTCAAGAGTCCTTAAGGGCTGTCGATCCCTCAGGGTTGAATGACGAGGCGCCGGCTTTCGACAACAAGGCCACTCTGGTTGACTAGCATCACCGAGAGCCAGCGGGCGCCAGCTTCTGGCGGCGCATCTGCCTGCAGGAAGAGCCCGCCCGCCTGCAGAGGTTCAAGGGCAAACGAAGTTAGATCTAAGTAGCCGGCCGCAGCCACGGGCTGCTCCTCGACGGCGCCCAACAGCAAAGATTGGGCGAGGGGCTCGGCCACAATGGCCTGCAGCGAGTAGGGGGATCCCGGCTTGACCACCTCCGGCAACCTGAAGGTGACGGTGGGGGGCGCCGAGCCGGAGGTGAGGGTGCTGGCCTCCCGCAGCACTTCCTGCTCCACCAACAGCAGTTGCTCCGGCTTGGCCGCATTCGGGCGGTAGCGGTTGCGCACCAGGGCAGAGGCCTGCACCTGAAACTCCCCCCGCGCTGAAGATTGGGATCCCTGCACTTGGCTGGCGATCTCGGCCACGATCTCAGGGCCTAGCCGCCGCCAAGAGAGAATTTCCGCTGCGTAGGTCAGCTGGGGATGGGCCTCCCACAGCTTGCGAATGGCCCTTTCCACCCCCTGCCGATCCAGGCCGTCGCGGTGGCGGAAGTCGGGGCTATAGCCAGCCATCACCTCCTCCAGATCCCGCCGGTTGGCGGCCTCTATTTGCTCTTGCAGCCACTTCACCAAGGGAGCCGGTGCCGGGGCGGAGACCTGTTTTTGGATCCCGCTTTCCAGAGGCAAGGGGGCAGCCTGGGCCGCTGCCTTGCTGGGCAAAGGGATCCCCCAGCTCAAAGTCAGAGCAAGGAACCCAAGCAGTTGGGAAAGGGTGGATTGGAAGCTCAAACTGGGGGCCTCCGGCGGCAAATCTGCCTTTCTTTAGTTTAGCTTGCTGAGGATCGAGGTTTTGAGGTTTGGCGTTGCCTCACTGGAGTGGGCCTGGGTTTATCCTGGGAGCTGGGTTCTCGGCGAGGTGTGCATGGCGTCCCACCACTCCCCTGCTTTCTTAGCTTTGGTCAACGAGGCCAAAAGCCGCATCCAAGAGCTGACAGTCGAGCAAGTCAGGCAGAAACAACTGCAAGGGGATCCCTTTTATTTGGTCGACGTGCGGGAAGAGTCGGAGTGGCAGGCCGGCCACATCGTCGGCGCCATTCACCTCAGCAAAGGCATTATCGAGCGGGACATCGAGAAGGTGATCCCAGACAAAGAAGCCGAGATTGTCCTCTATTGTGGCGGCGGCTTTCGTTCGGCGCTGGCAGCCGATAACCTGCAAAAGATGGGCTACCGCCGCGTGATCTCCATGGACGGCGGGATCCGCGCTTGGCGAGAAGCCGGCTTTCCCGAATCTCAGCCCTCACCCCCAACCCCTCTCCCAGAAGCGCCCTCACCCCCAGCCCCTCTCCCAGAGGGAGAGGGGAGTTAGAGCGGTGCGTTCGCAACCGCGTCGCCTAGCAATAACGCAGAAGCCCTTGGCTACTGCTTCGCAGTTGACCAGCGGCCTAGGTAGCCGGTTCCTCTCTTCCCATCTGCTTTCCCAAGGTAAAGAGAACTATATTGGTCTCTAAGGTCATCGGCCCAAATCTCCCTCTCATCCCCACCATGCTCCAAACCCTGCCCCGCCTGGATATTGCCACTCGTTTGCAGCAGTTGCGCCAGCTTTTGCAGGAACAAAATCTCGATGGCTTTTGGGTGCCCTCGGCTGATGAGCACCTCAATGAGTATTTGCTGGAATATCGCAAGCGGCGGCAGTGGATCACGGGCTTTACCGGCTCGGTGGGCGATGCCCTAATCAGCCAAGACCGCGCCTGGCTGTGGGTGGATCCCCGCTACCACGAGCAGGCGGAGCGGGAGGTGGATCCCAACCTGTTTACGGTGATCAAAGGCGGCCTGCCGGATCAGCCCAGCCTGATGGAGATCGTGGAAGAGCTGGGATCCGGCTTTCGCCTGGGGGTGGATCCTTTTACGGTGTCGGTGGCCACCTACCGCCAGTTGCAAGCCCACGCCCAAGCCGGAGGAGTGCTGCTGGTGCCGGTTAGCGAAAACCCACTGGACAAGCTGGCCAAGGAATCTAGCCAAGCCCTCTTGGAGCAACCCATCTACCCTGTCCCTGCCCAGCTCTGCGGAGCCCCCCCCAGCGACAAGCTGGCCCAGGTGCGCCAGGAGATGCGCCGCAAGCGGGTGGGACTGTTGCCCCTAACCAAACTGGATCAGGTAGCTTGGCTGTTTAACCTGCGCGGCTCCGACATTCCCTACAACCCGGTCTTCCGCGCCTATGCGCTAGTTGCCCTGGAGAGGGTTGCCCTGTTTACTGATCTGGAGCGCCTCACTCCCTCCGCAAAGCAAGTGCTGGCTGAGGCAGGGGTAGAGCTCTGGCCCTACGAGGCCTACCGGGAACAACTGCCCCAGTGGGCCGAGCGCTACGGGCCAGTGGGAGTAGATCCCAAGCAGACTACCCAGGGCACGCAAGAGCTGCTGCGGGGGGCAACCTGTCGCGAGTTGGATCACCCCGTGGATCTCCTCAAGGCGGTCAAAAACCCCACCGAGCTGGAGCAGATGCGCCTGGCCAACCGCAAAGCCAGCCGGGCCAAGATCCGCACCCTGGCCTGGATTGACCGGCAAATCCAAGCAGGGATCCCCATCAGCGAAGCCGATGTGGCCGCTGTTATGGAGGCCCACTACCGCGAGGAAGGGGATTGGGTGGGCCTGAGCTTCAACACCATTGCCGGGGCCGGCGCCAACAGCTCCATCGTCCACTACGGCACCCCCGATCCCCAGAAGTTCTTGCAGACAGGCGAGTTGTTTCTGTTGGATTCCGGATCCCACTACCTGGGGGGCACGACCGACGCTACCCGCACCCTCTGGATTGGCCCGCAACCGGCGGATCCCCTGTGCCGGCGGCGCTACACCGAGGTGCTCAAAGCCCACATTCACTGCGCCCGTCAGATCTTCCCCCCCGATACCTACGGCGTCTCCTTGGATGGCATTGCCCGTTCCAGCCTTTGGCAAGCGGGGCTGGACTACGGCCACGGTACCGGCCACGGTGTCGGCGCCTTTTTGAACGTCCACGAGGGGCCCAACGGGATCCACCGCCGCGCCAGCACCCCCCTCAAGGTAGGCATGATCACCAGTATCGAGCCGGGCTACTACCAGCCGGGCTGGGGTGGAATTCGCCTAGAGAACCTCTACGAAGTGATTGCAATTCCGGAGCCAGAGGGCTGGATGGGCTTTCGCTCCCTGACTTGGATCCCTTTCGATAGGCGGCTGATCGATTGGGATCTCTTGGACGAGGCACAGCGGGCTTGGCTTGAGGAGTATCACCGCCAGGTCTACGCCATTCACCACGCCACCTTGTCAGAACAAGATGCCGCCTGGTTAAAACGCGCCTGCGGCCTCGCCGAGTGAGACTGCCCCTGGCCAGCCCCTTCCCAGCTCGCTCAGGGCCCCAGAACCCCGACCGCCAGCGGCACCTCTAGCGACAAGGGATCCCGCCATGAACCCGACAACCCAACATCGGCTCATCCTCAAAATTGTGGCCGGCTCCGCCTGGGCCGATGGGCACCTAGAGCCGCAGGAGTTGGCCTATCTGAGATCCCTGCTGCGCCGCTATGGTTTGGAGCACGATGCCGAGCTGCGAGAGCTGATCCAAGAGCCCATTCCGATGGCGCAAACGGAGCGCTGGATGGCCGATTATCTCGCCCAGGCCACCGAAACCGAGCGCCTACAACTTCTGGGGGCAATCGGCAACCTGATGATGGCCGACAACGCCGTTTCTCCGGAAGAGCACGACCTTTTGGATGACTACTACACCCTAATGGCAGGGATCCCGCCTCGCCCAGAATCGGCACCCCATCTGGTGAAGGGCGTGGGGCAGTTTTTCCGGCGCCTGGTCAAGGCTGTAAGGGGGGACATTGCTTAATCAATTCTTAGCTGAAAAATAGGGTTCTCATAACCTGTACGAGGTGCAATCTACTTCTGGAATAGACATAAGTTTGGAAAAGTTAAAAACTTGCTCTGAATTCTATAATTCTATAAAACGGCTAGATTTCATGGATAAATAGAAGGGGCTGTGCTAGACTGAAGCCATCGCTGGGGACAGGGCTATGGCTGAGCGTTATAGACAGGTAGAGCGGGTTGGGTTTGGCTCGCGGCTGGCCAGTTCTTTTGTATCAGTGTTTGTTGGATTGATTTTATTTTTGGGATCGTTCTGGCTTTTGTTTTGGAATGAGGGGCGGGTCAACCTTGCCCAAGTGGCAACTGGGGCCATTGAAATCAGTCCATTGGGCTCGCCCTCTGCGCCTCTTGGAAGCTTAGTATCGCTCACAGGCCCAATTACCAGCAATGAGCTTTTGGGCGATAATCTCTTCCTGCGGCCAGGGCCGTATATTGCCGTCAGGCGCAAGGCGGAAATGTATGCTTGGGAAGAGGAAAAAGAAACTCGCACTCAAGAGGAGTTTGGCGGATCGGAAGTCAGAGAGACAATCTATACTTACACCAAAGTCTGGACGGAAAACCCCGAAGATTCAAGCCGGTTTTATCGCAGCAGTGAGCACGTCAACCCACCGATGGCTTTTTCCAGCCAACTCTTTCGAGTCAGCCAGGCTCAAATTGGGAATTACCGAATTGGAATGCAAGATTTGCAGATCGAAACTCCCTACGCTGTTCCTCTGGAGCCCCAAACGTTGATCCCGGGGATCCCAGCTAGGGTGGAAGGCTCTTATGTTTTCAAGGGGCGGGGAACCCTGGCCAATCCACAAATTGGCGATATGCGAACTTCGTACACTGCCTTGTACAGCGGAACTCAAGTAACTGTCTTTGGTCGTTTGGCCACCCCTAACAGCCTAGAGAGCTACCTGGGGCCGCGCAGCATTCGATTTTATCGGCTATTTGCCAGCGATCGATTTGCAGCCATTGAGCGTCTTGCTGCCGAACACAATGCCCTGACTTGGATCCTGCGCTTTGTGGGATTCTTGATGATGTGGATCGGGGCCGACTCTTTCTTCGTCCCCCTTCATACGATGCTCAGCATCTTTCCTTTTCTAAGCGGCCTGGGGCGATCTATGACGAGAGTGGTCACCTTTTTCATAGCCTTGGTTTTAACAGGGACGACTATTTTAGTCTCATCGATAGTGCATAATCTGGTGGCGCTGCTCCTCTGTTTGGGTGTGGCGGGAGTTTTCATCCTCAACGTGCTGGGGCGACGTCCCAGACGGCAAGTGGCAGGTTTTTAAGAGTTCCTCTGCCGGCACAGCAAAGAGCTTGCAGCGCTGCTGCATCCATTCAAATATGGCTGCTCCGAAGAGCAGCGAAATAGCTTGTCTCGATTCCTCTTACTTTCCCCTCACCCCCAACTTCTCTCCCGAAGGACAAAAGGAGCTGGGGATCAAGGCAAACGGTTTCAACGCAATTTGGAGCGACCAACCTACTAATCCCCGAAGGTTAAGAGCCGCTTTGTGGCTGCCCTAGCAGATTCTTTTTCCTATATTGATCGTTGGCCCATGAGTTTGTACAGTTGCTCTCCGAGGATCTGGATGCCGCTGAGGATGCGCTCTTCCGGTTGGTAGCTGAAGGCGAGGCGCAGGGCGTGATCCCCTTGGCCATCAGCAAAGCAGTGGGTACCCGGCAAGAAAGTTACCCCCAGCGCTCGGGTGGCCTACAGCAAGGTGTTGGCACTCAGGGGAGGGGGCAGCTCGCACCAGATAAAGAATCCACCCCCAGGGGCCTCCACCTTGACTTCAGGGGGAAAACATTGAGCGATGGCCTCCAACATCAGGTGGCACTTTTCTCGGTAACGGCGGATCAAAAGCTGAATGTGGCTCTCTAGGCGGCCTTCCCCGCAGTATCGGGCCACCACCCGGCCCAAAAAAGGCCCCAGGGATCCCTCGCTGCGAAACATCTCCAAGCGGCGGATGATCTCGGGATGGCCACAGGCCCAGCCCACCCGCACCCCCGGCGCCACAATCTTGGAAAAGGTGCCCACGTGCAGAACCCAGCCCTCTTTATCCAGCGCGGCCAAACTGGGCAAGGGATCCCCGACAAAGCGCAGGTCGTAGTAGGCCTCGTCCTCCACCACCACCACGCCGTATTCAGCCGCCAACTGCAGCAGCTTCTGCCGCCGCGGCCAAGAGAGGGTGCAGCCCCTAGGGTTGTGAAAGGTGGGAATGGTGTAGATGAAGCGGGGTGGGATCCCTTGGCGGGCTAGCTCGCGCAACACCTCTTCCAGGCGATCCACCACCATGCCCTCCCCATCCACCGGGATCGAGATCAGACGCGCCCCTGCCGCCGCAAAACGGCTGACCGCCCCCATGAAGGTGGGCCCCTCCACGATCACCACATCCCCCGGCTCCACAAAGACCTGGGGCAAGAGGCCAAGGATCTGCCCAGAGCCATAGCCGATCAAGAGGTTTTCCGGCTGCGCCTCCACCCCTCTGGCCCGCATCAACTGCTGCACCACCTCGATCAACCCGGCAAAGGTGCCGCCGTAATTGAGGGCAGCATCCCCATCTTCCGCCAACACCTCCGCTGTCGCCCGCGCCAGGTCGGCCTTGGGAAACAACCGCGGATCCGCCAGGCCAAAGGTAAAACTGGTTACTACCGGCACCGCCCCAGCGATCTCCGCGCCAACAGGAGGCGGGATCACCGCCTGGGCCCGCCGGGCGAACAGGGTCTCTAAGAGGGGCCGCATCCGAATCTTCAAGGCAGGAGAAGAACTCAGGCCAACGCTTGCCACGATAACAAGAACGAGCTGGCTAAGAGCAGGGATCCCAAAAACTGTCGCCAGCCCCGGCAGGGGATCTCCGCCAAGACGCCACCGGCACTCAGGCACAAAAAGGGCAGGGCCACCAGGCCCCAACGGGCGCTTTGCTGCAACAGGTTCATCTGGGGATCCCAAAGCCAAGCTGCTAGCACCCCCATCCACAGGACATGGCCCAAACCAGCCAAGCTGAGCAGGGTTTGTTGGCGTTCCACCCAGGGCCAACCCAGCCGCACCAAGGCCAGCCCCAAGGGCAACATCAAGGTGGCCAGAACAGCCAGGCCGCTTTGGCTGGTGAGCGAATAGGACGCCGTCGCCGTAGGAAAGCGCTCTGTCCCGGTGAAGGGATCGGCGGGCAGCTCGACCCGCAGCAACCAGGAGAGGCCAATCACCAGCAGCAGCCAGAGTAGCCCTTGCAACCGCTGCCGCGGCCAGTGTTGGCTAGTCCATAGCGCCCCCCAGAGCAGGGCCAAGAGCCAAACTTTGTAGCTCAAGGCACAGGCCAGCGCCAAACCCCCCCAGCGCAGGCGGGATCCCGGTCCAACACCGCTGCTGACCAACAAGACCAGGCTGGCCAAGATCTCGTTGCCCGGCTCCAAACCCTGGGTCAGCACCCAGGGGCTGAGTCCCCACAGGCCAGCGCTCCAGAAATTGCCCCAGCTCCAGCACAACAGCAGGATTACCAGGCAGGCCAGGGCCGAGACAGCTCGCAGGATCCCTTCGGGGGGGATCCCGGTTCCCTCAGCCAGCCAGGGCAGTAGCCCGTTTGCAATTGAATGGTAGAGAGGCAGTTCCGCTTGGACAGGGGGCAGGGATCCCTCAGGGCCACTGATGGGCACAGCGCGCCACCACAGCATCTGAGCCGGTTGCCCCACAAAGCGGAGCCGCTGACCCAGCAGCAACCCCATCCCTCCCCACAGCAGCCAGTGGCTCACCCAACTGAGCCCGTCTGGGCGGTGGTGCCGACGTTTGTCCGCCCTGGACAGGCTCAGTTGAGGAAAAGAGGGACGAGACAGCCGTTTGCCCTGAGGAGGCATGGCGGGGGGAAACTTCATAGGGTAGGCCTAGTCAACTCTAGATCGCCCGTCAAGGGACACCCAGCCTCCTGCCAGCGACGAATGGCTTGGGCGGTCAGTCCTTCGGTGACGTCGCGGACAGGAACACCGGCGCCGGTAACCTGCAGGCGCACCAGTTGCCAGGGATCCCCAGGTGTAGCCCGCAGCACATAAGCTTCATAAGCCAGTTGCAGGGTTTCGCTGCGCCGACCGGCTAGGGGGTTATCCTCCCGCTCGGGCTGCTGGGGCAGAACCAAGCGGCGCTCCAGCGTGGTGAAATACAAGCGAAAGCCTTGGGAAGCCGAGGCGGCTGGGCTATCCGGCAGAAGCTGGGCCAGCTCCTCGGCAGAGAGGAGTTCGGCCTCTGGCCGGCCCACCAACACCACCTGAAAGTCTGAGCGGGCGCGGCTCAAGGCCAAATTGAGAAACAAGGGCAACTGCTCTGTCAGGGCTTCAGCCCAGGTTTGCGGATCGGCAGCACAAACTTCTCCTCTGGCTGCTGTGGCAGTAAGGCAGCACAACCCCAAAGCCGCCGACAAACCTATCCGCCACCCCCCTCGGGCGGGGTGGGGGAAAAGATACCCGCCCGCTTGTCTTCTTCGCCGGCTACACCAGCCTAGGAACGGCATTGCCCCAATCCTCAGCCGATCGCTTCCTCTACAGCTTGAAAGCGTTGCCAGGCCGAAACGGGATCCGCAGCCGCCGTGATGGGGCGGCCCACCACCAAATAATCGGCCCCCGCCCGCAGCGCTGCCGCGGGGGTGCAGACCCGCCGCTGGTCGTCCTCCGCTTCTGGATCCCCAAGGCGGATCCCTGGGGTTACCAGCAGCACCTCCGGCCCCAAAGCCTGCCGTAGCCGTCCCACTTCCTGGGGGGAGCAGACCAGCCCGCTCACGCCTTGATCCAGAGCTAGCCGCGCCAACTGCAACACATAGTCGCCGGGATCTCGTTCAACGCCCAACTCCTGCCGCACCTGGTCGGGGCCAAGGCTGGTGAGAAGAGTAACTGCCAACAGCCGGCAAGAACTGCCCTGGGTGGCGGCCACTGCTGCCCGCAACATGGCACTGCCGCCAGCGGCATGAACGGTGAGCAGATCCACCCCATAACCAACGGCCACCTGAGCGGCCCGCCCCACTGTGTGGGGAATGTCGTGCAGCTTTAAATCGAGAAAAATGCGCTTGCCCCGTTCCTTAAGGGCCTGCAAAATCTGAGGGCCAACAGCCGTAAACAGCTCCAGGCCCACCTTCCACCACAGCACCTGGGGCAGGCGATCCACCCACTTCAGGGCCTGCTCCCAAGAAGCGGTATCTAGAGCAACAATGAGGCGGCTACCCTGCATGGCGAAAGCCCTCAGGCCGGCTAACGCGAAGGGCTCCGCTCTCGCGGCTCATAGTGGGGGCAGCCTTCACAGGGGCCATAGGGGTTGACGGCACAGCGCAACTCCGGGGAAAGGGCATTGTAGCGACAGGTGGGATCCCCAATCCAGCCAGGCGGCGAAGCGACATAAGTATAAACAACTACACCCCCGAACCCCAGTGGGCTGACGAAGAAACGGCTGGTGCTGAAGGACTCCCCCCCAGCAGGGTTGAACGTTTCCTCATCGAGCTCTGAACCGGGCTGCGGCTCCTCCTCCAGGCTCCAGAAGGCTTCCCACTGCCGAAGGGTTTCTTGGAGAGGCGCGGCCAGGTGTTCCGCCAACTCCGTCAGGGCGGCTTCCAAAGCGGTGAGGCTTTCTTCCGCCGCCTGGGTGAAGGCTGCCACCCATTCCTCCAAGAGCTTCTCAAAATCCATGCAGCAGCAACCTGAGAGCTTTCTTTTCACCTTACCGCTTGCCTGGGCAAGCCGGCTAACTTCCCCCTTGACAAACGGCATCTACTAACTCTTGGTTGACCAAGGGAAACAGCTCCGCCAATTCTTCGGCAGATAGGTTGCCGGTACAAACATTGGCGCGGATATGCCACTCTGCCCACATCAGCGCCGAGGGAACGGTGGGATCCTGGCCTTGCTCGGAGCCGGAACCCTTTGCGGGCCCTGGAGCCAGGCGGCGTCCGGGCCCGATGTTCAGTTGCAGTACGTTGTCGCGGTTGATGCCCGTCAGAGAGGTCTGGGCAGGGGCTTCTCCGACAAAGGCAAAAGGGAAAGACAAAGCCACCCAAACCAACCCCCGAAGGGCAAGCCGGCAAAGCATGGGATCCCTCCCCCGCGAGATAGGGTTGAGTTTTGAGGGCAATTATAGCTGCTATTTTTGGCAGCTAGGATTTGTCAAAAGCCGCCTTTGGCAGGCCAATCGCCGACCACTGCACGCAACGACGGCCCTGGTCATCCTCTAAGGCCCCCTCGCGGCGATAGGAAAAGAAATCCTGAGGCTGGCCAAAGGTGCAATGAGGACTGATGGCGATGTGCTCCGGCGGGATCCCCTGAGCTTCGGCCTGGGCGCGGTTGATCCAGCGCAGATCCAGGCGCACCTTACCCGGCAGAGGATCTGGCCAGAGGGCAGGTTGTGGGTCTACCCCTGAAGGCAGCGACTGCAGCACCTGCTCGGCCACTTCCTGAGAAACCTGGTAGGCTGGCCCGGAGATGGCCGGCCCCAGGGCAATGCGGATTTGGCTGGCAGGGATCCCCCCCTGGAGAAAGGCCTGCAGCACCTTAGTCAGGATACCGGCAGCCGTCCCCCTCCAGCCGGCGTGAACTGCGGCCACCCAGTGGGGGCTGGCCACCAAAATGGGCACACAGTCGGCAGTGCAAACCCAGGCCGAGTCCCCTGGGCGACGGGCGATCACGGCATCTGCTTCGGGACGGGCGAAACTCCCTTCCCCGACGTGAGAACCTGAAGCCCTCCCCTGGGAGAAGACAACTGCATCCGCCCACGTCCAGCGACAGCCATGCACCTGGTGGCCCCACGCAGCTCGTTCTGGGAGGAGTTGCAACTGGTCGGCCATATCGGCTGGTTGATAGGGGGAAGCTTGACGACAGCCAAAAGCATGGGGCCACCCCGCCAGCAGTTGACACTGCAGCCAACGCCATCTCCCTGCCTCTTGCCAAACCCAGCCCCCGGAACCGCTCATCGGCCTGATGGGTGGAAAGGGGATCCCTGCCGTCGGGCGTGCAGGTGGCCTAGCCGCTCCTCCAGGCAGATGCGCAGCTCGACCGGGTTGAAGAGCATCGGCAAAAAGTGAATGCTCCGGCTTTCTCGGAAGAAAAACAAAATCGGCACCGGCCGCCAGAAGATCTGCCAGTCCTGCCACTCGCTGTAGGGGAACTCGCGGATGCGCCGGGAGCCGCTGTAGACCTGCAGCGCCGTGCGGGTAAAGGCCAGCCCGATCAGACAGGTCTGTACCAGCAAAAACAGGCCAAACAACCCCACTCCCAACCCTAGCCAAAACGAGAGCCACAACAGCGGCACCGCCAAAGCCAGCACTGCCAAGCTGAGGCGGAAGTCGGGGGTCAACAGATGGGCAGAGTGGGGTTTGATCACTTTTTGCTTCTCCTCCGCTTGCCAGCTCCATTTTACGCCGCTGCCACTACCTTTCTCCGGAGGGATCCCGCCTCTGGGTAAGTTGGGGGCATACCAAACAAGTTGTTTTGATGTATCCTGACAGAGCACACAGGAACGCGGCTTTTGATCATGGCCCTAACCGCATCTGACCCCAAAGCTCTCCCCAGCGGCGGCTCCCTGAGCTTTTTTGAGCGCTATCTCACCCTTTGGGTGGCCCTGTGTATTGTTGCCGGGATCCTCCTGGGGCGATGGTTTCCGGGCGTGGCCGAGGCTTTGGATGCCTTGAGCCTCTATCAGGTCTCCCTTCCCATTGCCGTCTGCCTGTTTTTCATGATGTATCCCATCATGGTGAAAATTGACTTCGGCCAGGCAGCCTATGCTTTGAAATCTCCCAAGCCAGTGCTGTTGACCCTGGCCGTGAACTGGCTGGTGAAGCCCTTTACCATGGTGGTGATCGCCCAGTTTTTTTTGGGGTGGCTGTTTGCCCCTTGGATAACCGGCACGGAAATCATCCGCGGCACAGAGATTAGCCTCAGCAGCTCCTACATTGCCGGGGCCATTTTGTTGGGCATTGCTCCTTGTACAGCCATGGTGCTGATGTGGGGCTATCTCAGCTATGGCAACCAGGGCCACACCCTGGTGATGGTGGCGGTGAACTCTTTAACCATGCTCTTCCTCTACGCACCGCTGGGCCGCTGGCTGCTGGCCATGAGCGATTTAACGGTGCCCTGGCAAACCATTTTGCTGTCGGTGGCCGTCTATGTGGGCCTACCGTTAGTTGCAGGAGCAGCCTCCCGCTATTGGATTCTCAAAACCAAGGGCCGGGAATGGTTTGAAAAAGCTTTTTTGCGCTACCTCAACCCCATTGCCATCGCCGCCTTGCTGGTGACGTTGGTGCTTCTTTTTGCTTTTAAAGGGGATCTCATTGTGGAAAATCCCTTCCACATTTTGTTGATCGCAGTGCCTCTTTTCGTTCAAACCAACCTCATTTTCGGCATCACCTATGTGGCAGCCCAGAAACTGGGCTTGTGCTATGAGGATGCGGCTCCGGCAGCTTTAATCGGCGCCAGCAACCACTTTGAGGTGGCCATTGCAACGGCGGTGGTGCTGTTTGGCTTGAACTCAGGGGCCGCCCTGGCCACCGTCGTAGGGGTGTTGATCGAGGTGCCGGTGATGTTGATGTTGGTGGAGATCTGCCGGCGTACCGCCTTTTATTTCCCCCGCCAGCCGGAAAAGGCCAGCTTGCCCGATCCCCGCTGCCTTAAAATTAGCCCCTGAGGGATCCCTTCAGCCCATGAACCTGCCCCCGGATCGCCAACGGGAACACCAGGCCAACGAGCGCACCTTTCTGGCTTGGCTGCGCACCTCTGTGGCTCTCATTGCCTTTGGTTTTGCCCTCACCCGCTTCAGCCTCTTTCTGCAGCAGATCGAAGCTTCCAGCTCCCCCGAGCAGCCCTCCCCGAGCCACGGCCTCTTGAGTACCCAGAACCTGGGCCTCCTGTTGGTGATCTTTGGGATCCTGACAATTGGCCTTTCAACCTGGCGCTACAACCAGGTGATGCGGCAAATCGAGGCGGGCAACTTTCGCCCCAGCCGTTTTCTCGTCTGGATCATGGCTGCGGTGGTGGCCCTGTTTGGGCTGCTGAGCCTTCCCCTGATGCTGCGCCGCCCCCGCCCTCAGGAGCCTTCCCGGCTTAGCCTGCCGGAGTGAAGGGCTGCCAGCGGCTGCAATTGCCGGGCTTGCTGCTTGAGCCGCTCGATCAACTGCTTGCACACCACCTCGCACAGCTCAAAGCAGATGGGATCGGCAATTTGGTAGTAGACGCTCACGCCCCTGGGCTCGCGGCTGACGATCCCTGCCTGCGCCAAGATCTTGAGATGTTTGGAAACGTTGGCCTGGCCCATGCCGGTGGCCTCTAAGATCTGGGTGACGTTCTTGGGTCCCGAGCGCAACTGACACAGGATCTGCAGCCGGCTGGGCTCCGCCAAAACCTTGAAGTAATCCGCTACGCTGGTCAGCACTTCCGGCGTCAGAGTCAACTGGCACTCGTCTTTGCCACCTTTCACGAGCTCGTCCCAATCCATAGCCTGTCTTGAGGGATGCGCTGGCTTGATTTTAACACTAAATAGTTATACAGTAGATCTAGAGGCCCGAATTGGATCGCGTTCGGGTTTTGCCAACAGACAGGAGGGCAGCATGCTGTTTCGCCAACTGTTCGACACCGAGACGAGCACCTACACCTATTTAATCGCAGACCCAGACACCCGCGAGGCAGCTCTGGTGGATCCCGTTTTGGAGCAGGTGGAGCGGGACTTGAAGTTAATTCGAGAGCTGGGTCTGACCTTGAAGTACTGCTTGGAAACCCACGTCCACGCCGATCACATCACCGGCACTGGCAAGCTGCGCGAGCTGACCGGCTGCCAAGGGGTGGTGCCGGTTCAGGCCAAGGCGCAATGTGCGGATCGCTTTATCGGCCATGGGGAAACGCTGCAGGTGGGATCCATTGTCATCGAGGCCATCGCCACCCTGGGCCACACCGACAGCCACATGAGCTATCGCGTCCATGGGGATCGCGTTCTTACCGGCGATGCCCTGCTCATTCGCGGCTGTGGGCGCACGGATTTCCAGAGCGGGGATCCCGGCCTGATGTATGACCATGTTACCCAGCACCTGTTTACCCTGCCGGACGAGACGTTGGTCTATCCCGGCCATGACTACCGGGGGCACACCGTCTCCACTATTGGCGAAGAGAAGCGCTGGAACCCCCGCTTTGTGGATCCGGAGACCGGAAATTTGCGTTCGCGGGAGAGCTTCATCGCCCTGATGAACAGCCTCAACCTACCTCAGCCCAAGAAGATTCAGGAGGCGGTGCCGGCCAACGAGCAGTGCGGCCAAGTGGCAGCAGCCGCGGTTTAGGGGGAGGCCGCAAGGCTTGGCGCTGGGTAGACTTCTCTCAGGCAGCCCGTCAGGAGGGTTGAGAGTGGAACCCCAAAATCTCTATGAGAGGGATTTCTATGCTTGGACGCAGCAACAAGCCCAACTGCTGCGGGAGCGGGCCTGGGAGAAGCTAGACCTGCCCCATTTGATTGAGGAGATGGAATCGTTGGGCAGGCAACAGCGGCAAGAGCTGCGCAACCGGCTAGGGGTTTTGGTGGGGCACCTTCTGAAATGGGAGTATCAGCCGCAGGCTAGATCTGTAAGCTGGCTTCTTACCCTACAGGTGCAGCGACAGGAAGTTCTGGATCTATTGGAAGAAAACCCCAGCTTGAGGCCCTATTTGCCGGAGGCCATCTCCAAGTCTTACTTGAGGGCGCTGCAGCTGGCCCTGGAAGAGACAAAGCTGCCCAGAAAAACTTTTCCCAAGACCTGTCCTTATTCTCCCGAGCAAATCCTGGATAGCCAGTTTTATCCTGGCAAGCCCAGCAGGCTGCTTGAGGAGGAGGGCTAGTCAGAATACCACGTTCTACCCAAGGAGGAAACCAATGACCGCAGCCCAACAGAGTCCTACGCCTTCCGCTCAGCAGGAACGGGATCCCCGTCTTAAGGAGATCGACGCCCTGACCTTGAAGCAGTGGCTAGATCAGGGGCGGGTGCACCTGATCGACGTGCGGGAGCCGGCAGAATACCACGACGAGCGGATCCCGGGGGCGATCAACATGCCTCTGTCTAGCTTTGATCCGGCCAAGGTGCCCGCCTCGACGCCGGAAAAACCGGTGGTGTTGCAGTGCCGCATGGGCAGCCGCTCCATCCGCGCCGGTTGTCAGTTGCTAGACCGCGGCTGGCCGGAGGTGATTAGCCTCAAGGGCGGGATCGAGGCTTGGAAAGCGGCCAAGCTGCCCGTTACCCGCACCCAAAATGCGCCCATCTCCATCATGCGGCAGGTGCAGATTGCAGCGGGATCCCTGGTGCTCACCGGAACCCTTCTGGGGGCCTTTGTCCATCCGGCCTGGCTGGTGTTGAGCGGCTTTGTGGGCGCTGGGCTGGTGTTCGCCGGGATCACCAACACCTGCGGCATGGCTCTGCTCTTGGCTCGCATGCCCTGGAACCGAGGTCAGGCGCTATGAGTGGGATCCCTTCTGCTTCCTCTTCTTCCTCTTCGGGGCAAGGGATCCTGGCGCGGTACCTGCCCTTTGCTAAGGAGTCCCTTTGGGTCTTCCACTATCAACGATCAGATTTGCCGGGAGATCTGATCGCCGGCCTGGTCACGGCCATTCTCCTTGTGCCCCAGAGCATGGCCTACGCGCTGCTGGCCGGGCTGCCTCCCCAGGCGGGCCTCTACGCCAGCATCCTGCCGGTGATCGCCTACGGCTTTCTGGGATCCAGCCGGGCTTTGTCGGTGGGGCCGGTGGCCATCATCTCCCTGCTGGTGGCCGCGGGCTTGGAGCCGCTGGCGGAGCCGGGCAGCCCGGAGTATGGCCGGCTGGCGCTGGGCTTGGCCCTGGAAGCGGGCTTGATCCAAGTAGGGGTAGGTCTGCTGCGCTTGGGGTTTCTGGCCAATTTCTTGAGCCACTCAGTGGTAACGGCCTTCGGCAGCGCGGCAGCCTTGATCATCGCCTTCAGCCAGCTCCGCCATCTGCTGGGGGTGAAGATCGCCAACACCGAGTCCTTCTGGCTGCTGCTGCAACGGCTCTGGCAGAGCTTGGAGGGAGTCAACTGGGCCACCCTGGGCCTGGGGCTGTTATCCATCGCCCTCTTGGTGTACGCCCAGCGGAAGCTCCCAGCGCAACTGCGCCGCCTCCCGCCCCTCTGGGTCCTGATCCTCACCAAGGGCGCTCCCTTGGGGGCCGTCTTCCTGACGACGCTGCTGGTGTGGGGGTTGAACCTCTCAGAGAGAGCGGGGGTGGCGGTGGTGGGATCCATTCCGGCTGGCCTGCCCTCCCTGGCCTTCCCTTGGCTGAGCTGGCCAGAGTGGCGAGCTTTGCTGCCCACAGCCTTGGCCATTAGCTTGGTGGGCTTTACGGAAAGCTATGCGGTGGGGCAGTCGCTGGCCAGCCAGCGGCGGCAGAAAGTGGATCCCAACCAGGATCTAGTGGCCCTGGGGGTGGCCAACCTGGCCGCAGCCACAAGTGGTGGCTACCCCGTAACCGGCGGGATCAGCCGCTCAGTAGTTAACTTTCAGGCCGGGGCCAACAGCGGCCTGGCCTCGGTGGTCACGGGATCCCTGATAGCCCTGGCCGTGATCTGGCTGATGCCCCTGTTTACCTTCCTGCCCCAGACGACCTTGGCAGCTATTGTTTTGGTAGCCGTGTTGGGGTTGGTGGATTTTCACCCCTTGCTGCAGAGCTGGCGCTACGACCGCGGCGATGCCTTGGTTTGGCTGGTCACCTTTGCCAGCGTGTTGGGGATCGGAGTGGAGCAGGGGATCGGAATAGGGGTGTTAGTCTCCATCCTGCTCTTTCTTTGGCGGGCTAGCCGTCCTCACATTGCCATCGTGGGTCAGGTGCCCGGTACGGAGCACTACCGCAACGTGCAGCGCCATGAGGTGATTACCGATCCCCGTATCTTGGCAGTGCGGGTGGACGAGAGCCTGTTTTTTGCCAACGCAGCCTACTTGCAGGAGTATCTGCTGCGAGAGGTGGCGGCGCGACCCACAGTGGAGCAGGTGCTGCTCGTTGCCAGCGCCATCAACTTCATCGACGGCAGCGCTTTGGAAGTGCTGACCCAGTTGGTGGAACGTTTGCAGCAGGCAGGGGTGGGCTTTGCCCTGGCCGAGGTGAAGGGGCCGGTGATGGATCGCCTCAAAAGGGCTGGGTTTGTGGAGAAAGTGGGCGCCGAGCGCTTCTTCTTGTCGACCCACCAGGCGATGCAGGTTCTCAAGTCTCAGACGAACTCTATGCCGGCAGCCGCTTCCGGATGAGCACAATCGGCGTTTGCTCTGCCGCATTGCCGGCTGGGTTCTTGCGCAGCGCCTGCTCCACCAGCTCCTCCTCCACGCCAGGGCTGGTTGCCAGAACGCTTACTTCGCCTAGATCGTTGGCATCGACAATGGCCACCTCGTAGCCGGTCTGGGCATGGAGCTCGGCCACCAGCTTGGCCGGATCCCGCGGCCCCAAGACGATGAACTGGTCGTAGGGGGGCAAAGTGCCGGTGACATCGTCGATCAAGGCCGCCTGCTCCCCCGCCAGGGCGTAGAAGGCTCCGCGGATCCCCAGCAATTTGGCCAGGGATCCGACGACAAAAGCCCCCAACACCCGCCAGGCCCCCGAACAGTCGATCAACGTCTGCATCCCATAGCAGCTTGAGAGACTGGTTTTGGAAGGGAAGAAGTAGCAGAGGGTGCGGGCCAGCCAGCCGGGCTGCACCTGCAGGGGATGGCGAAAGTTGCCCTGGACGATGGCCGCCGCGCTTTCCGAGATGGCCACAATATCGCCGGGCTGGATATGGGGGCCTACGTAGTGCCGCAGCACCTCGGCTAGGTCGTCGCTGGGGGTAAGCAGATGGGTGGGAACAGGAGCCCAACTCACCAGCCCCTGCTGCTGCCAGGCCAGCTCCGGCAAGGGCTCCACTTCCTGCAAGGGCAGGATCAGGTGGCTGGTCTTCAGGGTGCGCCGTTGCCGCCCGTACTGGATGTAGTCCAACTCCAGCCAGGCCGAGCGCAAATCTGCCAGCCCTTCCCCCTCTAGCTCGATCTCGACTTCTAAGCCGGTCTGGCTTTGGGGGGAGATGATGTAGGCCTGCCAGTAGTTGTCTGGGCGGGGGGGCAGATCCGGATGGCGGGAGCGCAGGCGGATCCTACTTTGGATCCCTTCGAGGGAGCCGGCGCTGAGCAGATGCAGCCGCGGCTGCACCTGGGCCAAGGTGACCTCAAAAAGGGGGTTGAGGTTGCGGGCCACAAACTCGGCCTGGATAAGCCAGCGATGAGGGCTGAGGCGGCTGAGGCGCCAGCTCTGGGGCTCCACTAGCAGACAGTCGGCGGGGCGGGTCTTCAGCCAGTACAGCAACGTCGCCACACTTAGGAGCAGCCCGGCCACCACCTGGATCCAGGCCGAGGGATCCCAAAGCCAGCGCCCGATCCCCCAGAGGCTCAAGACCATGCCAGCCAATACGCCAGCCACCACACCTCGGCTCACCATCCGAATGGTTGCCATTGGGATCCCACTCCTTAAACCCTGCTCAAGTCTGCCCCTTCCTTCAGGCCTGCACCCTAGACTACAGGTACGCTCCCCAGCCCTAGCCATCCTACCGGGAAACCGCCAGCACCCTGTAGCAGGATCCCTATCTACACCTTCATCTCAAACAGTTAGACTAAAAATAGATTGCACCCTAAGTTTTCTGCCGCATCCTTTGGAGGTTGCCCATGGCCCAAAAACAGCAGTTCAAGAGCTTTGACGACATGATCCAGGGATCCAAAACTCCCATTCTGGTGGACTTTTACGCTACCTGGTGTGGTCCCTGTCAGGTGATGGCTCAGGTGTTGGAGCAGGTGAAGCCGCAGGTGGGGGATGCTATTTCCTTCGTGAAGGTGGATATAGATAAATACCCCAACATTGCTGCCCGCTGGGGGATCTACGCTGTGCCGACTCTCATCCTGTTCAAAGACGGGAAGCCGGTTGACCGCATCGAGGGGCTGTTGCAGCCTCGCGCCCTGGTGGAGCGGTTGCGGGCGCAGATCGGCCTGCCGGTCAGCTAAGGGCAGATAGACCTTGAGGGCGTTTTGGCAGGAGCTTGAGGCGGGGCCGGTTCTCCAAGTTCACCAGGCGGGAGAGGTGCCCTACCGCAGGGCGTGGGCTTGGCAGCAAGTCAGGTTGGCCCAGATGATCCGCGATCCCCAGGTGCCAGATGGGCTTTTGTTGCTCACCCACCCGCCGGTCTACACCCTGGGGGCGGGGGCCGATCCCAAGTTTCTCAAAAGCCTGGCTGGACAGATAGGATCTCCAGACACTCAGCCAGAGTCCCCTGTTAGTGAGGGGCCGGAGATCCTGCGGGTGGAGCGGGGCGGCGAAGTGACCTACCACGGGCCGGGCCAGTGGGTGGGTTATGCCCTGCTCAACCTAAAGCGCCATAGGACTGTCTACGGCTCCCAAGGCCAGCCGGATCTGCATCGCTACCTGCGCCACCTAGAAGAGGTGCTCATCCAGACTGTGGCCCACTTCGGCCTGCAGGGGGAGCGGATCCCTGGCCTAACAGGGGTTTGGGTGCAAGGCCACAAGGTGGCGGCCATCGGCATCAAGGTCTCCCGCTGGGTTACCTACCACGGCTTTGCCCTCAACGTTTGTCCGGATCTAGCTGCCTTCCAAGCCATCGTGCCCTGTGGGATCCCTGACCGGCCCGTGGGATCCCTGGTGCAGTTTTGTCCGGGGGTGACGATGGCTGCCGTGGCCCCAGTTTTGGTGCAATCTTTTTGTGAAGTTTTCGGGCTGCAGGCCCAGGCCGTTTCCCTGGCCGAGTGGTTGGGAGAACCTCGGTTTGCCTAACTCCGAGATGGTTCTAGATCCAATCCAAGGGCGACTACTCCACCCCCAACTGGCGCAGCAGTTGCTGCAGGATGGTTTGGTCGGCAAAGTTGCCGCTCTTGGAAAAGAGAGCCAAAGCCTGGCGAAAGTCGGCCATGGCAGCCTCTCGATCCCCCAGTTGCAAGTGGGCTACGCCGCGACTGAAGTAGGCTTCCGGGATCCCTGGATCCAACTGGATGGCCCGCTCCGCATCGGCCAGGGCCTTTTGGGGCTGGCGCAACTGGTTGTAAACGTAGCTGCGGTTAACGTAGGCTGGCGCATAGGTGGGATCCAACTGCACCGCCCGATCCAGATCCGCCAGGGCAGCTACGGGATCCCCGCGCAGCAACTTGAGGGATCCCTGCCAGTTGAACTCGGAAGCGGTGTTTGGGGCCGAGGTCTTCTCAGGAGGAGTTGGGGAGGCAGGCAAAGGGATGGCAGGGGCAGAAGCTAAAAATGCCGCCAAGCAACCTATCAGCGCTACCCTTCCCCCTCGACGCTTCATCGTGCCCCGCACCGCTGACCACGCTCTCTTTGGCTCCTAAATCTATCCAGTATAGACTGCCGGCAAGAACGGCGATTGTTGAGCTTTAGCAAAAGAAGAAATGTCAGGGGAGCAAAAGCCGTGCTGGAATCCAAAACGATCCTCAGCTTTTTGGACAAAACGTAGGTTTGCAGACATAGCCGTAGAGCGCCCCCGCGCTTCCCATGTTAACTAGCTTTCCATCACCAATCTCACAGCCATGTCCCTCCCTGGACAACGCCCTGGACTCTTCGGCTGCCCAAGCTCTTTTTCCCGGCTCGGCGCAGCTCCAACGGTCATCTGCCCACTCCCTGCCGCTCCCTCGACACCGCAAGCCAAGCTCGCAGGGATCCCTTATCGGCTTTTCTTCGAGCGGGGGCGCCAAACGCTAAAATAGCTTGGCTTAGCCTATCGTACCGACGGAAAAGACGCCTTGATCGAGCGCTACACTCTGCCGGAAATGGGCCAGATCTGGTCCACCGCCCACAAACTCCAGACCTGGCTGCAAGTGGAGCTGGCCGTCTGCGAAGCGCAGGCGGAGCTGGGGCGGATCCCTCAAGAGGCCCTGCAGGAGATCAGAGCCAAAGCCGCCTTTGACCCGGCGCGGGTTTTGGAAATTGAGGCGGAAGTGAAGCACGATGTTATTGCCTTCTTAACCAACCTCAACGAGCACGTGGGCGAGGCAGGGCGCTACATCCACCTGGGCCTGACCAGCTCGGACGTGTTGGATACCGCTCTGGCCGTGCAGCTTGTGGCCTCGGTGGAGATCTTGCAAGCCCGCCTGGCCGACCTCATCGCTGCTATCCGCGACCAAGCTCGGCAGCACCGCTACACCCTCATGATCGGCCGCACCCACGGTGTTCACGCCGAGCCGATTACCTTTGGCTTTAAGCTGGCAGGGTGGCTGGCCGAGTGCTTGCGCCATCAGGAGCGGCTGGAACGCCTGCAAGAGGTGGTGGCAGTGGGCAAGATCTCGGGGGCAGTGGGCACCTACGCCAACGTGCCTCCCCAGGTGGAGCAGTTGGCCTGCGCTCGCCTGGGCCTGAAGCCCGATACAGCCTCGACACAGGTAATCTCGCGGGATCGCCACGCTGAATACGTGCAAACCTTGGCTTTGATTGGCTCTTCCCTAGAGCGCTTTGCTACTGAAATCCGCCACCTGCAGCGAACTGAGGTACTGGAGGCTGAGGAGTACTTTGCCCCCGGCCAAAAGGGATCCTCTGCTATGCCCCACAAGCGCAACCCCATCAAGGCGGAACAACTGACGGGGCTGGCCCGTCTCCTGCGCGGGTATGCCGTCTCGGCCCTAGAAAACATTCCCCTTTGGCATGAGCGGGACATCTCCCACAGCTCCGTAGAGCGGGTGATCCTGCCCGATGCCTCCATTCTCTGCCACTACCTGCTGGTGAACATGGCCGACCTGGTGCGCCACCTGCAGGTTCACACCGGCAACATGGAGCGCAACCTCAACATCTACGGCGGCGTCATCTTCAGCCAGCAGGTGCTTCTAGCCTTGGTGGAGAAGGGCTTGAGCCGGGAGGAAGCCTACCGCCTGGTGCAGGAAAATGCTCACCGCGCCTGGAACCAGCCGCAGGGGGACTTTCGCGCCAATCTGCTGGCGGATCCCCGGGTGATGGCTCACCTGAGCGAGGCGGAACTGCAGGCTTGTTTTGATCCGCGGCGCCACCTAACCCATTTGGACGAGATCTTTGCCCGCCTGGGCATTTGAGGATCCCCTATGGTTTGGCAGCGGCAGCACGTCTTGGGCTTGGCGGATTTTACTCCCGAAGAATACCAGATGGTTTTGCAGACCAGCGCCAGTTTCCAGGAGGTATTGACGCGGCGGTTGCCCAAGGTGCCCACCTTGCAGGGGAAGGTGGTGGTGACGCTGTTCTTCGAGCCTTCCACCCGCACTCGTTCCAGTTTTGAGCTGGCGGCCAAGCGCCTTTCGGCAGATGTGCTCAACTTTTCCCCAGGCACCTCTTCCTTGGGCAAGGGGGAGACGCTCTTGGATACGGCCCGCACCTTTCTGGCCATGGGATCCGATCTCTTAATCGTTCGCCATGCCCAGGCAGGAGTGCCCCAACAATTAGCTGCCGAGATCGACCGCCGCGGATCCCCTGTGGGCGTTCTCAATGCCGGGGATGGACTGCACGAACATCCCACCCAAGGTTTGCTGGATTTGTTTACCCTCTGCAGCCATCTGGATCCCCGGCGTCCCCGTCTGGAGTTGCTGCAAGGGATCAAAATTGCCATTGTCGGCGATATTCTCCACTCGCGGGTGGCCCGCTCCGATATTTACGCCCTGGTGGCCGCCGGAGCTGAGGTTCACTTAGCCGGCCCTCCCACCCTGTTGCCCAAAGATTTTGCCCAGTTTGTGCCCGGCCATACGCTCCCTGTCCATTGGCAGCTGGAGCCTGCCCTCGAAGGGTCGCGTTTTGTTATCACCCTACGCCTGCAGCAGGAGCGCATGGGCGAGTTCCTTCTCCCCAGCCTGCAGGAATACCACCACCTTTTCGGCCTCACGCGGCAGCGGCTGCGCCTGTGCCACCCAGAGGTGAGGGTTTTACACCCCGGCCCGGTCAATCGCGGTGTGGAACTCAGCTCCGAGGTGATGGAGGATCCCGGCTTGAACCTGATTGAGCAGCAGGTCACCCACGGCGTGGCGGTGCGCATGGCCCTGCTGTACCTCATGGGGGGCGGGCGGATCCCAGCTTAGAGCCCAGATCTTTCTCTGCTCGGGGAACATGTAGAGCTGCCCCACGTCTGGAGTGTTGAAGTCCATCTCCTAGCTAATTCTCTCTGTCAAAACTGTCAAAAGTCGGAAGAAGCTCTGGCCAGAGCTTTTCCCGCCCCGCTGAAATCATGTCCAAGCTTGCCGAGAGGGGGGTAACATCTTTGTATTAAATTTTACACATCTTGGATCTGGATCGAGTTTTTTTGCAGCCGTCTAAGCTTAGCTCTTATTCAAGTTGTGTCCGTTTGATTGGCTGTCAAATGAGATAGAAGTTCAGCAGCATAAGCCTTTTCACGGATCCTGGGCTCCAGGATCCTGATTTTGCTGAAATCCAAACTGGCCAAGACCACCAGATGGAAAATCAAGGTTTGGAAACGAGCCAGCACACTCAAAAATATCGATTTTTCTCTTGACTTAACCCAAAGTTAACCTTTAGATATCCTTCCGTTAACTTTGAGGTTATAGAGTTGAAGATGTTGATTTGCCACAGATATTACCTATGCGAACCCTGCTTTCTGCTTTCTCCCTCACCGCTCTAACAGTAGGATTTCTAACAGCGACCTCGGCTCAAGCCCAAACCGTGCAAATCTCCGGGGCGGGCGCGACCTTTGCGGCTCCTTTGCTGCAACGTTGGTTTGACGCCTACAACCGCACCGTAGACCCCACTGTGCAAGTCAGCTATCAGTCTGTCGGTAGTGGTGCTGGCCTAGAGCAGGTGATCAATGGCACTGTGGACTTCGGCGCTTCCGAGGCGCCTTTCTCCGGTGCTCGCCTGGAAAGCTTCCGAGCTAAATACGGCTATGATCCCCTACAGTTGCCTCTGGCGGGAGGGGCCATCGAGTTTGCCTATAACCTGCCCGGCATTGAAGACGGAGAGCTCATCCTGAAGCGGAAAACCTACTGCGGCATCGTGACCGGCGAGATCACTCGCTGGGACGACATTCGCATCAAGGCCGAGAACCCACGTATAGCAAACAAGCTGCCACCCCTGGACATCACCTGGGTACACCGCTCTGATGGTTCTGGGACTACCTTTGTGTTCACCAACCACATCAGAACTGTCTGCCCTAATTGGACAGCCGGTGCTGGTACTTCTGTCGAGTGGCCTGTTGGCATTGGAGCCCAAGGGAATGAGGGCGTAGCCGCCACCATCAAGCAGGAGCCAGGGGCGATTGGCTACGTGAACCAGTCCTATGCCAAGCTGGAAAAGATGGCCACTGCTCGCTTGGAAAACAAAGCGGGCAACATTGTTGAGTTCTCGACTGAGGCAGCTACCTCGGCGCTGGATGCTCCCATTCCTGATGACTTTGCGCTGTTGGTGCCCGACCCTGAAGGGCCAAATGACTACCCAATCGTGGGCTTGTTCTGGGTGATGCTGTACCGCGAGTATCCCGATCAGCAGAAGCTGACCAAGCTGGTGGAGGCTCTGAAGTGGACCCAGGGGCCAGAGGGTCAAGCCATCACCAAGGAGCTGGACTACATCCCTATGCCTGAGGCGGCTATCCAGCGGATCTTTGCAGAGCTGGATTCCATCACCGTTAACCCCAATGCGGTGCGATGACTGGGTTGCAGCCTGAACTCCACTAGAATGGAGCTGGTGGCCGGCTGAGGAGGCAGATGAGGCTTTCTCGGTCGGCTGCTGGGCTTACCTTGCACGGTGGGATTTTTAGGAAAGATTTTGAACCGAAGATGATCATGGGAGAGAGGCTATGACTTCAGCGGCTACGGGTTATGGTTCACCACCAAACCCGGATATCGATGTTGACATTGAGAAAAAGGCGAGCCTGTCTCGGGCTGTTGATGTGGGCTTTGTCCGCCTGACGCTGGCCTTGGCAGGGTTTGCCGGCATTATCCTCATCTGGGTGATTCTTCAAACCACCGAAGCGGCTCTGCCGGCGATTCAGCAGTTTGGCTTGGGCTTCCTGGTTACTACCCGCTGGAACCCGGTGGAAAACATCTACGGGGTGCTACCACAGATTTATGGCAGTTTGGTAACCTCTCTGGTGGCTTTGATTTTTGCCATCCCTCTGGGCATTGGCACTGCCATCTTCCTGGCGGAAGGTTTTGCCCCCAAGTGGGTAACGGCGCCGATTGGCTTTGCCGTTGAGCTGATCGTGGCCATTCCCAGTGTGGTGCTGGGGCTGTGGGGGATCTTTGTGCTGATTCCAGCAGTGCGGCCCATCTTTCGAGCCATTAACCAGACGCTGAGTTGGATCCCTTTCTTGGGTGGCCCGGCTCCGCGGGGGCCCAGCTTGTTGATAGTGGCTGTGGTGCTGGGGATCATGATCTCTCCCATCATCATCTCCATTACCCGCAGTACCTTTGAATCTCTACCACGCAGCCTAAAAGAGGGCGCTTTGGCTCTGGGGGCAACCCGCTGGGAGACCCTCTTAACGGTGATGATCCCTGCCGGCCTGTCGGGCATTGTCAGCTCGATCATGCTGGCGCTGGGACGGGCCCTGGGAGAGACCATGGTAGCGGCCATGCTTTCCGGCAACGCCAACCGCATCAATATCTCCCTAATGCAGCCGGGATCCACCATTACTGGCTTGATTGCCTCTCAGTTTGGCGAGGCAGGACGCTTGCAGGTTTCGGCTCTCATGTATGCCGGCGTGGTGCTGATGGTGCTGACGTTATTGGTCAACATTGTTGCCGAGATCATCATCCGCAAGTTTCAAAACTTGGAGCAGTAACTTGGGAGGCAGAAAGAAGATAAAGGAGCACTGTTATCATGTCCGACTCAGCACAGCTTGCCCCTGAGAAGGTTGACATCGACATTACTCGTGCCGCCATTGCCCCTGTCCGCAATTACACAGGCATTGTCCTAACCCTGCTGAGTGGCCTCTCTGTGGCGGTGATCATAGCTTCCCTATCTTGGGTGCTGTGGGATGTGGGCAAGGAAGGCATCCAGCGGATAAATTGGGATGTCCTCACCCAGACCCGCTACCCTGCCCCTGGCCTGGCGGAAGGGGGCTTTGGTCACGCAATTGTCGGCAATTTAATGGTGCTGGCTACGGGGGCGGCTTTGAGCTTTCCCTTCGGCATCTTGGCGGCAGTGTACTTGTCTGAATTCGGTCGCGGCACCCGCTTGGCTTATCTGGTTAAGTTTTCCTGCAATGTGCTCACGGGGGTACCGGCCATTCTCTGCGGCCTGTTTGCCTATGCTGTGGTGGTGAGGGGATCCGGCTTTTCGGCTTTCTCGGGAGGGGTGGCTTTTGGCGTGCTGATGCTGCCGATTGTCCTCCGCTCCACCGAGGAGGCGTTGCTGCTGGTTTCGCCCGACATGCGCTTGGCTTCCCTTGGCCTGGGCTCAACTCGCTTTCAGACCACAATGCGCGTTGTTTTGCCGGCAGCGGCACCGGCCATCGTAACCGGGCTAATCCTGGCTTTGGCCCGAGCGGCAGGCGAGGCTGCACCTCTGCTCTTTACCGCCTTCAACAACAATTTCTGGTCTACTGATCTCTTTGGCCCGGTGGCTACCTTGCCGGTGATGGTCTACTTTTTCTCCATCATTCCCTACAGGGTGCAGCAGGAGCTGGCTTGGGCGGGCGCTTTGGTTTTGTTAGCCACTGTTTTGGCGGCCAGCTTGATCGCTCGCTTTTTGGTGTACAAGACCAGGAAATAGCCTGAGGATTCTCAACAAAGTCTTGAATCGAACTCTTCGTCGAACTCTAGCTCTTTCTGTGAGTGCTGCCATGCAAACTCAATCTCTTAACCAGACCTCTTACGTTTTCAGGACCGAGAACCTGAATGTCTACTATGGCTCCAATCTGGCTGTAAAAAATGTTACTCTGGACATCCCAGCCCGACAGATTACTGCGTTTATCGGCCCTTCCGGCTGTGGCAAAAGCACGATCCTACGTTGCTTCAACCGCACCAACGATTTGATCCCCGGTGCTCGTGTAGAGGGCAAGCTCACCTACCACGGCAAGGATCTCTACGCCAAAGAGGTCGATCCGGTGGCGGTGCGGCGGCGTATCGGCATGGTCTTCCAAAAGCCCAATCCCTTCCCCAAAAGCATTTACGACAACGTGGCCTACGGCCCGCGGGTGCTGGGGATGAAGGTAGACTTGGACGAGGTGGTGGAAACCTCGCTGAAACGGGCTGCCCTCTGGGATGAAGTCAAAGACAAGTTGAAAGAAAATGGTCAGTCGCTGTCGGGAGGGCAGCAGCAGCGCTTGTGTATTGCCCGCGCTCTGGCGGTGCAGCCGGATGTGATTTTGATGGATGAGCCCTGTTCGGCACTGGATCCCATTTCCACCCGCCGCATTGAGGAGCTGATGAAGGAGCTGGTACAGGACTACACCATCATCATTGTCACCCACAACCTGCAGCAGGCCGGCCGCGTCTCGGATATGACGGCTTTCTTCAGCGTGGAGCTGGTGGGATCCAACCGTGTGGGCGAGCTGATTGAATTTGACAGAACTGAAGTCATCTTCAACAGCCCCACCAAGCAAGCCACAAGAGATTATGTGGAGGGCCGCTTCGGCTAATCGACCTGGCCGGACAGGGATCCTTCCCATACTGTTCTCTGCAAACCCTTTTGCAGGCAATTTCTGCCGATGATGGAGTTTGAAGAACCGTTGCACCCAAATACGGATACCTATGATCGTTGCCACTCCTGACAAGCTGCAGGCTTTGCGTTCTGACTTAGAGGGTATTGAGATCATCACTGATCCGGCTCAGGTGGCCAAGTTGTCGTTGGATTTTTACCACTACAGCCCCGTGCTGAGCCGACAACTGAGCGACAAGCGGGGAGATTTGGTGGTGCGCCCCGCCGATGAGGCCGAGGTGATGCGGGTGGCAGCGGCCTGTGCCAGGCTGCGGATCCCGGTTACGGTGCGCGGTGCCGGTACCGGTAATTACGGCCAATGTATCCCGCTGGCCGGGGGTGTGATCCTGGACATGGGCAAGCTCAACCAGGTGCTTTGGGCAAAGCCGGGCTTGGCGCGGGTGCAGGCGGGGGCCAAGTTGATGGCCATCGACAAACACACCCGGGAGATGGGCTGGGAGATCCGCATGGCTCCTTCCACCTATCGCACGGCCACCATCGGGGGGTTCATTGCCGGCGGCAGTGGTGGCATTGGTTCTGTGACTTACGGCCAACTGCGGGATCGGGGCAACATCTTGGGGCTGCGGGTGGTCACCCTGGAGGAAGAGCCCCGGGTGCTGGAGCTGCGGGGAGATGAGGTATTCAAAGTAAGCCATGCCTGGGGCCTGAATGGGATCATCACCGAGGTGGAGATCCCGCTGGCGCCTGCTTATCCTTGGGCGGAGCTGGTGGTGGCCTTTCCCCCTGAAGTGGGCTTTATGCCCTGTGCCCATTTTGGCCAAGCCCTGGGAGATGCCGATGGGATCCTCAAGAAATTGGTCAGCCTGCACGCTTGGCCGATCCCCAGCTACTTTGCACCGCTGCGGGGTCATTTTCCAGAGGGATCCGCTGTGGCCCTGTTGATGGTGGCCGAATGCAGCCTGGAGCCGCTGTTGGAGCTTGTCCGGGAACATGGGGGCCAAGTGGTTTACAACAAAACGGCCCAGGAGGCCAGCAAGGGGATCTCGCTGGGGGAATTTTCTTGGAACCACACCACTTTGCACTGCCGCAGCGTGGATCCCAGCCTGACTTATTTACAATCGGCTTTTCCCGCCGACCGGGAGCTGAAGCTGGTGCAGCACATGTACGAGTATTTTGGCGACGAAGTGCTGATGCACCTGGAGTGGATTCGCATCAACGGGCAAGCTACCCCCGTCGGCCTGCAAATTGTCCGCTTTACCACCGAAGAGCGTCTAAACGAGATCATGCGCTACCACGAAGAGCAGGGAGTATTTATTGCCAACCCCCACACTTTCATCATCGAAGACGGCGGGCGCAAAGTGATGGATCCGCGCCAGATTCGTTTTAAAGAAGAAGTGGATCCCTACGGGTTGCTTAACCCCGGCAAGATGCGCAGTTGGCAAGGGCGGGCTTCTGCTTGACAGTGCCGAGAGGTCTCTATCCTTAGGCGATCTCTGAGTTTCCTCTTCCAAAAGGAGAGGGGCTTGGCAGCCAATCTTCTGCCAAGGCCAGCTCCAAAGCATAGGGACAAGTCTCCGGAAAGGCCGAGATATCCATACCGGTTTGCTGAGCTGCATGGCGGCGTGCCCGTTGATAGCTCTTTTCCAGTTGCTCGGCCAGATATCCTCTTAAGCTGGGGCTATCTTCGAGGGCCAATTCAATTTGGGTTCGCGCATCTGTGATGGAATCCAACCAGCTATCTGAGCGGCGCTGAGGTTGATATTGCCACTTGAGCAAATGCAGGAGAAGGCGAGTTAATTGGCTGGTCATCCCTCGCCGTTCGCTCTTACCCAAATCCTCAACCTCTTCAATTAAATGGATTAGATCAATTTCTTGCCAACGTCCCTCCCGCAAGAGCTGGGTTGTTTGGGCAATCCACAAGTTAAAATCTGCAAAGTATAGGTTGCTCACGGTTCTATCCTGCCGCCTGTATGTAGTCGTTTCAGCTCCAGCCGGGACAATGCCCTCCTGCCCAACTTCTCAATCTCAGAGATCCTGGCACTCTGAATATCTCAGCCTAATCGCCGCTGACCCTGCAGTTAAGCTATCGTTCGCTGCGGGGACTACCTATCCAAGATTTTAACTACAGTAGTAATTGATGGCCAAAGCCCCTACTAAAGTGAACTGAAAAGTCAGGAGCACCAAGTAGAAAATGGCGCGGGGCCTGAACAAAGTCAGCATCAAGCCAATGGCCTTCAGGTCCACCATCGGCCCAAACACCATAAAGGCCAACAGGGATCCCGGCGTGAAGGTGGCGGCAAAGGAGAGGGCAAAAAAGGCATCCACCGTCGAGCAAATGGAGATGATCCCGGCCAGCGCCATCATGATCAGGATCGAGACCAGCGCATCTTGGCCATAATCCAGCACAAACGAACGCGGGATCACCGTCTGCACGAAGGCCGCTACTGCCGAGCCCAGGATGAGCACGGATCCCAGCTCGCGAATCTCTCTAGCCCAGGTTTGCAGCAGCAGCAATCCCTTTTGCCGCCAAGAGAGAGCAGGGGCAGCGGCCAGCGCCGCCCGATACACCTCTTCAGCCCTCTGCAGAGTGGCCAGGGATCCGCCAGAGGGAGCAGGGCCTCGCGAGCCAATCCAGAAGGTGCCCCCCTGCAACAACGGCGAGCGGGAGGTGCTTTTCAGAGCTGCCTCTTGGCAGCGGTTGCGCTGCAGCTCTCGCCAAACCGCCGGTTGCAACAAAGGCTCCAGATCTTTTTGCACGCTGAAGAGCAAGCCGATGGCCACCGCAATGCCAAAAGAAAAAAGAACCCGGTAGGCCACCAGCTCCGGCATGTTGCGAAAGGCAATCCACGTGGAAAAGATCACCACCGGGTTAAACACCGGCGCTGCCAACAAAAAAGCCACCGCCACATGGGGTGGGATCCCCTTGATCACCAGTTGCCGGGCCACCGGCAGGTTGCCGCACTCGCACACCGGAAAAAAGAACCCCAAAGCACCGCCAGCCACCGCGCTGCCGATTTTGCCTTTGGGCAGGAAGCGGGCCAACTGGGATCCCTCTACAAACACCGCCATCAGCCCCGAAAGGAACACCCCCAAGAGCAAAAAGGGCATGGCCTGCACCACGATGCTCAAAAAGAGGGTGAACCCATCGCGCCAGAGAGGAGAATCCAAAAGGCTCAACGCACCACCTCACACCAATTTGGGCTCTATTGAGTTGGGATCCCGGCCCAGCGCCCTGTCAAACCGCCCTCAACTCCGCTCCTCGATGGGGATGTAGCGCTGCTGGCGCTCGCCTGTGTACACCTGGGTGGGGCGGAACAGGCGATTGTCCGACAACTGCTCCCGCCAATGGGCCAGCCAACCCGCCGCCCGGGCAATGGCAAATACCGGCGTAAACAAATCTTCTGGGATCCCCAGCTTGGCGTAGACCAACCCTGAGTAGAAGTCCACATTCGGGTAGATCCCCTTCGGCCCCAGCAACTCCTCACACACCCGCTCCACCTCGAGAGCGATGTCGTAGTACTTGTCGTGGCCGTAGCGCTCGAACAGCTCCTCTGCCAGCCGCTGCAGGATGGTGGCCCGCGGATCCTTCACCTTGTAAACGCGATGGCCCATGCCCATGATGCGCTCTTTTTTGGCCAGCTTCTCTTCGATAAACGAGCGCACATTTTCCACCGAGCCGATTTGTCGCAACAGCCTCATCACCTGTTGGTTGGCCCCGCCGTGCAACAGCCCCGAAAGGGTACCCACCGCCGTGGCCAGGCTGCTATAGGGGCTGGCCAGGGTAGAGGCGCTCACCAGCAGGGCAAAAGTAGAGGCATTGACTGTGTGTTCGGCGTGCAAGATCAGGCAGGTATCGAAGATGCGGGCCAGCCAGGGATCCGGCTTCTTGCCGGAGAGCATGTAGAGGAAATTGGCGGCATGATCCAGGCTGTCGTCGGGGGGGATGGGATCGTTGCCCTGGCGCATCTGGTGAAACATCGCCACCATCGTCGGCAGCTTGGCGACCAGACGGGTAACCGTGCCGAACACGTAGTCGGGATCCGCCTCTCGCACCGGATAGAACATCCCCAGACTGGCAACACAGGTTTGCAGGGCATCCATGGGGTGGCCCGACTCGGGAAACGACTTGATCATGTCGCGGATGCGGTATTTCACCCGCCGATGGCTGCGGACGGCCTGATCGAAGTTGTCCAGCTCGGCTTGCGTCGGCAGCTTGCCGAAGATCAGCAGATAGGCCGTCTCCAGAAAGGTGCTCTGGGCCGTCAGTTCCTCGATGGGAATGCCCCGATACTCCAGGATCCCTGCCTGGCCATCGACAAAACTAATGTTAGAGCGCGTGGCCGGAACGCCTTCTAGCCCCGGCCTGTATTCGCCATCCGCCATAGTCGGATCCCTGAAATGAGCCCCCCAAGGAGAGAACAGGGGCGTCACTACATTCGCTACATTAAAGCAGATCTGGATCTCTGAAGCCAGATCCCGCCTTTGCCTACCCTGAGAAGGGCTTTGGCAACCCATATCAGCCAGGGTGAGAAAGACCCTGCTCCGGTATCAGGTTTGCCTCGGAGCACCTCGCCAGTTAATGTACGGGATCCCGACCGGAGAGTCGCCAGCGGTTGAGGCGAGAGAAGGTCTCCGGGTTCAAATAGAAATCAATGCCCCGCCTGCTCGGCAGCCGCTTGGGCTGGATGCGCCGGATCTGCTCTTGAGCCTGCTGCACTTCTGCCCACAGTTGTTCTGCCGAGAGCCATTCTGCGTTGTAGCCGCCGATCACCCACTGCTGGACGCGATCTGAGGTGGCCACCCGTACCCGATAAGCCTTTGCCTGCAACTGAGCACAGAGCCGTTCGATGCAGGCGTCGGCAGTTTCCCCGTAAGCAGTGTAGAAAATCTCGATGCCGGAGGGAGAACGCTCCTGTCGGGCAGGAGTGGGCTGGGTATAGGCGTCGTACACCACAGTCGCCCGGTAGCCGCGGAAAGCCACGTAGCTGGCCAAAGATTCCACCAAGCGCAGACGCGCCAAGTCCAGCAGGGAGCGACGTGCCAACTTCTTTAGGGTGGGCCAAGCTCCGATGATGTTGTAGCCGTCAACCAATAAAACTGTGGGGGAGGAAGCTGTCATGCATAGTGGTGGATCCCTTGCCCAGGATCGCACCAATTTGTATCAGTTTGCACCCTTATCCTAATCCTTATCAAAGAGCGCCGTAAAGACCCTTTTGAGGCTGGCCCACTCACAGTCTTGGGCTTGCAAGTGAACCAGGAGAGGAAGACTGCCTCAAAGACGCCCCCCAGGGGTTGCAAGTCCTCAAGGAAAGCAGTCGTAAGGGGTCTGCCTCAGGCCCAAAGCTTTTTTCTACGCGACTTCCCTTGAGCGGTTGGGTGTTACTTTTCGCCTGAGTTCGCCCGCAGGTTTGTCGAGAAGACCATTTTTACCGCACCCGAGCTAGCAAGTTAAGATGTGTTACGAGATCCGTCGGGACTTCTATGGGCGCGATACCGTCAACAGCAGCAGTAACCAAACCAGTGGCAACCCAGCCTCGACCGGCTTCGGCAGCGGCGGGGGCTGAGGTTACCCTGTCGCAGCCAGCCCTGCGCTACGATCCGGAGCAATTGGCCGAGCAATACCGGGGGCGCTGGGATCTGGTGCTGGGGCGTCTATTCCAGTTGATCACCCCCTTTTTGGGTCTGTTGGCCTGGGTGTTTTGGGATCGCTGGCGAGGGGTGGAGCTGAAAAATCGGCCCAAGCACGCGGCGCGGCTGCGGGAGATCCTCACGGAATTGGGGCCGACAGCTATCAAAATTGGCCAGGCTCTCTCCACCCGTCCTGACCTGGTCTCGCCTCTTTTTTTAGAAGAACTGGCCAAGCTTCAGGATGAGCTGCCCCCCTTCGACAATGCCACCGCCTTTGCCCTTATCCAGTCGGAGATCGGCCAATCGGTAGAGCAGATCTTTCGCGAGATCGGCCCGGAACCGGTTGCCGCTGCCAGCCTGGGGCAGGTTTACCAGGCCTATCTGCACACAGGGGAGAAAGTCGCCGTCAAGGTGCAGCGGCCCGATTTGATCGGGCGCATCTCCCTGGACATGTACATCATCCGCAGCCTGGCCGCCTGGGCCAAGCGCACCTTCCGCCGCATCCGCAGCGACTTGGTGGGCATTGTGGATGAGTTTGCCGGGCGGCTTTACGAGGAGATGGACTACACCCAAGAGGGCCGCAACGCTGAGCGCTTCCTGGAGCTGTACCGCCACCCCTCCATCTACGCCCCGAAAATCTATTGGCAGTACACCCGCACCAAGGTGCTGACGATGGAGTGGATCGACGGCATCAAGCTGACCCAACTCGACAAAATTGCCGCTGCAGGGCTAGATGGACGGCACCTGATCGAGATTGGGGTTAACTGCTCCCTTAAGCAGCTTTTGGAGCATGGCTTTTTCCATGCTGACCCCCATCCGGGCAACCTCTTGGCCATGCACGACGGGCGGCTGGCCTACATCGACTTTGGCATGATGAGCACCATCCAGCCCCACCAGCGCTACGGCCTGATCAAGGCCATCGTCCACTTGGTGAACCGGGATTTTGTTGCCTTGGCGCAGGACTACGTGGATCTGGAGTTCCTGGATCCCGATACGGATCTCACCCCCATCATTCCCGCTTTGGAAGCTGTCTTTGCCGAGGCCCTGGGCAGCTCCGTGGCCGAGCTGAACTTCAAAAGCATCACGGATAAGCTCTCGGGGGTGATGTACGATTTTCCCTTCCGCGTGCCTGCCTACTACGCCCTGATCATCCGCTCTTTGCTCACCCTGGAGGGGATCGCCATCAGTTTGGATCCCAATTTCAAGGTGTTGAGCGTGGCCTATCCCTATGTGGCCCAGCGGCTGCTCACCGACCCGGCTCCAGAGCTACGCGCCGCCCTGCGGGAGCTGCTGTTTAACCAGGGGCAATTCCGCTGGAACCGCCTGGAGAACCTGCTGCGCAACGCCGCCAACAGCGAAGACTTTGACCTGCAGGGATCCCTGGAAAAGGCCGTCGATTTTATCTTTTCCGAGCGGGGGGCTTTCTTGCGGGAGCGGCTGGTGGATGTGCTGTTCTCCAGCTCGGGGAACGGCACCTCAGACGGCTTGGCTCATTTGCAACGTCTGTGGGAACTCCTCAGCCGCAACCCGACCTTTCAGCCGCTGCAGCTTCTGCCCATCGTCGCCAAGATAGCCACCAAGCCGGAAGCCCAGCAACTGGGCCGGCAATTGGCCTCCCGCTGGTTGCAACGCTCGGCAGCCCGGCTTATCCGCGACCTATTGTTGTCGGAGGATGAGAAAAAGCCCGTAAACGGGCACAACGGGAGCCCTGGGCCGATGAAAGCTGCAAAACCTGCTGCTGCCTGACCTTCCCCTTGCGCTGAACAGACCAGAACCTTTCTGCTCTGCGGGGCAACAAGACCAGCCTCCGGGAAAAAGCTTTGGGTTGCCCCGCGAGTGTCGGCCACTAACTAAGAAGAGCAAGCCGGGAAAATCCCAACGACATCCTTATGTTGAGAGAAGCAGGCAGAAGGAACTTTCCCGGCTGAACCCAATGGCGCAGTCTCTTCAGCGTAGTTCAGGTCTGCCCCGACGAGAGTCTACCTCTCCTAGCTGGCGCTCTCGTCTTTGGGGCTGACGGCATTGAGGGCTAGCGTCATCCACTCAGAAAATTCATCGCGGCGGAAAACCTGGGGGCAGGAGCGCGGGCCAAAACGCAGCAGGCTGGGCATGCCGTACTCCTTGAGGCGGTTCTGCAGCCAGGTGCCAACGCCGGTTTTGCCGTCGTTGGGCATTTCGGTTTGGAAGTCGCTGTACATCAGCAACAACTGGCTGCGAGATTGGAGCACAGCATTCTCTTGGATCAACTTCGGCAGGGAGAGGCTGGCGGCTGGATTGGCCCCTTTGATCCCTTTGGCCGATTCACGGCGACGGCTGCGGGAACGGGAGTTGGCATTTTCGCGGTTCTTACGGGCTTTCGGTTCAATGGTCATAGAATCTCCTAGACGACTGAGTGGTTCCCCAAAAGGGGTAAAAGCCGGAACTCGCAGGCTGAGGACAGAGCCTGCCGCGGAAGGTAGCTCGATGAGTCCAATGTTGGGGCAATCGCTGAGAAGAGGAACACACGCTCTCAGTTAAGCGAAGGGAGAACTGCGCCAGCTTGCCACAAAAGCTCGAGGTTCCTTGCCTGCAGCAGCAATCTACAGCGCGTCGAGTTCCTGGCCGCCCATCCGAGACTTGTCTTTGTCTTTCCTGGCGGAGGTTAGTTTGGTTACCACAGATCCGCAGGGTAAAGAAGCCCGGATGCTACCTTTTATATTGGCCTAAAACTGAACCGATGAACACTCTCTGGTCGAGCACAAATTTAGGTCTGAAGGTTTTGTCGCCCGTTGCGGATCACCCGCAGAGACTCCAACAGCCGCAGCTCTAGGTCTTGCAAAACCTGATCCACGTAATGATGGGCCTCCCGTTGTAGGCGCTCCGACTCCTGCAGCGTCTGTCGCCGCACCTCCTCGCTCTGTTGGTAGGTTTGTCGCAGCAACTGTTCTGCCTGCGCTTGAGCCTGGCGTAGGATGGTCGATTCGCTGACGAGCTGCTCGGCGCGGCGCTGGGCCACGGCCACGATCTCCTGGGCGTAACGATGGGCCTCGGCCAAAATCTGATCCCGCTGGCGCAGCACCTCCTCGGCTTCCTCCAAGGCTGTGGGCAGGTTGAGGCGGATGAAGTCCAACTGCTCCAGGATCTTCTCTTCGTCGATAAGGGTGCGAGACCAGAACAGACGAGGACTGCTGAGAATGGCTGCCTCCAGTTGATCCAAAGCCTCCTGGACGCGCATCAGCGCCAGGGTCTGTTCCCCAAGCAGGTCACCGGCGCGATTGAGGGCATCGGGGGGCAATTCTCGCATCAGGCCAGAGAGTGGGTGGCTGGGCTGAGCTAAGCAGGCAGGATAACGCCTACCATATCAGGTTCTCGCGGTTCTGAGCCTGGGCGGCTTCCCCCTGGTTCCTATCCCTCTTCAGCCGGGGGGACAGAAACCGGTCTCTGTGGCAAACTGAGGGGAAGTTGTTGGATTGCGATCTGCCCATGCCACAGCCGCAGCCTCCTCGTCGACTGGAAGATCAATTTGTGGAGAATGTCTCCCGCTACCCTACCTACTTCATTACCGTCTTGCTGGGGGGGATCTGGGCTGGCTTACAGCCTTTTGTTAACCTGTACCGCAAAAGTCCGACCTCGGCAGCCCTGGTTGTGCTGGGATCCCTGCTGTTGCTGCTGTTTGTCTATTTCACCCTGCGAGGCATGACAGGGCACACTCTCCTGCCGGCGTGGATGTTGCGTTGAGGGCAGGGGGGATGGACGAAGCGATAGAGTGGACGCCAGAAGCAGAGGCGCGCCTTAAAGAAATCCCCTTCTTTGTGCGTCCGGCTGCCCGTAAGAAGATTGAACAGTTTGCCCGCGAAGCCGGGATCCAGAAGATCACAGTGGCAGTTTACGAGCAGGCCAAGCAAAAGTTTGGCTCTTGAGGGATCCCCCCTGCTGGCCATAGCAGGGAGATTGGGTTTGCCGCTAGCTTGGTAGAGGTGTTCTCCTCTGTTTTTTGCAACTCATGGCAGATTGGATCCTGTTGGCACTGGTGGGTTCTGCAACCTACCTGCTGCTGCAAAAAAGTGTGGCCCGCCTCTCCAAGGTGCCCTGGCGGATCCTGTGGCTGGTGATGATGATGCCCCCTTTGATCTGGGTGCTGGGGCGTCAGGTGTTTCAGTACGAAATGCCCCCCCTGCTCATGTTGGGGCTGTTTCTGGCTTCCTATTTTACCAGCATGACTTTGGTACGCCGGGGGCGCCTCCGACCTCCAACGGCAGGCTCTCAACCGGGGGCGGAAAACACCTCGCCGGTTGCGGGATCGGATCGCGAGTCTTTGCTTGAAGCAGAGGAAGAAAAGGAGGACAGTGCTGCAGATCTGGCCTCGGCGGCTCTTGTCCACACCCCCATCTCGGAGGTGCCGCGAGAAAAGCTCAACCACTGCTTCCCCTGGAATGTTTTTTATTTGCAAAGCGTGGAGTACCGTCCCCAGGCCATCATCTGCCGCGGCAATTTGCGGGCGGATCCCACGGAAGCCTATGAGCGGGTGCAGCGCAATGTAGAAAACACTTTTGGCAAACGCTTCTTGGTGGTGCTGCAGGAGGGGTTTGCCGGCAAGCCTTTTTTTGCCTTGGTGCCCAACCCGGCGGCACGGCGCTCCCTAACCCGTCAGCAGGAGTGGCCTCTGCTGGCGCTGGGGCTGCTGCTGTTTACCTTTTGGACGACTCTCACTGCCGGGGCCCAGGCGGCTGGGGTCGGCCCTGACCGGCTGCTGCATCTCCCGTCTCTGCTGAAGGGGTTGCCCTACGCAGTTGGGATCCTGGCCATTCTGGGATCCCATGAGGGGATCCGCTACTGGGTGGCCCGCCGCCACGGCATCAAAACCTCGCTGCCCTATTTCATCCCGGTGCCCTTTGTGTTGGGAACTTTCGGGGCTTTCATCGAGCTGAAAGAGCCGGTGCCCAACCGCAAGGTGTTGTTTGATATTGCCATTGCCGGGCCGCTGGCGGGCAGCCTGGTTGCTTTGGCGATGTTGCTGCTGGGGCTGTCCTTTTCGGCGCCTGGGGATCCGCCGGCGGTGCCGGAGGGGCAGCTCACCCCAATTAGCTTCCATCGCATCGACCCACGCCTCTCGGTGCTGCTGGCGATCTTGGCGCGTATGGTGCTGGGGGATCAGTTGCAGCCGGGCCAGGTGATCGATCTGCACCCGCTGGCCTTTGCCGGCTGGCTGGGCCTGGTGGTGATCGCGTTTAACCTGGTGCCGGTGGGCCAACTGGATGGGGGGCACATTGTCCACGCCATCTATGGCCAGCAGATGGGGGCCAATGTGGGGCGAGTGACTCGCTGGCTGGTGCTGCTGCTGGCTTTGACGGTGCAGCCCTGGCTACTCTTGTGGGCGCTGCTGCTGTTTGTCATCTCCAGCGCCGACGAGCCGGCCCTCAACGACGTCACGGAGCTGGACGAGGGGCGGGATCTGCTGGGGCTGGGGATGCTGACGCTGCTGGTGCTGATCCTGCTGCCGGTGCCGCCCTTTTTGCAAAGCTGGCTGGCCTTGGCCTAGTTCGGGATAGGATCCAAACCACGTCAACCAGCTCAGCCCTGGCTATGCAAGCGGGTTTAATTGTCCAAAAGTACGGCGGCACCTCCGTCGGCTCCATCGAGCGCATCCAGGCCGTAGC
>Ga0272447_1000161_pt1 | contig 50395 bp, 38 predicted proteins | sample YNPCB0133_FD_194589 | JGI IMG/M metagenome (GOLD analysis project Ga0272447, IMG submission 194589) | Hot spring microbial mat communities from Yellowstone National Park, WY, United States - YNP-CB-013-3 | ecosystem: Environmental > Aquatic > Thermal springs > Hot (42-90C) > Sediment | place...
AGGTATTCAAGAACGCTTTCGATGAATCTACGCTTCTGAGCCATGCTAGCTGCCTGTTGTCCGCGAAGACGCTCGATAGCGCCACGAAAAAGCCCCGAAGCCCAAAACTCCTCCTCGCTCAAACCATGATCGCCGATCATATACGCTTGATTCCTGAGCGCTTCCGCATACGCATCGATCAAACGTCTTGTCTCATCAGATAAGACACAAGGTATGATTTCTTTTGTCGGCATATCTGTCACTCTCTGCGATCTCAACACGTCCTGTTGCAAGCGGACGCAGAATATGCGTCTCCAGCCAGGAAACAACCGGCACCGCAACGGCGTCGCCCATCACATGATACCCATCATTATACCGTTCCGGCAGCCAGTAACTGTCGGGCAATCCCATAAGCCGCGCCGCTTCGCGCACGGAAAGCAGGCGGGAGCGAATGGTATCACCCTCGACGACCAGGATGGTCTGTCGGCTGGAACCGCCAGCAGGCGTGCGTAAACAACCGCTGACGCCATCAAACCGCACTTCAGCGCGCTGGCGCTTGGCCCCATCCTGTGTGCGCGTTCGCTTGTACACAGTGCCGATGTGCAGGCGACCGGTCGCCTGAGCGTGACGTACTTTGGCGATATTGACCGGGGACATCAGTGACAGGAGACGGAGCGTTTCTTCCTGACTATGCCAGGATACGCCGATCGGCTCTGGATCAATCACGTCCTGCAGGCGTGGCCGCACATCATCGGGAAAAGGGAGATTCCACCAGATCCACCCTTCGCGCATCGACGGCGACAGGCGACGGTACGCGCGAACGACCGGAACCGGATGCCAGATGGCGTGCGGCGTGCACGTTGTGAGATCATCCGGTATCGGCAGATGTTCCTTAACGGCAATGATGAAAAGCCTTGGTCGCGATTGGGGAACGAAATAAACCGCATCGACAACCATCGCGCCCAGGCGGTATCCTTCCGCAGTAATAACAGTTATCAACTCCTGGAAATCGTGACCGTTGTTCGAGGTAAGGAGACCAACAACATTCTCGATTGCGATGATCGGAACGCCTCGTTCTTCCCGATTGAGGGCAGTGATCAGATTCCAGAAGGGCCAGAACGTACCACTGCGTTCGGCGCGAAGCCCTTTGCCCTTCCCCGCAAGCGACAGATCCTGGCAGGGGAACGATGCCCATGCCAGTGCGGCACGACCAGGAAGCATCGCAGTCGTGATGTGGCGAATATCCTCGACAACCAGTTCCGGTGCGCCGGAAAAGTTGCGCCGGTAGACCTCCGCTTTCTTCTCATCGATGTCATTGGCAAACAGGCATGTCCACTGCGGGCCCAAACCAAAGCGTGCAAGACCGCCGCCGGCAAAGAACTCGTAGAAGGTCAGATTGGTCATGGTAGGACTCGGAAAAGAACACGGAAACGTGTAAACATTCTACCACACATGCCTGTTTTCTGTACAGCATCACGATAGCCCATGTGTATCACGTTCGAGAATAGTCGTCAAGGTTGCCGGTTGCAGCAGGGTGGCGCGACATCATCTATCGTCACAGGTAAGCAGAGGCATGAGCACGCTCGTGTTGCAGGATCACGCGCCTTCTTCATCTCTCATTTGGATGCTGACCGAATGGCTTTATCGTGCGGCTACTCTCTGGACGCGCGACGTTCGATGTTCACACCAACCATTTCCAGCAAACGCCGCCAGCCCTGGCGCATGTGCGCTATGGAGAGAGATGCTTTGAGTTGCCACGTTCCGACAATTCCATAGGGCAGAAAGAGCACAATCAGCACATAGATCGCGCCGTTGACAAAACTGGCGCTCTCTCCCAGGTAGCGCCGCAGTCCGAAGTCGAGCAGGCGGAAGATCGCCGCGCCTGCCAGCGCGCCGTGGAGTGTGCCCACGCCTCCGATCAGGATCATCAGCAGGGCAGTGACGGTGAAACCCAACCCGGCGATGTCGGGACTGACGATCGGTTGATAGATGGTATGCAGCGCACCAGATATTGCAGCGGTGAGAGACGAGAGGATCAGCGCCGCCAGTTTGAACAGGAACGTGTTATACCCCAGCATCTGCGCGCGCCCTTCGTTCTCGCGGATCGCTTTGCATACCCGCCCCAGGGGCGAATCCACGAATCGGCGGTAGATCAGGTAGAACACGACCAGTATCGTGAGCGTCACAAAGTACAGACGGAGACGTTCCGTAGCCGGGCTGATGAAATCAGGGATGATGACCCCCTGCAACCCCACGTCTGCACCGGTGTAATCGCCCAGTTCACGCGACATGACCACAATATGGAACACGCTCGACAGACCCAGTGTGACCAGCGCAAAGGTGATCCCCTTCACGCGCGGCAGCACAATGCCGAACAACAGCGCCTGCGCAAGAGCTGCCAGCATCAATATGCCAAAGGTTTGCCACAGGTTCAGCCCGAAACTCTTAAGCGCGATACCGGTCAGATAGGCGCCAACCGCAAAGAACATACTATGCCCAAACGACAACAGGCCTGTAAAACCGAAAATCAGGTCATAACTCAGGGCATACAGCGCCAGAATGAAAATCTCGATTGCCAATCCCTGAATAAACCTGGACATACCACTCTGGTTCGACCACACCTCGAAGGGTGACGCGCCCTCGAACAGCCCGATAACAAATGGCAGGAGAACCAACGCCAGCAGCGTCAGCAGTGCAATGCGATACCGTTGCACGAAGGAAGAACCGGACGTTGTCATCGCTTATTCCTTCCTGCCAAGCAGACCGTTGGGCAAAATGAGCAAAATGATCACCATGAGCAGAATAGTCGATGCGGGTACCAGCGGCGGCGAAGGTTTGAAAACAATTCCGGTCAACGGGATGGCAATGCCAATCTGACCGTACTTGATAATGAACTGCTGAAGCATCCCGACCAACAACGAACCGATTGCCGCGCCGGGGTAACTGGTCAATCCGCCGATAGCCAGCGCAATAAGCGCATTGAGCAGAAAACTTTCGCCCATCGTATTGGAAAGCCCGATTGACGGCGCCGCCAGCACACCCCCCAACGCGGCCAACCCCACGCCCAGCGCAAACACCATTGTGAACACCCGTCGCACATTGATCCCCAGCGCCTCGACCATCTCACGATCCTGCACGCCAGCGCGAATGATCATGCCAAGGCGAGTACGCCTGAGCAACAACCACACGGCAATCAAGACAATCAGCCCGACCAGGGGGATAAAAATCTCATTGTAGATGCGAATGCGCCCACCCTGGAACAGCATCGTCGAACAACTATTCTGCAGCGCCAGCCAGAGCGACTCTGCCGGACATCCCTCGCCACTTCCGGCGAACAGCGCCGGTTTGGGCATGGTGAACTCGGGACGTCCCCAGATCGCACGCACTATCTCAATCCCGATTGCGCTCAGCCCCAGAGTGAGCATCAACTGATAGATCGGGCGCACATACAGCGGTCGGATCAACGTCGACTCCATCAGCGCACCAAGCCCCATGCCGCTCAATACTGCCGCCAGCACTGCGATCAGGAACAACCAGTTGGTATCCAGTGCAAACAACCACGCTGTGAGCGGCTCATTGACGGTAAACACAACCAGCCCTCCCGCAATAAGACCGGCAAAGGGCACAACATGACGCCACGATACATGTGCTGCTGTATGGATGTCGCTCTGCCTTAGCAGCGTCAGTCCAAACGCTATCAGCATACTTGCCAGGATCAACCCGCCGAATGCTATCAGCGGAGAGCCATCACCGAAGGTGGCAGGCGCAGGGATCACACGCTGCCCCTGACTGGCGAGAAATGAAAACGTGACGGGACTTTCAGCATAATTCTCAAGACTCCAGGACGCAACCGGGTAGCCACGCATGACCCCAAAGCCGATCAGCACACCGGGCACGATCGCCACCCATGGCAACACCCGTCTCCACAAGCCCGACTGCGGCACGCGCTGCGCTAGCAGTCTCCATACGTCCCCCAGTGTAAATCCACTGATGATCAGCGCAAGTGGCGTCAGAATATCCACAAATGTATCGGGACGTACATACACTGTCCAGCCAATGTACGCGCCAACCATGAAAAGTGTGCCGTGCGCCAGATTGAGCACGTCGAGCAACCCAAAGATAAGCGAAAAACCGGACGCCACCAGGAATGTCAACGCTCCTACTGCCAGACCACGCAACAGGGTTATGACGAAATCCTGCCAGCTCATACCGCTCGCGGCAGCAACGAAGAGCACCAGCATAACTGCCAGGGTGATGATCAACACCAGGTTTTTGCGCATGATCGCCGGTATCTGTTCCATAAGCTGCCTCTTACGCTGCCCCTAAATAACGGTGAATCGCTGCTTTATCATTCACCAACTCCTGCATACGGCCACTCTGCACTGAGCGCCCTTCTTCGATGATGACATAATACTCCGCCAGTTGACTGGCGACCAGAAAGTTCTGTTCGACCAGGACAACAGTGCTGTCGGCAGCCAGATGGCGAATGGCGCCGATCAGTCCTTCGATGACGACCGGTGCTAACCCTTCGCTTGGTTCGTCGATCAACAGCAAACGGTTATCGGCGACCAGTGCACGCGCGATCGCCAGCATTTGCTGCTGCCCGCCCGACAAATTTGCACCACGCAGATTGATCAGGCGCTTGAGATCAGGGAAAAGGGAGAAGATCATCTCCTGTTTGCGCACATAATCACCTTTTTTGCGTTCGGCAATTTTCAAATTCTCCTCGACGGTCAGATCGCGAAAGATAGCACGATGCTCCGGCACAAAACCAATCCCTAGCGAAGCAATCTCGAAGGGGCGCATGCCGTTGATTCTGCGACCTTCAAAACGAATATCGCCGATACGCGGTGGCGTCAATCCCATTATCGTCTTGAGCGTGGTGGTTTTGCCCGCCCCGTTACGCCCGAGTAACGCAGTGATTGATCCCACGGGAACGGTGAAGCTCACTCCCTGCAAAATATGGTATTGCCCGATAAAGGTATGAATGTCGTGAAGTTCCAGAATCTGCGTCATGAGTTCAGGTTACATGCTCAACTGATACAGTCCACCCAGATAGGCGGTTTGCACTTCTTCGTTCGCAGCGATTTCAGCAGGCGTTCCTTCGGCAAGCACGCGCCCCTGATGCATCACCGTAATGGTATCGGAAACGCTCATTACCACATTCATGTTATGTTCCACCAGCATGACGGTTTTCTCGCCGCTGCGCTGAATGTCCTGGATGAGTGCAATCAGTTCGGGCACCTGTTCGGCAGCCATTCCGGCGGTCGGTTCGTCAAGCAGCAGCACCTCCGGATCAGGCGCCAGAATCATACCCAGTTCCAGTTTGCGCTGATCGCCATGCGGCAGGGTGCGCGCCAGTGCGAATGCGCGTTCTTTCAGCCCCACCTTCTCGATCACCTCCCAGGCGCGCACTTCATACCTTTTGAAATGCGCTGCTGGACGCCAGAACTTGAAGTTGTCGCCGCCCGTCGCCTGCGCTGCCAGACGGATGTTCTCGAAAACGGTGAGGTTGGGAAAGATATTGGTAATCTGGAAAGAACGACCGATGCCCAGATGAATGGTTCGGTGGACTGGCTGACGGGTGATGTCGCGCCCCTTGAACAGAACCTGTCCGCTGGTCGGTTCCAGGTTGCCGCTCAACAGGTTGAACAGTGTGGTTTTCCCCGCGCCGTTGGGACCAATAATGGCATGCAGCGAACGTCTGCGAACTCTGATATTCACACGATCCACCGCTACCAGTGCGCCAAAGGCTTTGGTCAGGCTTCGAGTTTCGAGAACAATATCGGTATCCATAGCAGGAGTCCAGCGTATGATGCGTTTCACCAATCTCTGAAGGAATTGTACTGCAACCCGTAGCGCCCGCTGCAAGACCTCGCGCTGCTCAGATGTGCAGGGGCGGGATATGAAACCCGTCCCTGCGAGCGTTCCGCTCTCCTCCGGTTTACCTTCGCGGGTACTGTCGAACAGTCCGGTGCCTGTCCCAACCTGGTTTATTGACCGCTCAGGCTGCCATAGGGAAGGCCGCCACATCGTCCCTTGAGATTTTCGGGCAGTAGACAGGGCGGCTCCGGGCGAGTTGTGGCGACATACTCGTAGAACTTCGCGTCCGGATCGGTCAGGTTGGTCAGTTTGAGGATGTACATGTCCTGAATGGCCACATGGTCTTCGGGACGGATGTAAACCGTACCCTTCGGTCCTTCAAACGACATGCCTTCCATCGCTTTGATGAGCGCTTCGCTGCTGACATCGCCACCCGTCTTGCGCAAGGCTTCGACCAGCAAGATGGCGGCATTCATGCCGTCGGCGTCAAAAATGTCGGGGTTGACGCCATAGCGTGGTTTGGTATTGGCGACGAGGAAATCATTCGCTGGATTCTTCGGCACGGTGTAGTGGTAAACAATACCGCTGGTCGAGCCAACTGCCCCGCCGTAGAAGACCGGCATCAAGGCATTATCGATGAAAGCGGATGCCAGACTCATCTTGTCATTCACGCCGAGATCATTCGCAGCCTGGAAGAGCGGCACAAAGCCAGAACCAGCCCAGGTGACAATGTATGCCTCCGCGCCTGAGTTCAGAATCCGCTCCATATACGGCGTAAAGTCGGTGGTATCCGCCGGTGCAAAAATATCGTCGGCAACGAACTCACCGCCGAGTTTGCCGCACGCATCGCGGAAAGCTGCCGCTGATCCACGACCAAAGGCGTAATCCGGCGCAATCTGCACGAATTTCTTGTACTTCTGAGTGAGGTACGTGCAGACGTTCATTGCATCCTGATAGTTGTTGCGACTCACGCGGAAGGTATAGATATTGAAATCCTTGCCGGTAATGTCATTGGCGGCAGCTGGAGCAACAATGAGCGGGATCTTGTTCTCGAAGGCGATCCCCTGAAGCGTTGCCGTCGCACCTGACGAAACGGTGCCGACCAGGATATTGACCTTGTTTACATCGATCAGTTCACGCGCGATAGTGGCAGTATTCTGCGGATTGCTGGCATCGTCGCGCACAAAGACCTGAATCTCGCAGTCATCCACCTTGAAGGTATTCTCTTTAGTGGTATTGAAATCGAACTTCTCGCCTGCTGCACCTGGTGCGCCGGCCATATACTCCATGCCGAGCATGAACGAACGCAGAATATGCGCGCCATAGATGGCGAGAGTCCCAGAGGCATCTGTAATCAATCCCACCTTCACCGGTTCAGTGCACGTCAGACGTGCCGCCGCCGTTGCTTCGGTTGGCGCTGGAGTTGGCGCAGGCGGTTGCGTTGGCGCAGGTAGTTGCGTCGGCGCAGGTGGTTGCGTTGGCGCAGGCGGTTGCGTCGGCGGCGTAGCCGCTGGAGCGCCGCAGGCTGCGAGGATCATCGCTACCAGCAGCGTGAGAACCGTAAGCAGACGAACATGGTTCATACTGGCCTCCTTCGGAAACATCTTCCTCCTATCAAGGAAAGCGGAACACAGAACCTGACCTTGTGCATTCCGCAGTTCCTTCGAGAATCGCTCATCCCGGCGCTAAGGGAAGAGTGGCACGGTTACAACTCGATCCACGCCTGTTCCCGGAATCGGGTAACCGACCGTTCGCTCCAGCAGGAGCGTTGGTCTTGCCGGAGCGGCCACCATCGTGCCAGTGCGCAAACGACCGGGACATCATCGCGGGTTGCAGCGAATTGTCATCCCAGTCACTACCGCCGCGCGTTTTCGAGGAACAGGAACGACAGGCAGCGCCCGCATGCACGCAGAATAGAATAGACTCGACGCATACCCGGTGTACACAGGCACCAGGCATCCGGCGAAGGATCTGCCAACATGCATATGTTCAAAGATGAGAGATTCAGACGCTGGATTACCCGGTGAGCAGAAACCGCACCATAGCGATATCGCATTATAGCGAGGCGAATCGAGGAGAGCGTAGTGCACCGTAGTTACAGAACAGTTACAGGAGCGGGAGACGGAAGACCTGGAGTCCACTTTTGATCACAAGCGCAGGCTTGCCTGCGCAACGCCTTCCAGCGTCACACTCTTGCCAGTCTCCAGGACAGTATCCTGGTTCGCATCGAGGAACCGGTGAGCCAGCCACCTCACGCACGTGTGAAAGCTGGCACCGGCCCAGTGATTGCCAGCTCACCTGCCATTGTCACACGCTGCCGGGCGATGGCGCACCGGAAGGAGAAATGATCCTGCCTAGCTTTCGGGACTGTTGTGCCGCGTACTGTGAATGTCGCGGGCGAGATAGTAGGTCATACTATGGAGAATTGCGACCGGATCGATGTAGCGCACCCAGACCCCCTCCGGCACTTGGAGCACCGTTGGCGCATAACTCAGGATGGCGCGTACCCCCGCCATAACCAGGCGATCAGTCACTTCCTGAGCGCTACGTGCCGGAACCGCGATAATCGCCAGGCGAATACCCTGCTCCCTGATAATGCGATCAGCTTCCTCGATACTCTGAACCGTCATGCCATCGATGACCTTGCCAATCTTCGAGGGGTTGCTATCGAACAGCCCGGCGATGCGAATGCCTTGCTGACGAAACCCTTCATATCGGGCAATTGCCTCGCCAAGATGACCAATACCTATCACTGCTACGGGCCACTCGCGTGTCAGACCAAGAATGTCTTCGATCTGCTGGAGAAGCTTCCGAACGTTGTAACCAATGCCCTGCTTGCCGAATTCGCCGAAGTACGAGAGATCTTTGCGGATCTGCGCGGCAGTGACATTAATTCGGTCCCCAAGCTCCTGCGAGGAAACGGACTCAACTCCTTCCTGAAGCAGATAGCGAAGACTGCGGGCGTATAACGGCAATCGCCGGATTACAACGTCAGGGGGTTCTTCCATCCGATCCACATAGACCTCCACAGTTGAGCCAGTTACTCCAGCACACGCGTACTGGTATGAGATGTTACGATACGGGACATAGATTATTGTTATAGAAAGTATGTGAAGTGTAGCACTAAGTTTGTGAGATTGTCAAGATACCTGGATCAGGTTCCACACCGAAGGCATCCCCTGCGCACTCAAGCCGCCGCGTAGCGACGCTGTCAGGGTTGCCAGGAGCGTTGCATCGCAGGCGCAAGAGCGCCGTTCGATACGTAGGTGTGGCGCAACAATGCGCAGCGTTTCTGATGATGACCTTCTTTCGTCTGCCGCACGCTGCGGTTCGCCACTGTGCGTGATGACGCTCGCATGTCGCCATCGATGGAACTCCGGAAGACGGTGCTGCACCAGAAGAGTGTACACGGGTGCAGCAGGATGCCGCGCCAGGCGTGTGATAAGGTCGTCATACGCTGCAAACGTTGATGCATCCGGTTCAACGAGCACGATTAACAACGGTCGAACGACGCCATCCGACTCAGCGATACGTCGCATTGCACGACCAAGGGCGATCAGCGACTCTGTCGCAGAACCGGGCATCGGAACGAGGTGTGGCGCGCCTTTGTAATATGCGCTGATCTGCCCCTGGTCGATGATTGTCACTGCCAGCGCTGCTGGCGCCTCGGCGTATAACAGGCTCACCAGCGCGGAACTGGCTGTATCAATGGCTTTGCCGCCGTAGAATCCGATGTGTCGCCAGGTGCGCAATGGCAAGAACGAGATTGCTGGCGCACCGCGGTGAATCGTCGGGAGACGCGAGACGGGTTCGTGCCGCCCAACCGGCAGGAGAAGTCGCCCGATCTGCGTCGTCGGAAGGTTGCCGGGTATCACGCACGTCAGCACTGCCTGGGCATGGGATGTCTGCCGCCACTGCGCCTGCGCTCCCGGCAACGCGGTCTTCACCCTTTCGGGCAACGCCGTAAGCAATTCGGTTTCACCAGGATGAGCGTCGATCATCAGATGCACCCGTGCACGTCGGTGATCGATGGACGCTTCGCCGAATGTGACCACGCTGCGGGTCACTCCCTGTCGCTCACTGATGTCGAGAATCGTTGCAATAACCATTGCCGCTTTCTCCGTCATCACATCAATCGAGAGCGGCGCGTCTAAGTCGCCGGTGTCAACTGTTTCTTCAACTCCCTGGATTGGCGCTGCCGGGTTCTGCCGAACGTCAGTCTCATGCCGGGCATCCTTCAGTTGACTGTCGCCCGGATAATCCGCTAGCGCGTGAGTCGTTGTGGCAATCCGATCCTGAGCATCAGGGGCGATGTCCGGGACAATCCTTCCCGCTATGCCCGGTGCGTCTGCGGTATCAGCGCCCGGTTTCCCGGCATGGTCATCAGTTGGCGGCGAGCATGTTGGCGGGACGTGATACCCTGCTTCGATATGTGACGTCCACTGTTCGCACGGCATGAGTGGATGCTGATCGCCGTGCACATCGAGTTGACCGGGGACGCACCTCGCATGCGTAAAGGCGGCAGACGCTGCGTGCTGCGCTGCGATCCAGGCGCTCTGAAGCGCAGCGCCGCCATGCACGACGACGGATAACACCGCCCGCTGTGCGTTCCGTCCAAACACGCACATATCTGCACGCCACCGATCGACAGGCACGCCTGGTCCGGTTGTGCGCCAGCGTGGCAGTGCCACTTTGCCGATTCGCTGCCTTGCAATGGCAACGACCAGAACGAGTGCTCCTATTCCGCCCACAATAGTCATACTGGCAGTCGCGCGCTGCGCATCGATACTGATGTCCGGTAATGGTGGAATACTGTCATCACTAGCGTGCGTTGCTTCCTGAAGAGCGCTCCTAGGACGGTCCAGCCTGTTCGTTCCTGGAGAGGGCGGCGTTTTGTGCGCCCGTTCCTGCCCAGGGTCGGCATGTCGCGGCGGAGCAATCGAAGGCGCATAGGCTGCCGCCAGCGCGACCCCGGCGGCAACTAGCAGCACTAGGCTGATCAGCAGCGTTTCAATCCGTGGTGCATGCATCCTGCTCTCCTTCCACGATCGTTATCAACCAGGCGCTATCGCTGCTCCGCAGCAGCAATTCATTACCGTACCACTCACCGGTCAGATCGGGGTGCGCCGGTATCTCTGCGAGAACCGCTTCACCGATGATCAGGTTGCCTTCCAGCCGCCCGATGATGACCCGCCTTTCCTGAACCGTAACCAGGCGTAGCATCCCATCTGCACATCGCGTAATTGCCCGCGCATCGAGAGCAACGTGACGCTCTGGCAGCAGGGCGTCCAGGCTTGCACTCCACATATGCACTTTTCCTTCTTCGTCGGGTGCGATCCAGATAATGCCATTGTCACCCCAGGCATAGGGCGGTAACCCGTCTGCGGCAGGCTCGGCAATGACAGTCGCGACCGGTGTCGGACGCAGGCGCGCCAGAGTCAGCGCCCGTTGTTCGCCTTCGCTGCTGGCGATCAGCACGGCGCTTCCTGCTGGATGCCAGGCAAGCCCAGTGATTCTGCCAGGAATGGCAACCACCGGAGTCGGTGGTGATTCGGGGGTCATGTACCAGATCTGTTCGCCTGCTACGGTGCGTTCCGCTAGCAGCAGCGCCTGACCATCCGGCGCAAATCGCAGCAGCGATATGTTGCCGACGCCTGTGGCAATTACGCGATCCCAGCCGCGCACCACGACCTGACTCTCCTGCTGGCTGCCGGGTCGGGAGGGTTCGTACACTGCCTCGTAGCCAACGTCGCCAACAGTTAACACATCGGCACGCCCGCGATAGGCATCGATGGTCATCAATCGTTCAACCCCGCGTGAACCGATAGCAATCGTCTGCGTCGCCAGATCGCGATGGTCGGCGTCATTTTCCCTGGTTTCGGTGGGGAGCACTGCCACGCTCTGTACCCGCCACGAATCGCCAGCGCGCCAGATCGCGGCGACAGGCATACCGGGCGCGGCAGACGGCATCCGACGCACACGCGGCGCTGGAAGTCCGGGGGGAAGTGAAAGGGTCGCGGTTTCTCCCGACCGAAGCGTGAGACGCGTCCAGGATCGACGCCCATCCGGCAGGGTTGCCACAACAGTGTGCGTGCCTGCATAAATGTCGCCTGTCCAGGGTCGCCCATCGACATCGATGGATGCGCCTGGGACGGTCTGAATGATGAGTTCGGCACGTCCACGCCAGATAGGTGGAATAAATCCGCTTGTGACGCCGATCAGTGCGCTGGCAACTAGCGCGACGACGGCTATGTTCCAGTGCCAGCGATAGACGATCCGCGCCAGAAGCGCGTCGAGGTTGATTCGATACCCTGCAATAATCATCGGTCGCCCCCTGTTCCCGTGACGATGCGATGGATCGTTTCGGGCCACTTTGGAATGAAGAGCGGTGTGCGTTCACCGTCCGCCAGAAGCAACGCCGTTGCGCCAATTCCCCGCTCGATCCGACAGGTCGCCAGATACGCTGCCTCCTCTTCATTCAGGTGCAGAATGGCAGTCGCCCGGTTAACTGCGTCCGAATCGCGGTTCAATCCGAGGATGAGTTTGGTGCGCGCATTCTCCAGCAACACGCGCGTTTGATCACTTTCGTCCAGATCGTCGAGGCTCTGGGTGATAACAGTCGCTTTGAACTGCAAACTCCGCCCGATGCGAAAGATCATTTGCAGGGTGCGCGCACCGACTTCCGAGTGAAGCAGGGCGTGCGCTTCGTCGAGCACTAGATGGCTACGACGACCGGTGGGACGGTTGATCGCAGTGGTCACAAAAAAATCCATGACGATCACGGGCAACAGACGCGCAAGCGTTTCGTCGTTGCTCTGGAGCAGTGTCCAGAGATCGAGCGCCAGCAGCGGGTTGTCGGTCGGCACGTTTGATGGATGGTTGAACAAATCGCCAATCGTGCCGCGTGTGAAAAGCGTCAATGCGCGCGCCAGCTCGGGGGCGGTTGCCGCCAGGTGCTGCTGCACATCGCTGAAGGTGGGCATCGGTTGGGTGAAGGTGCGTGGATCGCTGCTGATCCCGCGTGCTGCATAGGCGGCAGCAATGGCATCCTGGATCGCTGCTGCGCCAACTGCGTCGATCGCCGCGCCCTGTGCTTTCAGTTCACGCGTTATCAGCGCTTTGACAACGCTGATCCGCTGTCCAAGCAGGTCCTCCTCCAGCGCAGCGACAGCGCGGGCGCGCTCCGGCGCGAGCGGCGGCAGTTCCAGGGGGTTGATATGGTACCCGGCACGACCGGAGAGCGAAATGTACGCCCCGCCAAGCGCCGTCGTCAGCGAGCGGTATTCCTGTCGCTTCGGGTCGAGAATGAGCAGGGCATCTTCGCCAAGCGCCAGTTCCTGCGCCAGCAATCCGCCCATGGTGTAGGTTTTGCCGCTCCCCGACTCGGCGACTATCAGCATATGCGGATTGGTCGCCTGCCAGCGGTCATACACGATCGGCGCGCCGCTGCGGGGATGTTCTCCCCACACGATGGGCAACCCGCCGCGACGTGTCAACCCCGGCGCAGCGGTTGGCAACCCCATCGCAGCGGCGCGCCCGCTAGTGTCATGCAGCAGTCCGGGTTGATCGTATCCGAGCGGCAAAGCGCCCAGATACCCTTCCCATTGTTGAAATTGCACAACACCCAGCAGGATGCCCTGCTGAGCCGCAGCCAGACGCACACGATCCACGCGCGCTGCCAGTTCTTCGGGTGTCGCGGCAGCAATTGTGATCGTCACCGCTACCTGGAACAGGCGATCCGTTCCTGCGGTCAGATCATGGCGCAGCGCCGCCGTCGCTTCGACCCCCTGTTGCGCTTCCATGTCGAAGTGCGTACCCGCCTGCGCATCACCTGCCAGCGTGCCCAGCGCCGCGTCTTCACTGCGCGCCAGCACCCGACGCGCCAGTGCGTCGGGTACAGGAACCAGGCGTTGGTGGACGGTCGTGCCAGGGGCGTCGAGACCCAACGCCGGATCATCGAGCCACGCCAGCGAGAGTGTCGGCGGAAATGCGCGTACCTCCAGTGTGGTCATGAACGAATCGCCAATCTGCACCATATGGCTCCAGCGCCGGTCAATGCCGTCCGGCGCCAGCAACGTGGTGAGCGTGGTCGCGCCGGAGATCAGCGCAGCATTTGGACTGCGACGATGACGCGCCGGCTCGATGATCGGTTTGGATAGCGCTTCGCGTAGTGACATACAACCTCACTTTCAGCACTCAACGGTCTCGCACCACGGAGCGGATTCGTTCGAGCAATACGCCCTGCAACGGGTAGCGCGCCGCCCGCACCGGATCAACCAGGCGAAACCAGAGTCGTGCAATCTCCTCAGGTTCGAGCAGGCGTGGTTGGGGCGAACCACCAAGCGCCATCAGCGCATCCGCCAGTCGCCGCGCACGTTCGACCGCCTCTGTAAGCAATGCAGCAGCGCGTGACGTCGATCCGGCGACTTTGTTTGCGCTCCAGAGCGCTCCAATCGTCCGGGGTCTGACGCCCGCCGGTCCATCGCTACATGCGATAGCCCAGATTGTTTGTCGATGACGACTGGCGGTTGCACCGGCGCATTCCTCCAGGTATGCCGCCATATCGTCCAGGACAGCAGTCAGCGTCGGATGCCCTGCCTGATTACTGCGGCAGTAGAGTTCGGTCATCTCCTGATCCAGGTCGGGAGGTCCGTCGATGATGTAGATATCGACAGGCGCATCCTGCGCAAGCAGGGTGCGGTGGTACGTCTCCGCCAGGCGCGCTTTGCTCTCACGCGAACGTAAATCCCAGGCGGGGGCGCCGCCAGTAACGAGTCCGACAGCGCATCCGTCGGAACGCAGGATTGCGCCACGCACGATACGCTGCGGAATCGCACGGTGCAGTTCAGTCGTGCTCATCAGAAGCCTCCTGATAGTGCCAGTGCGGACGACGCTGCTTAAGCACGGGTGATAATGCTTCTTCGGGCGGTAGCACTATGTGCGGCTGGATCAGGCGGAGACGTTTCGGACGTTTGAGATGTCGCCATGCGATGCCAGCCGCTTCACGCGATGAACGTCCCCAAAAACGCCCTTCCAGCAGCGCCAGTCCCAGAAAGATCAGGCAACCGCTCGCCCAGATCGTGCGCTCGATATCGGCGCCGAGCGTTATGGCGATCCCTCCGGCCGTCAGTATGCCGATGCTCATCAGAAACGCGCGTGCAGGCAGGCGCATGCCGGCAATCTGCACCGACGCATGCAGCCGCAAACGTCGCGGCGGCGCTACAGTCAGGTAATCGCTCATACGCACACTCCTTTCCAGTCTATCCGGTCAATCCCATGGCCCACGCCACAATGCTCGACGATTGGTTGGCAACCACAAGAAGAATGACGAAGACCGCCAGATCGATTCCGGCGCTGCGCAAGTCGCGCGGGGACGAAAAGATATGTTTTGCCATATCGATCAGCAGGAAGAAACCGCCAGCAACGGCAATGATGTTCTTCAGCCAGTCGAAGAGCGCCTTGAACAGTCCATCGAATTTTGGCGGATTGGCAACGATCTGCCAGAGATCTGCCGGGAGATGGGGTCCAAGTGCGCCGATTGTGGTGATGATGGGTTCCATTGTGCCAGCTCCTTTCAGATGATGAGAAAACATTCACGACGGCACAGGATGCCGGGTGGAAAGTCACCTTGATGTCGATCTGCCTGCCTTGCCGCCGCCATACTGTCCGCCATCAGCATCAGGTGACCAGTACTGCCCGACTGACGGTTCGCCAGGACGTGGCTCACGGTAGAGCGAACCGGGGTAGTTCGGTGGCGGCAGCTGATAGGGCGCTCCTTCGGGTAAGCCCGCCGGGTTGTCTGGTGGCGCCAGCGGAAGAAATGCCAGCGGATCGACCATATCTGTCCAGCAGTTTGTTTCCGGCGGCGGCTGGAGATCCCGCAGCCATTCGGGCGTGCAGATATTGATCATCGGGAAGCTGCCCGTGTAATCGCGCTGTCGCATCCCCAGGTGCAGGTGCGGTCCGGTAGTACGCCCCGTCAGCCCAACAAACCCCACCGGCGACTCCAGTTGATACAACCGATCGCCAAGACGCACTGGCGGACCACATCCTGGTAGTGTTTCGACGGGACGCGCAAACGAAGGAATACCTGCCACGCAACGTTCGCGCATATCACCTTCCGGGTAGGTATCGCTGCCCGGCGGCAGCGCCTGGCAACCGACACTGCTCCAGTTGATCTGCGGAAATGCGGCTTGCAGACGCTGTATATTCCAGACTTCCAGCATGGCGCTCGCCCAACTGATCCCATTCGGGCGGTATTCGTAGTGCCACCACTCTTGGGAATCAGCGCGATCCGGGATACGGTTCCAGCCATGGCGCTCGAAGATCGCGGTCACATCGGTCAGGTTGAGATACAACCGCCACATGCGCCCTTCACGCACCCGCCGCCAGGGGAAGCCAGTGTCCACATCGATAGCTCGACCAGTCATATGCCACGACATCAGCGCAACCCCTGGCTTGTTCGAGCGAAACTCCGGCTGGCGCAGCGCATCGGCAAGCCGCGCGAGTGGATCGTGTCCGGTTGTGGCGATAATCTCGGCGCGCACTGCGGCAAAACTGCGCGCTGCATCTTCGGCGAGCATCATGTTTGTTGTTGTGCCAGCAGCATTCACAACACCGGGCAAGGGAACGAGCGCCTGCACCCGACACACTAGCGGCGAGTCTCCCGGTCCCCATCCGGGTCCTAGCGGAGGTCCGGCTACCAGTGTCACTTCCGGGAGAATAATCTCCGGTGGAAGGGGGAGCGCTGGGGGAACCGTTGGCATTACCGGCGCTGGGTAGGGTGCCGGTGTAGTGGTTGGCAGCTGAGTTGGCGGAGGCCAGGGTCCGGGTGTGACCGCGTATGGCTCAATGAGCAGATTCAGCATCGTTGTCCGTTGTTGCACTGGTGATGCAGCCACGCTGCGAAGGGTCTGAATACTGTTCATTGCTGCACCCGGCAACGCTTCCACCACGAACTCAGTGAAGAGAACATACGGACCACCCCCTTCGCATCGGACGGTGTGCGCTGTGGGAGTGCATCGCACGTCGCCGGAAACGTTGGTGATACCCAACACTATCAGGTTCGCGCCGACATCGACATCCACTGTCAGGGGCCAGTCGCTGCTTGTGGCAGACAGCGCGACCCGGCGACGTCCGCCCACCGGCAGACGAGGGGCGCCGACTGTGCTCATGCTGAGCGTGAGAAAGGAAGAGGTTTGTCGGGGTGGCGTCGCGGTAGGTGAAGGTACGTCAGGCAGGTGAAAGAACAGACCAGTCTGCATCTCACGTTCCAGGCTTCCCATGCCAGACGTGACCCGGTGACGATCATCATGCCGCGACGCAACCGGAATGTCCGCCAGTCGCCACACGCAGTACACGCCAGCGCCGTATGGTCGGCAGGGATCGCTGGTTCGCTGGTTGCCCTGGTGCGCTGCCAGGTCGTTCATGTCTGGCGCGCGTCCGCCTGCGATTGGGGTCTGCACCCCCGGCGTCGGGGTTGCGGTCGGCGGGGGTGGCGGCGGCACGAGATGCGCGCGGAAACGTAGCGCGACATCCCCAGCGCGGCGTTGACCACGCACACCGCTCAGCGGCGTTTGCCAGCGCAACGTGGCCCGTCCCTGCCTGTCCGCCGGGGGATCGTCGGCAGTCCAGCCGCGCCAGCCATTGCCGCGTTTCCCCCAGATCACACCTGTCTGGCAGGATGCCGGGCGGTCGTAGAGAAAGGTGATCGTCCCGCCGTCGCGTGTCGGCACGAAGACCGGCTTATCTCCCTGACACCAGATCGCAATCGACCCTTCGTCCACATCGGGAACCAGTTCGCCGCTGCCGATCGGCTGGTAGTCGGCATACTCGTCGTAGCGCCCATACTCATCGACGATCCGCCCCTGGAGTTGCACATACAAGCGGTATGGTTCCAGATGAGCGTAGATCGTCTGATATGCGCCGCGACTGCTTTCAACGATGACAATCTGACCGCCGCCTTCCTTCGCCGGACGACGTGGCGCGTTCGGGTCCCACCCGACATAGGTGACCATCCCATCGAACATCGCAGGGAGGATGCAGCGGTATCCAAACGGGCATGCGCCGGTCGGATTGATGATGTCAATGCCATCGTGGAACTCCGGTTGACCGGTGATCGGATGACGACGCCAGCCGAAGCGACTGGAGATAGCCCAACCGCCTGCGCGGTAGGTTCCGTCGGGCAGCACGTCCGGCGGCACGGGCCAGGGCAGCGCGGTGTGCTGAAAGACGGCGCCGAGCGCGCCCACAATGATCAGGATCAGCCCGCCGATCAGGATGATCGTCAGCGCAACCAGCATTGCAACGACTACGACCTTTCCGCCAGCGGCTGCGCCGGTTTTCATCAGCGCCGACCCGACTGCCCGCAGCGCGCGTTGCCCGGCAACGCGACCCGCGCTGATCGCTGCATCACGCACCGGTGATGGCGCCCGGCGATTGTCCGCATCGTCATTCATGGGTTGCGCTCCTTTTCGTCAGAAGCAAGCACTGACGGCATGACCGGGGAGCGTGACAGAGACCGCAGACTCCTTGCAGGAACGCGACGTTCTGTCACGACGGCGGGACGACGTAGCGGCGACGATAGTTTTTCCATGCTCCAGGGTTCGCGTGTGCGGGGTGGTGTGGCAAGACCTTCGGCTGCCAGTCGTTGTCGCATCAGTGCGGCCGCGTGTGCGCGGGTCGCTGCGGCGACAGTCATTCCTTTCGCGGGGGTCAACGCAGCCACCCGCGCCTGCCGCTCCTGGATGCGCGCCATGATCACTGCGCGCTGATCGGGCGGAGCAGCGAGGAGGTCGCGCTCATCGCGTTGCAGCGCCGCCATTGTCTCTTCACGCTCGATACGATGCTCAGCCTGCGCTTCGAGCAGCGCGGCGCGGGCAATGTCGCGGCGGCGACGCTGCTGATCGGCGCTCCACGGCGACGGGCGCGGGCGAAGGCGACCATCTGCGAATGCTTCTTGAAGCCCGGCTCTTCGTTCAAGCTCGGCAGCGCTCCGCGTTTTCGCCAGACGCTCATCGCCGGGTGTTCTAAACCCGATGCCGCGCCGGATTTCATCAGCCTGAACCCGCATACCATGCGCGTGAATCGCTGCCATCTTTCGCCGCGCTTCGTCAGGTCGCTCCCCGGCAATTGCCCGGACTCTTAGGCGGTCGTACTCACGTCGGGTGCGACTGTCGGCGACGGGCATGCGGAAGGGAACCCGACCATCGAGGGGGCGGGGTGCAGCGGCTGAGCGCCCGTTCCCATCAGGCTTCAAAACTTCGCGCGCTGTTCGCTCGAACGCGCCATCGACCCCGCGTCGCGCTAGGAAGTTGCCGCTGGCGGAAGCAACCCTCTCTGCCGCTCCGGTTGCTCCTGTGACAACAGCGTTCCTGCTGTGCCGCCACATGAACCCTTGAATCCGCGACACCAGCGGCGTGCCATGCGTGACCGACTGCGCCATGCCGGTCAACCGTTCAGAGCCGAGCACCGTCACCAGCAACGTTAGCAAACCAAGCACATAACCGGTGAACACCTGGTCTGATCCGCCGCGCAGCGGTGTTATCATTCCCACGGCGACGATCATTGTCGCTGCCAGCGCAATCTGCTCGATCAGCAGATCGAAGAGACGACCAAGCCATCCATAGAACCGTGGCGCCGTCGAGCGGTCCATCAGCAACGCGCCTGCCAGCGGCGCGAGTCCGACCAGCACCATGATGCGGACAACCCGAAAGGCGTTTTTGATGATCAACCATGCCATCGCCACCCAGAAGAGGGCATAGATCAGCGCCGCACCTGCGTTCAACTCGTGCCCGATCGGCGTTGGCATTTCGAAGGAGGCTCTCGTCAGCAACTCGTCGCTGATAGCATTGAAGAGATCGATCACCAGTTGAAGCGTCGCCTGGGTCGAGTTGATGAACAATGAAACACCCAGGAACGTCAGCACCAACCCCTTCCCTTCGGTGACGAAGCTCTGCTGCCCTTCTGCCAGCAATCGGCTCATCCGCACTACAAAAAGGAGCGTGACCAGCAACTGCGCAACGGCGCGCATCACGCTCCAGATCGCCTGCATGCCTGGATGATTGTAGGTGAGCGAGGAAGGCGTGCAGAAGACGAAGTTGGTTGCAGCGTTGTCGCGACAACTCGATGGAATGATCGTCCATGATTGAACATTCTCACCCGCCTTGATCAGAGCGGCTGCTACACGCTGGATCGTCTCGCCAAAGGTAAGAATCACCCCGGCAAAGACGCCCATGCCAGCGTCGAGCACCCACATGCCCGGATTGAGTGAGCGCGAAAACCAGGACGAAGGCTCGGACGAAGAAACCATGTCGTACCGATTCCGTGGCTGCACTGCGGTTGGCGGCGCCAGCGGGTGCACATCCTGCCAAAGTGACGCATCGGCGCTGATCTGGGCGGTCGATCCTTCCGGCAGCGGCGGATCGCCGCGGGTGCCGGGCGCATCGGCATAAGCCGGGAGAGGGAGACACAGCGCGAGCGCCAGGAACACCATCCACACGCACAGGCCGTATCGCCAAACCTGCCGTGGAGTGCGCGCCAGACGTGCGCGGTCAGAAAGATGGCGCGTCTGAGCGTGGAGTGTGCCTGATGTCGAGCTATGAGGAACAGATTGCGCCGTGGTATCTGCACTATTGTTCTGCGATGTCATTGGCAGCGCTCCCCTACATATGATGTCCGGGTTACGGTCATCTACGCGGGTCATGCGCCTGCCCGCAGGTGCAGATCAGTTCCCCGGTCTCCTGAACTTTTTACCGGATAAGCATTGTTGTTGCTATATCAACAATCCGCCACCCATCGTCGTCCTGACGCAGCACATACCGGTTGCGTGTCAGGATGCCGCGTCTGCTGCTGACGATACGTTCGCCAATAGTGATGATCACGTCCCACTGCTCCTGAGTATCGACCCACGCGCCTTCAGGTGTGGTGTCGCTCGCCAGAACCCCCCAGCGCACCAGCGTCGCCTGGTGGCGTTCACCGGTCTCCGCGCGCCGTGCATACTCCTGAATCACTGCCTGCCACGCAGGTCCATCGGGCGTCAGGTAAGGACTAAGCACGTCCGCCCTGCCCTGCATCGCTGCCAGCACACTCGCCTGGTTGTACGCCGCCAGAAAGCGAACCATATCATCTGGCACAGGCGGGAGCGGGTGCACCGGAGATAATTGCGTATAAGCGCTCTGAATTATGGATAATGAGTCTCGATATTCCGTATCCCGGATCACATCCCCGAACCGGATGAGAGACCAGATGGCGATCACAATGCCACACACACTGGCAACACCCATAAGCGCGCGAGGGTAGCGCATCATCCCTGTCAGTAACTGGTCGAGCGGCTGCCAGGCGAGGATGATGGATACCAGGCGGTCACTCAGCGGCGGACTGACGGTATCGTTCCAGCGTCGAGCGGCACGCTGCGGCGGTGAATAACGATGTCGAGAACGCGGGCGGCGAAAGGGTTTCATTGCTGGTCTCTTTTCAGAAACGTTCCATAACACCGCTGCCCATCACAATCACAAAAATGATCTGCACCAGCACACTGACGACCGCAAGCGCCGCAAGCGCGAGCAGGTACAGCTTGCGTCGCTCAATCGTGCGGCGAAACTCATCGTGGAGCACCTGATTGAGCGTCGTCTCCTGCGCCAGCAATGCCGCCTGCGGATCGGACCCCTCCGCTTCAGCCTGCGCCAGCGCCTCGGTGACATCGATCAACTCCTGGCACCCACGGTCGCGCGCAATGCGTCGCAACGCATCGAACGGCAAGATGCCACGATCGTGCACCAGATTCAGGGCATCGGCAACCACACGCTGCATCGAGGCATAACGGTCATCCGGTCGCATCAGGTAGCGTTCGAGCAGAACCGGCGGTGCATCGTACCCGGCAAGTGCCACGCGCACATACGCAACAAAGGAAGGGGTCAACTGTCGCAATCGTTTCTGCTCCCGTTGTCTGTTTGTCACCGGCTTGCGCGGAATGACGATCCCAACATAGAGGTAGATGCCGAGCGCGGCGGTTGCGAGCAGCAAACGCGGCATGCCATCAACTCCAGCAGAAACGATGAGAAGCACAGGAACCGCTGCCAGCGGCAGCGCCGCAAGGTGCCCCAGCACGAACCGACCGGTCATTCCCCAGCGCGACGGAAGGGTGCGCAATCCACTCGCCAGTGCGCGGGCATGATCGATCTGCATCATCCCGATAGCAGCGATCAGAACCCCCGCAATGCCGATAAACACTGTCCAGACCCCTGGTAGGATGAAGATGTCGCTCATTGGTTACCTCGTTCTGTTTGCTTCAGTACGTCACGTCTTCGGCGTGTCCGAGCAGATAACCGCCGATCAGCGGCATACAGACGACCAGTGCCAGCACTGTGCCTACGATCAAGCCCAGTTCGCTGCGGTATGCTGTCAGAAACCGTTCGTTCTGGACGACGAACAGGTAGAGGGTGATGCCGACATTGATCAGGAACAGGGCGATGCCGGTGTTACGCATTTGGGAGAGTTCCGTTGTCAGCATACTGGCGCGGCGATCAGACGCCTGCATCGCCTCGTATGCAGCACGAATCCGCTGCACCAGCGCAGCGTGCGGTTGCTCAATGGCGATTTCCAGATGGCCGAGAAACGTGGCATGGCGACGCGATGGTGTCTGAGCGCGCAACGCAGCGCACACGGTCGCTGCTGTGGCAAGGAATCCGTTGGCGATCGGTTGCCCCAATCGCTCCAGAAACCATGACCACTCAGCTTTGAGCGGCGACGCGGGCATATCGGCGATGACCTTCTCGATCGCAGGTTGCAGACCACTGCCGGCGCGCACCTGCACTTCCAACCGTCCGACGAATGCTGGCAGCGCCGCGTCAATACGGGCGACATAGCGTTGTTCTTCAAGCCAGAGCAATGCCCAGACGATCATTGCAGTCGCCGGTCCTGCCAGCACAACGGCGACGAGCAACGGTCCCACCTGGCTCAGGATTACCAGGATGACCAGTGCTGCAATCACACAAACGGCAAGCAGACGCGACGCGGCAATAACCGGCGGGCGCCAGCGCAGCGCCGGATCGACGATATCTTCGCCGGAAGGAGCGAATCGTCGCGCAAGCCAGGCATCGAGCGCCGATCCCAGTCGGCTCTGCATCAGGAACGTCACAATCAGGATTGCGGCAATCGTCGCTGCCAGCGGCGTCAGGTCCGCCAGCCATGCAGTTTCGGGATGGGTCGTGTGCGGCGTGATGATCGACGTCGGATCCATAGGATAAGTTCCTTTCATGCAGAGGTGGTGGCTGAGACGTGATGCTCACTAGAAGTCTCGAGCGCACGCCGTTGCGCGCGCACGGTGGCCAGCGCCGCTGCCGAACCCTGACCTGCCTTCACCAACTGTTCCATTGCCTGTTCGCGCACACGGATCAGCGGTAATGCTATGGAGAGCGGCAGATCCGAAGGGGTGAAACGGGCGAGCATATCTACTGCAAGACGCGCCTGCCCCTGATCGAGGGCGCGCTCCGCCTCGATCCGCGCCTCTTCTGCGGCAAGTTCCGCTGCAATTCCCTGGCGGATCAGCGCTTCAACCGCTTCCCAGCCACCGGGAGGGGCAGCGTGCGCGGCAAGCGCCAGATCGGTCATGATCGCATCGAACGCCAGGCGTGCGTCGCGCCAGCGGTTCGACGCCATGAGCCGTTGCAGTGCGGCGCTTTCCGCATCTGCCTGTTGGATCAGACTGGCAAACATACCCGGCGCCTGATTCAGCGCATCCTGCGCCGCACCGATCAGGCGCGGATCGCGGCGTTGCAACCAGGCATTGCGCAGCGTGGCGAGAGCGCGTTCCGGTTCACCTGCCAGCGTGTGGGTTTGAGCGCGTGAAATCGCATCGGCAACCGTATCGAGAGATGTGGCGGTCTGGCGCACCTGCGCCAGCGCGCGCGCCCGCACCAGTTTCTCACGCAGCGACTCAGGGGTCGGGTCACCTTCGTCCCATTCCAGCAACCCGCCAGCACCCACAGTCGCCTGGCAGTGCCAGTCAATCCTCCCGTCGGGCAGCACATCGACCCTCGCCAGCGGAACCAGCGCCGGGCGGAGCACGCCCTGATCCACGACAGCACCGTCGAGGAGCGCAATATCGGTGATCAGGCGCAGACCAAGTTCTTCCCAGTTATCGAGTTTAATCACCACATCGAAACCACTGGCGGCATCACGGAGCGCATCGCCACGCCGACCTTCATACATATACGCTCCTGGCATGGCGGCAAAACTGGCAAAGCGCTCGATTGCTTCACTGCACGACCGCGCGTGCAGTGTGGTGATCACTGGATGGTCGGAGAGAACTAGTGCCAGGACGGCACCAGCCTCATTGCCCCGGATTTCGCCCGGACAGAGAAGATCAGGCGTCTGGCGCAGCGCTTCCCTGGCGACGCGCCCAAAGGCGTCAGGATCGCGCTGCGTGTTCACCTGTTCGCGCGTCCAGAGATCGGCTCGGCGAATATGGATCTCCTGCATGTGGTCTTCGATGGTAAGGATGTGCGGGTCGCCGGGCCAGGAGTTGGCGAGCGCTTCGAGCAGCGCCGTCTTGCCGCTGCCGGTGCGTCCGGCGATCAAAAAGGAGCAGCGCGCCCGTGCCAGCAGCAGGAGCAGATCTGCGATCTGCTGGTTGAACGCGCCGCGCTGCATGAGGTCGTGCACGTCCCAGGCGACGCGCCGTCCGCGACGGATGCAGATCAGTGCACCATCATCGGTGGGGATGCGTGGCGGAATGGTCGCGTGAATGCGCGTTCCATGATCGGCTGGCAGTGTCTCCTGCGGGTTTTGGGCGTCGAGGTGAACACCCATGAGCGATGCGAGGAGCATTGCGCGATCCCGCACTTCGGCAGCGCTGGCAAACTGTTCTGCGACGGTGAGGAACGGTTTGCCGCTCTCCTGCACGCGAATGCGACGCCCAATGATCTTGACTTCGTTGACGCGCGGATCGTCGAGATAGCGCTGCGCTGGTCCCCATCCGATGGTCGCAGCAAAGATTGCCAGCAATGTTTCGTCATCGGTCGGGACGCGCGCCAGCGGTCCGCCGCGCGTCCGATGCTGCCCGATTGCCCGGCGCAACACAGTGATGACTTCAGTATTCCGCTCGCCGGCTGGCGCGAACGGGTTCAGCAGGCGCCGTCGCTCGTCGGTGCTGAATGCGTGTTGCAGTTCGTCGCGGGCTGCCTGAAGGATCGCCGCCTCGCGTAACACTGCTTCACGCCCCAGCGTATCGGTTGGTCCGCCAAGCAGGGTTGCCAGACCACCATCTTCTTCGATGGAAAGTGGCGGCGCACCTCCCGAAGTGGATGGGTTTGGATGATTCATGGCGTTTCTACCTTTCATGGCGCACCTTCACCGCGCGCCATTCACGACCAGCGCCGGCTTGCCGGGAAACCAGCGCCGGAACAGGCTCACAGATGGCTTTGGTTGCGGGAGTGGCAGCCCGATGATGCGACACATCTCCTCGACAATGTTGTGGACTGCAAGCGAGAAGGGGCGAAATCGTCCGACATCCAGCGGCGAAACGTAGCGATCCGACTCTTCGTTTGCCAGGCTGACCAGGTACGGATCGCGCGGGAGCGTGCCAATGACGCGCGCCCTGGGCCAGTGGCGGGCGAACAGCGGCGCAACCTGACGCAGTCCAACCGTTACGCCGCGCTCAGGTTCCATCAGTATCAGCATGCAGCGATCGGTCAGATCGGGTTGATGGGCAGCGAACTGTTGCAGCGCAATGCCGACCCCCGCGCGTTCCTTGCGTCCCGGCGGCGCTGGCAACACGACCCATCCGCCGTTGCGCGCCGCTTCGAGCGCATAGGGGCGCTTCTTCATATCAGGACCGGTGTCAATTAGAACAACATCGTAATCCTGTTCGAGCACTTCGCCCAGACTGCCAACCGCCTGCATCAGCGCGCGCCAGTCAGGCAGGGTGAAGTCGGCGGCAAGCGCCGCTTCATCGGCGCCAAGCAGGAAATCGATGCCGCTGGGAGCGTGTCGCCAGATCAGGCGAGCGACATTGGCTGGCGTAAACTGAGTGTGCCCGCGCCCTTCCTGGCGCAGGGTCAGAAATGAACCAAAACCTGCCGGAATGCGAAACTCCGGCACCAGCCCTGAATTCGAGAGATCGCCATCAACCACCAGCACCCGTAAACCGCGTCGGCGCATTCCCTCAGCGAGTGACGCGACCACTAGGCTTTTCCCGATGCCGCCCTTTGCCCCGGCGACTGCAATCGTCACCTGGCGCGCGGCAAGACGCCTGACAACGCCGAGTTGCTGCGCGATCCAGCCCGCCAGCGCTTCAGGCTCGCGCATCGTTGTGACCGACAGCCCGGCGTCGGTGAAGTCGCTGGCGTGAACCATCCCGATGCTCTGGAGACCGACCAGCACCCGCACGCCGTGCGCCTGCGCCACGTGAATGGTTTCCCACAGGTCAGCGATAGTGCCGCGTGTGTCCTCCAGATACACCACTGGCGGTGGTTGATCGCCTGCAACCAGGCTGCGCACACGCGCCAGGTTCGGTGCCGGGAAAGGAAGAATGCCGTTGTAGCACCCAAGCGCTTCGACCAGACCCGTTGTGTTGGTGACCAGTAAGAGTTCGATTGCCATGGACGCCTCCTTATCATCTGGGGGAACCGGTTGTTTATAGCCGACCTTTGCCCCACGCGCCCTGAACGGGATATTTCCGTTCGAGACGGTTCGTAGCGTGATTGAATGCGAATAATGGGTTGTGCGGCAGGGAATCGCCTGCCTGACTGCCGCTCGTAACAATAACCTCGACGATCTGCCCGACACGACGACGCCCGCCATAGATGCCAATATGCACCGCGATCAGGGGTACAGCGCCGCTCGTCATCATGCCGCGCACCACACCCGGTGACGCCAGCCCATCGAGCGTGGCGAATCGCTCCAGGTTGCGCAGTGCGGTCAGCGTATCGGGGGCGTGGATCGTGCAGATGCCGGGATGTCCGGTGGCAGCGGCTTCGAGCATCGCCAGCGCTTCCGGTCCGCGCACTTCGCCGAGAACGATCAGGTCGGGACGCTGCCGGAGAGTTAGCCGGACGCAGTGTGCAAAACTGCTGCGACTGCGCAGCACTTCTACCGCCATCCCGTCCGGCGGCAGCGGCAGTTCGCGCGCATCTTCGATGATGATGACGCGCTTCTCAGCAGCGATTGCCTGGAGCAGAGCGGCAGTAAGGGTCGTCTTGCCGCTGCCTGCGCTTCCGGCAATCAGAAGGGTGACGCCGCGCCGGATGGCTTCGATCAACAGGTCGGCAGCTTCACGTGAAAGCACGCTTCCTTCGTGCTGGACCAGATCATCGATCGTTCTCCAGCGAGCGGGAAGCACGCGTACCGCAATCGTCGCGCCGTCGGGCGTGTACGGCGGACGGGTGACGGCAAAACGCAATCGTCGGTCGGCGGTGCCGTAGAGCGCGTGGACGATCTGTCCATCGGCGTTGCGCCAGTCGTCGGGATCATCGGGAGTGACGAATCCAGCTCGCAGCAGCAACTGGCGCTGCGTCCAGCGCAGCCATTCATCGCAGACGCGAATCCCGGTATCGCTTCGATTGCCCTCTTCGACGACCACAATCGTTCGATCAGGTCCGTCGATGAACATGTCCGAGACGCACGAGCCAGCGCGAACCCATGCGTCGAGCGGACCGTACCAGGCAACTTCCGCCCATTCCGCTGCGGTGTATCCCTCGCCAAGACCGGCGCGCAGCAATGTTTCCGCTACCGGACGCTGCCAGTTACTCAATCGACCGGTGTTCTGACAGAACCGCAACTCTGCCAGGCGCTCGTCTGGAGCAGGCACGACGTCGGGAGGGTCGTGCGCGCGCATCCCCGACGGTTTTTCTGTATGACCGTTCATAAAGAACTCTGACATTGAACAGGTCTCCTTTTGACAATGCACGGGTTATCGATCAGGGCGACGGATCGGGTGAGGCGTCGGAGGAAGGTTGCGCCAGTGCGCCAGGGATCGGCGCGTTTGCACCGGGAACAGGAAGAGTTGCACCTGGTACGACCTGTGGCTCGATACGCAGCGTCTCGGTCATCGGGCGCGTCAGATCGGGAAGTATCACCTGCGCCGCATCGAGACGATCCATATACTGCAACGGATCGCTGGCAGCGCCGTAGCGTTCCGCCCACAGCGCCACATTTGCCGCCTGTAGCGCCCGTAAGGCATGCGCCTGCGCGGGGGTCATCTCCAGATAGGCGATCTCGCCTTCGATGTACAGGATCGGAATCCCCGACATCCAGCGGCAGGCATACGCCCTCGCACCTTCCGACATCACCAGAACCGTTGCCGGCGCTTCCAGGATCGTTCCCAGAGGCACATCCGCGCGCTCCCGGTCGCACAACGATGGATCGTTAGCAATAAACCCAATATTCAACCGGTCACGGTCGGTCACCGGACCGACGCCAGTCAGCGCAAACGGTGCAGGAACCATGTTGCGCTCCAGTTTGCGACCGTTTGGATAGACCGGCTCATCAGGCGGGCTGGCTGCCAGCATGCTGGGGTTAAGGAGATCGTTCATGCCGATCTGCCGTGTTGCATACTGCCCGATGACTGCCTGCGGATCGGTGATGCCGGCAACCTGCACCGGACGGTGCAGCGGCAATTCGATGACCGCGAGATCGTCGACCGTGATCCGTGACGCATATGGAATGTCGCGCGCTGCGATGATTACGCGCTCGGTGCGACGACTCTCGATGTAGCCATATGCCGCAGCGGCGAGTGATGCCATGATCCCGACGATGAGCAACAGCATCGGCACGACCTGCGATTTCTTTGGTGTGAGGGCGCTGCTCAGCGGTGCGGAGAGGCTTGAGGACATGATTGTGCTCCGTTTCTTTGATGAAGGTTGATACGATTGCTGCCAGTCCTACTGTTCCAGGGCATCGAGCGTCGCAGCTGCCGTGATGAGCGGACGATACGGCGCGTATCCCAGAAGTCCAAAACCGGTCATCACCGGACGTACTTCAGCGCACATCGCAGGACGGTCGAACGTCTGCGCCTGTCCATCACTGAACGAACACGTTCCGCCTTCCGGTAATACCCGCCACGTCACCCGCTCCGCCAGCACCTCCGGGCGCTCTGCCAGTCCGCTGACAGCGCTCAGGTTCTGGACAAATGTCTCTCTGGCTGTCTGGAGGGCGCGCTGCTGATCGATGCGTTGCCCATTGTGCGCCAGGTGCGCGTAGTCAAACGACTGTACGGCTGAGCGGATCGATTGCTGTAACGCATCTTCCATCTGCGCCACTTCCATCTGCCGTTCGCTGAACTCGATCACGGTAAAGATGAAAGGCGTGAGAAATGCCAGCACCAGTGCAATAAACACCAGCGATTGCCCGCGCTCTGCCCGGCGATACGCATATGGGCGCCCGGTTCGTTGTTTGCTGCGTTGTTGTTCCATGCCGCCTCCCTGCACGATGTTCAGTTGTCTGTATCCTGTTCGGTTGCGCGCGTTGCGCTCCGGTTGATCCGGATGTCGCTCAGTCCCGGAACAGGAGTCCAGACTTCGGCTGTGTACCCGATGGTGACGGTGATATTGCTGTAGCGGCGGCACGGGTTTGTTGCACAACGCACCCGAATGGTGGCATACTGCGGCTCCGCAAACACGCTGCCGACAAACGCCGTTCGCGCCGCTTCCGCTACCGGTCCCGGCGCCGATGCCAGCGGATACTCCCGGTCGTACATCAAGCCGCCGGTCGATCCACGGAGCGCCGCCTGGTGCGCCGCGACCCGCACCGCCTGGCTTACGGTGTAGTGTGCGCCGATCGCCTGCACCGCCGCGACGCCGCCGAAAATGATAACCAGCACAACCATCAGTACAAGCGCCATCTCAATGAGCGCCTGACCGCCGTACCGGTTCGCGATTGGTGCGCCGACAGCGCAATCTGCCTTTTGCGTCATCGAGGCTCCTTTCATACCAGTGTTTGCCCGACCGGCTTCATCACCGGTTCCCAGGCGCGTGTTCTGCCGCAAGTTCCAAACGACCAGCACCGCGACGCCGAAACCTCCAACGATCAGCGCCATGCCGATCATCACCCGACCAAGAACTGTGGAGGATGCCGTAGCACCCGACGCAAGATCGGTTGCCAGGGTCAATGCCGCCACACCCGCACCAATGGTGATCAGCGCCAGCGCACGCAACGCATTGCACATGTCGATCGGCGGTGATCTCTTATCTTCGCTATCCGAAACGGCATGCAGGAGCGCCAGCGCAGTGGCGCCACCGGTTACGGCGCCAGCGCCGATCAACCCGACCAGTGCTGGAGCACTGGCGTCACCGGCGCGCGCAATCGCTTCCACTGCATCCGCCAGCAGTATCCAGCCGCCGACCCCAGCCATCGCGCCGAAGAGACCCTTCCAGGCTTCAAAGTCAACGGCGCGATCCGTTCGTTGGGTTTCAAAAAGATGGTTCATCAGTCTTCCTCGCTTGCCAGAACGTACTCTACCGCGCATCACGCGGCACGACGAACTCCACCCGATAGGTCACATCAAACACGTCGGTGCGCCGTTCGAGCACGCTGTCGGTGCGCCCGTCGCCGTCCACGTCTTCGTACCCCGTTTCCACGGCTTCGGTCAGCACGGCGTACTGAATGCGCAAGTCGGTTCCGTTCATCGGCAGCGGCGTGATGACGTATACATCATCCCGCATCCGCTCTGGCGCGTACTGTCCCCAGAACAGATGTCCCTGCCAACGCATCTGCTCCAGCGACGGACTGACGTGGTAGCGATAGATGCATCCCCGCATCCGCGACAAGTCGGCGTGCCGCGTCTCGTCCGCGTGCGGCTCTTCGCGCGCCTTGCATCCGGCGCTGCTCACGTTCAAGCCGCCCGACCCAATGAAACTCCACGCCATGACCTTCCTGTTCAACTGGTAGTACGGAAGCCCGACTTGCCTGTCGTCCACCGTGATGAGCGGTGTGAAGTCCATCACTTCACCGCTGGGCCACGTTACCGTCGTTCCGCTACTCACGTACACCCTGCGCTGCGGGTCGAACTCCGAGTGGATGCGCAAGCGCTCCACGCCGCGCTGTGGCGGCGGAACCACCAGCACCGTCGTCGTCGCCTGCACCGCGTTGTCCAGCAGATTAGCGTCCGCATCCGCCGAAATGCGCGCCAGATGCACCAGCGCTACTGGCAACGCTGGACTTCCCTCTGGCGGGACTTGCACGCGCACGCGCACCGTCCCACTCTGCCCAGCGTTGAGAGTCCCCAAGCGCCAGATGAAGCGACCATCGCCGCCCGTCTCCTGGTACCCCGGCATCGTTTCAATAATGTTTATCCTCGGCGCGATCTGGAAGTCGAGCAAGACGTTCGAGGCGTTCTCCGGCGAGTTGTTGTAATATGTGATGACCGTCTCAAACGTCTGCCCCGGTCGCACGATGCGCGGCGTCGTGATGCGCACCCCGACGTTCGTGCGCACGAAGACGGTCGTCGCCTCCGCCCGGTTGTCATTCGGGTCGCCGTCGTTGGCGGCGCTGACGACCACAACGTTGGTCGCAGAGTCCGGCGCTTCATTGGTCGCCGGGACGGACAGGGAGATCGACCGCGCCTCCCCCGGCGCCAGATTGCCGAGGTTCCACACGAGCGTCCGTCCGTTCGTCCACGTCGGTGCAACGCTCGCCGTCGCCGCCACGCGCGTCGTCGTCTCCGCACCCGTCGTCGGGTCGCGCAGCACAAGGTCGGCTTCGCCGAACGGCATGCCGACCGGCAGCGTATCGGTCAGTACGACGTTGTTGACCGTCGTTTGCGACGTGTTGCGCACCGTCAGGCTATAGCCGACCATCTGGTTGCGCGACGCGCGCTCCGGTGCCTGCTTCTCCACCGCCACGTTCGCGCCGGGGTCGGTGAAGAAGTAGAGTTGCGAGATGGTGGACAGCATATCGGTATCGCACCCCGGAGTGGTGTTGAGCATCACCATCCGGTACGCTCGCCCGCGTTCGGTGATGAATCGCAGCATGAGCGGTCCGTGGTTCGTTCCCTTCTCGTCCGTGTAAAGCCAGTCTTCGGCGATTCGCGTCAGATTGCCGTCGGCGTCGCGCTGCTCCGGCTGTGGCCACGGACGCCAGGCGTACGGCGGTGTCTGGTTCCCCTGCCAGGAGAAGAAGGCGTTGTTCCAGACTTGCACACCCGGTGCCAGCGCCGCCTGCCACCCGGACGGGCGTCCGGGTAAGTTGAGACGAGAATAGGCGTCGAGGAAGGACCCTTGCACGACCAAGTGGCGGCGAGCTGGGTCATCGAGAAGAGGCGCGTCGCCCATCGACAAGAACGCCAGCAAGCGGTCGTTGCCGCCGCCCGGTTGCATATCGGTGCCGAGGTCCTGGAGGATGACCATCGCATCGCGCGAACGGTCCACATTCGAGGGGGCGAACATGCGGCGTCCGAACTCGAAGTGATAGCGAGCCTCCACCACGACGTTCGCCGGAACCCGCGTCCAGAGATTGCGCGCCTGCGCTATGCCGTCAAGGTCGGTCAAGACGCCGTGGAGCATCTGCCCCCACTCGGCGCGCTCATAGTATCTCGACCCGTCGGCGCCGGAGTAGCGTCCGCTGTACGGCGTGAACGGCCGCCCGTTGTTGTTGTAGTGGTTCGTGTTCCCCACAAAGAGCGTCTGCGGAATGGGGTCGATCGGCACGGGAATGCACAGCGGCGGCGTCGGCGTCGCCGTCGGAACCAGCGTCGGCGGATGGCCAGGGTCCGGCGGCGTGGGGGTGATGGTCGTGCCCGGCGGGGGCGTGCCCGGCGGACGGGTGAGGGTTCCCCCGCTGCCCAGCGGCGTCGCGGTGGGAATCCAGTGCGGAACGCGCTCGCACCCCTGTGTGGCGTAGAAGGCGTAGTGCGGACCCGACGTCGGGCGCCATTCAGATGTGATGATCACCTTGTAGCGACGGTACTGGATTGGAAGGTCGGCATAGGCGGGGTCGACTTCATAAGTAACTCTGACAGCTTTGGTCCACCGCTGCCCGTAATGCCAGTTCCCTGGCGGATAGAAGATGAATTGACCGTTGACGCGGCACTGCGGGCGGTCGATGACGACGGGCGGGGACGATGGGCGCTGCGGGTCGGACGATGCGCCGACCGGGATGCGTCGCGGGACGAACTCGTACAGCCCTTCGGCGCGCACGACGCGCGAAAAGCAGTCGCTGCGGTTGGGACCAGACGGAACGCACTCCGATGACACAATGGCGTCCGCCGCGACCCATCCGGGTCCGGGCGTCGTGCTGCCGTCCGCCCACGCCATGCTGGCGGCGCCGAGCGCGGCGAGGACGAGCAGGAGTAGCGCGAGCATAACCGCACGGCGGCGCGGAACGGCGGAGAGACTGGAATGGTCGTGCATGATGATTCCTCCGTATGGTTCAACAACGATGCGCCGCGCCGCCGTGCTTGCGTTATGGTCGGGGCGCGCCGAGCACCACGACGGTGCTGTGCGATCCTCTGCGCCACTCGACATCCGAGATGATCGGATGCGCGCCGACGCCGACCTCGACCGGGATCGGGCTGAGCAAGAAGGCGCGGTGCGGCGGGCTGTTCAGCAACCATTGCAGCGGAAATGCGACATCGTGCGCTCCGCAATGAATCGTCTCGCCTTCGTAACGTCCGGGATAGCCGGACTGCTCCACGCGGTGCCACGGTTCCGTGCCGTCGGTGCCCGTGTGCGAGCAGTACTCTGGTCCCCGCGACATCTGATTGATCCCCACGTCATACGCGTGGCGGCGGGCGGCGAGGGTGAGGAGCGGGTGCTCGCGGAGCGGGTGCAGCCCGTGGCGGACGCGTTCTTCGTTGAGCAGGCGAATGAACTCCAGTTCCCACTGACGGTTGACCGGCGGGTACGGTTCGGGACGGACGACGAGCGGCAGGTAGACGCGCGACGCCGCAGCGTTTGCTCCTGCGATCTCATCGGCGGGCGGCGCGGCGTCGGGGCGCAGCGCCGCTGCGCCCGTACCAGGCGGCGCGGATGCGCTGAGCATGAATGCGAGCATAATCGCTGCGAGCGGCAGCGCGACGATACGGTGCAGTGCATTGCGGTTCATTGCTAATTGTCCTTTGCGTTGGTTCATTGCGTGCGTTGCTTACTTCGCTGCTGGCGGATCAAGATCGAGCAAGATGACGGTGAACGATGCGACTGGATGGTTGTCAAATCCCGGCATCGGGAAGAAGGCGACGCCTGCGGCGTCGATGCCATCGAAATCGGCGGCGGTAAAGATATCGCGCAGATCGACGTCGCCGACGATGCAGGGGTCGGGGTTGTTGAGACGGGCGGCGACGACGCCAGGAATGAGCATGGAGAACTTCAAGTTCGGTGCCAAGTTGCGCTCGCGGATGACGCGCTCCATGCGATTGAAGTCGCCGCGATAGACGGTTTCGACGTACCAGAGATCGGCGGCGGCGGCGTCGAGCGACGGGTCGAAAGTCAGATCGCGCCCGGCGACGCAAGCGATGGCGGCGTGAAAGCGCGACGCAACGCTGGCGTCAGGTCGGCGTGTTGCAGGATCAATCTGCATAACGGCGCTGGTCGTATCCAAGCGTTCAGTCGACGAAACGGGAACGACGCCCGGACGCGCCACGGGTGGCAGCGAGTCGGGAACGGCGACGGTCGGTTCAACAACGACGGCGTTGGGATCGCCGAGCGGCGTGGCACCGCGGGCGGGGGGCAGCGACGCGCCTGCAATGACGGCGACGATGGCGACGACAGTCAGGGCAAGGGCGATGACGCCGAGGTTGCGGCGCACAAGCAGGGTCAGGGTCAGCATGGCATCTCCGTTTCTAGTGCGATGCGGCGACAATTGCTACGGACGCACGCCGCACGTTTCTCCTGTCCGACAATCCAACAGACCACAACGCCATCGTTGACGGCAAACATTTGAACCGCCCACGTGTCTCGCCGCCGGGCGGGGGACGGGGCAGCGGACGCGGCATCCGATCCGGCGCCACGCGCCGCATTACGGACAGGCGTTTTTTCAGCAGTTGCTGCGTGGTGTCTCGTGGCACTGGCATCGTCCCATTGCACCGCGTTGCGTCATGGGGCACGGCATGCCGTGCCCGTACTCTGATCAGGGCGATCCGCCATCCACGCAAACGGCGTCCGGTGCGCGGGAGACGCAGCTTCGCGCACGAACGCCGTCTGCAGGTCGCGGCTGGGGGTTGGTTCCCTGCTGCGTGTCTGATTTCCTCTGCTCGATAGTATAGCTGCCAACCTCCGGAATGAGAAGACCAACTATCTCCAACCTTTGTACTGGCGAAGATGTGACATTGGTACTACAACCGGTGCAATCTCTACAGCAGATCGGGTAACGATTCTGTAGCAGGATGGCTTGACGCAACGATTGCAACGGCGTACAATCGTTCGGGTTTGTTGTTCGCCAGTCTTTCACGACTGGCGAGAGTATGCGGTACCGTGGTTCTATGCGCCTGCTCCATCTTGCGGACCTGCACATCGGCATCGAGAATTATGGGCGCGTCGATCCGGCGACTGGATTGCACAGCCGCCTGCGCGACTACCTGGAACGCCTGGATGAGGCGATCGATATCGGGCTTGATGCGGGGGTCGATGCAGTTCTGATCGCGGGAGATATCTACAAAAACCGCACCCCCAATCCCACGCAGCAGCGCGAGTTTGCCCGGCGCATCCACCGCCTGCGCGCGCTCGGGTTGCCGGTTCTCATTCTCACCGGCAACCACGATGTGTCGCCAGCAGCCGGGCGCGCCCACGCGGTCGAAATCTTTGACACGCTGGCGGTCGATGGAGTGACCATCGCCGACAGGCCGCGCATCCACACCCTGCACACCCGATCCGGTCTGCTTCAGGTCATCGCACTGCCCTGGGTAACGCGCCACGCGCTGCTGACCAGAGAGGAACTGCGCATGGCATCGTTTCTGGAGATCGAAACAATGCTGATCGAGCGGGTGGAACGGTTTTTGCGCCAGGCAGCCAACGATGTCGATCCGACCCTGCCGACCGTGTTGACCGTCCACGGAACTATCGACGGCGCGACGTTCGGCGCGGAGCGGCAGGTGTTACTGGGGCGCGACCTGGTGTACCCGCGCAGCCTAGTGGCGCTACCGAATGTCGATTATGTCGCCATGGGTCACATCCATCGTCATCAGGCGCTCGGCGACCATCCGCCGATCGTGTATCCCGGCAGCATCGAGCGCATCGATTTTGGGGAAGAGGGGGAAGACAAGGGATGCGTGATCGTCGATCTGGGCGCGAAGGGTGAAGCGCAGTGGCGCTTTCACAAACTCTCGGCGCGCCCCTTTGTCACGATTGCGGTCGATGTTCGTGGCGTGAGCGACCCGATGGAATCGGTGTTGAATGCGATCGGACGACGTTCGCTGCGTGGCGCAGTGGTTCGAGTGAAGATCGAGGCGCGTCCCGAACAGGAAGGCATGGTACGAACGGAAGCGATAAGGCAGGCGATTGAGGAGGCAGGCGCATCGTTTGTTGCTGCGATAGCGGTTGAAGTTGAACGCAGTGCGCGCGGACGCCTAGCGAGCAGCGATACGAGCGTGCTGGACGGGTTGACGCCGCGCCGCGCGCTGGAGTTGTACCTGCGGCAGAAAACGCCCCCGCTGCCCGAAGAGCGTATTGCCGCGCTCCTCGCCGCCGCCGATGAACTGTTGAATGAGGGAGACGGAATAGGCGTTCAGAGCCAGTAAATGCCTTTGCGATTGGCAATGGTTCCAGGGGCATTATGATCCGGACGGATCGGGCGGCGCAAGGCGTTCTCCCACAGTGCGATGCACATCGGTCGCCATGCGGATCGCTTCTTCTGCATCGCGCGCACTGTAGAACTCAGCGGGGATAACGTCCTGGAGCGTATTGGGATAGCGCGCTTCGACGTGGTAGTAGTCCAGCGTCTTGACGGTTTCCTTTAGATCGGCAAAAAAGTGATCATAACGTGCAGCGAGGTCGCAGAGTTTGAAGATCGAATGGGTGAAGATGAGTTCTTCTCCCTGGCTGAAGAGATACGCCTTCAGCGCCTTTTCCGCTGTTTGCTGCGCCAGAAAACAGCACGTGTCATACTTCCCGGCTTGCTCCGCAATTGGAAGGAAGGCGAGATCGGCGCTCGCCTGACGCCACCAGCGGTCGGATTCACATTGCGGGTCGTTCATAGATCACCTGACTGTGGTGCAGCGCATGTTTCCAGAACGGTCGCTGTCGTACGCGCTCGAAATCGGTTATGCTGTACGCCAGAATATCAGCGCCTTCACTGCTGTCGATGACACTGTACACCCAGCGCGTCAACTCGCGCGGCGAGCGGGGATCATCGAACAGCGCCAGCAGATCAATGTCGCTGAACAGCGAGATATTGCCACGCGCCACCGAACCGAAGAGAATAACCCTGGCGGCACCAAGCGCACCAATCTGTTCCGCCAGACGGTGGGCTTCGTTCAGTAATGTCTCGTGGTGCTGCAGCGATGCGCGCATAAGAGTACATGCCAGAACTGAACACCAACAACCGGAACCCGCTCTCGTCCTGAAGGGTATGATAACACACTGGAAGGACGCATCGCTGTCGCAGGTGGCGATAGGGTGCTACGCTCCGCCCGACCGAAGCGGAGACGCTGCACTGCAACTTCTCTACTCCAGGAAGACGTGCCACGCTAATTGATGAAGAATAACGAACTGCTATGGGCTGCAACGTCTCTACTCCGGGAAGGCGCGCCACGCTAACCTTCCACCTTCCCACGCTCAACCTTCAACGTTCGACGGAACTCCTGCTACCCTGTCAGCGTCTTGAGAGTACAGATGCTATCCGACGCAAGGAGAGACGATGATATGCCTCCGCTCTACTGCCAGTTTGCGATCCTGTTGATACTTGCGGTGACTCTCGCTGCATGCGGCGGACCGCGCCCGCAACTAACCCCGGTGACTGCGCAACCCACTCCGGTTGCCCCGCAACGTGATATTCCCCCACCGCCGGATCGCGCGGCACCGATCCTGGTCGCCCGCTCGCCCGAACCGGGACAGGCGCTCGATCCGGGCGCGCCGATTGAACTGGTCTTCGACCGTCCGATGGATCGCGCGTCGGTGGCAGCGGCGCTGAGTGTCGCCGGTGTGACCGGCGCCATTGAATGGCCCGATGCGCGCACGGTGCGCTTCGTTCCGTCCGCGCCGCTGCAACGCAATTCCACATATGAGGTTTTCCTACGCGAAACAGCGAAGGGCGAGGACGGCTTGCCACTCGCGGCGCCGGTGCGCTTCCGCTTCGCCACTGCCGGATTCCTTGAGGTCGGGCAGGTGATCCCTGCTGACGGCGCGACTGATGTGCAGCCCAATTCGACTATCACGGTCTTCTTCAACCGCCCGGTTGTACCACTTACGGCGATTGAGTCGCAGGCGAACCTGCCGCAACCGGTGACATTCGACCCGCCGATTGCAGGACGTGGCGAGTGGTTGAATACGGCAATCTATACATTTACGCCGGATGCACCGCTTGCCGGCGGCGCGACCTACACGGGGCGCGTTGCCGCCAGCCTGACCGATGTGACCGGTAATCCGCTCCAGTCGGAGTACACCTGGCGTTTCACCGTCGCCCGTCCGCAGGTGGTGACGATTGACCCATCCGATGGCGCAACGCTCGTACCGCTGCAACCACGCATCACGTTGCGCTTGAATGTGCCAGTCGATCCTGCGTCGGCGCGCGCTGCGTTTCGTCTGCTTCAACCGAATGGCGCCACCGTGCCCGGCGATCTTCAGATTGATGGCGCAACGCTGGTGTTCACCCCTGCCCAACGGCTGGAGTTCGACACGCGCTACACTGTCGAGGTTGCCGCCAGTCTGACCGGCGTTTCGGGCGGGTCTGGCATGGCAAACGATTTCCGCGCTACCTTTCAGACTGTCCCGCGATTGCGCATTCTTGGAACCGATCCGCCTGATGGCACCACGAACGTGCCGCCCGGCAATGGATTGACCATCCGCTTCAACGCACCAGTCGATCCGACAACGGTTATGCCGAATATGACCATCACGCCACAGCCGACGCAGGTCTATACGTATGGCAATGAGTACGACAATTCATTTTTCATCGGCATCGATGCTCTGCCCTCGACAGAGTACACCGTCACGATTGGACCGGATATCGCCGATCCTTACGGGAGTCGCACCGGTCAGTCCTTGACGGTGCGTTTCCGCACTGCGCCGCTGGATCCCTGGGTCTATCCGCTGACACCCGGTTTCATCACGACGTTCGACGCTAACCGCGCGCCCCAGATTGCGCTGATGGCAACTAATGTCACCAGTGCGTCGCTAAGGCTCTACCGCCTGCCGGTCGAAGCAGTGGTGCAACGCGACATCCTCGCCTCCGACGGCATCAACCCTCCCGCAAGCGCAACGCCGGTGCGTCGCTGGCAGGCGCAGTTCAGTGTGCCGCGCGATGAGCCGACAGTTGTGCGCGTCGATCTGACGGAACGGGGGGAGCGCCTCGATCCCGGTGTCTACCTGCTTATGCTGGATACACCTGCGGGCACGACCGAAGCGCGCCTGCTGGTCGTCTCTGCGCTGCACCTGACGCTGAAGGCGGCGGAACGCAATGCGCTGGTGTGGGCGAATGACCTGACGACCGGCGCGCCGGTTTCCGGTCTGACGCTGGAGTTGTTCGATGAACAGGGCGGTTCGCTGGGAACGGCGACCACTGACTCGAACGGGGTGGCAGTTGCGACGCTGAACCGTACCGAATATCGGGGACTGCTGGCGGTGGCGCGGCAACCGTTCGCGATGTTCGGCGCCGATTGGGGCGCGGGGGTCAGCCCGTGGGATTTCAGCCTCCCGACGTCGTTCGATCTTCCCGAAGTGACCGCATACGTCTACACGGATCGCCCGATCTATCGTCCCGGTCAGCGGGTGTGGTTCAAGGGCGCAGTGCGCGCCGATAACGATGTGCGCTACACTCTCATTCAGGGGTTGAACGCGGCGCAGGTCACAGTCTACGATGCCGCCGGCGAAGCAGTCTTCCAGCAGCCGATCACGCTCAATCTGAATGGCACGTTCGACGGCGGATTCGCGCTGGCGGAGGGTGCGCCAACCGGTCAGTACGCAATCAACCTCAATGTCGGCGGGCGCGTGTTCAGTTTTCCGTTCCAGGTCGCCGCTTACCGTCCGCCGGAGATCGAAGTCACGGTGACGCCGCGCGCTGCTGAGGTTGTGCGCGGCACACCAACCGAAACGACGGTGCGCGCCGGGTATTTCTTCGGTGCGCCCGCAGCGAACCTGCCGGTGCAGTGGAATGTGCTGGCTGAACCGTTCACGCCTGTACCCGATTGGGCAGGCAGGTACACCTTCGGTGAATATGGCGATCTGTGGCTCTGCCGTTTCTGCTGGTGGGTTCCATCACCTCCACCGCAACCGATCCTCTCTGGCAGCGCGACGACCGATGCGCAGGGGGAGGTGGTCATCAGTCTGCCGGGTGAACTGCGCGACTCGGAAGGGAATGTCATCACCCGCAGCGTGCGCCTCACCGTCGAGGCGACCGTCACCGGGCGCGATAACCAGGCGATCAGTGGACGCACCTCTGTCATCGTGCACGCCAGCGACCTGTATGTCGGTCTGGCGCCCCGCACCTACGTCGGCAGGGCAGGCGTTGCGCAGCAGATCGATCTGGTGACGATCGATACGCACAGCGATCGTCTGGCAAACCGCACGGTTGAGATCGAACTGGTGCGCATCACGTGGGAGAACCGCTTCGTGCAGGACGACGCTGGCGGACGGTGGGAGTCGCGCGAGGTGCGCGAGCCTGCTGGCACGCAGACGGTCACGACCGACGGGAATGGCGATGCAGTCATTTCGTTTACACCCGACAAAGGCGGCGCTTATCTGGTGCTGGCGCGCACACGCGACGCCAGCGGACGCGAGGCGCGTTCATCGCTCTACGTCTGGGTGTATGGCGGCGATGCACTCTGGCTGCGCGAGAATAACGACCGCATCAACCTGATCGCCGATAAAGGCGAGTATCGCCCCGGCGAGACGGCGACCATCCTCATCCCCTCGCCGTTCACCGGACCGCACTGGGCGCTGCTGACCGTCGAGCGCGGCGGCGTGTTGCGCCATGAGGTGCGCCAGGTCAGCGGCGGCAGCCTGGTCTATCAACTCCCGATCACCGCAGAACATGCGCCGAACATTTTCGTTTCGGCAGTGCTGTTCGCGCCGCCCGACAGCAATGGCGCACCGGCGGATTACAAGGTCGGCATCCTGCCGTTGAGCGTAGCACCCGTCCTGCAAACCTTGCAGGTCGCCGTGACAACCACAACGCCACAGGCAGCGCCTGGCGATACGGTACAGTTTGAGGTGCGCGTTACCGATGCGGCAGGCGCGCCGGTGGCGGCGGAACTGTCGCTCGATCTAGTCGACAAAGCGGTGCTGTCGCTGCAACCGCGTGAGCCGGACGCGATCGTGCAGGCATTCTACAGTCGTCGTCCGCTGGGGGTGTTTACCGGCGCCGGGCTGTCGGTCGCTGCCGAGCGATTCGAGCGGTTGCTGGACGAGGCGCAAAGCAATGTGCCACCAGGCGCGGGCGCAGCTGGACCGGAGGCTGCCGTACCGATGGTCGGGGCAGCGCCGACAGAAGCACCGGCAGCGGCAATGCCTGCGCGCGCAGGCGACGCCGCACTCGCGCAGGGGCTGACCGTTCGTGAGCAATTCGCCGATACCGCATTCTGGCAGGCGATTGTGGCAACCGATGCCGGCGGGCGCGCCAGCGTGCAGGTGATGCTGCCCGACAACCTGACGACGTGGGTGATGCGCGGTGTGGCGCTCACCGCCGATACGCGCGTCGGTGAAGGGACTGGCGAACTTATCAGCACCAAACCGCTGCTGATCCGTCCGGTCACGCCGCGCTTCTTCGTCGTTGGGGATGTGGTGGAACTGACGGCGAATGTCAGTAACCGCACGAATGCGCCACTGGTGACAGAGGTCAAACTGGACGCCGACGGAGTGACGGTCAATGCGCCGATCACGCAGACGATCCAGGTTCCGGCGAACGGCGAGGTGTCGGCAACCTGGCAGGTGACCGTTCTCGATGTCGAGGCGGTCGATCTGGTGTTCAGCGCAGTATCCGGTCAATTGAGCGATGCAGCGCGACCGCGGATCGCCAACGCGCCAGGTGGACGCATTCCGGTCTATCGCTACAGCGCACCGGAGACGGTTGCGACCGGCGGGCAGATCGACACGGCAGGCGCGCGGGTCGAGGCAGTGGCATTGCCGCCGAATGTCGATGCGCGCCTGGGAGAACTGCGCGTTCGGATCGATCCCTCGCTGGCAGCTGGCGTGCTCGACGGCTTGCGGGCGCTGGAGGAATACCCGTATGAGTCGGTCGATGCAACCGTGTCGCGCTTCGTGCCGAATGTGGCTGCGCTGCGGACGCTGCGTCAATTGGGCGTGGCGAATGCCGAACTGGAGGCGCGTTTGCCAGCGCTGGTGACCGATGCGCTCAACAAGCTCTACCTGTCGCAGAATGCAGACGGCGGATGGGGCTGGTGGGCAGAGGATGAGAGCAATCCGTATATGAGCGCGTATGTGGTGTTCGGCATGTTGCGCGCGCGCGAAGCAGGTTTCACCGTGCGCGATGATACACTGGCGCGCGGGATGGAGTATCTCGTCGCGCAACTCGCCGACGACGCCGATGTGCGCACTGCGCAGCAGGCGAACCGGCAGGCATGGCTGCTCTACGTCCTTGCCGATGGCGGCAGACCGGACGGCAGACGGATGGATGCGCTCTACAACAACCGCGAGCGCCTGGGCGTGTATGGCAAAGCACTGCTAGCGCTGGCGATCCACCGCGTCAATGCCGGCGATGCCCGCCTGAAAACCCTGCTTTCCGATCTGAACAATGCTGCAATTGTAAGCGCGACCGGGGTCCACTGGGAAGAAGCCGGGCGAGACTATTGGGCATTCAGCAGTGACACGTGCAGTAGCGCGATTGCGCTCCAGGCGCTCGTGCGGCTCGACCCGCAGAACCAGATCATCCCGAATGCCGTGCGCTGGCTTATGGTCGCTCGCCGCGGCGACATCTGGCTTACCACCCAGGAATCGGTGTGGGCGCTGCTGGCGCTGACCGACTGGATGGCGCTGACCGGAGAACTCAACGGCGACTACGACTATGCCGTCTGGCTGAACGGCAACAAACGCATCGCCGGTCGTATCGACTCCACCAACGTCACGTCGCCGACGGTTGCACGCATCCCGACGACCGAACTGTTGACCGGCGATCCATCGCTGGTAGCGGTGGGGCGCAGTGAGGGACCGGGACGGCTGTACTACGCCGCGCACCTGAACCTTGCGTTGCCAGCCGATCAGGTGCGGGCGCTCGACCGGGGCATTGCCGTGACGCGCCGCTATGTGGCGGCAGACTGCACCGACGGTCCGCGTTGCCCCACGCTGACCAGCGTCAAAGCTGGCGACACCGTGCGGGTCGAACTTTCCATCGTTGCAGAGCGCGATCTCTCCTACGTACAGGTGACAGACCCGCTCCCCGCCGGTGGCGAAGCCATCGACCCAACCCTGGCAACAACCGCGATCGCCACGAATGTCGGACCGACGCTCCAACCAGCGCCGGACGCTACGACGCCGTACCTCCGGTGGTGGCGCTGGTACGACCGGGTTGAACTGCGCGACGAAAAGGTTGCACTGTTCGCCGATTACCTGCCGCGTGGCGCGTACCTCTTCAGTTACACATTCCGCGCCGTGCAACCGGGCGAATATCGTGTTATTCCGACTGTCGCGCAGGAGAGTTTCTTCCCCGAGGTGTTTGGAAGGTCGGATGGGCAACTGTTCACCATCACGCGGTGAGTGTTCAAAAAAGCGGTATAATCGGGTTTTGACAGCAAGAGCGGAGGTCGCAGACCTCCGCGTTATTTTCGCCGGAGGTTCTATGGCTCCCCAACCTGTACGCACGGTAATGATTGGATGTGGCGGCATGGCGCGACACCATCTGCGCACCATGTATGAACTTCGCGGCAGCACACAGATCGTTGCCGTGTGCGAACCGTCACAATCCGCCTACGAAGCCACTGCTGCCCTCTTCGAGCAGGCTGGCGTCGCGCCGCCGCCCAACGAGCCGGACCTGGAGAAACTCCTCGCGGAGTATCGCGGCAAACTGGATGCAGCGTTCATTATCACTCCCCATGTCTATCATCACAATCAGGCAAAGGTATGCATGGAAGCCGGTCTCGACGTGCTGCTCGAAAAGCCAATGGTTATGAACGCCGATGAAGCACGGAGCCTGATCGAAACCCGTGATCGCACTGGACGATTGCTGGTGGTTGCTTTCCCCGGAAGCCTCTCGCCCAACGTGCGCACTGCTGTCGCACTGTTACGCTCAGGCGTATTCGGGCGGCTTATCACCATCAGCGGCGTCGTCTGGCAGAACTGGGGATCGATGACCGTCGGCACGTGGCGACAGCAACCGGAGGTATCTGGCGGCGGCTTCTTGTTCGACACTGGCGCCCACCTGTTGAACACTGTTGTCGATTTGGCAGGCGAGGATATCGCTGAGGTTGCAGCATACCTGGACAACCAGGGGCGTCCGGTTGAGACGTTGGGTGCAGTGATCGCGCGGATGCGGTCGGGGGCGCTGGTCACGCTGCATGCATGTGGCGAAGCCATTCCGTCATGCCATTCAGACGTGCGGGTCTTCTGCGAGCGCGCCATTCTGTACACTGGAGTCTGGGGCGAACGGCTCGAGGTGCAGTACAGTGGCGACAAACCGCCAGCTGCGATCCCTGTGCCCGAGTCTCATGGTGTGTGGGAACAGTTCCTGGCAGCACGTGCTGGCAAACAGGAGAATCCGTGTCCGCCGGAAGTCAGATTGCGGATGGCGCGTTTGTGGGATGCCATCAGGGCATCGGCTGCACGCGGCGGCACATCGGTTCGCGTCGTTGAAGGTTGAAGGTTTCAGGTTGCAGGTTGCATGGTGCACGGTGCACGGTGCGCGTTGCACGTTCAACGTTAAACGTTCAACGTTGTTCAACGTTCTCCGGCGACACCCGTGCTATTTCCGGTTGCTCCCGTCCCAAAGCGTGCCACAGCACAGGGCAAACCCTGTGCCTTCGCACAAAATGCGGTATGGTACAATACGCACATTGGAAATAACAAGCGTATCCTAACCGAGCATATGCCCGGCGAAACATCAGATATTTATCACGCTTATGCGCCCTTTTACGATGGGAGCGGTCAGATCCGATTTGCAGTCCTGTTTGCTCACTATCTCCTGGGCGACATCCTGCCACGGCATCCGGTCACCGGGCACCGGGCACTCGATCTCGCCTGCGGCACCGGAACTCTGGCGCTCATTCTTGCCGACGCTGGATGGCAGGTCATCGGCATCGACCAATCGCCAGCAATGATTGCGATCGCACGCAACCGCGCGCAAACAGTGGAACCTTCCATCCGCCCCTGCTTCATCGAGGCGGATATGCGACGACTCTGGCGGACGGCAGACCAGAGCAAGGGTTGTGAGTGGCCCGACCAGGTGCAGCCAGATTCCTTTCACCTGGTTACCTGCACCTACGACAGCCTCAACTATATGCTGACCGAAGAAGACCTGGCGGCGTGTTTCGTAACTGCTGCCAAAGCGCTGGTTTCAGGAGGATTGTTCCTCGGAGACATGAACACGCGCCACTTTTTGGAGCATGAGTGGGGCGAGGTTGAGATCATCGAACGGCCAGGTTTCATTCAAATCAACCGCAGTCGTTTCGACCCGGAAACCGCCTGTTCGACAATGCGCCTGATCGGGTTCGCTGGTAACGACGATGATGGGTACGAACGCTTCGAGGAGATCCATATCGAACGTGCCTATCCGCCAGAAACGGTCGCAGCATTGATCACTGGCGCCGGGTTGACGATTGAAGCAGTATATGATTGTTTCACCACGCAACCAATCAGCGAGCATACGCAGCGCATTGTATGGGTTGCCCGGAAGCGGTAGGCACCTGTGAAGAAAGTCATTGTTGTCACAACTGGCGGTAGTATTGCATTCAAACGTAACGCAGCAACTGGCGCCTTCGTTCCAATCGATGGCGAAGATATGCTCACCCAACTGCTGAACAGTGGCATTGCCGCAGAATTCAGCGAATTCAGCAGCCTGCCGGGTAGCCATATTACTCCAGCCCAGGGGTTGGAACTTGCGCGCCAGATTGATACGCTCCTGAACGACGAAACAGTGTCGGGCGTTGTCGTAACGCACGGAACCGATACGCTAGAAGAGACGGCATATCTCCTCGATCTGACCATCAGCCACGAGAAACCGGTGATCATCACTGGCGCCGCACGTCCTCCAACAACTCCCGGCTATGATGGTTTGTCCAATCTCGCCAGCGCTATCCGTGTCGCGGCAGCAACGGAAGTGCGTGAGACCGGCGTGCTGGTCGTATTTGCCGGACAGATCTTCGCTGCCGCCGACGTGCAAAAGGTGTACAATCAGTCCATCGAGGCATTTGCGGCGCCGGGATCGGGTCCGATCGGTTGGATCGTGGCGGATCGGATCTGGTTGCGCCATCGCCCAGCGCAGCGGATTCACATTCCCTGTATGCACCTCGAAGAGCGAGTCGATCTCATCACTCTCGGTCAGGGAAGTGACGACCGGTTGCTGCGCCACTCGATTGCCGATCGTGTGGCCGGGATTGTCATCGAAGCATTTGGCAGCGGTCGCGTGCCCCCGTGGTGGTTGCCCGCCATTCAGGAAGCGATTGCGCAACGCATTATGGTCGTGATTGCGACGCGCACCGGCAATGGCGCTCTGTACGATGAGTACGGCTACGTCGGCGCCTACCATGACCTCGCCCGCCTGGGAGTGCTGTTTGCTCATCACCTCAACGGTCCGAAAGCGCGGATCAAGTTGATGCTGGCATTGGGGACGGCACGTCGTCCGGAGGATGTGCGCGTCTGGTTCCCGTAATGAGTCGTCATCCGACAAGCTATGTGACATCAAACACGAGAAGATGTGGTGAGTGTGGAGCAGTGAATGCAGAATTCGGTGATCTATGCTGCTAACGATTGATATCGGCAACACGAATATCAAAATTGGCGTCTATCAGGATGAGCGGCTTGCCGCGCACTGGCGTGTCACGACTGAACGCCATCGGCTTGCTGACGAATACCTGGTGCTCTTACATAACCTGTTCGACCTTGGCGGCATCGATCCACGTGAGATTGATGGGTGCGCCATCTCGTGCGTGGTGCCGCCGCTGACCGGTGAGTTCCGCACGCTGTGCCGCACCTACTTCCACGTCGAGCCGTTGATGGTCAGCGCAGCGACGCCAACCGGGTTGCGCTACAACGTCGATACGCCAGCCGAACTCGGCGCCGACCGGATTGCCAACTCGCTAGCAGCCTTCCGCCGGTATGGTGGTCCGGTCATCGTGCTGGCATTCGGCACGGCCACCACCTTCGATGTGATTACTGCTGACGGCGAGTATATTGGCGGTGCGATTGCACCTGGCATCGGCATTTCTGCCGATGCGCTCTTCCGCCTGGCGGCAAAACTCTATCAGGTCGAACTGGTGCGACCGCCGAGTGTCATTGGGAAGAATACGATCCATCACATGCAGTCGGGTGTCATCCTGGGATATGCCGGGCTGGTCGAGGGGTTGGTGCATCGGATGCAGACTGAACTGGGCACATCCTGCCCGGTGGTGGCTACGGGGGGATTGGCAGAATTGATCGCTGCCGAAACTGAAGCCATTACCATTGTTGAACCATACCTTACGCTGGAGGGATTGCGACTGATCTACGAGATGAACCGATCATGAGCACGAATGTTTTACCGCCGCCCGACAAAAAAGCCGAATATGTCGAGCAGATGTTCAGCCGGATTGCGCCCGGCTACGATACCATGAACGGCATCATGACGCTGGGGTTGGACCGGAAGTGGCGTGCGATGACCGTTGCACTTGCCGCGCCGCCGAGTTGTGGTCGCGCGCTTGATGTTGGCACTGGCACTGGCGATTTCCTGGTGGAACTGACGTCATGGATGCCAGACGGACTGGCAGTTGGCGTGGATTTTACTGTGCCGATGATGCGTGCCGGTCTCCCCAAGATTAGGGACAGACGCGCAGTGTTTGTGGCGGGCGACGCACTGATGCTGCCGTTTGCAGATGAGAGTTTCGACACCATCACAACCGGCTTTACCCTGCGAAATGTAACCGACATCGCCGCAGCATTCCGCGAAATGTGGCGAGTCGCGCGCGTTGGTGCAACCATCGCATGTCTGGAAGTGGCCCGCCCGCGCCACCCGCTGCTGCGAGCGGGACACTGGTTCTATTTCCAGCGGATTGTGCCGTTGATGGCGCGCGCTCTTGGTGCCGATCCTGAAGCCTACACCTACCTGCCGCAGTCAGCGCGTGTCTTCCCGCCGCCGGAAGAACTGGCGCAGATCATGCGCGCAGCTGGCTGGAGCGACGTGATGTACCGCCTGGTGGGGTTGGGTGCGGCCGCCATCCATACCGGCATCAAACGCGGGTAACGCTGCCCGGAGGTCGCTATGCCTCGCTATGACGACGAATCTGAAGAAGAGGAGGAACGACCGCATCAGTTCCGTCGTCGAGAACTGCGCCGCGAGTCGCTGATGGAGCGTCGCCTGCGCCGTGCGCGCGGTGAAGAGGTGGACGATGTGATCGAAGAAGAGCCGCTCTATCTCCCGTATGACCCGGTCAGAACGGTGCGCTACGGCATGCCGCTGGCAGGCGGAGGATGTGCAGCAACAGCACTGTATGCGGCGCTTGGCGCCATCACCGTTGTGCTGCTACTCATGCTCTTCTGGCAGCGGATCGTCGCAACATTTGCACTGAATGTGCCGCAGCAGGTATTGCAGGTGATTGCAACCCCAACGCCGACGATCCGTGATTGGGGTGGCGCGATTCAGCAGATGAAGAACCTCAACCGCCTGGAAACGCAGCGGTTCTCTATCGAGCGGGTGGTCGAAGCTTCGACAGCGCGAGGTGATCCGCTCGACGCGCTCCTTGGCGAGCGCCTGCTGCTGATCGCTAGCGGCGATGTGGTTGCCGGGGTCGATCTGAGCAAACTGACCGAGCGCGACGTCATAATTTCACCTGATGGCGCCAGCGTCACGCTTACCCTTCCCGCATCGGAAATTTTCAGCGCGCGCCTGAACAACGAACGCACTCGCGTGTACGACCGCCAGACTCGCCTGCTCACCCAACTGACTGGCGGGCAGGACCCGAACCTGGAGACGCAGGCACGCCAGGAGGCGGAACGCCAGATTCTGGCAGCGGCATGCGAAAATGGCATCATGCAGCGCGCCGCCGATGAAGCGAAACGCTCGATGGAGCAGTTCCTCCGTCTGCTCGAATTCGAGCAGATCACCGTGATCGCAACGCCGGGACCGTGCGTTGTTGAACAGCGGTAAAGATGCTCCTATAATTATTTTGCGGTAATGAATGTCGTTGTCGCTCCTATTTGATCGTATCAAAGGCAGGACATGGCTGAACAACGCATGTTCAAATTAGAAAATGTTACCATCTACCATCAAGACGCTGCTCTCGTTTACCAGGATTGGCCAACTCCTGATGTCATTATTTCTGATGGCAGATATGGAGTATCAGGGTTTAAGGGCGACGCCAGAGAACCTGCGGAACTGAAAGCGTGGTATCTCGGTCATATCCAATCGTGGTCGCGCTACTCCAGACCTGGCACAACACTCTGGTTCGGGAACACTCGGATGGGCAATCGTGCATCCAGTGCTTGACGAGCATGGCTGGGAGTATGTCGGTTGCAATATCTGGAACAAGGGTATTCAACATATCGCTGGCAATTGTAATTTGCCAGTCTCGAAAGGTTTTCCTGTCGTCACAGAGGTCTGCGTACAATATGTTCGACGTACAGAGTTTTATCACGAAGGAAAATTATTAAGTTTGAAAGAATGGCTGAGAAATGAATGGGAAAGAACAGGTTTGCCAATATACAAAACCAATGAGGCATGCAGAGTAATAAATGCTGCATCAAGAAAGTATTTCACACGAGATCACTTATGATACGCCCCGCCACCTGAGATATTCGAACGAATGGTCGACTATGCCAAAAATACGGCGATCCCAAGGGAAGACCTTACTTTTTCATTTGACGGAAAAAGACCAGCAACTCAGGATGAATAAAATTATTTCCCACATTCAAAGGGAAATATGGAGTAACTAATGTCTGGAATCATCCTCCTCTTCACAACGAAGAAAGACTAAGAATACAAGGATCAGGAAAGTATGCACATTTAAATCAAAAACAGATCAAGCTGATTGAACTTATTATTGAGGTTTCTTCAAATCCAGGGGATGTCATATGGGAACCCTTCGGCGGTCTTTGTACAGCAGGGTTAGTTTCTTGCCTGATGTCCCGAATAGCGTATTGTACAGAAATTGACGAACATACTTACAAAATGGTGATTTCCAGATCGGAAGATCATGCCCGGAAAGCACGACAACAACCTCTCCTACTCGAAAGCCTGATCCAATATGAGGTTACTTGATGGAAATGCCACAGCGAGTTATACATGATACAAGTTAGCAGTACTTTGATGTTTGAGACTCGACAAAGTCTTTACTAGACTTCATCAAGGTTTAGTGGTATACTATTTTCATAAGAAC